>OHHO01000132.1_pt1 | contig 30055 bp, 21 predicted proteins | sample 1568071 | NCBI WGS metagenome assembly OHHO01 (sample SAMEA3879582, study PRJEB24766) | human gut metagenome | biome: human-associated habitat; feature: feces | place: USA | collected 1985/1987
GCGCCCTGGTGGAAGTCAACTGCGAGACCGACTTCTGCGCCAAGAGCGACCTGTTCGTCGCCTTCGTCAAGGACATCGCCAAGGTCATCGCCGAGCAGGGGGCCGACTTCGTCTACACCGACGAGGCGACCTTTGAGGGGAAGCCGGAGCATGTGGTGCTCTACCACTTCAAGCCCGATTTCATGCTGGACAACCTCCGCTCCAACAACTACATCTGCCACCTGACCGTGTTCAGCCGCGCCCTGATGGAGCGCAGCGGCGGCGGCGAGCGGATGGAGTACAACGGCAGCCAGGATTACGAGCTGTTCCTCCGCCTGACGGAGCAGGCTGAGAAGATCGTTCACATTCCCCATGCCCTGTATTACTGGCGCTCCAGCCCCGGCAGCACGGCGGCAGATATCTCTGCCAAGACCTACTGCATCGACGCAGGCATTGCGGCCCTCAAGGCCCATTATGCCCGCTGCGGGATCGCTGTGGACGATGTTGCCCTCATCCCCGGCACCCCGGGCTATTACAAGACTGATTACACCATTGAGCACCCGGGCCGGGTGAGCATCCTCATCCCCACCTGCGACCACATCCGGGATCTGGAGCTCTGCGTGGATTCCATCTATGCCCGCACCACCTACCCGGATTTTGAACTCATCCTCATTGAGAACAACAGCAAGCAGCCCGAGACCTTCCGTGCCTACGAGCGGATGCAGAAGGAACACCCGGACAACCTCAAGGTCGTGACCTGGGAGGGCAAGGGCTTCAATTACAGCGCCCTGAACAACTTTGGCGAGCAGTATGCCACCGGCGAATATCTGCTGCTGCTCAACAACGATACCGAGGTCATCACCCCCAACTGGCTGGAAGAGATGGTCATGTACGCCCAGCAGAAGCGGGTGGGCTGTGTGGGTGCAAAGCTGCTCTACCCCGATGACACCATTCAGCACGCCGGCATCGGCTTTGGCATCGGCGGCGTGGCGGGCCACCTGCACAAGTATTTCCCGGCGGCATCCGATGGCTACATGGGGCGGCTGAACTATGTGCAGGATGTTTACGGCGATACCGCCGCCTGTCTGCTCATCCGCAGAGAGATCTATGATGAGATGAACGGTCTGGACGAGAGCTATGCCGTGGCCTTCAACGATGTGGATTTCTGTGTCCGTGTGCGGGAGGCGGGCTATACCAACGTGTTTACCCCCTTTGCCCAGCTCTACCACTACGAGAGCAAGAGCCGCGGCACCGAGGACAACCCTGAAAAGCAGAAGCGCTTCCAGGGCGAGGTGCTCCGCTTCCAGGCCCGCTGGGGAGACCTGCTGGCCGCGGGCGATCCCTGCACCAACCCCAACTTTGATATCCAGCGTGAGGACTTCACGCTGAAGATCCTGCCTTTGGAGTGAATAAACCTCTCCGTCAAAGCCTACGGCTTTGCCACCTCCCCTGATAGGGGAGGCAAGGATACCGGTAGTCTTGCGGAGAATTTCGGAAAAACGCAGCACGCGAACTTGGCTCCCCTATTAGGGGAGCTGTCGCGAAGCGACTGAGAGGTTATATCTTTGAAACTATCAGCCTGTATTGTTGTATATAACGGCTATGACGAGGCGCTGAAGGCGGCGCAGACGGTGCTGCACTGCACGCGCCGCTACCCGGTGACCCTGTATCTGGTGGACAATGCCAGCCCGGACGGCAGCGGCCAGCGCCTGGAGCAGGCCGTGGCGGACGGCCTGCTGGCAGCAGGTCCGGGCCAGCAGGTGGTAGTGCACTGCCGCACCGAGAACGGCGGCTTTGGCACCGGCCACAATATGATCCTGCCCGAGCTGGACAGTGATTTCCACTTTATCCTCAATCCGGATATCCAGCTGACCGCTGATACCCTGAGTGATCTGGCCGACTGGATGGCCGCCCACCCGGATGCCGTGATGGCCCGGCCCTCGCTGGTGTTCCCGGACGGCAAGCCCCAGCAGCTGCCCCTGCGCCGGTGCGCCCTGCGGCCCATGCTCTACCGCCAGCTGCCCCGGCTCAGCTTCTGGAAAGGGCAGAACGACCACTACCTGATGCTGGATGAGGACCTGACCAGGCCCATCGAGATCGAGTTCTGCACCGGCAGCTTTTCCGGTGTGCGCACCAGCACCTTCAAGGCGGTGGGCGGCTTTGACGAGAGCTACTTCATGTATGTGGAGGACGCGGACCTCACCCAGAAGATGCGCACCCGGGGCAAGGTGTATCTGGTGCCCCAGTATACCGCCATCCACGCCTGGCACCGCGCTGCCCACCGGGATCTCAAGCCCGCCCTCTGGCAGACGGGAAACCTGCTGAAGTATTTCCATAAGTGGGGCTTCAGGTGGTAAGAAACGCTCCACCATCGCGATGTGCTGCCGCCGTGGGCGGCTGAACGGTTCTGTTTGACGGCCTGTTTCGGAAAAAATTCTGGAACAGGCCGTTTTTTCTTGCTTTTTTTTCGATTTGAGAGTAGAATAAGGTGTAAAACTATCTGATGCCGCCCCGCGCGGCCGGAACTTTTACCCTGTAACTTTGTTGACAGCGGACGCAGCTCCGCTTTGAATATTACGAGGTGAGCGTTTCACCCCGTATAGCTGCACAACTTTTTCAATACAAATAAAGGAGTGCACAAATTATGAAAGGCATTATTCTGGCCGGCGGTGCCGGCACCCGGCTTTATCCGCTGACGATGGTCACCAGCAAGCAGCTGCTGCCTGTCTACGATAAGCCCATGATCTACTATCCTCTGTCCACCCTCATGCTGGCGGGCATTCAGGATATCCTGATCATCTCCACCCCCACTGATACGCCGCGCTTTGAGGCGCTGCTGGGCGATGGCAGCCAGTACGGCATCCATCTGCAATATAAGGTCCAGCCCTCTCCCGATGGTCTGGCACAGGCCTTTATTCTGGGCGAAGAGTTCATCGGCGACGACTGCTGCGCCATGGTGCTGGGTGACAACATTTTCTACGGCAGCGGCTTCCGGGCCCGCCTGAAGCAGGCGGCGGCGGATGCGCAGCAGGGCCGGGCCAGCATTTTCGGCTATTACGTCAATGACCCCGAGCGCTTCGGTATTGTGGAGTTCGACGAGAACGGCAAGGTCATCTCCGTGGAGGAGAAGCCCCAGCACCCCAAGAGCAACTACTGCATCACGGGCCTGTATTTCTATGACAACCGGGTGGTGGACATGGCCAAGCGGGTGAAGCCCAGCGCCCGGGGCGAGCTGGAGATCACCGACCTGAACCGCTTCTATCTGGAGGACGGCACCCTGAACGTGCAGCTGCTGAGCCGGGGCTATGCCTGGCTGGATACCGGCACCATGGACTCTCTGGTGGATGCGGCGGACTTTGTGCGCACCATCGAGACCCGGCAGGGCTCCCAGATCGCGGCCCTGGAGGAGATCGCCTTCAACGAGGGCTGGATCGACCGGGAGACCCTGCTCCAGTCCGCCCAGCGCTATGGCAAGTCCCCCTACGGCCAGCATCTGATGCACGTAGCTGAGGGCAAAATTCGTTATTGATAGGTGGCCTGTATGAAAATTCTGGATACGAAAATTCCCGAGGTAAAGATCATCGAGCCGGACGTGTTCGGCGATCACCGGGGCTGGTTCATGGAGACCTGGTCCCTGCCCAAGTATGAATCCCTGCACTTCAACAGCATGCAGGACAACGAGAGCTTCACCGCCAAGAAGGGGACCCTGCGGGGCATCCACTTCCAGCAGGACCCCATGGCCCAGGCCAAGATCGTCCGGGTGGTGCGGGGCGCCGTGATGGACGTGGCGGTGGACCTGCGGAAGGGGTCCCCCACCTATTTGCAGTGGGTATCCGTGGAGCTCAGCGCCGAGAACAAGCGCCAGTTCTACATTCCCCGGGGCTTCGGCCACGGGTTCGTGACCCTGACGGACGACGTGGATTTCTGCTATAAGGCGGACAACCTGTACGACCACCCCAGCGACCGGTCCATCCGCTTCGACGACCCCGCCATCGGCGTGGACTGGGGCGTGACGGACCCCATTCTGTCCGACAAGGACAAGAACGCCCCCCTGCTGGCGGACAGCGACTGCAACTTCGTGTACGGAAAGGACGAGTGAGCCAATGACCATTATCGTTACCGGCGGCGCCGGCTTTATCGGCAGCAACTTTGTGTTCCATATGCTCAAGGAGCACCCCGACTACCGCATCGTATGCCTGGACAAGCTGACCTACGCGGGGAACCTGTCCACCCTGGCCCCCGTGATGGACAACCCCCACTTCCGCTTTGTGAAGGCGGATATCTGCGACCGGGAGGCCGTTTACAAGCTGTTTGAGGAGGAGCACCCCGACATGGTGGTGAACTTCGCCGCCGAGAGCCATGTGGACCGCTCCATCGAAGACCCCGGCGTGTTCCTGCAGACCAACATCATCGGCACCGCCACCATGATGGACGCCTGCCGCAAGTACGGCATCCAGCGCTATCATCAGGTGTCCACCGACGAGGTGTACGGCGACCTGCCCCTGGACCGGCCCGACCTGTTCTTTACCGAGGAGACCCCCATCCACACCTCCAGCCCCTACTCCAGCTCCAAGGCTGCCGCCGACCTGCTGGTGCAGGCGTATCACCGGACCTATGGTCTGCCTGTTACCATCAGCCGCTGCTCCAATAACTACGGGCCCTATCACTTCCCGGAGAAGCTGATCCCCCTGATGATCGCCAACGCCCTGAACGACAAGCCCCTGCCGGTGTACGGCGAGGGCCTGAACGTCCGCGACTGGCTGTATGTGGAGGATCACTGCCGGGCCATCGACCTGATCATCCATAAGGGCCGGGTAGGCGAGGTGTACAACGTGGGCGGCCACAACGAGATGCGCAACATCGACATTGTGAAGCTGATCTGCAAGGAGCTGGGCAAGCCCGAGAGCCTCATCGTCCATGTGGCGGACCGGAAGGGCCACGATATGCGCTATGCCATCGACCCCACCAAGATCCACAACGAGCTGGGCTGGCTGCCGGAGACCAAGTTCGCCGACGGCATCAAAAAGACCATCGACTGGTACCTGAATCACCGGGAGTGGTGGGAGACCATCATCTCCGGCGAGTATCAGGACTATTACGAGAAAATGTACGGCAATCGCTGAGCCATGGAGCAGCAGGCAGTAGAAGTCCGGATGGGGCAGACGCACCTGGGCTTTGTGGACGCGGCAAAGGGCCTGGGCATGCTGGCCATCATCTGGGGCCACATGGACTACCTGTGGAGCACCAGCTCCGTATGGTTTTCCTCCTTCAAGATCGCTGTGTTCTATGTGGTGGTGGGCCTGCTGAAGGCATACCGCTATGGGGAGCGGGGCCAGAGGGATTCCTGTGCACAGGTGATGAAAAAACGCTGGTATTCCCTGGTGATCCCCTATGGCGTGTTTTCGGCTCTGGCGATTCTGGCGCACCTGGCTTTTCTCACCATACACGGCGGCAGCAGACTGGCGGCCCTGAAGGGGGACGTGATCCTGACGGTGACGCTGCGGGGTGTTGCCACCCTGTGGTTTCTGCCTACGCTGCTGATCGCCGAGCTGCTGTTTGCGGCGGTGCGGCCGGAGGGCTGGTCTGCCGCCAAGCGCATACTGGTGTGTGTCCTGGCGCCGGCTATCCTGTGCGTCATCGGCTATTTCTATCAGGGAATGGATATTCCCGGGGCGGATCGCCTGTGGGTGCAGGTGGTGCGCAATCTGTTTATTGTTTTGGCCAAGAGCGTCAGCGGCTTTTGGTTCATGCTGTGCGGGTATCTGCTTTACCGGCGGGGGAAGCCGTAGTGGCTGGGAAGGCTGCCGGTGCTGGCGGTCCTGCTGGCGGTGAATCTGGGCCTGTCGCTGCTGAGTCCGGACCTGGATTTCAACTCCTTTAAGCTGGGGTCCTTTGCTCCGGTGTTCTATCTCAACGGTGTGTTGGGTTCCGTGGCCGTTCTGGAGCTGCTGCGCTGGCTGGAGGCCCGCATATCCCTGAGGCCCCTGATCTGGTGCGGCAGGCACTCCATGTTCCTGATGGCCACGCATCTGCCCTGGCAGATCGCGCCGGAGCTGGTGATGCTGGGCAAGCGTTTTTACCTGGCACAGACGCCGACGGCGCCGTATTTCCTGATGATGCTGGCGGAGTTCGCGGTGCTGATGCTTATTGAGGCTGCACTGGTCTGGTGCAAAGAGAAGGTCAAAGCCGCCATGACCGGGCGCTGGGGAAAAGAGCGGCCCATCTGCAAGGCGGTCAAGTATCTGTAACGAGGAGGTTACAAGCAATGAAGGTATTGGTAACGGGCGTGGGCGGTCAGCTGGGCCACGATGTGATGAACGAGCTGGCCCGCCGGGGCCATCAGGGCGTGGGCAGCGACATTGCCCCGGTATACAGCGGCATCGCCGACGGCTCCGCCGTGACGGGGATGCCCTATGTGGCCATGGACATCACCAATGAGCAGCAGGTGCGGCAGGTGATGGACCAGGTGCGGCCCGACGCCGTGATCCACTGCGCCGCCTGGACGGCGGTGGACCTGGCCGAGGACGCCGACAAGCAGCCCAAGGTCCGGGCCATCAACGTGGACGGCACCGCTCATCTGGCGGCGGCGTGCAAGGCCCAGGACTGCAAGATGATGTACATTTCCACGGACTATGTGTTCAATGGGCAGGGCCAGACCCCCTGGCAGCCGGACTGCAAGGACTATCAGCCCCTGAACTACTACGGCGAGACGAAGCTGGGCGGCGAGCTGGCCGTCAGCTCCCGGCTGGAGAAGTATTTCATCGTGCGGATCGCCTGGGTGTTCGGCCTGAACGGCAAGAACTTCATCAAGACCATGCTGCAGCTGGGCAAGACCCACGACAAGCTGCGGGTGGTGTGCGACCAGATCGGCACGCCCACCTATACCCTGGACCTGGCGCGGCTGCTGGTGGACATGATCGAGTCCGACAAGTACGGGTATTACCACGCCACCAACGAGGGCGGGTATATCTCCTGGTACGACTTCGCCTGCGAGATCTTCCGCCAGGCGGGGCTGCCGGTGCAGGTGGACGCCGTGACCACGGCGGAATACGGCGCGTCCAAGGCGGCCCGGCCCTTCAACAGCCGCCTGGACAAGAGCAAGCTGGCGGAGAACGGCTTCACGCCGCTGCCGGAGTGGAAGGACGCCCTGAGCCGGTATCTCCGGGAGCTGGGCGACAATCAGTAAGCGAAAAAACACCGGCTGCGCAGCAGCCGGTGTTTTTTTGTCCTTTTCAGGGGAAGAAAAATGCGCTATACTGTCAGATGAGAGTTTTTCGGGACAGCGGAGGTGGTATCCTGCTGTCGGAAAGGAGGCGGGCAGATGCTTCATATATGGGTGGGCCGGGCCGGTTCCGGGAAATCCCGGCGGGTGCTGGAGGCCATGGAAAAGAACCGCCGTCTGCGGCGGCAGGTGCTGCTGGTGCCGGAGCATATCTCCCACGAGGCGGAGGTGGACCTGTGCCGGGCCCTGGGGCCCACAGCGTCCCGGGACGCGGAGGTGCTGAGCTTCCGGAGCCTGTCGTCCCGGGTGCTGGCGGAAACCGGCGGCCTGGCGGAGTTTACCCTGGACAACGGGGGAAAGCTGCTGACCATGCGGCGGGTGCTGCAGGAGCTGGCCCCGGAGCTGCGGGTATTCGGACGGCCCAGCCAGCGGGCGTCGTTCCTGCGGCAGCTGACGGACCTGACGGAGGAGTTCTACGCCTACGAGATCGGCCCCCAGGCCCTGTACCGGCAGGTGGAGGACCTGGACGGGGCCATGGGCGGCAAGCTGCGGGACATCGCTCTGATATACGCCGCCTATGACGCCCGGCTGCGCAGCGGCGATTTCGACGCCCGCTCCCGGCTCCAGAAGCTCCGGGAGCATCTGGAGGGAAGCGGCTATCTCCGGGGCTGCGACGTGTATCTGGACGGTTTTTCATACTTCAACCGCCAGGAGGAGAGCATTCTGGAGCTGGTGCTGCGGCAGGCCGAAGGCGTCACGGTGACGCTGCTGGGAGACCGGAGCAGCGACCGGCTGTTCCAGAACGCCCTGCGCCAGCGGATGCGCCTGGAGCGCATGGCCCGCCGGGCGGGGCAGGAGACGGACGTGCTGTGGTGCGAAAGCCGGGGGCAGGGCCCCCTGGGGCACCTGGAAGCCCACTTTTTCGGCCAGGAGGTCCCCTACGGCGGGGAACCGGAGGGCCTGGGCCTGTACCAGGCGGCCACGGCCTTTACCGAGGTGGAATGGGTGTCCCAGCAGCTGCGGCAGCTGGCGGCGGAGGGCTATCGCTGGCGGGACATGGGTGTGTGCGCCCGGAATATGGAGGTCTACGGCCCGCTGCTGGAGAGTGTGTTCCGCCGGGACGGCATCCCGGCCTATATCAGCCGCCGCAGCGACCTGCTGGAAAAGCCCCCCATCACCATGCTGCTGGGGGCACTGGACGCCGTCACCGGCGGCTTCGACCGGGAGGACGTGTTCCGCTGCCTGAAAACCGGCCTGGGCGGCATCACCCCGGACGAGTGCGACATTCTGGAAAACTACGTCATCCTGTGGGACATCCGGGGCAATTCCATGTGGCTGCGGGAGGGGGACTGGACGGCAAGCCCCGACGGATACGGCCGGGAGCTGACGGAGCGCAGCGCCGCCCGGCTGGAGCGAGTCAACGGCATCCGGCGGCGGGTGCGCCTGCTGCTGGAGCCTCTGTACCGGGGGATGCGCACCGCCGGGGCGGCCCGGCAGAAGGCGGAGTGCCTGTATGGGTTTTTGCAGGAGGCCGGTGTGCCGCAGACCCTGGAGGACACGGCGAAAAAGCTCCTGGAGGAGGACCGGCCCCAGCTGGCGGAGGAATATGTCCAGCTGTGGGCGATCTTCTGCGGGGTGCTGGACCAGTTTGCGGAAATCCTGGGGGATACGGAGCTGTCCGGCGAGGAATTCGCCCGGCTCCTGCGGCTGGTGCTGACCCAGTACAGCGTGGGCACCATCCCGGCCACCCTGGACCAGGTGAAGGTCAGCGAGATCACCCGCAACGACCGGCACCGGGTGAAGTGCCTGTTCCTGCTGGGAGCCAACGACCATGTGCTGCCCATGCCCCCCAGCGGCCACGGCCTGCTGGACCCGGAGGACCGGGCCGCCCTGCAGCAGAGGGAAATTTTGCTGTCGGACGCCAGCTTCGACCCGCTGGACAACGAATTGCAGAATATTTACGCCTGCCTGGCCCAGCCCACGGATCGGCTCACCGTCAGCTGGCCGGTGGGGGACGTCAACGGCAGCCAGCTGCGCCCCTCCTTTGTGGTGCAGCGGATGGAAAAGCTGTTTCCCCGGCTGCGGGTGACCCGGGAGGACGGCAGCTACCGCCGCAGGCTCCCCGCCACGGCCCTGGAGCTGGCGGGAGAGGACCCCGCCCTGCGGCAGTATTTCCGCCGGCGGGGGGACTATGACCGGGTGCTGGACGCCATGGACCGGGGACGGGCCCTGGGCCGGGGACGGCTGTCCGGCCCGGCGGTGGAGGCCCTGTATGGCCGCTCCCTGCATATGTCCGCCTCCCGGATGGACCAGGTAAAGCGGTGCCATTTCGGGTACTTCATGCAGTATGGCCTGCGGGCCAGGGACCGCCGCCCGGCAGGGTTCGAGGCCCCGGAGATCGGCACGTTTATCCACTATCTGCTGGAAAACGTGGCCCGGGAGGTCAAGACCCGGGGCGGCTGGGCCGCGGTGCAGCAGCCGGAGCTGCGGCAGCTGGTCCGGGAATATACGGACCGCTACGCCCGGGAGGAGATCGACGGATATCAGGAGAAAAGCGCCCGGTTCCGGTATCTGTTTTCCCGGCTGCGGACGGCGGCCTATGCCATTGTGGAGGACATGGCCGGGGAGCTGGCCCAGTCGGACTTTTCCCCGGTGGCCTTTGAGCTGGGCTTCGGCGGAAAGGACGGGCAGCTCCCTGCCGTGACCATCACCGAGGGGGATCAGCGCCTGTCCGTCAGCGGCAAGGTGGATCGGGTAGACGGCTGGCTCCACGACGGCAGGCTGTATCTGCGGGTGGTGGACTACAAAACCGGGAAAAAGTCCTTCGACCTGTCGGACCTGCGGTACGGCCTGGGGATCCAGATGCTGCTGTACCTGTTCACCCTGGAGCAGGAGGGCCGCAGCTATTTCGGCTATCCCATCGTCCCGGCGGGGGTGCTGTACCACCCGGCCCGGGAGGTGATCCTGAAAGCGGACCGGGGCATCCAGCCGGAGAAGCTGCAGCTGGCCCTGCAGAGCGCCCTGCGCCGCAGCGGCATGGTGCTCTCCGACCCCCAGGTGCTGCGGGCCATGGAGCACAGCGCCCTAGAATCGCCCCACTATCTGCCTATCAAGGTGAAAAAGGACGGCTCCATCGCCGACGGCGTCGCCTCGGCGGAGCAGCTGGGCAAGCTGGGCCGCTATGTGGACCGCCTGCTGCACCAGATCGCCCGGGAGATCGGCTCCGGCAGCATCGACGCCGACCCGGTGGCCCACGGCCCCCAGGACCGGGCCTGCCAGCACTGCGACTTTGCCGCCGCCTGCGGGTTCCAGGAGGGCCGGGGCGGCGACCGGGTGCGGTACATCAGAAGCGTGGACCCGGGAGAATTCTGGAAATTTGTGGAGGAAGAAAGCCGAGAGGAGGGATCGCCATGCCGCTGACGCCGCAGCAGGAAACGGCCGTATATAACCGGGGCGGGAGCCTGCTGGTGTCCGCCGCCGCAGGCTCCGGCAAAACCAAGGTCCTGGTGGAGCGCCTGTTTTCCTATATGGAGCAGGAGGGCTGCCAGGTGGACGACTTCCTGATCATCACCTATACCAAGGCCGCCGCGGCGGAGCTGCGGGGCAAGATCGCCCAGGAGCTGACCCGCCGGGTGGCGGAGCGCCCCGGGGACGGTCACCTGCGGCGGCAGATGCTGCGGGTGTATCAGGCGGACATCAAAACGGTGGACGCCTTCTGCGCCGGGCTTCTGCGGGAGAACGTCCACCTGCTGCCGCCGGTGGAGGAGCACAGCCTGACCCCGGATTTCCGGGTGCTGGACGAGCAGGAGGCCGCCCTGCTGCGCCAGCGGGTGCTGGGCCGGGTGCTGGAGGATTTTTACGCCGGCATCGAGGGGGACGAAAACGCCCGCCTGCTGGCGGAGACCCTGGGAGCCGGCCGGGACGACCGGGCCCTGGAGGCCCTGGTGCTGGACCTGCACCAGAAGACCCAGAGCCACCCCCACCCCCTGCGGTGGCTGGAGGAGCTGAAGCGGGACTGGGCCAGAACGCCGGAGCACCTGCCGGACACCGGCTGCGGCCGGTATCTCATGGAGGACGCCCTGCGGAAGGCGGACTTCTGGTCCCGGCGGCTGAAGCAGGCCGTGGAGGACATGGCGGACTATCCCGCCGTGTACAAGGCCTACGGCGACCGGTTCCTGGAGACAGCCCAGGCCCTGGAACACCTGCGGGACAAGGCGGAACAGGGCTGGGACAGCCTGGGACAGGCGGTCCCCATATTCCGCCGGATGGGAGCCGTCCGGGGCGATGAAAACGCCGCCTGCCGGGACCGGTCCAAGGCGGTGCTGGAGCAGTGCAAAAAGGCATTGAAGGACATCCAGGCCACCTTTTCCGTGCCGGAGGCGGAGCTGCTGGAGGACCTGCGCCAGATGGCCCCGGCCATGCTGGCCCTGCTGAGCCTGACGGCCCGGTTCACCCTGCGCTACCAGGCGGAGAAGGTCCGGCGGAACGTGATGGACTTTTCCGACCAGGAGCACTACGCCATCGACCTGCTGACGGACGGCCAGGGCCAGCCAACGGACCTGGCCCGGCAGGTGGCCTCCCGCTACCGGGAGGTGATGGTGGACGAATATCAGGACAGCAACCAGGTGCAGAACTGCATTTTCCGGGCGCTGTCCGACCGGGAGCGGCGGTTGTTCGCCGTGGGCGACGTGAAGCAGAGCATCTATCGCTTCCGGCTGGCGGACCCCACCATCTTTCTGGAAAAATACCTGTCCTATGTCCCGGCATCGGAAGCGGAGGAGGGCCAGCCCCGGAAGGTGCTGCTGAGCCGGAATTTCCGCTCCCGCCGGGAGGTGCTGGACGGCACCAACTTCGTGTTCCGGTCTGTTATGTCCCGGGAAATGGGGGAGATGGACTACGGCGACGACGAGCAGCTGTACTTCGGCGCGGAGGTGGCGTACCCGCCCCGGCCGGGCATGGAGCCGGAGCTGCACTTCCTCAGCGTGGAGAACACCCAGGAGGAGAGCTTCGACCGGACGGAGATGGAGGCCCGGTTCACGGCCCGCCGCATCCGGCGGCTGCTGGACGAGAAATTCCCGGTGCAGGGGGAGGACGGCCGGCCCCGGCCGGTGGAGCCGGAGGACATCGTCATTCTCATGCGCTCCCCCCGGGCCAGGCTGGCGGCCTATACGGCGGCCCTGCGGCGGGAGAATATCCCCTGCACCAGCGGGGAAAGCGAGGCTTTCTTCAGCACCCCGGAGGCGGCGGTGATGGTGTCGTTTTTGCAGATCATCGACAATCCCCGGCAGGATGTGCCGCTGATCGCCGTGCTGCGGTCGCCGCTGTTCGGCTTTTCGGCGGACCGCCTGGCCCTGATCCGGGCGCTGCAGCCGGAGGGGGATTATTACGACGCCCTGTGCCTGGACGACGGCGCGGACACGGCGGACTTCCGGCGGCTGCTGGAGGAGCTGCGGCTGGCGGCCCGGGACATGACGGCGGACCGCCTGCTGTGGAAGCTCTATACGGAGTGCCACGCCCTGGCGGTGTTCGGGGCCATGGAGGGCGGAGCCGCCCGGAAGGAGAACCTCATTGCCCTGTATACCTACGCCGGTCAGCAGGCGGCGGCTGGCCGGGGCGGCCTGTTCGACTTTGTGACCCAGCTCCACGACCTGCTGGAGGAGGGGCGGCAGCCCCCCATCACCACCCGGACCGCTGGCAGCGGGGTGCAGATCATGAGCGTGCACCGATCCAAGGGACTGGAGTTCCCGGTGGTGATCCTGACGGACCTGCACAAGACCTTCAACGCCGACGACTTCCGCCGTCCTGTGCTGGTGCACCCCCGGCTGGGCCTGGGCACCGAGCGGGTGGACCGGGAAAAGCGCATCCGGTACGACACCGTCACCAAAACAGCCGTGGCGGCGGCCCTGACCCGGGAGAGCAAGTCCGAGGAAATGCGGATCCTGTATGTGGCCCTGACCCGGGCCAAGGAGAAGCTCATCTGCGTGCAGTGCATGGCCCACGGCCGCAAGCGGCTGGCGGACCTGTCGGTGCTGGCGGATATGCCCACGCCGCCGGAGGCGGTGGCCGGGGCCAAATGCCCCGGAGACTGGCTGCTGCTGCCGCTGCTGTGCGCCCCGGAGGGGGAGCCTCTGCGCCGATGGGCGGAGACGGAGCCCCAGACCCGGGTGGGCCTGGGCGGCGGCTGGCAGGTGCAGGTGTGGGAAAATCCCACGGCCGCGGCGGCCCGGGAACGGGAGGACGCGCCGCAGGAGGCCCTGCCGGAGAGCGCCGTGGAGGTCCAGGAGCTGGACTATCCCCATCAGGCGGCCTGCCGCATCCCCACCAAGGTCACGGCCACCCAGCTGAAAGGCCGGGAGCTGGACGAGGAGATCGCCCAGGGCACGGTCCGGCGGGTGCGGCAGGTGCAGGTGGACACCCCCCGGTTCCTACTGGGGGAGCGGCCCCTGTCCGCCGCTCAGCGGGGCACGGCCATGCACCTGCTGATGCAGTACCTGGACCTGAACGGCCCGGACCCGGAGGAGCAGGCGGCGTCCCTGACGGCGCGGCATCTGCTGACCCCGGAGCAGGCGGCGTCCCTGGACCTGGAGCAGGTGCGGCGGTTCCTGGCCTCGCCTCTGGCCCAGCGCATCCGCCGGGCGGAGCAGGTGTACCGGGAGTACCGCTTTTCCCTGCTGCTGCCGGCGGCGCTGTATGACCCGGCGGCGGAGCCGGAGGACGAGCTGATGCTCCAGGGCGTGGTGGACTGCGCTTTCCGGACGGAGGAGGGCCTGGTCATCGTGGACTTCAAAACCGACCGCATCCGGCCGGAGGAGGCTCCCGCCCGGGCGGAGCTGTACCGCCCCCAGCTGACGGCGTACAGCCAGGCCCTGAGCCGGGTGCTGGAAACGCCGGTGGCGGAAATGGTGCTGTACTTCTTCACCCCCGGCTGCGAGGTCAGACTGTAAAATATACGGCCCTGGCCATCCATCGGGATGGCCAGGGCCTTTATACCGCATCATCGGTAACGATACCGGTAACGTTTCAAAGTGCAATTTGCTCCGAAGCGGCGCGTTGGCGGAAAGGCTTCGGCAAAAATTGTAAATTTTTACACATTTTCGCTTGTAAAGAATCCGTAAATATGGTATTTTATACATAAGCGCCAAACGTAAGGCCGCTATAGATAGCTTTTCGGACCCTTTTCATATCTATAGGCGGCCGCCGCGCCTGCGGTTTTGGCAAATTTACAAAAGGGAGAAAGAAAGGCCATGAAAAAAGATCGTCAGGAACCCCACATTGAGAATGTCTATCAACTGGAAGGGCGCGTGCCGGTGGCAAAGGCAATCCCCTTCGGCCTCCAGCACGTGCTGGCCATGTTTGTGGCCAACATCGCGCCGCTGATCATCATCGCCTCGGTGGCGGTGTACAACGGCCAGCCCTTCAGCGTTATCGAAACCGCCCGGCTGCTGCAGAACTGCATGCTCATCGCCGGTATCGGCACCATGCTCCAGCTTTATCCCGTGTGGAAGATCGGCTCCGGCCTGCCCGTTGTCATGGGCCTGAGCTTCACGTTCCTGGCCGCCTGCATGACCGCCGCCTCCCAGGATTACGGCGTTATGGTAGGGGCCATCATTGTGGGCGGTGTCTTTGAAGGCATTCTGGGCCTGACGGCCAAGTATTGGCGCAAAATCATCTCTCCCATCCTGTCCGCGTGCGTGGTAGTGTCCATCGGCCTGAGCATCCTCAACGTGGGCGTTTCCTCCTTCGGCTCCTCCGCCAAGTATCCCCTGGGCTCCTGGCAGAACCTGCTGGTGGCGGCCATCACCCTGGCGGCGGCGCTGATTTTCCATACCACCCTCAAGGGCGTGGCCAAGCAGCTGTATGTCCTGCTGGGCATGATCGTGGGCTATGTGGTGGCCGTGTGCTTCGGCATGGTGGACTTTGCCGGCATGAACCAGACCATCCGGGAGCTGGGCGTGGTGGCCGTACCCCAGCTGTTCGCCTACACTCCCAAGTTCCAGATGGGCACCATCCTGTCCTTCTGCCTGGTGTTCATCGTCTCCGCCGTGGAAACCATCGGCGACACCACCGCCACCTGCACCGGCGGCCTGGGCCGGGATATCACGGATAAGGAGATCTCCGGCTCCCTGTGCGTGGACGGCTTCGCCTCCGCCCTTTCCGGCGGCGTGTTCGGCTGCTCCCCCATCACCTCCTTCAGCCAGAACGTGGGCCTGATCTCCATGACCCACGTGGTGAACCGCTTCACCATCATGTTCGGCGCCCTGGCCATGATCCTGGGCGGTCTGTTCCCGCCCATCGGCGCTTTCTTCACCACCCTGCCGGACTGCGTGCTGGGCGGCTGCACCGTGATCATGTTCGGCTCCATCATGATGTCCGGCATCCGGATGATGCAGGATGCGGGCCTGGACCAGCGCAACGTGCTGATCGCGGCCACATCCCTGTGCCTGGGCGTGGGCGTGACCCAGGTGGAGGGCTTCTTCGACAACCTGCCCCCGGTGTTCGGCGAAATTTTCGCCGGGAACATGGTGGCCGGTGTGTTCGTGGTGGGCCTGATCCTGGAGCTGTGCCTGCCCAAGGACCCCAAGCGCTACGAGACCCGGTAAAAATTGGAAATTTCTTCCGCCTTTGCGCCGCAGACAGCCGTCTGCGGCGCTTTTTTCGCGTCCGGCGGAAAAGCATCCTTTATTTAGCGGACATGAAACGCCGTCCGGCGGCGCAAAGTAACTCTGTCGCCGGCGACAAAATTCAAAAACAGGGGTGATCGCATGTATGAAACGCAAAAAAAGCGACGCATACGCAGGCCGGCCGCATGGCTGCTGGCCGTGCTGCTCACCGGGGTCCTGTGCTGCCAGGCGGTATGGGCCGATCAGCGCACCTTGATCCCTGTGGGGAAGGCGGTGGGCATCAAGCTCTTTGCCGACGGCGTGCTGGTGGTGTCCACCTCGGAAACGGACCCCTGCCCGGCCCGGGACTGCGGCATCCGGGAGGGGGACCTGATCGTCAGCTGCAACGGCGAAAAGGTCACCTCCACGGAGGACCTGCAGGCCCTGCTGCAGGCCACCGGGGGACAGCCCGCCGCCATCGGCCTGCGGCGTGGGGGCAAGACTCTGGACGTCACCGCCGTGCCGGTGCAGGGGGAGGACGGCTCCTGGCGGCTGGGCGCCTGGACCCGGGACAGCATGGCCGGCGTGGGGACCCTGACCTTCTATGACCCGGACACCGGGGCCTACGGCGCTCTGGGCCACGGCATCACCGACACGGACACGGCCCAGCTGATGCCGCTGTCCAGCGGCTCCATTATGGAGACCTCCGTGAAGGCCGTGAAAAAGGGCGAAAAGGGTGAGCCGGGCCAGCTGAAGGGGGACTTCACGGCCCAGCACGACGTGGGCACCGTGTCCGCCAACACCACCGGCGGCATTTTCGGCACCGTGGCGGAGGGGGATTTCGTCTCCGGCACGGCCCTGCCGGTGGCCCAGCGCAGCCAGGTGACCACCGGTCCCGCCACCATCCTCTCCACCGTCTCCGGGGATGATACCCGGGCCTATCAGGTGGAGATCGTGCGGCTGTGCCCCATGAACCGGGACGGCCGGGACCTGCTGCTGAAGGTCACGGACCCCCAGCTGCTGGAGACCACCGGCGGCATCGTCCAGGGGATGAGCGGCAGTCCCATCATCCAGAACGGGCGCTTTGTGGGGGCTGTGACCCATGTGCTGGTGAACGACCCCTCCCAGGGCTACGGCATCCTGCTGGAGCATATGCTGGAGGCGGTGGGATAACAGAACCGGCCAATTTGATGGCGGTAAAACGCGTATTGCGATTATAGAAAAGAACATGCGTGCCGGGATATCCGAAGAAATGCCTGCATTTCCTCCGGGTATCCCGGTTTTTCGGGGGAAAAACCATATTTTCTTATACAAATTCTGAGTGATGTCCAAATAGCTGCGGCGGCCTGTGGAACGCATGGTCGACTGTCTGGAAATTCACAATATGAATAATGGAATGCATGAGAGGAAAACATAACAGCACATTGCACAAAAATATACAAATATTTTTCTACTGCACCGCATATGCCTGTACAGATTGACAAAGCTGTACAGCCGTGTTGGTTCACAAAGTCAACCCCCGGCTCTGCCGGGGGCAAAAGAAATCCTATGGAGAGGGGAAGAGTAGACAAGAAAAAGTCTCCGAGTTAAAGTAAGGCAAAGGTTTGCCGACCAAGACTTACAAAAACAAGGAGACTAATTCATGAAAGAAGTAGATGTGAGTAGTTTAGAACATACAAGCTGGCGTTGTCAATACCATGTGGTGTTTGCACCTAAGTATCGGCGGATGGAAATTTACGGAAAGATAAAAGAGGACATAGGAGTAATACTGCGCAAATTGTGCCAGCAAAAGGGCGTAGAAATAATAGAAGCACAAGCGTGCCCAGACCACATCCATATGCTAATAAGCATCCCGCCGAAGTACAGTGTGTCGCAAATCATGGGGTACTTAAAAGGAAAAAGCAGCCTGATGATATTTGACCGGCATGCCAACCTGAAATACAAATATGGGAATCGGCATTTTTGGGCAAGAGGATATTTTGTGGATACGGTAGGGAGAAATAAGAAAGCAATAAAGGCGTATCCTCAATCCCCAGGTGTACCTGCCCGGCAAGCCCGCCGACAACACCTCCGGCTACGTGGAGACCACCCTGCGCTCCGGCTCCTATAACTACCGCTTCGACTGGCTGGCTCTGACCGCCATGGGCTTTACCATCAAGGCCAACGTCATCGTGGGCTCCCGCGCCCTCAGCGACGATGCCCTGGCCGCCGTGAAGGCCGGTACGCCTTACATGGGCTACAGCAACGATGACATCACCGGCAGATCTGCCTTCATGCAGGAGCTGGGCGTGGAGATCTCCTCCTGCGATAAGGGTACCGACTTCCTGGGCCGGGTGGTATATCCCAACAACACCCTGGTCAACGCCACCTATATCAACGAGGGTGACGACGTGATGTACGAGTACGGCACCAACTGGTTCACCAAGCTCCTCGAGGGCGCTACCGTTCTGGTGCAGAACGCCGGCAAGACCCCCATGCAGGGCTGCATCTGCCTGACCGATGAGGAGCTGACCGCTCAGTTCAACCAGTACAACAACGGCGTGGTGGGCTTCGAGTATCAGAACGGCGACCTGGACATCGCTCTGTTCGCCAACGTCCTGAACCACAAGATTCACCAGACCGATGAGTACACCTTCATCAGCAACTTCATCTTCTCCCGCAGCCTGACCCAGACGGCCTATGAGGGCACCGCGCAGCCCACCACCCCCGAGCAGCCTGAAAAGCCTGAGGAGCCTGAGAAGCCCGGTCAGCCCGACGCTCCCAAGACCGGCGACCCCTCCAACATCATCCTCTGGGTGCTGGCCGCTTCCTTCAGCTGCGTGATGATCCCCGCCGCTGTGACCCTGAAGCGCAAGGCCCGTTGACCCGGCCCACAGCCTCATCTATCAGGAGGGAGCCGCAGCCCTGCCCAACCGGCTGTGACAGCCTTCCTCATACGCCAACTGCATAAGCAAAGGCCCCGGACGAAAGTCCGGGGCCTTTGCCGTGACTGTCAAAAAAGCAAAGCTCTTTTTATCAGTGATTCTTCTGATAGATGTCCCACAGGCCCTCCATCAGCAGATACTTGTCATAGAGCACCTTGTTGCGGCAGTAGCGCACGATCACCGGGGCGTTGCTGCCGGTGGCCACGATGGTGGGGGTCTCCCCCTGGGGCAGGACCTCCCGGATGCGGTCGATGACGCCGTCCAGCATCCCGGCGGTGCCGTAGACAATGCCGGAGCGCATGCAGTCCTCGGTGTTTTTGCCGATGAGGCTCTTGGGGTGCTGCAGGGAGATGTCCGGCAGCTGGGCGGTGTGGTCCGACAGGGCGTCCAGGCTCAGCCGCACCCCGGGGAACATCAGGCCGCCCTCATAGCTGCGCCTGCTGGAGATATAGGAGATGGTGGTGGCGGTGCCCATGTCGATCATGATGATGGGGGTGGGGTACTTGTCCAGGGCGGCCACGGCGCCTGCCACCAGGTCGGCACCCAGCTGGTTGTGGATCTCCATGCGGATGTTGAGCCCGGTTTTGACTCCGGGGCCCACGATCATGGGGGGCTTTCCCAGCAGGCGGGTCAGGGCCTTAGCCATCATGAAGTTGATGGGCGGCACCACGCTGGAAAAAATGGCGCCGCTGACGTCACGCAGGTCGTATTGATACAGGGAGAAGATGTTCATCAGGTCGATGCTGATCTGATCCGCCGTTTTCCGGCTGTCGGTGTCGATGGAGGACAGAAATTTCAGGTCCCGTTTCTGGTCGAACAGCCCCACGGAGATGTTGGAATTGCCGATATCAATGGCCAAAAGCATAGCGGAAGCCCCCTTTCCATTCCTGTCTATTCTACCACGCACAGTGCGCTTTGGCAACCGGGAACGCAAAAAACGCCCGGGTCAGTCCTCCACGACGCCTATGAGCAGGCTGCCGTCCCGGACCGACACGGTGATGGGGCGGCCCACAAAGTGGTTGCTGACGCCCAGAGGGAACTCCGCCGTCAGCACCGCGTGGTGCAGGGGATACTGGCCTCCCTGGATGCTGACGTCCCTGGCGTCGGCCCCCAGGCAGAACACCGACAGGATGCCCCGGTCCCGGGCGGGGAAGGTGACGGTGCCGCCGCATACGGCGGTGTACCGCTCCCCCTGGCCATACAGCCAGCCCTGAGCCCCCCGCCGGGCCAGGTACAGCAGGGCCTGGAAATTGGCGATGGTGTGGTCCGTCCGGCGGCCGCCCATGCCGCCGTAGATGTGGAACTCCGTTTCCCCGCGCTCCAGGCCGGTCTTCACCGCCAGCATGGTGTCGGTGTCGTCCTTCTCCACCGGCACCCGGAGAATGTTGGGGAAGTCGGGCTGGGTGCTGAGGGAGTCGAAATCCCCCAGCAGCAGGTCCGGGGTGATGCCGGTCTTGCGGCAGGCCAGCCAGCCGCCATCGGCGGCGATGATGAAGTCGTCGGCCCGGGGACAGCGGTCCAGGCCGTAAAAGCTGCCTGCACCGAAAATATAGCATGCCATAGCGTTTCCTCAGTCGTGATGATGGTGGGGCGCTTCGGCGGCGGTGTTTTCCTTGCCGGTAAGCTCCCGGGGGGTGATCCGGATCACCTTTGTGGCGGGGCCGTATTTTTCCACGGACTCCGTGAAGCGGCCCATGCCCTTGGGATCAAAGGCGGAGCACAGCAGAAGCAGGGCCCGGGTCCACTCGCCCTGGTCCGTCACCACCTCCGCCCGGCCCCGCAGAACGGCGCTGGCATAGGCCATGGTGAAGGCGTTGGGCACCGCCGTGGCGTGGGACACCGCCGACAGGCACACCTCTGCACCGTCCTTCAGAAGCTCCCACTTTTCTCCGGCTCCGGCGCAGTGGAAATAGACCACGTGGTACTCCTCGTCCACGGCCTGGTTCACCGGCACGGCGTAGGGGCGGCCCTGGCCGTCCGTCAGGGACAGGGTGGCATAGGGGGCCTTTTTCAGCACCTCCCAGGCAAAGCTCCGGTCCCGTTCTCTGTCTTTTCTTCGCATGTTTCTTCCTCCTTTGCCGCCGGGCGGCTGTTTACAGTTTGCACCAAAAGGCATGGTTTGTCAACGGCGGCATACCATGGAAGCAGGAATTTTTTTCGGAAAGGAACTGCCTGCCATGACTTATCCCTATATCCTGCCGCCGCTGCCCTATGCCCCGGCGGCTCTGGAGCCAAACCTGGGGCGCTCGTCGGTGCGGCTGCACCACGACGCGTTCTTTGCCGCCTATGTGGACCGACTCAATGGGGCGTTGGTGCCCTGGACCCAATATCAGGACTGGCCGCTGGAGCGGCTGCTGCTGCACTGGTGCCAGCTGCCCCGGACCCTGGGCCAGGCGGTGCGCCGCTATGGCGGGGGCGTGTATAACCACGGGCTGTATTTTTCCTCCCTGGCCCCGGCCCGGACCACCAAGCCCTCCGGGGAGCTGCTGGCGGAGGTGGAGCACAGCTTCGGCTCCGTGGAGGGGTTGCACCGCAGCCTGAAGAACGCTGCCATGAGCGTGTTCGGCAGCGGATGGGTGTGGCTGGTGTGCTGCTCCGGGGGGCTGCAGGTCACCTGCACCGCCAACCAGGACACGCCGCTGCCCCTGTGGCCCCTGTTCAACGTGGACCTGTGGGAGCACGCGTTTATCCCGGACTATGAGAACCGGCGGGAGGACTATGTGGAGGCGGCGCTGGCCATCATCGACTGGGACGCGGCCTCCCGCCGGTTCCGGCAGCGAACGGCAGGGAAGGGGGAGTGAAGCGCAAAACGGGCGGGGCCGAAGCCCCGTCCGTTTGAGACTGTTCAAAAAGGGCGTTGCCTTTTTGAACAAAAGGCTTGCAGTCTGCCGCACGCATAATTTGTCCGCCACGGGCGAACAAATTCCACACTTGCAGACTGAGAAGTATTTTTTGCCAGGTACACGCCCCGGCAAAAAATGATTCCATTTTATTTGCCGCCTGCGGACGGCAAACTCTGCGAGGCCTTTTTGACAAGCTGAGATGCAGGCACCCGTTTCACGGATACCTGCATCGGGAGCATTATGTATCAGTCCATCGCCGGGCGCTCGTCGCCCATGAAGAACACCGCCACAGTGCCGGGGCCGCTGTGGGACCCGATGATGGTGCCGATGTCGCACAGGCGGATCTTGCCCCGGAGCCTGGGGAACCGCTCCTCCAGAGCGTCGATGAGCATCTGCGCGTCCTCCGGGCACTGGGAGTGACACACGAAGCAGCGCTGGTCATAGTCCCGGCCGCCCTGGGCGTGCTCCTCCATGGCGTTCACCGTGGCCTCCACGGCCTTCTTCTTGCCCCGGACCTTGCCGTAGGCCTTGATGGCCCCCTTGTCGTCCAGCCGCATAATGGGGCAGATGTTCATGATGGTGGCCACCATGGCCGCCGCGCCGGACACCCGGCCCGTGCGCCGGAACTGGGTCATATCGGAAGAGAAGAACTGGTGGTGCACCTTGTTGCGGTTCCGCAGCACCCACTGGGCCGTCTCCTCCAGGGTGGCCCCGGCGTCCCGCATATCCGCCGCCGTATCCACCAGCAGACCGTAGCCGGAGGAGGAGCACAGGGAGTCGATGACCACGATCTTCTTGTCGGGATACTTCTCCTGCAGCAGCTTTCCGGCGGCCTGGGCGTTGTGCACCGAGCCGGACTGGCCGGAGGTGAAGGCGATGTGCAGCAGGTCGCCCTTTTGCAGCTGCTCCTCAAAGAAATCCAGATAATCGGCCACGTTGATCTGGGACGTCTGGGGAAGCTGGCCCGCCTTCAGGAACCCGTAAAACCGGGGCAGAGCCGCCGGATCCCGGCCCATATCGTCCACATACTCCTGGTTACCCACCACATAGTGGTAAAACAGCACCGGGATGTCCCGCTGGGCCATGTACGCATAGGGCAGGTCTACCGTGGAGCAGCAGCTCAGTACAAATTTCCGTTCCATATCCTTTCTCCCTTTCGATTGAATAGAACTTACTGCACATATTATACCAAAATTGGATGAAAAGTCAAACCTTCCGCCCTATACATCCGGGAGGCATTGTCCAGACGGAAAAAACGGGGGCCGCGGCCCCCGTTTTTTTACTGCGCTCAGTCGTCCCGCTCCGTCTCGTGGTCCAGCACGGCTCCGGTGGCGGCGTCGATGACATATTCATATTCCATGCCGCCGGACTTGAACTCCACCTCGTACACGGCCCGGCCGTTTTCGTTGTCCCATTCCACCTGCAGCTCCCGGACCTGGCTCTCGGACAGGCCCGCGTGCCGCAAGGCGGCACTTTTGGCGGCCTGGGTGCCAATGTCGGAGGTACTGCCGCCGCGAAGGTTCTCCTTCTCATAGTCCAGCACGCGGCCGGTGGCGGCGTCCACGGTGACCTCATAAGCGGCGCTGTCGGTGTGGAACTCCAGCTCATACTCCAGCCGTCCGTCGTCATAGTCCCGCTCCGCCTTGGTAAAGACGGCGGTGGACAGGCCCGCGTGCTTCAAAGCGGCGCTCTTGGCGGCCTCCATGCCAATGTCACCGGAGGGGTTCACGGGAGTGGAGGGCTGCACATTGGCCGGGCCGCTGAGCACCTGGCCGGTATACGCCTCCACCTTATACTCCAGCTCGCCCTTGCCGGGCACCTGGAACTCCACCTCATAGTGGGCGGGATTCTCGTCCAGCTCCGGATCCACGTCCGCGTCGGTGATGTCCGCCGTGGTCAGGCCCGCATACTGGGCCGCCGCCTCCAGAGCCGCCTGCATGCCGATGGGCATCCCCGGCGCACCGGCCTCGATCAGGTCCCGCAGCTCCTCCACGGACAGCTGGGCCAGCCCCTCGAAGGTCAGGCTGCCGTTCAGGGCCATGGCCTGGCGGATCAGGGCCGCCTTGCCGGTGGAGATGTTGTTGGCCTTGGCCTGCTTTTCCAGCTCCTTGTCCTGCTGCACCGTCTGGCTCAGGACAGCGGCCTGGGAGTCGCCCAAAGCGCCGCCCGCAACACTGGTCAGCTCCTGCTGCAGCCGCTGGGCCCGGGCCTGGTCCTTATCCTCCACGGAGATGAGAATGGCGGAGGACAGACTGTCCAGATACCCGCACCGTACCAGGCTGCCCACGATGGCGTTCACCGCCACGTCCGCCTTGACGCCCTTCAGGTCCCGGCCTCCGTCCATATCCTCCAGCACGGCCTGGGCCTCCTGGTTCAGGGCCTGGCAGGATACCACCTTTTCCCGGCTGTTCACCCGCAGCTCGATGCTGGGATTCACGTCCAGGGACACCACCGAGGTCACGGCGTGGGCCTGCTGCACCAGCAGACCGCCGCCGCCCAGCAGCAGCACCGCCAGGCAGGCCGCCACCGTCTGCATCCATTTCTTCATTCGGTTATTCTTCTTTTTCATAGGGACTACCGTTCCTTTCCGCTCTGTACAGCGGGAGAGCACGCCGTCCACGTCGTCCGGCGCGGTCTTGTCCAGTGCGGCGGAAAGCCTGCGTTCCATCTGATCGTTGGTCATCGGGCGTCATCTCCTTCCATGTAAGCTCGCATCTTTTTCAATGCTCTGTGATATTTTGACAGGACGGTCGCCAGGGGCAGGCCCAGCGCCTGACCGATTTCCCGGTGCTTCAGGCCCGCCGTGTGCAGCAGGACGATCCGCCGCTCCTCCTCTCCCAGCACCGCCAGGGCGTCCTGCAGAAGCAGCCGCTCCTGGCTGTCCAGCCCCGGGCAGTTGTCGGGGATGGCGTGCCACTCCCGGTCCTCCATGGTCACCTGGCGGTCTGCCCGCCGCAGGTGCATCAGGCACAGATTCCGGCACACTGCCAGGATCCACCCAACAGGCGAGCCTGTGGGCCGGTACTGTCCCGCCGTGTCCCAGATGTGAACGAACACGTCCTGGGTCAGGTCCTGGGCGTCGTGGGCGTTGCGGAGATAGGACAGGGCCAGACCGTACACCGCCGTTCGGGTGCGGCGATATAGTTCGGCCAGATCATCTTGGCTTCCTGCGGCCACTCCCGAAAGCAGCCGCCGAAGCTCCTGGACCTCCTCCGCAGGGAGGGATGAAGTTGTGTTGTCAATCCTGTGCAGCATCTCTTTTGTCTCCTGTCATCTGGATAATGCACGGCAAGGCGGTTTTATTGCGTCCCCCGAAAAAATTTCCCCAAAATTTTTCTTTTATTTTATCATGCCGCCTCACGGATTTCCAGCTTATCAAAAAATTCTTTTTTGACAAGCCGCGTGCGTCTCTTTCTGCTCCTTGTACAAAAGAATAAAAAGAGGTATAATAAAACGGATCAAACGAATTAGGAGGTCCCTTCCATGAAGCTCATGGTCCTGGACGGCAACAGTATATTGAACCGCGCCTATTACGGCATCCGCCCCCTGTCCACCCGGGAGGGGCTGTATACCCACGCGGTATACGGCTTCATCACCACCCTCCAGCGCCTGCTGGACGAGGAAAACCCGGAGGCCCTATGCGTCACCTTTGACCGCCGGGAGCCCACCTTCCGCCACCGGGCGGACGCGGATTACAAGGCCCAGCGCAAGCCCATGCCCCCGGAGCTGGCCATGCAGCTGCCGGTGATGAAGCAGGTGCTTTCGGCCATGTCCGTGCCCTGCTATGAGCTGGCGGGGTACGAGGCCGACGACCTCATCGGCACCATCAGCCGCAAATGCCAGGCGGCGGGGTGGGACTGCGTCATCGTCACCGGCGACAAGGACAGCCTCCAGCTGATCACCGACCGCACCAAGGTGAAGCTGGTGTCCACCCGTATGGGCCAGACCACCACCAAGGATATGACCCCGGAGACCTTCCGGGAGCAGTACGGCTTCGACCCCATCCACATGATCGACCTGAAGGCCCTGATGGGCGACACTTCGGACAACATTCCCGGCGTGCCGGGGGTAGGGGAGAAGACTGCCATGGCCCTGGTGCAGGAATACGGCGCCATTGACGAGATCTATCGCCTGCTGCCGGACCTGCACGCCAAGCCCGCCGCCATCCGCAAGCTGACGGAGGGGGAGGAGTCCGCCCGCCACAGCTATTGGCTGGCCACCATCGTCACCGACGCCCCCCTGGACTTTGACCCGGCGGAAAATCTCCGCCGGCCCTTCCGCCCGGAGCTGTACGACCTGTTCCTGCGGCTGGAATTTCAGAAGCTCATCGACAAATACCACCTGCGCCCCCACCAGGAGACGGCGGAGAGGTCGGAGGTTACCGCCACGGTGGTCCCCGTCCGGACGGAGGACCAGGCCCGGGACCTGCTGGCCCAGTGGCGGCAGGCGGAGTCTGTCACCGTATATGCGATGCCGAACCTGTCCGCCCTTTCCGTCCAGTGGGACGCCGGGGAGAACGCCTCCTGGGCGGCGGAGCTGTGGACCGGAGACTATCAGGGGGACTGGCAGGCCCTGCTGGCGGCGCTGTTTGCCGCCGATATCCCCAAGGTGTCCCACAACGTCAAGGATCTGATGCGCGCCCTGCTGGACGCGGGCCTTCCGGCGGAGGGCTTCGTGTTCGACACCGCCCTGGCGGCCTATTTGCTGGATGCCACCGCCGGGAAATACGACCTGCCCCGGCTGTTTGTGTCGTATTTCAACGAGGAGCTGCCAAAGCCCGTCCATCTGGAGCCGGACGCCTTCTCCCCGCTGGGAGACCAGGCTGCCGCCTGGGCCGCGCTGCACAGCTATGGCGCGGCGATAGAGGCCCTGTATGGTGTGCTGCTGCCCCGGCTCCGGGAACAGGGCATGGAAAAGCTGTACTTCGATGTGGAGCTTCCTCTGTGCCGGGTGCTGGCGGATATGGAGCGCAGCGGCTTTTTGGTGGACGGCGGGGCCCTGGCCCGGTTTGGCCGGGAGCTGTCCGACACCATCGACCGGCTGGAGCAGCGGATTTACGCCGCCGCCGGGCAGCAGTTCAACATCAATTCCCCCAAGCAGCTGGGAAAGGTCCTGTTTGAGGACCTGGGCCTGCCCCACGGGAAAAAGACCAAAACCGGCTGGTCCACCAACGCCGACGTGCTGGAGAAGCTGAAGGACCACCCCCTGGTGGCGGACGTGCTGACCTACCGGCAGTATGCCAAGCTGAAAAGCACCTATGCCGACGGCCTGCTGAAGGTCATCGACCCCGACGGCCGCATCCGCACCAGCTTCCAGATGACGGTAACGGCCACCGGCCGCCTGTCCTCCACGGAGCCGAATCTTCAGAATATCCCCACCCGCACGGAGCTGGGCAGCAAAATGCGGGAGATGTTCGTGGCGGCCCCGGGCCATGTGCTGGTGGACGCCGACTATTCCCAGATCGAGCTGCGGCTGCTGGCCCACATCTCCGGCGACACCGCCATGCAGCAGGCCTTCCTGTCCGGGGAGGACTTCCACACCGTCACCGCCGCCCGGGTGTTCCATGTGCCCCAGGACCAGGTGACCCACCAGATGCGCTCCCGGGCCAAGGCCGTGAACTTCGGCATTGTCTATGGCATTTCCGCCTTCTCCCTGTCCCAGGATATTGGCGTCACGGTGCAGGAGGCCAAGGAGTATATGGACCGGTATTTTGCCACCTATACCGGGGTGAAGCAGTATATGACGGACGTGGTGGACAAGGCCCGGGAGCAGGGCTATGTGGAGACCCTGTGGCACCGCCGCCGGGCTTTGCCGGAGCTGAAAAGCTCCAACTTCAATATGCGGTCTTTCGGCGAGCGGGTGGCCCTGAACATGCCCATCCAGGGCACGGCGGCGGACATCATCAAGCTGGCCATGGTCCGGGTTCACAGCCGCCTGGCCCGGGAGGGCCTGGAGGCCCGGCTGATCATGCAGGTCCACGATGAGCTGATCGTGGAGTGTCCGGAGGAGGAGGCCCCCCGGGTGGAGGCCCTTTTGCAGCAGGAGATGCAGGGCGTGGCGGAGCTGTCCGTCCCCCTGCTGGCGGAGGCCCACAGCGGCCGCAACTGGCTGGCGGCCAAGGGCTGACCGGTTTTAACGAGAGTAAGGAGCAAATACCATGACTGATTATTTTGCCGTGCAGCTGCCGCCGGAGCAGATCCGCAGCATCAGCTCCATCGGCCTGGCCCATATAGGCGACGCGGTGTATGAGCTGCTGGTGCGCACCTGGCTGTGCGCTGGGGGCAAGGCCACGGGAAAGGGCCTGCACCGGGCCGCGGTGGCCCTGGTGTGCGCCCCCCGGCAGGCGGAGCTGGCGGAGAAAATTCTCCCCCTGCTGACCCAGGAGGAGCAGGATGTGTTCCGCCGGGGCCGCAACGCCAACGTCCATTCCATCCCGGCCCATGCCAGCCGGGCCCAGTATCAGCAGGCCACGGCCCTGGAGGCCTTGCTGGGCTATCTGTATCTCCAGGGCGGCGGGACCGGGTCAACGAGCTGTTCTGCCGGATGATGGAGGGGGAGTAATATGCCGCTGGACGCCATTTGCCTGAGTGCCGTGGTCCGGGAGACCGCCGCCCAGGTGGAAAACACCCGCATAGAGAAGATTCAGCAGCCTGCCCGGGACCAGGTGGTGCTGCTGCTGCGGGGCGGGCGGCGGCTGCTGCTGTGCGCCGGAGCCACCCAGCCCCGGCTGCACCTGACGGAGCAGCTGCGGGACAATCCCTCCCAGCCGCCCATGTTCTGTATGCTGCTGCGCAAGCACCTGGCGGGAGGGCGCATTTTGTCCGTTGTCCAGGAGCCCCTGGAGCGGGTGGTGACCCTGACCATCCAGGCCGCCGACGAGCTGGGGGAGCAGCGCCAGTGGCGTCTGATCCTGGAGGCCATGCCCCGGCACGCCAATCTCATCCTGGTGGATCACCAGGGCCGGATCACCGACTGCCTGCGGCGGGTGGACTTCGAGATGTCCCAGCAGCGGCAGGTGCTGCCGGGCCTGTTCTATCATCTGCCGCCCCGGCAGGAAAAGCGCTCGCCGCTGGAGATCACCCGGGAGGAATTTCTGGAACTGCTGTCCGCCCTGCCGGAGGATACGCCTCTGGACGGGTGGCTGCTGGACACCTTCACGGCCCTGCCGCCGCTGATGGCCCGGGAGCTTGTCTGCGCCGCATACGGTGAGACAGACGCCCGTTTGTCCCGGGACAAGGGCGAAAAATTGTGGGACAGCCTTGGGACATGGCGGGACAGAATCGTCGGCGGCGGCTTCGTGCCCACCCTGCTGCGCCGGGCCGGCCGGCCGGCGGATTTTACCTATTGTCCCATCACCCAATACGGCCCGGCCATGGAGCAGGAAACCTTCGATTCCTTCGGCCGGCTGCTGGATGAATTTTATGAGGGCCGGGACCAGGCGGACCGGGTCCGGCAGAAGGGCCAGGACCTGATGAAGTCCGCCACGGCAGCCCGGGACCGGGTGCGCCGGAAGCTGGCGGCCCAGGAGAAGGAGCTGGCCGCCACCCGGGACCGGGAGCGGCTGCGCATCTGCGGCGAGCTGATCACCGCCAACCTCTACCGCATGGAGCGGGGCATGAACCGCCTGACGGCAGAAAATTACTATGAGGACGGTTGCCCACCAATGGACATCCCGCTGGATGTGCGGCTGGGGCCCCAGGAAAACGCCGCCCGGTATTTCAAGCAGTATGCCAAGGCCAAGACCGCCGAAAAAATTCTGACGGAGCAGCTGGAAAAGGGCCGGGAGGAGCTGACGTACCTGGAGAGCGTGGTGCAGGAGCTGTCCCAGGCGGAGGCGGAGCAGGATTTCAACGACATCCGCGCTGAGTTGGAGAGCGGCGGTTATCTGAAAAACCGGGGCAAAAAGCAGCCGGGCTTTCAGCGGGCCTCCAAACCCAGGCAGTTTGTGTCCTCCGCCGGACTGCGGATCCTGGTGGGACGCAGCAACCGGCAGAACGACCGGCTCACCGCCAAGGAGGCCGACCGGAGGGATATCTGGCTCCACACCCAGAAGATCCACGGCTCCCATGTGATCCTCTGCACCGGAGGCCAGGAGCCGGACGAGGCCAGCCTGTATGAGGCGGCGTGCCTGGCGGCGTACTATTCCCAGGGCCGGGAGGCCGGGAAGGTGCCGGTGGACTACACCCCGGTGCGGTATGTGAAAAAGCCCGCCGGGGCCAGGCCGGGCATGGTGGTGTACACCACCTATCAGACCATGCTGGCCGTTCCGGACGGCCAGCTGGTGAAGAAGCTGGCAGGAAAATAAAATGTGAGATAAAGCTCAGCCCCCGCAGGCATTTGCCTGCGGGGGCTGGTTTTGCCTATGGGGTTAAGGGGGGAACCGTCCTTACCGGTTGGGCAGGGACTTCACGGTGACGGTGGTGTGGGCCACCAGCTTGTTCCCGGAATAGATGTGGATGAAGTAGGTGCCGGTGGTGTTGTGGCGGG
>OHHO01000172.1_pt1 | contig 26523 bp, 20 predicted proteins | sample 1568071 | NCBI WGS metagenome assembly OHHO01 (sample SAMEA3879582, study PRJEB24766) | human gut metagenome | biome: human-associated habitat; feature: feces | place: USA | collected 1985/1987
AAAGCAACGACTTATGAAGGTTTTTCAGTTTTTCATTTTCGATCTCAGCCCTATAGATTATTCGAAAGATTTTACAAAAGCATTCTTTTTAGGTCTCCCAAACCCTCAAATTTGCTTTGTTTTTTGCTTTAAAGTAGATTTAGACCTTGCTGAAATACAAAATCATGTTCTCCTAAAAAATGCAAGTAAAAACGGGATAACTGAGACTATTGCCCGATTTAGAGCCGGAAAAACCGGAATGTGAGTCTCAGTTGTCTGTTTTGAGTCATTTTCATCCTAAATATTTTCCCAGTTAGAGATTTTTATTTTCCTAACTGGAAATATTATTTTCTTCTCTTAGAAGGGTAATCGTCCCAGCGCAAAATTGCCCTAAAAATGATGCTTGTCGTCTATAAACGATAGAATTGATACATTTTTATCGTCTATAAACGATAAAATGCGTATGTGGATTACTGATGACATGCAAAAAGGCTGAACTTCGGGTTAGGAAGTCCAGCCTTTTGCTTATTTGTGATTTCGGGAAAAGCGAAGACGGCTTTTACTTGAATGCGCCAGCATCTGAATCATAGTTGTTGATGTTCTTCCGGATGTTCTTCTTCTTTCCGGAGAAGAAGTTGTAGCTGACACCCAGCGTCAGCATGCGGCGATTATCCTTGATGATGTGCTGTTCCGTCTGGTTCATAATCGGATTGTCGAACGTCTGGCTCTCGTACTTGGCTGGTGCAAACATCCACAAGCCATAGAACGAGAAACGCCAGGCTCCCTTCTGGTAAAAAGCAGAGAATTCACTCTTGGACTCATCTGCCTTGCGATAGTTCAGGACTGCCATCTTCGAAGGAATATTTCCCTGGTAAGATGCTCCCCAGTTTCCCTTCCGGAAATAGATGCCATATTTGAAAGGACTCCACCAGTAGCAATGGCGACCATAGGAATTGCTGATTACCTCCCGTTCAAAACCTCCACCCACCATCAGTTTCAAAACCTCGTTCTTGAACGGCTTGAACTGAAGATAATAGCCTGTGCCATAACGCCAATAGAAACTGCCGTTTTCATAGGTAGAAACTATGCTGCGCCTGTCGTTCACCGTGGTCCAATAATAATAAGGTGTAATTACCTTGTCATTATAGATTCCATAAAGTGCTACTTGCAGGTAGAGCATCGCATCATTATAGGTGTATCTGAATATCGGTCCCCATTCCATCGTAGCCTTTACATTCGGGTTGCCCTGCTTCATCAGTCCGGGGATGACAATCGTCATGTTCTCGCTCAATGTTGAGATGGCGGGGTAATTGGTGCCGCTGGATGATAGCAGCTGCAACGAACCGTTCTTCAGCTTATAGGAGAAATACAGCAACGGATGAATATAGTTGTTGTTATAGGTGAGATCCTGATAGCTCTGGGTTCTCCACGTGCTCTTTACGCCTATGCGATAGGTAAACTTGCCGATATGGTTCTGGTATTGGGCATAAACCGTATTGATCTTGATGCATGAAGAATACTTGGATGGCTCATAGCCGGAAAGGATATTGCGCACATTATAGTCGCTCCACTTATTCCAGGTATAAACTCCTGCCGACAGCTCTCCCTGCTCCCATTCTTTGGTATAATCTGCTTCTCCTATCAGGGAATAGATGTGGCTCCTGGAGTGCATGTCGTCATCGGTCAAGATGCTATCCTTGTCGGAAGTCCATTGCCGGTTGAGCATTTGCTGCCTGGTGTTGAAGTAAGAGCCGAGCAAGTCCACATCGAGTGTCTGCTTATGGGCAAACTGCTTGCTGAGATAGAGATCTACTGCTGGTTTCACGTAATCTACAATATCCTTCGTGTTTCCGAAACCATCCTGCCAAGCCTCGTTTCCTTGCGTTGCAACCTCGCTATTTCCCCGGTTGAACTTATGTGACAATTCTGGAGAAAAGGTGACCTGGAAGGTTACGTCGTCTGGCTTGCTGTAAGCATACTTCAGGTTGAACTTGTTGTCGGTATAGCCAAAACGTTTGTGCAGATGGTAATCATAGACAGCCTGTTGGTCGTCAAGCGTAAAGGAATACTGGTTGTCTTCTATCCAGTCACGATAGTTTCTCACGTTGATGCTGTAATCGAAGGAAAACTGATGATTGCCCTTGTTGTACTTGAAATACACATTATCATTGCTAAACCCTGTAGTCAAGGCACTAGACACGTCAAAACCGGTAGTATAACCCGTATCAAGCGGCTTGGTAATGATGTTCATCAAGATGCCCACATCGCCGTATCTGATAGGAGGATCTTCGTAGTATTCCACCTTCTTTATTTTGTTGGCGGCAATAGCCTTCAAGTCGTTCTCGCTCGTCATCGGCACGTTGTTGATGAGAATCTTGATGGATTTGCCGGTCATACTGGATGTCTTGCCGGTTATCGGATCGGTATAGATTCCCGGGAGTGTTCCCAGGAGATCCTGTGAATGGCGTGAGTTCCTGATCTGTTCGTCAGAGAATGTATAAGAGGCATGGTCGCCGTGGTCGATACGCAGCTTGCCCTTTACTTCCACCTTGCCCAGTTGATAGGCATTCGCCTGCATCTTTACATTTCCGATGCGGGCAATAGGTATCAACTTGCAAATCGTCTTGTAGCCCACGAAAGAAACCTTCATGAGGGCCTGCTTCTGCTGGCAGGGGATAACGAAATCGCCATTGGCGTTGCTCACGCCTCCACAGAGAAAGGAGGAATCCTTCGGGTTGAGCAGTTGGATATTGGCAAATTCTACAGGAAGATTGTGATTGTCTATCAGTCTGCCTATCAGCTTGCGCTCGCTCTTGCGTATGCATTCTACCGTGATGAGGCTGTCGCCCACGGTCATCTGCATCGGATAGAAACCGATTACCTTGCGGATAGCATCGGGAATATTGGCTGTCTTCACGTTCAGGGTAACTGTGAAATCCTCCAGTTCGTTGTAGATGAAACTGATTTTATAGCGCTTGGAAGCCTTGTCGAGGTCGATGAGGACGTCCGACATGCTGCGGTCGTGATAGTTGCGCTGGATGTGCTGTGCGCTCATCGCCAGGGCGAACGTGCACAGCAGGAATATGATGGCTGAAAATCTTCTCATAATGATACTTTTTAACTTTGAACTTTGAATATTGAACTTTATGATCACTTTGAATGTCGAAAGTTCAGCTATTTTACAATCAGCTCGTTTTGCTGCAATTCGATGTTTACGTTCTCGAATTGGTTCAGTTCCTTTACGATGTTCTCGATGCTCAAATGGCTGTCCCATTCGTAATAGAGGCGGAGGGTTTTGTCCTCGTTATTCTCAAACTTCACTTGTAAATCATAATAAGAAGCAATCTCTGAAATCATCTGTTCGAAAGCTACATTCTCGAAAGTCTTGTGAATGGCTGGCTTTTCTGGTTTCGGATGCGCCAGGGAATCCTTTGCTGCTACCTGCTTTTCGGAATCTGATTTTATGACTTCCGGATGAGTATCTGCGGTTACCTGGGTTGGTTCCTGGCTGCGCTTGATGTAAGTATGGATTGCGGCAAAGGCAATACCCGAAATCAAGACGAAACCGGCGATGGATGCTGCCAGCTTGCGCCAGGAAGTAATAGGATGGGATGCTGCTTCCTGAGCAGCATTCTGGGTTGCTTCTTCCTGAAGTTGATGCTCCTGGCTGAATTTCTCCCATTCCTCATCTACATTAATAATAGGAGAGGGGTTTTCAAGTGCAGAATCCACTTCCATCATCGTCTGATAGAGTTTTCGGCATTCCTCATCCTGCAATATTTCACGAATCTCCTCATCAGAATATTTCTCCTGATGGTCGATGATATCCAGTATTTTTTCAAACTTGTCCATAATAAATCTGCTAAGGGTTAAACTTTTGCTTTAATTTTCTGATGCCTTGCGCCAGATGCTTATAAACTGCCACTTCGCTAATGCCCAATTCTGTAGCGATTTCCCGATATTTCAGTTTCTGCCGAAAACGGAGATCGAGTACCTTGCGGGTTTGTGGCGTGAGTTCTGCATCCATATAAGCCAGAATTGCCTCATACTTGTCGGTCTCCCTGTCTATTTCGGCAATCGTCGCTTCCAGGGGAGCTATCGAAGGCGAAGTATCGGCTTTCAGGAGGTGATGAACCCGGTCTTTCATCTTCTGTCGGCTCAACAGGTTGAGGCATTTATGGCGCACACACACCAGAAGATAGCTCCCGGCGTTGGCGGAAGGCAGGGGCGAATTGCTGGTTATAGTCTCGTTATCAAGACCCAGTTGAGTCTTTCCGTCGAGCACATCGGCAAAGACTTCGCTCACCACATCCTTGCTGGCTGCATCATCCTTCAGAAGTACCCTGGCCAATTGGTACATCCTCAGATAATGCTGCCGGAAGAGCTGTTCTATCGTTTCTTTGTTTATTTGCATTACTTTATTTTCTTTTCTTTTGCCTATATTACAATCGATTTTTCATTTTCCTAACCCTTAGCAGAATATTTTTTAATGCAAATTTTTAAAACGTCAAAATTACCCTATCGGACTTGCTCCTTCTTCAGATGCTTGTAAAGCCAAAGGAAGGCGGGAATGAGGAAGAGATCTGCCATGACCCACGCTACAGGGTCGCCGAGGCAGACTCCCGTCCACGCCAGGGCTGGTACCAGCCAGAGACTCACACCGCATCTCGCTATCATTTCCATTACGCCACTCAGCATCGAAATTTGAACTTTGAGTTTTGACCATTGAACTTTATGATTAGTTTTTGTTATCCTAAAAATATAAAAAGGAGGATGCACTCTTTATTTGGGCGCATCTCCAATCTTCTGTTTGATTTGTGCCATTTTATTGCGGCGCTCGATGGAAAACGTATCTCCGTGGGCTTCCACATAATCGAAGAGCATGAAAGCCTTGTTCAGGAGTTCGTCTCTTGTGGGCTGTCCCACGGTATCCGCCTCGTGATAGTAGAGTTCGGCAAGCATGTCCATCTTGGAGAGTCGCTTCTCCTCGTTCTCTATTCCTGCCATCGCCTTCATCACGTCTTCTATGGTAGCGATGCTGTAGAAGGCGTAAGGGCCTACGTATTGATTGTAGAGTTCCCTAATCTTCTCACGTCTCACCTCCACCTCTTTCTTTTCGAGCATTCTTTCGAGTGCCGCCATAAACTCGCGAATCAGTCGCTGTATGTAGTCTCGTTGTAGCATAAAATAGTCTTTATTTTATTCGTTGTTGTTGATAGCTTCCACATACTCCCACAGTTTCTTGTAGAAAGGATGCTTCGTCATCGTGTCCTTGTTGCCCAGGATGATGAGCTTCATTCGGGCTCTCGTCATCGCCACGTTCATGCGGCGGAGGTCTTTCAGGAATCCTATCTGACCTTCATCGTTGGAACGCACCAGGGAGATGAGAATTACGTCTCTTTCCTGTCCCTGGAAACCATCTACCGTATTCACGCTTATCAGGCGGCGGTAAGGCTTGAAGAACTCATACTTCTTGATGAGCTTCTTCAGATACTGCACCTGGGCACGATAAGGCGAAATGATGCCTACATCGATTCTTTCCTCCAAAACGCGCTGTTTGCCTATCTTGGTGAAGTATTCCGCCAGGGTGAGCAGGGTAAGCTCGGCTTCTGCCTTGTTGATGCGCCCGAAACTCTCGCCCACAAACTGCTCCTTGAAGTTCAAGTCGGAATTCAGATTGGCAGCAGATACAGAAGATGCTGTGGAAGCAGAATCCTCAGGAGCATCTTCTCCTTCTATCGTTATCTGATTCTCCTCGTTCGAAGTATCAATCCACGTTATCGGATGGTCATAATCCAATACGCTGCGGTATTTGATCTGAGGCGCACTCTCCACCTTGCCCCCGTAGAACCAGTCGCTGGAGAATCGCATGATTTCGTCGTTCATGCGGTATTGGATTTTCAGCAGGGTTACCACCTCGGGCTTGTTTTCGGCGATGCGCTCCATCAGGGTCTTGCCCAGTCCGGCTCTTAATGCCGCAATACTCTTTACGGTAGGCGGCAGCTGACAATGGTCGCCTGCCAGAATCACCCGGCTGGCTCTTCTCATCGGAATCCAGCAGGCAGCTTCCAAAGCCTGGGCAGCCTCGTCGATAAAGAGGGTACCGAACTTCATGCCTTCCAGCAGATGATGGGCTGAGCCTACGAGGGTACAGGCGATGACACGCGCCTCGCCAAAGAGTTCTGCGTTGATGCGGAGTTCTATTTCGGCAGCACGGCTCTTCAGCCTGTCCATCTTCTGATGATAGTTCTCGCTTCCTTTCTTCCTGTTTTTTCTTAATTCTCTGATAGCCTTGCGGATTGCCCAAAGCTGAGGGTAATCAGGATGGCTCTCAAAGCGACGCTCGTAGGTGAAGCCCAGCATCTTGTCGTTCACGCGGGTCGGGTTTCCGATACGGAGCACGTTGATGCCTCTATCCACCAGTTTTTCTGATATCCAGTCTACCGCCATGTTGCTCTGTGCACACACCAGAACCTGGCTCTCACGCATCAGGGTTTCGTTGATGGCTTCCACCAGGGTTGTAGTCTTTCCGGTTCCCGGAGGTCCGTGAACGATGGCCACATCCTTCGCCCAAAGCACCTCGTTCACAGCCCTTTCCTGGGTAGGATTGAGCCAAGGGAACTTCATCGGTTCGAAGGAGAATCTTCCTGCCTTCTGATGGGAATAGAATAAATCGCGGAGATAAGCCAGACGGTTGTTCTTCGCCTTCATCACGCGGTCCAAGGCCTCGAACATCAGTTTGTAGCTGGTTTCGTCAAAGGATAGCTGTACGCCGATAGGATCGGTTGACTGCTGAAGTTCGAGCAGAGGGGCAGAATCGGGTACGGTAACCACCATTCTGTCGCCATCTACATAACTCACGGTTCCGGTAAAGGAGAAATATTTAAGTTCTTCACTTCCTTCACTTCTAAAGAACATGACGGGGCGACCGAACTCAAAATTGTGCTCGATATCCTGGTCAGAGGTTCGGAAAACCTCTATGGCTGTCTGGTTCAGCGAATTATAAAAGCTCTTTCCCACCTGTAGCGGGAACCAGGCATCACCTCGTTTCACCTTCCGCTGCATGCCCATCTGTTCGGTAAGCTTGCGGAAGGCTTCTTTCTCGGTATAATACTCCAGCTGGAGCAGGGTGCGTTGCTGCAATAATGCCTGAATTGGTGAAATCTGTTCCATATAGGGTGCAAAAGTAGCGTATTTCTGCCGAATATGGAAAGAAAAAGAGATAAATATGTTTAAAGTTCCTGCTTTATTTATCCCAAAGCTGATAGTCGATTACCTTATTGTCGTTGGGCTGAATGCTGTCGCTTGCCGAAGATGCAGGTTCTTGGGCACTCTTCTCCAGATGATAATAGCTCCCAGCCAGGGCTGCCAGTAGGGCGATGATGAGGGCACAGAGCAGGAGCAAGGCGTGGCGGTAACGGGGCGTACAGGACAGGCGTTGGCGCAGTTGGGCGATGTTTTGCGGACGGCTTTGCGGGTCGCGGCAACTACAGATTTCTGCCATCTTGCTGAGCGCCTTATCGCCCGTAGCCTTGGCCATGTCGCCCAGAACCATGCCCAGAGAATAAATATCGGCACGCGGTTCAGCCTTGGCAGCTGGTAGCATCTGTTCGGGAGCAATATAGCCCGAAGTTCCGGCTGGCGATTTCAATACGCAGAAAGAATCGCTATCCGAGAGACCGAAATCTATGAGTTTCACGTTCTGCCCGTTATGTGTAATCATGATGTTGGAAGGCTTCAGATCGCGATGAATCATCTGTTTGTTGTGCATGTATTCCAGCGCATCCATCAGCTGTCCTGCTATCTTGCGGGCGAGTTCTGCCGAGAGGGCATTCTTCTTGATGAGCTGCTCCAGATTATCGCCGTCAATATATTCCATCACCACTACCGTGCCCAGGTTGTCAACCTTTTCCAGGTCGATGGTACGGCAGATATTGGGATGTTCCAGCTGCTGGCCTATTTCAAACTCCTTGGCGAGTGCCTGGCGGTAAATAGGGGTGTAGAGAAAATCGTTCTTGAGACATTTCAACATGAAACGCTTGCCGTATTTGGTGGCTGTAAAGATGCGTGTATGGCCCGAAATAGACACGTAGCATTGGTGGAGATTGCTGAATGCATCCTCCACAGGCAAGGGGTTTGAATTGCTCATCTCCTTGCTGATATCCTCGGTAAATCCCGATGTCGTTTTCTTCTTCTTTTCTTCAGTTTCTTCCATGCTCACGGATTCCTCTTTTTCTTGATTACTGTTATTTTATTTCTCGTTGATGCTGATGACGGTAAGTCCACCGTTTCTGCCGGCTACGAACGAGGCTGTACGCTCGCCGTCACGCTCGATGTAGGGCAGGAAGAGGGGCTGTTCCTTGATGAAACAGCCTGTTACGAAGCGGTCGCCAGGCTGCAGCTTGCTGTTCTCTGATTTCTCTATTTCATAGGTACTGTCGCCCAGATAGCGGAGCTGCAGCAGACGGTTGGGACTCCAACCGATAGAAACAAGAGAACCTTCTTGCAAATCGCTACTTACCAGCTGGTTTGCCTTGAAGAAGGAACTGTTGTACTTGGTGCTTGTCTTGAGCCAATGGGTAAATTCCATGTAGTTCCGATGACCGATATATTGGGAAAGCACATCGAGGGTTACCATGCGTGGCTTGTGATTGTCGCTCACATAACCATAGAGTCGTTTGAGGGTGGATGGCGAAATAGTTCCACTTGCTTTCTTCTCCAGATAGAGTGAAAACTCTTCGAAGTCGGTTGTCGTGGCAAGAATCTTGCCGTATTTCTGTTCTACGAGTGATTTGAGCTCTTCTATTTCGGGTGTTGTCATAATTTATCTTTTAATTATATGATTATTCAACATTTTTATTCTTCTACTATATGGGTGAATTTACCCCATATTTTATGGTTCTGATATTTCTTTTTCATGCCTGCAGGCACGTGGAGCACGCAGGTGGCGAAGAAGTCTTCTACCTTGTTGGCGAAGGCGTTTTCTTCGCAGTAAGGAATCATGGAAGCTGAAACATAAAGGTCGGTAAGCGGACTTCCGTCGAAGGCGTAGTTGCTGATTTGTTCTGTGTTGGCTCCCAGATACACTTTCGTGAGTTTCCGGCAGCCTTGGAAAACGCCTGTAGGAATCAGCTTGATGCCTGCCCCAAGATGTATTTCCTTTATCTGACTGTCCATGAAGGCGCCTTGACCTAATGTTTTGACGTTGTCTGACAGATAAAACGCCTCGATGCTGCATTCCTTGAAGGCGTAGGCGCCAATGGAGGTAAAGGCGGAAGGAAGGGTGTATTTGCCCTTCTTGCCCATCGGAAACCAGATGATTCTGTTGCTTTCTGCATTCAGCAACACGCCGTCCTGACTCTTGTAGTTAGCGTTGGCAGGCGAAACCGTAAGGGCTTCGAGCGCCGTGCATCCGCTGGAAGGGAGAATGCTGCCTGCTGAGGCAGGAATCTCTATCTCGCGGAGCGAAGTACAATCGGCAAATGCATCTTTCTCTATGGTGGTTGCATCGGCTGGGAGAACTACGTGGGTGAGCTTCTCGCAACCGGCAAATGTGCCTTGCACAATCTGGTTTTCTGCAGCTTCGTGATGATAAGGACCTACCATTCCGCCTGCTGCGAGGTGAACGTCGGTAAGGTCTATATCCGAGAGTTTGCCGGGGGTGACTGCGTTATCGTTGTCGCGCCCCATCATCATTCTCATACAGCAGAGGTCTTCGCCGTTCAGGGTTCCGGCTATGGTCAGCTGGGTATATTCGTAAAGATGGTTGCCCATCAGCTGGGTCAGTTCACCTGTTTCGTTTAGCGTAATGGCGTCGCTCGTATCATATTTGATGGCGGTTCCTATGGTTTCTCCTACCATATTCCGAGCGAAAGGCTGGAATTCATAGTGGGCATTCCGCTCCAGATTTCCGATGCGCAACTTGATTTTTCCCTTCTTTCCGTCAAAGTTTTCTACGATGCATTTCTGCTTGTTCTCCGGCTCGCCGGTCAGATAAACGTAGCATCCGGTTTCGGTCATCGGCTCGCCACCATCATCGGTTATTTCGTAGCTTACGAATGCGCTCATCGGTCCGTGGCTCAAGAGCGTAGCCGACGATAGTTTCGGACTTATATTGGGCTGGGTGGTGAAACTCATCATGTTGCTGGTTGTGGTTGTTCGCCCGTTGTTGCCCTGCAGCATATAATAATAGGTAGTGCCCGCTTTGAGCCCCGTCAGAACCAGCGAGACGTCAGCTCCCTGGGCATGAACCTCGCTGGTATTGAGGTTCATGCTCTCCGAAGTGCCGTATCTGAACAGGAGTTTCGGCATTTCAGTTTCTCCCTCTATGGTGGCTGATCCGTTGAGGGTAGCCTCTGTTCGGGTGATGTGGGTCGCCTCTGTGGTTATCAGGTGCGGTTCCAGATAGGCAGGCTTGTCGCTATTGCTGCAACCTGCCATCATCATGTTTCCTATCAGGAGGGCAAGAAATCTGATATTGCGTAATATGCTTTTTATGTTCATTTCTTACTTCTTTTGTTTTCCGATTTTAATACCTATGCCGATGCTGCCCTGCCATTGTTTCCCGGCGATGGTGATGGCTGAGGCTGCGATGCTCACTCTGTTGAACGAGGCGAGCACACCCAGCTGGGCTGCGAAGCCTTTGTCGGTAAGGTCTTCGTTGAGCAGGTATCCGCCTCCGCTGCTCTCGGTCTGCTGCCAGGCTGTAGCGGCTTTGCCGTAGCCTACGCCTTCGAAGAGACAGAAGCCATGCGTGATGTGGTGGATGGCTCCAGCGGTAAAGGTGTAGTTCTGGTGGCGTGTATTGCCTGTATAATAAGGTTTGATGCTGCTGCCCGGCGTGAAACCTTCTTTGTTGCAGGTTCCCTCTGTGCTGCCTATGCTCTTGAGGTTGCTGCTGGCATGGATGAAGAAGCCGTGGCGGTGCATCAGGGCGAAGAAGAGACCATAGGACGGTCCGTCTTCATGAAGGGATAGCGTGGCGAGCGTGTAGAGGGCGAGTGGCATCTTCTTACGTACTTGTGGGATGGCAATCGTATCTATTACCGTCTTTACCTCTACGATGGTGTCGTGCTTCTCCTGGATGATAGGAGTAGGCTTGGGCAGTTTCAGTTTCAGCTCGTAGGTCATTCTGCTTTCCAGCGGTTTGCTGAACCGGTAATCGCGGAGCACGCCCCATTCCGGATGCTTGATGGTGAGCAGTTTGGAGCCTTTAGGAAGATAGAGCCAGATTTCGCCCACTTTATCTTTTCGCGATACGATTCCGAGCGGGGTGGAGAAGGCAAAGTCGGAGGGTGCTTCTACCTTCACCAGGGCGCAAGGCTCATCGTTGAGGTCGCGCACGGGGGTGATAAAGGCACTCACGTCGTTGGGCAACAGGCGGAAACCTGCTACCGAAAACTCTTGTGCCTGAACGGATGCTGACCACAGGCTTAATATGAATAAGAGTATCATCATATTATTCTAAATTAAAGTCTTGTATACTGATTACATCGTCTCCGCTATGTACGGTTCCTGCCGGTTGCCAGGTGCGCACGTGGATGAGTGGCATGGACGGGTTGCGGAAATCCCAGAGCAGAAAGAGATAGCCGTCGTCTGCGTAGCGGTCGCTCTTGTATTGCTGCCGGAGGGTGACGCCGTAAATGCCGTCCATCGTAGGATGGCGCATGATGCGGAATCCCGAGAATTTCAAGTCTATCTTCTGGTTGGCTGTAAATACCTTCGCCAGTCTTGAAATATAGTCTTTCTTCGAGTGAATGGCGTAGGTTACCTTTGCTTCAGCCTGACACTTGTTGTCGTTGGCTACTGGTTTTATCACGTTTCCTACGATGATGAGTGCCTTGTCGCTAAACACCTGTTTCAGGAAATCTAGATCCTTGGTGGTATAGGCTCTGCGGAAATGTTCGCAGTAGTTGAGGATGGTATGGCGGCGTCTGGCATCGGTCTCTGTGAGTTTGCCCTGCATGATTTTCGAGGCTTCCTTGTAGAAAGGATTCGACTGTGCCATCGTCTTGAGATTTACCTGCGAAAGATGGCTGGTCTTTCCTGCTTTTGGTGCATTCGCTTGCCTGCTTGCCTGTTCTTCCGGTTGGTAATCAGCCGCACTCTTCGTGCCTTCTTCCGTCTCTCCGTTCATCAGCATCTGCGCCTGCTGCCTGTTGGCTTCCGGAACCGCATTTTTATTGTCTTCTGTGAATACTACCATACCCTGGCGGTCGATAAATCCCTCTCTCTTAGAGTTTTGCTCGCGGAACCGGAGCTGCCCGTTGCGGAAACGGGTGTCTAGCAGACAGCCACGCAAAGGGATGGTAAACAGCTCGTTTCCGTCTGCATCTTCTACCACGTATCGCTTGCCTTTCGCGCCGTTGTCCTGTTCTACAAGTTCCAGTCCTTCGTTCACTCCGTATCGGATTTCCTGACAGTCGCCTTTATAAACGGCAGAGGGCAGCAGCCACAAGGCTGCCACCCATCCTCCGAGAAGGAATGCTAGAAGGGATAATATCAATACCGTCTTCTTCATTTATAATTCTATGTATTCTTATCATTCATAGCCCTTCGGGAGAAAGGCTTTCTTATTTATTTCCCCCAGTTCTGAATCTCGCCGCCTATCTCTATCTTCACCTGGTCTGGGTTATCAGAAATAATGAAGTTGACAAGATGTTCGGTTCCGGGTTTAAACTGGAATCTGCTCTCGTAGAGATAACTTACACCTTTCATTACCACCTCGATGAGTGGTCTTCGGTTTTCGATGCGTTGAGGCACGATGATGGCCGAGTAGATGTAGTCGCTCTCCTGATGGGCGATGATGCTCTGCTGGGTTCCCTTCACATAACGGGTTGCCACGCCTGCCTGAAGGTCGATGGTGGCTGTAGGTACCGTGCTGTGGATGGTTACCTGGGCATGGGTAGGCATGTCTCCCTCAAAGTCTTCGCCCTTGATCAGACGTATCTTGATCTTGCTCATGATGTGCTTGAAGTTGAGGCTGATAGGGGAGTTAGATGCCTGGATGTCCTTGCTGGTGGCAAAGAGCAGGTCGCTTGCCTCGTAACCGCCGGGTGCAGTTGCCGTCTTCGGGGTACTCTGGTCGAGAGCTACGCTGAAAGGCTGGTCTGTCGTGCTGCTTATGCCCTGTATGTATGGGTAGTAAGCGTAGGCGTTGTAGGTGCCTTCGTCCCAATAGAGGGTGCGTGCGGCTTCCCATTTGCTGCCATCGTAGGTGAGCGCTTCGTTGTTCACGAGATTGCCGCCTATTTCGAGTGGAGCCTTGCTTTCTGCCACGTAGAGACCTATCTTGTCGTTTGACTCGAAACTGGTTGCCGTGGCACGGCTCTGGCCGGGATAGTTTACGGCAAAAGTCATCGGCGTAGATTGGGCATCCTTGTAGCGGGAGGTTGTTTCCACCTCCTCGCTACATGAAACCATTCCTAATATAGCCAACGCAAAACTGGCGTATCTTATTATATGTTTCTTCATTTTTTTTCTTGTTTTAATGGTCCATATTCTGATTTACCTTGCCCTCGCTCTTAGCGATGCTTTCTAACCTTTGCCATTTTCAGCGGACTGCCTTTATGGAAGACTGGAGCATGCTGGTAGGTTCCGGATGTGCGCTGGTCGCCATTGCCGCCGAAAGCACGGCTCTCTACGATTCCCGCATCTCGCTTGTCGTTCTTAACGAAATCTTCGAAACTGTAGGTTTCTCCGGCATAAGCCTTGATGCGCTTCACGATACTCTCACGGCTGATGGTGCTGTAGTAAGGAATATCGTTGTTCATGCAGGAGTTCGGCTCCGAACGGAATACGCCTCGGTTGTGCATGTAGCCTCCCTCGTAAATGTCTACGATGTCGCTATATCGGTCGTCGAAAATCAGATGACTCCAGCCTACGCTATGCATCTTGCCGGTAAGTTCCAGGTTATCAAACCAACCAAGCGACTTGGCTCCGTTGAATTCAAGAACGTGTCCGCAGCAGGTGCAGTCGCAGAAATCGATGAAGGCGTTGTGATAAATGTACTCATCGCCCAACTTTCCGAATCCGTGTCCGCCTGCCTCATGCTGGATGACGCCACGGGTATCGAGCGGATAACCGTAGGTACTCTGCGGACAGAAAGCAATAGCCGAACCATCTTCCCACATCTGGCAGATGCCGCCGTAATCGGTAGAATTAGGAACCATGATAATCAGGGTCTGATTCAGATTACTCTTGTTGACGGTTGGAGCGCCCAGAGCATAATCGAATACTTCATCATAATCTGCCTTTAATCCTACGCCACCGGTAAAAGTGGTGTTGAATCGGTTGTAGCGGATGGTGTTCACGGTTCCTACGCCCGATTCCGTAGAAAGCGGAATGGCGGTATAAACGTTGAAGTAATCACGGTAAGTCTTGTAAGGCTCGATACCGAAGAAATACTCCACTTCCTGCTTGATATCATTCAGATATTTGCCGCTGGCAATATCCTTTGCGTTAAAGCCGTCGCCGAGCAGCACGATGTTGATTCCACCATTATTGCCCTTGGTAGCCTTCTGCAGGGTAATCCATTCGTCCTCGCCATATTCATAACCATACTGCGAAACGCTACATTCGTGGGTATAGTCTTTGTCTTTCAGGCGGAATACCACCTTTCCATCACGGCTATCAGCATTCTTAGCCATTCCCTTGATGGTCAAAGTAACTTCTGTCTTCTTGTTGCCGCTGGCAGGAGAAACTTCACACCAGTTTGGCTTGCTGGCTACTTCCCATTCGCCCTCGGCGTTAATCACCAGTTTCTGCTTATGCTCCGTGCTCAAAGCGCAGGCTACAGATGGACGGCAAACGAGCTCGTGGTGAGCTGCGATTCGCTTGAAGTCGCACCAGCCTGGTGCTGATTGATATTGGGAAATGGCAGACTCTGGGACTTCGAGAGTGAAGTTGTCCTTGGCTACGCCATCGAAAACTTTATCTTGTACATAAGCAGGCATATCACTTTTACAAACGATACTATTTATACCATAGCACCCTTGGAAAGCTCCCCCATCTTCGTTGTAACTATTTTCTGCCCGAATGCTTTCCAAACTCTCTGGAAAGACGAGACCTTCTATCATTCTACAATTTGCAAATGCTCCAGCACCAATCGATTGTAAACCTTCTGGAAATTCAACTATACCCATTAATCGCCAGTTGTTGGCAAATGCTCTTTTACCAATGCTTCTAATCGTTTTTGGCAGAACAAGTTCCCCTGAGAAATCACAACCATTGAAGACTTCGTCAGCAATAACTGTTAAGTTTTTCGGCAATTTAAGTTCGCCTTTTAAGGCACAGCCTTGGAAACAGTTGTATCCAATAGACGTTATACCATCAGGAAGAGTTAGTGTTCCATTCAGATTGTCACAAAACTGGAAAACACTAGTTGGTAATTTGTGAACACCTTGCGGTATTGTAATACTACCAGTTAAGCTTTTGCATCCATTAAATGCTCCATCGCTAATTTCTGTAAGTTTTTCAGGGAACCTTAACTCTCCATGTAAGCCTTCACAACCAGCAAAAGTGTTATTGCCTGCAATGCATTCGAGGTTATTTGGCAATATGAGTTCACTTGTAAAACCACAATACGTGAACACACCTCCATACCACCAAAGGTCAATACCTCGTCCTAAATATTTGAGTGTACTTGGTAGTGAAAGAGTTCCATTCATAGAACGGCAATCATAGAATGCACCGACTTCTATTTCCGTAACTCCTTCTGGAATAATCAGAGAACCCGTTATATTTTGGTCGTCTGCAAATGCAGCAATTCCTATTTTAGTCAATTTGTCAGGAAGAACAAGAAGATTTAAAGATTTCTTGCCTCGTAATGCTTCATATGGAATTTCATAATCATTATGCGGATACACTCCTTGAGCTCCACCTGTCAATCTCTGTTCTCCACCTCTAATAAAATTCAATGCCGCAAGATTCTCCATAGAATCTCTCATAAAATAGAAATCCTGTGCACTAATTTCACCAGTAATCTTTAGATTCTTAATCTTGGTATAGTCCTTATTAGCCGCAGCAATCGCCTCTTTCAGATGCCCTTTCGTTGAGTTGATAACCACGTACTCCTTCGTCGTAGCATCATGGCTTACCAAATCATTCTCCCAAGGAGTAATGCTTTCGCTTACCAAAGTCAGCTTGTAAGCGCCGCTTCCGGTCTGCTTATCTACTTTGATACCGAAGTTCATCATCTTGCCAGATACATAGGTAAAAGCCTCGTTCTTAGTGAACTTATAAGGTACGCCGCCGATGGTGATGCTGAAGAGGGTTGTGCCGGCAGCCACGGTTTGAGGAACCACGATGGTGCGCCACTCGTCGTTTGTACGAGATGGGATGGTCATGGTGTTCTCTACAGCACCTGCTGTCTTGATTTCGCCAGTAGAAAGGTTGATGCTTGCCTTGCGGGCTACGTTGGCTGTCAGAACAATCTTTTCCAGATTCGCCCATTCGCCCTCGGCAAAACCGGAACCCTGAATCAGGGTAACACGGGCATTAGACATGCGATGCGCCATAGGCAAACGGATTACGCTGGTGGTAGGAGCCACATCTGACACTTTGCCCCAGAGAAAATCGCTCGCTTCGTAGCCACCCATTTCGCCATTCTCGGTTGTCTTGCTCTGGTCTTTCTGAACCTCAAACTGATAATCCTCTATGCTCTCAGGATTGGCAAAAGGATAGTAACCATACACATCAATATGTGTATGCTTGTCTTTCCAGAAAAGGTCATAAGTGGAGTTCCACTTATAGTTAGGCTCATCGAAAGTGTGGCGCACATTATCGCCACGGTTGCCGTTTACCTTCAAGGTTCCCGGCTTGTTTCCCTCGTAATCTACGATATAAACGCCCATCACGTCGCCGTTGCAGAAACCGTTGTCGTTGACGCGGGTTACGGCAAGCTGGTCGATATCGCCCGAGAGTTGGATGCGGTTGCTGTCGTGCTGCTCGGTCTTGTCGCCGAAGAAGTCATCGCTACAGCCTGTCAGTAGCATGGCTCCTGCCGCAAGCAGATATAATAAGGTATGTTTTACTCTTTTCATAAATAATTCGTTTTGGGGAGATGACTTTTCTCTAGAAGAAAGATCATCTCGTATTATTTCTAGGATAGAAAATCGTCTGTACTTTTTTATTCGGCTGTACCACCATAGTCGATACCGTCGTCTTCCCACTTGCTGATGTTTACATTCACGCCGTTGCTGGTCTTGCTGAGCGTAACGGTAAACTTATGCTTCTTGCCAGCCTCGAAAGCGGAAAACTTGGATGACTTAGGAAGATTGAAATCTCTGCCGTCAACATTTACGGTAATGAGATTTCCTTCGCCTACGGCTTGCGGAATGATGAGCGCCTTGTAGCTGTTGCCTTCTTCCTTGAGCGGAATGAGGTCTGTATCATCGCCCTTGGCTGTTACGGCACCTGTAGAAAGATTGGCTGTAGCCTGTGTCTTTAAGCGGTTGATCTTTACGCTAATCTTGGCTGCAGCAAGCGAAGCCTCTGTAAATCCGTTTCCTGCCACGAGTTTGATAATCATCTGGCTCAACACGTGTTTGGCGTCTATCTTCACGGCGCTTTCTGTAGGAGTTGCATTTGTAGTCTTGCCTATCAGAAGTTCGCTAGCCTTGTAGTTCTCGGTTGTACTCTGGTCTGTATTTACAGTCCAAGGCATCGCCTCTATGTTGCTGATAGAACTTGTATATGGATAATAAATGTAGAAATCGGCGGGAGTGCTGTTGTCTTTCCAGTAGGTTGGAGTTGCAGCCTTCCAGGTTCCATCATAGGTGAATTTCGTGTTGTCTATATAGTTACCTGTCGTTTGGAGTGTTGCGGCAGAGCCGTCGGCTTGATGGTTGACGACAAACAGGCCTATCTGGTCGCCCGCTTCGAAAGCCAGATCTGTAGCACGGCTTTGTATCGAAGTGCTGATGTTGATAGGTACTTTTGCTGCAGGGGTAGGCTTTGGTGTCGGGTCCAGTTCGGAACTGCCACCAGAGCATGCGGTTAACGCGAGTAGCATGCTCCCTACGATTGCTAGATGCTTCTTCTGTTTCATGATTTCTTTGTTTAATATGATTACTTTTCCTAGGTGTATCTGGAACTGTCTGTTTCATTTACTCTGCAAAGGTATGAAAAAATGTGGTGTTATACAAGTTCATAATGGTCCATATATGGAAAAAGTTGCTAAACAACATATTTTCAGAGGCTAAAAGGAGGGTGAACTCAAAGAAAAAAGGCAGTTTCCTGCATGTAGGAAACTGCCTTTCTCTTCAAAGTGGGGATTGCCCCGTCTGTTATCTGATGATTTTCATTACATCTTCGATGGTGCGGTTGAATGGTCCGTTGTGCTCCAGTTTGATGGTACACATGGCTGCCGCAAACTTGCCGGCTTCTACCGGATTGGCTCCCTGCAGGCGCTTGTAGAGATAGCCTGCCGAATAGGTATCGCCGCATCCGGTAGCATCTACTACTTCATGAGGAGGATAGGCTGGAATGTCGTAGAACGTATCATCTACATAAACCAGCGAACCCTCGCTACCCAGGGTGATGATAACCTCGGCTACGCCCCAGGCATGAATCAGCTTGGCGGCTTCCTTCGGGTCCTTCAGTCCGGTAATGGTCTCCATTTCGGTCTCATTCACCTTCAGATAATAGGTGTTCTTGAGCACATCTAGCTTGTCCTTCCAGTCGATGGCGTAAACTTTCTCGTCTCTCACCTCGCGCAGATATCCCTGCACATCGATGGAAACTTTTCCCTTCTTGGCAAGAAAGGCAACCACTTCTGGCGAGAAATCATCGCTCAGCAGACTGCCCAAGTGGAAGACCTTGGCCTCTACATGCTCCAGCTGCTGGATGGTGAAAGGATCTGCCTTGGCAAGCACACGCTGCTTACGGTCGTTAGGATTATCGCCATAAATATTCTCGAAGAAAACCGTATTGCGCGATGGGTTCAAGGTGACGTCTATTCCAGCCTTGAGCATCTTTTCAACCGGTTCCTTCTCGGTAGGATCCATCGCCGTAATGAGCGAGAAATTTACATCCTTTGGCAATTGGTTGATGGCGTAGGCAAAATAAAAAGAGGTGCCGCCAGCCATGTAAACCGTACTGCTCGGGGTCACGATTTTATCCTTTGTTACGTGCCCAATACAACAAATATCTTTCATTCTTATTACATTTTGCGGATGCAAAGGTACTGCAAATCGAGAATAATACAAAAAAAAATGGGAATTATTTTGTTTTGTTCGCATTTTAATGTACCTTTGCATCAAGAAAAAGCAATTTAAAAATATTATCTAGAATAGATATAAAGAAACATTATGTGGTTTGATAATTTAATCAACGTGCATTCGGCGGTGCAAGGCATCGTCATCCTGTCTTTGATTTGTACTTTGGGTCTTGCCCTCGGCAAGATTCATGTCAAAGGAATCTCCCTTGGCATAGCCTTCGTATTCTTCGTGGGTATTATAGCGGGTCATCTCGGTCTCTCTATTGACCAGAACATGCTGGAGTTTGCAGAAAGCTTCGGTCTTACCATGTTTGTGTATGTGCTGGGTCTTTATGTGGGTCCTAACTTCTTCGGTTCGATGCGTCACGAAGGTATTTCGCTCAATCTCTGGAGTCTGGCTGTCATCCTGGTGGGAACCTTGTTCTCGCTCGGCTTGTGCTGGATTTTGCCAATCAGTCTGCCTGATATGATGGGCATCCTGTGTGGTGCCACAACCAATACGCCTGCCCTTGGTGCTGCCCAGCAGGCGTTGCAGCAGTTGGGCTTGCCTAGCGAAGGTGCGGCTCTGGGCTGTGCGGTTACTTATCCGTTGGGTGTTGTGGGCGTTATCCTGGCGATGATGCTCTTGCGCAAACTCTTTGTGAAACCGGAAGATCTGGAGATTCGCAAAAATGATGATGACGACCATACGTCTATCGGACAATACGTAATCGTGAATCCTGCCCTGAACGGCAATACCATCGCAGAGATTACGATGATGACGCATCGCAAGTTCATCATCTCCCGTGTGTGGAGAGGCGAACAGGTGATAGTTCCTCAGGCTGATACGGTTCTTCATACGAATGATAATGTGCTCGTGGTTACCAATAAGGACGAGGTTTCGGCGATGCAGATTCTCTTCGGAAAGAAGGTGGATAAGGAGTGGAATAATGATAAGGTAGACTGGAATGCGATTGATGCGAAGGTAGAAAGCCGCATTATCGTTGTAACCCGTCCGGGACTGAACGGTAAGCGCCTGGGCAGTCTGCAGATGCGAAATTCCTATGGCGTGAATGTGAGCCGAGTGCTTCGTGGTGATATCCGTCTGCTGGCTACCGATGATCTCCGTCTGCAGTACGGCGACCGCCTGACGGTAGTTGGCGACCCTACGAGTATCGACCATGTAGAGCTGTTCCTGGGTAATGCCGTAAAGACTCTGAACGAGCCAAACCTCGGCGCCATCTTCCTCGGAATCATTCTCGGTCTTGCTGTGGGAACCATTCCTCTGGATATTCCTGGAATGACGGCTCCTGTACGTCTGGGTATTGCTGGCGGTCCTATCGTGATGGGTATTCTGATTGGTGCGCTCGGTCCTCGTGTGCATTTCATCTCTTACATGACGCGAAGTGCGGGTCTGATGCTGCGAGAACTAGGTCTTGCCCTCTATCTCGGTTGCTTGGGTTTGGCGGCTGGTGGACAGTTCTTCGAGACGGTAGTCCGTCCGGAAGGTTTGATGTGGGTAGGCATCGGTTTCCTTATCACGGTTGTGCCTGTGGTTGTCGTAGGTCTTATCATCCTGAAGACCAAGAAGTATGACTTCGGCAGTATCTGCGGAATCCTCTGTGGAAGTATGGCGAATCCGATGGCGCTTACTTACGCCAACGAGACGCTGGATGGCGATACGCCAAGTATCAGTTATGCTACGGTTTATCCGCTCGGCATGTTTATCAGAGTGGTGATAGCTCAGGTTATCGTGATGTTCTTTGTCTGATGTTACGATGTTTTCATCTGTTTCTGCGGATTCTGTCATCCGCAGATATGAAGAAAGGCTGGTTTCGGTTAGAAATCAGCCTTTCTTGTTACAGTCATCTTCTTTCCCGTCATCGGGTGCTCAAATGTGATTTCCTCTGCATGAAGATGCAGTCTTGTTGCCGGCTCGTTGCCATAGAGCGGATCGCCGATGATAGGGGCATTCAGACCTTCCTGATGAGCACAATGCACTCTCAGCTGGTGCGTTCTGCCCGTTTTAGGATAGAGCGCCAGGCGAAGATGGGTATCGTCAATACGCTCTAGAACCTCGTATTCTGTAATGGCTTCCTTACCCTGTTCGCGGTTTACAATCTGGCGTGGACGGTCTAGGAAATCTGCTATCAGGGGGAGCGAGATGTAACCTCTTCCGCCTTCAGCTTCTTTCAGAATCCGGTTGCACGATTCCTTGTCTTTTCCGCAAACGATGGCTACGTATTTCTTCTGAACCCGATGATTCAGAAACTCCTTCTGCAGGCGATGATAGGCAAATTCGGTCTTGGCAACAATCATCAGTCCGCTTGTTGCCATGTCCAGACGATGGACGATGAGCGGACCGGTAGCTTCCTGATATTTCCTGCGCATCAGAGCGTAGACGGAAGGCTGGGCTGCATCTTTCCCCGGAACCGAGAGTAAACCTTCGGGCTTATAGATGACTGCCAGTTCACGGTCTTCGTAGAGCGTTTCCACCTTATTATATATAGTAGTTTCGGTCTGTTGGGTTTCAAAGACTGTTTTAGGCAGCATCCAATGTAGTATCGGTTTGCATTTTCCGTTGCAGGCAGGATAAAACTGAAGATGATGTCTGATTTCTTCTTTCGGACTCTCTCCCCACCAGAACATCGCCATCTGCAGAGGCTTGTAGCCATGCTGGTAAGCGTATTGCAGGAGTTTCGGCTCGCAGCATTCCCCACTTCCGGCAGGTGGAATCTTAACCGCCTCGTCCTTGAAAATCTCCAGCAGATCCTTGGTTTCTCCTTCCGCATTCAGCATCTGGAATTTCGAAAACAGCCATTGCTGAAGTTCTTCAGATAACTGTTTGCGGAGCTGTTTCGCACTTTTCAAATCCTTTTCGTAGTTTTCATATAGCGTTTCGTACGCCGTCTTTTCGTTTATCGACTTTTTCAGCCTCTTCAGCTCTGCCTTCATAAACTGGCTCTCTTTTATCATCGCTTTCTCCTCTTCCTCGCTCAGGGGCGTTCCTGCCGAAAGGGCTTCCTGGCGCCTTGCATCTCGCTTTTCCTTTGCTTCTTTTATCTTTGTCTGATAGTTTGCGATAACTTCCTGGCGCTTTTGCTGCAAATCATCAATCAGGTTTTTCGCCTTTATCAGGTTTTCGTTGGCTTCAAACTGTCTGATTTGCTGGTTCATTTCCGAAATCTCAGCCTCATGTACCTTGAAATATCCGTCGGGTTGAAGATAATCGAAAACGGCTGGCACAAAACCTTCCCAGTCGCTTCTGCCGCCAATCTGTCCGCTATAAGCTCTCAGATAGCCAATCTTACTGTTATCGGCTTCTACGATAAGTACGCCGAACATCTTTCCACGGTCTATTTCCTCCCGCCAGTCGTTTCGCTGTGAGAGTTCATCCTGCAACTCTCTGCATGCTTCGATGCAGAGCGGATGAGGTTCGTAGCTGAATGGATTGTTCATCCTTTCAGGCATATTTTTGGGGGTGATGTTTTTAAATAATTGCATTTCCATGCTACAAAGATACACATTTAAACGCGTTTTAGTTCATATTTTATATAAAAAATGAGTTTTTCAGTTATTTTTTTGTCTATTTGGATTTTTTGTCGTACTTTCGCCAACGAGAACTTAAATTCATTTAAAAATAGTCTATCATGGCAAGTGAATATAGAAAGATAATGTTGATGCAGATAAAGAATGGAGTGTGCCTTCTGTGCATATTCGCTCTTATGCTGTTGCTTGCCGCTTGCTTCTCCCTTTACACCACGCAAGCAGAGGTAAGATCCTTTAGAGTCATCCTGCTCCTGATTATCGGCTTGCTGGTAATGAGCGTGTTGGCTCTCATCGCTTTCATCCGTTACAAATGGATGCGCAGCAAGCATCAGCATCATGAGGAGATGAACCGGATGATGGCTCTGAAGATGGAGAATGTGCGCAATAGTTTCTCGCCTCATTTTGTATTTAATGTGCTCAATATCTTCGTATCTAATCTTCCGAAGGGGGTTAATGTCAAACCGCTTCAGCTCCTGATACAGGTACTGCGTGCCTACTTGCTTTCTTGCGATAAGATGGCGGTAAGTTTGGAAGAGGAACTGCAGATGGTGACGAGCTATTCTACTCTTCGCCATGAAACCAATCCGTTCCTTCCGATGCCTCAGTTCCATGTTGCCAAGGATGTGGATATGAAGCTCATGCTGCCGTCTATGATTATCCAGATTCCTGTAGAGAATGCTTTGAAACATGCTTTTGTGGGAATGAAAGAGACGGGAGATAAGCCTTTGCTGGATGTAAACATCTGGGTTGAGGACGATATGCTCCGCATAGATGTTACAGACAACGGATGTGGAGTTTCGGGTACCGTTGGCAAGAAAAAGAAAAATTGTGCTGCCAGTACGGGAACCGGATTGAGAATTCTGAACAGTACCATCGAAATGCTTAATGCAAGCAACGAACGCAAGATGTTTTTCAAGATGCAGAGCAACAGAGGAGCATCAGAAGAGGAGGGTGGTACCAGGAATAGAGGAATATGTGTAAGTATTGGAGTTCCATGTAATTACGATTATAATGTCTTTAAGTAAGAAACTTTTCATAAGAATTTAAAACGAAATAACATGCAAGATAGAATTAAGGTTGTGATTGTGGACGATGAACCACAGAGCATCCACAGGTTGCAGGATGATTTGGCAACTCTGGAAGATTTTGAGGTGATTGCCACATCCTCTTCGGCGGTATCGGCAAAGAATCTGGTGATGAGCATACAGCCCGATGTGCTGTTCATCGATGTTGAAATGCCTGGACAGACGGGTTTTGAGGTGTTGCAATCTCTGAGAGATGAAATTCCGATGGACCTTATCGTAGTATTTTACAGCGCCTTCGATAAGTATATGATTGATGCGCTCAGAGCCTCTGCCTTCGATTTCCTGTTGAAACCTTATCAGCAGGATGAGTTTGAACTGGTGGTAGACCGAATCCGGCAGAAAATGAAAGATGGAGATGATGTGGATGAAGATGCTTCTTCCGTTCCAGAGTCCTCTTCCTGTTCTTCTGAATCAGTCTTGGCTTCTCAGAAGGCTCAGGATTTTTCGGGAATGAATGGGATGCTGGGAACAGCAGCCAAGCGTCTTGCCATTCAGACCATTTCGGGTTTATTGATGTTGAAGCCCGATGATGTGTTCAGTTGCACTTTTGATGAGGCTACTCATCTTTGGCAGTTGAAGTTGTCGAATGGGCAGGTTTATAAATTGAAGAGGCAGGCCACGGCAAAGACCATCCTTTCCATGTCGCCTTCTCTGGCTCAGGTTCGTCAGGATTGCATCATCAATCTCGATTATCTTCTCTGCATCGAGAATTATACGCTCCGCTGCATCTTTTCTCCTCCTTTCGACCATGAGGAAATCACGGTTTCCCGCCGCTGTTATAAGGCGGTAAAGGATCAGTTGGAGATATTGTAGTAATAGGGAAAAAAATAGGGTGTGCAAGATATAGTCTTTGCACGCCCTCTTCTTCTATGTTTTTATTCTTCAGTAATTCCCCAATCCAATAGCCCTTTTCCTTCCTCGTCCAGTTCGATGCCGAGGCCTATCACCTTTCGCTTGTCAGCCATGAAAGGCTCCAGGTATTTGTTATCCAGTATCTGCTGGATGGCAGCCTTCTTACCACCATTATTTTTCAGTTTCAGTTCTATCACGTAGATGTAGCGTGAAGTTTGGGCAATGAGGTCGATTCTTCCTGTTGCAAGCATATGCTCTACCTCCACTTTCAGACCGATGGCATTCAGAATAGTACTGATGATGAGACGGTAGCGCTCTTCCATATCCATCGAGGCAAGTTTCTTGTTGCTGTAAGGCACATCGGCAACCAATGCTTTCAACGTTTTCATGGCATCTGCGATTTGCCCGGTACCCAATTGGCGGAACAGACTGCCTTGCAGACTGATAATATCGCTTTCTGATTTCATGGTCAGGCTTGGCAGTACAACTTCGTAAAGAGCCTGTTTCACTTCTTGGTTTGGGAAACCTAAGAAATAGCCAAATTCATCGCTCGACTTGATGGTAAGGTAACCCGTCTGATAGAGAAAGAGTTCGGCACCACCATTTATGACATCAGAACTCTCAAGAGTCTTGCGTAAAATCGGACAATTCTCGAAATTTCGTAAGCGCAGTTCCATGTTGTCCACAAACTTAGGTAGCATGGAGGTTGCTCCTGATGAAACCCAGAAACAGCTCAAGTCTTGTGCGTCGAGTGCATTAAGGAGACTGAAAGGATTGTAGATGTCCACCATGTTTCTGCGACTGAAATGGTATCCATCGTAGTAATCCTTCAGGTTATCATGAGTTTGCTGCAAGGTCCACTCGTTCACTTCAGCCATTCTTTCCAGTTCCGGCTTGAAGTTCTCCCCGATTTCTTCTTCTGTAATACCGCAGATAGCTGCATATTCAGGAAGAAAACTGATATTGGTCAGGTTGTTGAGAACAGAGAAAAGAGAAATCTGCGTAAACTTGGTGATACCCGTAATGAAGACGAAACGTTGGTACGCATCATCAGCTTTCAAGATGGAAAATACACTTCTATATACTTCTGTGCAACCCTCATGCTCGGGAGTTTTCCACGAGTGCTGGAGAGGAGAGTCGTACTCATCGATAAGAATGGCAACCTTGAGCCCTGTTTGCTTATAGGCGGTTTTAATGATTAGGTCGAAGCGGTTTCCTAGTGAATCTGTTGGTTTGATATGGATGCCATATAATTGCTCATAAACATCAAAAGTTCGATCCAGATATGCCTTAACTTCATTTGCTGTCGCTCCCCCTCGGCTCATGTCGAATCGAATAACCGGGTACTGTTTCCATTCCTTCTCCAAATCCATGATTTTCAGTCCTTCGAAGAGTTCTTTCCTTCCTTCGAAGTAAGCCTGGAGTGTATCAACAAGCACAGACTTACCAAATCGGCGAGGACGGCTCAAGTAATTATATTGTTTGCCGTTGTTCGCCAATTTCCAAATGATGTCACTCTTATCTACATAGAGATAACCTTCTTCTCTGATTTTATTGAAAGACTGTATGCCTACCGGCAGCTTTCTGCATGCATTGTTTGCCATAACAATTTCTCCTATTCCTATCTTTAGCCGCAAAGATACGGCTAATTTTTGAATCATGCAAGTTTTTGGCAATTAAAAAGATGTAAATAGATACCTGATAAAAGAATATATTGTACATGCTCTAGAAAAATGCATTTTTTCTTGTTTTTTTCACGGAAAAAACTTACTTTTGCACCATAATAGAGGAGAATTATAACAAAAAGGTGGAATGATTTGCTTATCACCACAACATTTAAACCCCATTAGTTATGACGGA
>OHHO01000184.1_pt1 | contig 25414 bp, 19 predicted proteins | sample 1568071 | NCBI WGS metagenome assembly OHHO01 (sample SAMEA3879582, study PRJEB24766) | human gut metagenome | biome: human-associated habitat; feature: feces | place: USA | collected 1985/1987
TGAGAATCGCCTGCCTGCAGCATGTCAAGAGAGATTTCATCGACTGCGGCAAGGAAGACAAGGATGCTCAGGAGGTCGTAGATATCCTCAACAGATTTTATCGAGAAGACAAAAAACATAAGGTTGGGGTAAATGGATGGACCGTTGAAGACCATCTAGCCTATCGGCAGTCATATGCACCGGACATTTTGCAGGATTTATTGGAGAAACTGGAGGAAATATCTTCCAGGAAAGATTTGCTGCCCAAGTCTACCTTGGCGCAGGCGGTCGGCTATGCCCTTAATGAATATAATGCCATTTGTGACATCTTCAAAAGAGGTGATACGGCTCTCGATAACAACTACATTGAGAGAATCCAGAGGTACATATCACTATCAAGAAGAAACTCAATGTTCTTTGGTTCGCACGAAGGAGCAAGCCGGGCGGCTATCCTATATTCTATCGCAATCTCATGCAGGCTGAATGGCATTAATCTGTTTGAATACATATGCGACGTAATAGAAAAGACTGTAGAATGGCAACCCAATACCCCATTAGAAAAATATAGAGACTTACTTCCTGACCGATGGAAAAAGCAGTAACAGCATTTGTTTAATCAGCTGTTACTGCTTTTTTTGAATTATGCAAGGTATAAACGCGGAGACGCTTACCATTCTCTAGTGCCGGAAATGAGTTCTTATATTGCTTTTTCTCCTCTCTTTACCTCATTCTACCCCTTATTTACCCCTCGAATTTGTCAAAAATACGTCAAGTCTGAGACGGATTTATGTCTGAGGAGGGGCATTTTTCACCCTTAGGAGAGGGGGGAGGAAACATCTTCCTATCCCCCATATTTTGCATTTTTCCGTTAAATAACGTGATAAAATTCTTGGGTTTGCCAACTTTTTATTATCTTTGCTAGCAATTAACAAATTATTGACGTAGCAATAGTCCGGAAAGCTAGAAACTACATAATAACAATGCTAAGATGAAAAGGTGTAACTTCTTGACGTACAAAGCTTTAGGGGGGGTAATTTTGCTCAGGCAAAGTTAGCCCAATATCATCATGTTCTTATCCGCAGGCGAATATTATCTTATTTTTATATGATAATGGTCGCTTTTTTTATGCTTTCTTCCACCGCCTGTTCTAGCGACGAAGAAACAGAAAAATCAGAGGTTTTTCATTACGAAACCACATTTTTAGCCCACGAATGGCAGATTTCAGCCCTTTATCAGCGCGTTGGAAGTATCTTTATCGACGTAAAAGAGGCTCCTTTGTTCTGCAGTTTCACCTCAGATGCTATTTCTTTCTCCGAAACGACGGAAGTGAACCACTTCGACGAAGGCGGTAAAATAACCCAGACTACCACCGAAAACGTTGCTTGCGGTAATTACACCTATTTAATAAAGGAGAACAAAATACAGATAGATAATCAGATATTCACCATTACGGACAACAACGGGACCCTCGTTCTGCAGAATGAGGACTGGAAGCTTGTGCTCGTAGAAAAATAAACATATTATGGCTAAGAAACAAGATACAATCAGCATTGGTTTCGAAGAGAAAATATGGAAGGCTGCCGATATTCTGAGAGGCAACCTCAGTGCTTCGCAATACGAGGGCGTTGTGCTCGGACTCATCTTTCTGAAATACATCAGCGACCGCTTCGAACAGAAGTTCCAGGAGCTGCAGGGCGACGAATACGCCGACCCGGAAGATAAGGACGAATACACTGCCGAGAACATCTTCTTCGTGCCTGCTGAAGCCCGATGGAGCAAGATCAGTGCTGCTGCCCACACACCGGAAATAGGCGTTGTGATAGATGAAGCACTTACCGCCATTGAGCGTGAAAACGAAAGACTGAAGGGCATTCTGCCTAAGAATTTTGCCCGTCCGGAGCTGGACAAGCGCCGTCTGGGTGATGTGGTAGATCTCTTTACGAATATAGAAATGCACGATGCTGGCGAGGAGAAAGACCTGCTGGGCAGAACCTACGAATACTGTCTGCAGCAGTTTGCCAGTCTGGAGGGCAAGAATGGTGGCGAGTTCTATACGCCTTCCTGTATTGTCCGCACGCTGGTAGAGATTCTGGAGCCTTACGAGGGCAGAGTCTATGACCCTTGCTGCGGAAGCGGTGGTATGTTTGTGCAGAGCGCCAAGTTTATAGAGCGTCACAAGGGAAACCTGCGCAAAATCAGTATCTACGGTCAGGAGGCAAACCCTGATACGTGGAAGATGGCGCACATGAACCTTGCCATCCGTGGCTTGGATGCGAACCTGGGCAATGTTTTTGCCGACACTTTCTTCGAGGACCAGCATCCTACGCTGAAGGCAGATTTCATTCTTGCCAATCCTCCTTTCAACCTCAGTGACTGGGGACAGAGTGCGCTTCAGGAAGATGTGCGCTGGCAGTATGGCTTGCCGCCTGCTGGCAACGCCAACTTTGCGTGGATGCAGCACATGATTCACCATCTGGCACCTAACGGAAAGATTGGTTTGGTGCTGGCGAATGGTGCGCTTTCGAGTCAGAGTGGCGGCGAGGGACAGATTCGCCAAGCCATCATCGAAGCCGACCTGGTAGAGGGAATCGTGGCTTTGCCTTCGCAGCTGTTCTACAGTACGGGCATTCCTGTAAGTCTTTGGTTTATCAGCCGCAACAAGGCGCAGAAGGGTAAGACCGTGTTTATCGACGCCCGCAACTTAGGCTCAATGGTAACACGTAAGCTTCGTGAGCTGATGCCTGATACGGACATCAAGAAGATTACCGACACCTTCCATGCTTTCCAGCAGGGAACCCTGGAGGATGAAAAGGGCTTCTGTGCCGTGTGCACCACCGAGCAGATTGCTGCTCAGGACTTCATTCTTACTCCTGGCAGATACGTGGGAATCGCTGAAGACGAAGGCGACGGAGTGCCTTTCGAGGAGAAAATGACGAATCTTACCGGCGAGCTGAAGCAGCTGTTTGAGGAAAGCAAGAAGCAGGAAGAAGAGATCAGATTGCAGTTGAAGAAAATTGGATGGGAGGTGTAAGAGTATGGAGTTTTTAAATGAATATTCTGGGCTTTTCTCTTTGTTGGCGGTAGTGGCGTCTGTGGTTGCTATAGTTGTTTCGGTTGTGATTTTCAATAAACAGAAGAAAGAGCAAGAGAAATACTACTACAAGCAGAAAAAAGATCAAGAATACTTCTATCTGAAGCAGCAACAAGATCATCTTCAAGACTTGCAGGATGAGTATGAGGCTATAGAAAGCACCTCTATGTTTCCGATGAGTCTTGCTGAAAGGGAGTATTATAGCCGGAAGAATTATTTGAAGAATAAATTAGGGAGGTAATACGATGGAGTGGAAAGAAGTAAGACTGGGGGATGTATGTACTAGAGTATGTAGCGGTGGAACTCCAAAGAGTACTAATCTTTCATACTATGGGGGAGAAATTCCTTGGTTGAATACAAAAGAGATAGATTTCAATAGAATTTATTCTACAGAAAAGACTATCACAGATTCCGGTTTAAACAATTCATCTGCAAAATGGATTGTTCCGAACACAGTAACGGTTGCAATGTATGGGGCAACAGCAGGAAAATCATGTATCGTAAAAGTTCCAATGACAACTAATCAAGCGTGTTGTAATTTGACGATAAATGATGAGGTTGCAGACTACGAATTTGTATATTATACGTTGAAAAACGATTATACAACTTTGGCTTCATTAGCTAACGGCGGAGCTCAACAAAATCTGAATGCTCAAATAATAAAGGATTATGTCTTGCAAATGCCTTCGCTTGCTGACCAGCGCCGCATAGCTTCCATCCTTTCTTCTCTCGACCGGAAGATAGAGTTGAACAACAAGATCAATGCTGATTTGGAGGAGATGGCGCAGGCTATTTTCAAGAATTGGTTCGTTGACTTTGAGCCTTTCAAGGGTGGTAAGTTCGTGGATAGTGAATTGGGAATGATTCCGGAAGGATGGAAAGTATCTCAAATTGCTGATATTCCGCATATACTCGAAACTGGAAAACGTCCCAAAGGTGGAGCTGTGGAAAAAGGAATTCCTAGTGTTGGAGCAGAACACGTAAAGGGTATGTGTGCTTACGATTATAGTAAAACCAAATACATAAATTGTGAGTTTGCTGCAAAGTTAAAAACAGGAAAAATAAATGGCTATGAATTAATGATTTACAAAGATGGAGGAAAGCCAGGTTATTTCATACCGAATTTTTCTATCTTTGGCGAGGGGTATCCATTTGAAAATTGTTACCTCAATGAGCATGTCTTTAAATTAGATTTTGATGGAAATAAAGAATTTAATATCTTCTGTTATTTCTTCTTTAAGACCGAGCAGATTATGAGTTATTTCAATGCCCAAGGAGCAAAGGCCGCCATTCCTGGAATAAATAAAAAAGACGTGGAGAATATTTATATATTCAGCCCCGACAATGAATCTGTTATTAAGTTTGGAGAATTTGCCTATCCGCTATTCAAGCAAATGCTTAAGAATGCAATAGAGAATCGCACCCTCTCAACTCTCCGCGACACCCTTCTCCCTCGCTTAATGTCAGGCGAGCTGGAAGTCCCGGAATAAGAAGAGCAACGAAAGAAAATAACGAGAAAGAAAATTAAAAATATAACATTATGGCAGACCACAAGAAATTCACCGAAGACGCATACGAGCAAACGCTCATTGCCCTGTTCCGCGACGAACTCGGCTATGCGTACGAATGTGGCTACGAGGTGGAACGCGACTATAAGGAGCCTTTCTATCGTGCCGATTTGGTCGCCTCGATGCGACGGCTTAATCCTCAACTGCCAGCCGATGCAATGGATGAAGGAATCAAGCAAATCACCAACATCAGCATCGGTACTTTAGAACAGAACAACGAGCAGTTTACCCTCTGGATGCAAAACGGTCTGGAGGTGGGATTCCTGCAGAATGGCGAAGAACGAACAGCCCTGATGAGACTCATCGACTTCGACCATCCCGAAAGAAACCTCTTCAAGGTGGTGAACCAGTGGAGAGTAGAAGAGTATAAGAACAAGCGCTGCGATATGGTGGTGATGGTCAACGGATTGCCCCTCGTGGTGGTGGAGCTGAAAAGCGCCATTTCCGAAGATGCAACCATCGACGATGCCTACAAGCAGATCAAGAACTATCAGCAGAGCGTTCCAAGCCTCTTCAGCTACAACGCCTTCAACGTAATCAGCGACATGAGCGAGACTCGTGCCGGAACCATCACCGCCAAGCTGGAACGCTACATGGAATGGAAGACCATAGACGGCTCATACGAGTCAACCCTCTTTGCCGACTACCGCACCTTCTTCCTCGGCATGTTCCAGCAGCAGCGACTGCTCGACATTCTGCAGAACTTCATCTGCTTCGACAAGAACCAGGGCAAATACGCCAAGATTCTTACCGCCTACCATCAGTACTACGCCGTGGGCAAAGCCCTGCAGCGCACCCGTACCGCAGTGGAAGGCAACGGAAAAATCGGCGTGTTCTGGCACACGCAGGGTTCGGGCAAGAGCCTCTCCATGGTGTTCTACGCCCACCAGCTGGTGCAACGGTTGCCCGAAGTAACCATCGTGGTAGTAACCGACCGCAAGGACCTCGACAACCAGCTCTTCGGTCAGTTCTGCCGCTGCCAGGACTTCCTGCGTCAGGAACCACAGAACGCCCAGAGCCGTGAAGACCTGGGCAATCTGCTCCGTAACCGAAAGAGTGGGGGAATCATCTTCACCACCATTCAGAAGTTTGAAGAAGGCGATTCGGCACTCTCCACCCGTCGCAACATCATTGTGATGACCGATGAGGCGCACCGCTCGCAATACGGCGAAGAGCACTGGGACAACAAGAGTCTGACGATGAAGAAGGGATTCAGCCAGAAGATGAGAGAAGCGCTGCCAGGTGCCTCGTTTATCGGCTTCACCGGAACACCTATCAGCGACCGCGACAGAGACACGGAGGAAGTGTTCGGCAACTACATCGACGTTTACGACATGAGTCAGGCGGTAGATGATGGAGCCACCCGTCCGGTCTATTACGAGAGCCGTGTGGTGAACCTGAACCTCGACGAAGACACGATGAAGCTGCTGAACGATGAGTTCGACAACCTGGCCGATGAGGGAGCCACCGAGGAGCAGATCAGGCAGGCGAAGCAGGAGCACAGTCGGCTGGAAGTGCTTCTGGGCGAAGACGCCACCATCGACACGCTGGTAAAGGACATCATCCAGCACTACGAGCAGAACCGTGCGCAGGAACTCACCGGCAAGGCAATGATCGTAGCACTGACCCGAAGCATCGCCATCAAAATCTACCGCAAGATGCTGGAGCTTCGCCCCGAGTGGACGGAGAAAGTAAAGGTAGTGATGAGCGGTTCGAACCAGGACCCCGAAGACTGGCAGCCGATTATCGGCAACGAGGCCTACAAAAAGGAACTGGCAAGAAAATTCAAGGACAACGACGATGAGATGAAAATCGCCATCGTAAGAGATATGTGGCTCACGGGCTTCGATGTTCCGTCGCTCGCTACCATGTACGTATATAAGCCGATGAGCGGTCATAACCTGATGCAGGCAATAGCCCGTGTGAACCGAGTGTTCCCGGGCAAGGAAGGCGGACTGATAGTGGATTACGTAGGCATTGCGCAGGCGCTGAAGAGTGCCATGCAGCAGTACACCAACCGTGACCGCCGCCGCTTCGGAGACCCCGACATCGCCAAGACCGCCCTGGTGAAATGGAAGGAAGAGATGGAAATCTGCCGAGACCAGCTTCATGGTTTCGACTATTCCGGCTTCTTCGAACAGGACAACTCGAAGCGGGCACTCGCCATTACGAGCGGAGCCAACTTCCTGAGTTCTCCAGCCATGGTTCAGCGCAAGAAGAATTTCATGGAGCACAGCAATCTGCTTCACAACGCCACCACGCTCTGCCGTTCGCTTCTGAATGAGCAGCAGAAGGCGGAGGTGTGCTATATGGATGCGCTGCGCGTGATGATGCTCAAACTCTCGCAGAAGGGCAAAATCACCCGACATGAAATCAACGAGCGCATCGGTGAGCTGCTCCGTCAGAGTGTGAAGACCGACGGAGTCATCAATCTCTTCGGCGACCGCCAGATAGAGTTCTCGCTCTTTGACGACGCCTTCATCCAGGAGGTGAAGAACATGAAGGAGCGCAACCTGGCGGTGGAACTGCTCACCAAACTGATGAAAGAGAAAATCAAGCAGCAGCAGAAGACCAACGTGGTTCAGAGCGACCTCTTCTCCGATATGCTCAGCCAGAGTCTCTCCAACTATCTGAAGGGCTTGCTCACCAACGAGGAAGTGATAGAGGAACTGTTGAAGATGGCTCAGCAGATGAAGCAGGCAGAGGCAGAGGGCAACGACCTGGGACTTTCGCCCGAGGAGAAGGCATTCTATGATGCGCTCTCCACGCCCGAAGGAGTGCGGCAGGCTTACTCCGACGAGGAGTTTGTGGCACTGACCCGGGAACTGACAGAAGTACTGCACCGCAACCGCACCATCGACTGGAACCGGAAGGAATCGGCGAGGGCGAAGATGCGAGTGATGGTGAAGCGACTGCTCAAGAAGTATAAGTATCCACCAGAGGGTGCAGAAAAGGCGCTGGAAACCGTGATGCGCCAATGCGACCACTGGGCGGATGATGAAGAAAACGTAGTATAAACCCTTTAAAATTTGAAGTAAGAAACAGAAAGTAAACAAGAAAAATAACATATAGATATTGACGCTGATTATCTGCACTTCTACAGTATTTAGAACCTGCAAAATTCAAAACGACAAGAAGAAGGTGACAGCAAGGCGTCCACTCCTCTACGGCGTGGGCAGTACTTGTTTGTACCTTGTCGTAGGTTCTTGCAGGTACCTTAATACTGGTACTTACAGGGAACCCCACGCCGCTTATTTAAACAACATAACAAACAAAACCTAGAAAGTAACATGCAGACAGAGGAACAAGATGAGCAACTGACATTGCTGGAAGATAAAGCCGCCCGATTCAAATTCAGCTTTCGCCTTTTGGGCAAAGAAGAAGTGGAAACAAACAAAGAGGAAGTAATAACAGCCTGGAAACTAATCTTGCGTAATTATGTGAGAGATATTTTCGATTTACTGAATTTGTTGAAAGAAAATATTGCATGGTCTTTGCTGGATGATAAGAAAGAGCGATTCTATCAGGTTAAGATAGAATTGGAACCTATGCTTACCAACTATAAAGACTATGAAGGAGAAGAAATGCGCAAAATGATCAATGACATCATCCTCATGCTTGATGAGGGATTTCATGGTTTCAGACAATCCTTCATCAGTGAAACCTATTACGAAGACCTGTTCCGGAAGGTACTGAAACGTTATCGTGAGGAAAATGAGGAGAGATTGGAGCTAATCTACATGCAGGACAGCCAGGATGAAGCGCTTATCTATCCTGATGCTACCCAGCTGAAGAATACCATTGTCGTAGAACGGGCTAATATTCTTTTCGCTTGCCGATTCGGACAGGTATTTCACAACAATGGCAGGAATATCAAACTGATTGTTGCTTATATTCTGGAACAGAAAGAACAGACCTACAACGATATTTACGATTTTCTCGATAAGTATCTTTCTTATCAGATTGCCAAGGAGCATAGCAGAATGAAGGTTGAAGCCGTATTCAAGAACATCGCATTCAAGGAGAATGTGGATGTAGACAAGCTGATGCTTAAACTTAAAGACTTAATTGAAGACAAAACGCTCAACGCCCAGAAACATTGGTTTATTGTTTATAAGGTTTTCTTCAACAAGAATTGGCTGAAGAAGTCAACTCAGCGTCTTTTCATTGACCAGATCAATTCTGCATTCAGTACCTTACTAAAATGTTCTACGGCCGATTTTCATGAGATAAATTCTTATTTCAAGCAAAATGACTATAATGAATGGACACTTGCTGATTGTGATGCGCCACAATGTTGTGACATTTACAGAGAGATTGCTGACAAGTTGGATGATGAATTTCAAGACGCCAAGTATGCTAAGCCGGGAACGGTGATAAATACAAAAAGAGTGGAAAAGTTCAGATAGTATCCCCCAATAGTATCCCCTAAAAATATAAACTATATCCCCCACATCCCCCAAACGGATTCGTGGAGGATTTTTTTTGCTTTTACGTTTGGAAATCATTATATCTTTGCAGCGTCGAAGAAACAAGACAACGCTGAAATGGTTTGGTGCTCTTGAAACCTCTTCGTACAATTATATAATATGTATACTCAGATTATGAGAGTGGTGCAGCAGGGTGAGACCTTCGCTGTGCAGAGTCAGAAAAGTGAGAACGGACAGATGATGAAATGCAACATCGTTCTCCAGGAGATGGGCGGTAAGTATGAGAACCAGTACGCTGCGGCAATGTTGGGCAATATGGCGCAATGTAAGTACGCTCCGGGCGAGCTGGTGGCTGTTACGCTCCGATTCACTACCCATGAGCACAATGGTCAGGTTTATCAGGATATCCTGGTTACGGACATTGAAAAAGTAAAAGGGTAAAAAAGTAAAAAGGCTTTTTTAAAGGTAAAAAGGTAAAAGGGTAAAAAGGTAAAAAGAACCTTAACCCCTTTCCGCCCCCGTTTCCCCGTTAAAGGCTAAAAGGAGGCAAAAAAGTAAAAAACTGAGTTGAAACTGAGGAGGATTTTCCATGGTAAAGCGCGCAACAATCCGGATGTTTCTTCTCCTAAAATTCAATTCAGATTATGGTTAAGAAAGTAAACAAGGTTCAGAACAATGCTCAGAATAATGTTCAGAACCAGCAGGTGAATAATAATGACTGCCAGCATGTGCAGTTGGGTGGAATGGCTTACTATGATGCTAAGCAGTATTTCCTCTTCAGTCCCCAGGAATCGGGGGTGAATAAGGTTCCTCGATTCCGTTCGATGGGCGTGGCTCAGCAAATGCCTGACGGAACATTTGATTTCGTGGTTCAGCACCGCCTCAGAACTCAGTCGGAACTGATTAAGAAACTGGCGCATGGTCGTGTGAGCAAGACCAAGGATGGTGCTGTTCAGCTTACCTTGAAGGTGTTCTGCCATGAGGGAATCAACATCGCCCAAACGTTGGCTGTTGAGGCAGCTGAAGGTGCTGAGGCGGTAGTGGATTACCAACTGAAACATTAAGATTTTGTATTCAACTTAAAACGATAAGTAGAAACAGATAGATGAGTTGTTATTTAATAAAGGTGGAGAATGGGCACAAGGTTGCCCGCTCCATCACCTCGGAAGAGGAGTATAAGCAGCTGCGTGGAAGCAATGAGCAGAAGGCGAATCTTCGTCTGGCTCGTGCCGGAAACGATGCTGCGAAAAGAAGACTGGTGCAGTTTAATTATTCCGGCCATTATCCGCAAGGCGTGGTGAAGGGAATGAAACTGCCAAGCGGTGCTTTCGGATTTGATATGGATGAGCCGGAGGCTTTTGCCAAGGCTGCCAAACTGCTGCTGAAGGAACCGGACAAGTACGGATTGCTGATGCTGGAACGCAGTGCAAGACAAGGCGGTCATGCGGTGTTTGAACGTGAAAAGGGCAAGACGGTTCTGGAGAATCAGGTACGAATTGCTACGATGCTCAAGTGCGAAATGGATACTTCGGCTCACGACATTAACAGGGTTTATTTCACTACCACATCGGATGAAGAAGATTTGCTCTTCCTTTCGCCACGGCTTTTCAAGGATGAATATGATGAGGCTGCCGTGGCAGCTGAAGGGAAGGTCCTGGAAGAGCGGGAAAGATACGGACAGGAGGAACTGCCGGAAGGGGCGCACAAGGCAAACAAGCATTATGAGCCTTGGAAGGAAGAAATCAAAAAGGATTCTCAAGGGTTTTTTAAGGGTCAGGAATTTAAGAATTCGAGAATTTCTACTTCTGCTGCTTCATCCGCTTCTGCTTCATCCGCTTCGACTCCCTCCGTCTCTCAGGACAATTATCTCGGGATTCCTTATGGCGAAATCATTAAGAAGTGGTGGCAACTGTATAATGATGGGCAGGAGCCGATGCGCTCCAACCGCAATACGCTGACCTTTGAGCTGGCTGTGAACCTGCGCCACATCTGTGGTTTTGACCGCAATCTGCTGGCTCAGATCATTCCCTGCTACGATGGGTTTCCTGAACAGGAAAAGATGGCTTGCATCAACTCGGCATTGAACGAGAAAATCACGCAAATGCCTAAGCGACTGAAGGATGTGCTCTCTGCCATCCGTCAGGAACGAATGAAGCAGGGAAATGCGGGTGGTGGTTCGGAGGCTGACAATGAGGCGCTGGTAAATGCGCTGGACGAGGCTAACGCCAAGGATGATCTGTTCTATTATAATGCGCTGCCTAAGTTGCCGCAAGGCATTCGGGATTCCATCAGCGCAGTGGGTCCGGCACTGGCTCTGCCTGTAATCACAGCCATCTGTCCTGCCATCGGAATGCTCGCTACGGGCGTGAAGGTTTCCGTTCACGGCAAGATGAACTCGCTCAACCTCATCTCCTACATCGCCGGTGATTTTGCATCTGGTAAGGGAAGTATTGACCCCGTGATTGATGCATGGACTTCGGAAGTGAAGGAAATGGACAAAATGTATCAGCAGAAGGAGGATGAATGGCGAGCCAAGAAACGTGCAGCCAAGAACAAGAAGGAGCAGCCGGAAGAGCCGAAACTGCCTGTAAGATGCTTGACACTGAACAATACGGTGGCGAATCTGGCTGAACGACTGGCGAACACGGAAGGCAAGCATGCCTTCTCGTTTACTCCGGAAGCTGACACCGTAGCGCAGAAGTGGAAATCGGCAATGAGCGACTTTTCTGTCATGTTGAGACAGGCTTACGACGGAACATGCTATGAGCGTGAAGCAAGAAGTGCAGATGCAGTGAATGTTCATATAGACAGACTGTTATGGAACGTAGTGATGTGTGGAACGCCTGATGCGCTCTATCGAGTGGTAAGCAATTATACGGATGGTTTCCAAAGCCGTATCATCGTGGCAAAAACGCCCGATAATACCTTCACTCCACTTTCTGACAACATGTATGTAATGAACGAACGTCAGCGCGACCGCATTATTCAGATAGCTCATCTGCTGCCGCTGATGTCGGGTGAGGTAGTGCTGCCGAAGCTGGAGGAAAAGGGTAGAAAATGGCTGGAACAGATCAGACTGGAAACGATGAAAAATGACGACAAGGTGAAAGCCCGCCAGCGTTTCCGTATCTGTCCAACCACCATGAGAATGATGACCTGCATCATGCTCTGTAAGGTTCTGGAAACGCTGATTCAGAAGCATGGATTCAATGGAGCCGAGAAACAGCTGAAGGAGTCACCTGATTTGTGGAAGGGAATGCTCGTAAAGACGCAGACACCAACCATGCTCGAAACCTTCAATATCCTGGCAGATTATCAGTTGGATAATGCACTCTACTTCTTCCGTAGTCGCATAGAGGATGCGTTCTCATCCAAGAATTATTGCAGTCAGTCTGCTTACGACAGAAGTCGCAGAGGTAAGAATGATTCCATCTTTGAGCGGCTGGACGTAACTTTCACCTTTGAGCAGGCAGAGCAGCAGAGCATTGCAGTTAAGGGAGCAACAGCCACCCATGAGACGGTAAAACAGATGCTAAAGAACTGGAAACGTCAGGGTTTAATCTGTGTATTACCTGACATGCGCTATCAGAAAGTTTCTCCTACAGTCTAAAGAGGGTGTCATTAAGGGGCAAGGTCATTAAGGGTCATTAAGTTTTTCGGTTCTTAAATCAGCCTTAATGGCCGGCTTTGACCCAATTATTCATTATCAATTATTAATTGTAAATTATCATGAACATCAATATATTCCGCCGTCGCTTCACTCCATGGAGTGTGGATGGCACAATGGTTATAGGTGGCAAGATTTTCTGCGACACCTTAGAACGTCCTAACCGTCATTTGCCAGCAGGACGTTATAAGATTTCTCTCATTCCTACCAAGCAAAAGAAGGTGTCGGAGACAAAGAAGAAAAATAAGTATGAAAGAGGAAAATATGAAATTGTTATCAAGCCTGTTATTCTGTTAAGATCCAATTACGTGCCTCGTACTGTTAGGCGCAGAGCTCGCTTCGTGCCTGGCAACGGTCCGCTACGTCTGAGAAACAAGAGTATCATTCTGGGCAAGTCTCATTATACCGGAATCGTTACGCAATCAGAAAAATGCTATAATGAATTTTGCCAGTTGTTGGATGAAGAATTCAAGAGGATGAAGAAAAAGCATCTACCGTGCAGAATCAATCTGTTTATCAGGGATTTGGGTGTTGACGAAATCCCCTTCAATTATCTGCTTATTTTTCAATAATTAATATTCAATATCATGCGTAAGATAAAGGAAATCATCATTCATTGCAGTGCGACCAAGGAAGGTCGCAACTTCACCGTAGCGGATATTGACCGCTGGCACCGGGAGCGCGGAATGCGCTGCATAGGTTATCATTTCGTGATTTATCGTGACGGCAGCATTCATGTAGGCCGTGCGATAGAGGAGGTCGGCGCCCATTGCAAGGGCCATAATTCCATCAGTATAGGCATTTGCTACATCGGCGGCTTATCAAAGAAAGGTAAGCCGAAGGATACAAGAACCCGAGAACAGAAAGCGGCAATGCGCTCGCTCATCGAGCAGCTGAAGGAGGAATATCCATTAGCCACGATTCATGGGCATAATGAATTTGCCAACAAAGCCTGTCCCTGCTTTGATGTAAAGAAGGAGTGGGGGAAGGAGTAAACACAAAAAATAGCGGATCTTTCACAGACCCGCTATTTCCTATTATTTTAAATTTTTTAAGATGTTTATTAAAAATTTTCTAGCCTTATACAATGCCCTGAGCCATCATAGCCTTAGCTACCTTCAGGAAGCCGGCTACGTTTGCACCCTTTACGTAATTTACGTAACCGTCTGGCTCAGTACCATACTTCACGCAGTTAGCGTGAATATCGTTCATGATGTCGTGGAGCTTAGCATCAACCTCCTCACGAGACCACTTCAGACGCTCTGAGTTCTGGCTCATCTCAAGACCTGATACTGCAACACCACCTGCGTTGGCTGCCTTACCTGGAGAGTAGAGAATCTTAGCATCCTGGAATACCTTGATAGCCTCTGGAGTAGAAGGCATGTTAGCACCCTCGCTTACTGCGATTACGCCGTTGGCGATGAGAGCCTTGGCTGCCTCCTCGTTGATTTCGTTCTGAGTAGCTGATGGGAGAGCGATGTCTGCCTTCTCAAACCAAGGCTTAGCACCCGCAACATATTTTACACCATACTTCTCTGCATACTCCTTGATACGGCCACGCTCTACGTTCTTGAGCTCCATGATGTAATCGAGCTTCTCGCGGTCGATTCCGTCTGGGTCGTAGATGTAACCGTCTGAATCTGAACATGTAACTGGCTTAGCACCCAACTGGAGCAACTTCTCCATAGTGTACTGGGCTACATTACCTGAACCTGAAACCAAAACTGTCTTGCCCTTGATGTCAATACCCTTGGTAGCGAGCATGTTGCAGAGGAAGTATACGTTACCGTAACCTGTAGCCTCAGGACGAATCAATGAACCGCCGAACTCCTGACCCTTACCGGTCAAGACGCCCTGGAACTGGTGTGTCAACTTCTTGTACATTCCGAAGAGGTAACCTACCTCACGGCCACCTACACCGATGTCACCAGCTGGAACATCCTCGTCTGGACCCATGTGACGATAAAGCTCTGTCATGAAAGCCTGGCAGAAACGCATTACCTCGTTGTTGCTCTTGCCACGTGGAGAGAAGTCGGAACCACCCTTAGCACCACCCATTGGGAGAGTAGTAAGAGAGTTCTTGAATGTCTGCTCGAAAGCCAAGAACTTCAAAATACCCAAGTTTACTGACTTGTGGTAGCGAAGACCTCCCTTGTAAGGGCCAATCGCGTTGTTGTGCTGAACGCGGTAACCCATGTTAGTCTGTACGTTGCCCTTATCATCTACCCAAGATACGCGGAACTGGATGATGCGGTCTGGAATGCAGAGACGCTCGATGAGGTTTGCCTTCTCAAACTCTGGGTGCTTGTTGTACTCTTCCTCGATAGTACCGAGAACCTGACTAACTGCCTGAATGTACTCAGGCTCGTTTGGGAATCTTCTTTGGAGATTCGCGATGACTTCTGATGCTTTCATAATCTTTAATCTTTTATTGAGTTTAAATTCTTATTTTTTATTTCTGGTTGCAAAGATACATGTTTTTCTCGAAAACACCAACAAAAAGAAAGAAAAAATGCAGAAAAAGTAGAAAAAAGTTATTTTTTAACATTCTTAACCTCGATTTGTAGCGCTTTTGTGTACGCACACCTTATTATATAAGAGACGTTTTTCGGGGTTTAAGCCTTTATCTCCGTTTTATGGAATCTTGCATTCTGACGACTTCTGTTTATCTATCCTGCGCCATAGGGCATAAATGAGCAGGATGATAGCGTAGAGGCCGATTACCTGAGGCAGACTGATTCTTACGTTTTCGATGCTTGCTCCAGGCAGCATGCTGATCAGTTTTATGGCTGTATTCAAAAACTGGGTGATGCTGGTCAGGACGCCTGATGTAAGGCTGATGAGTGGGGCGGCAACCGGTGCTATGGGCGCCCATAACGTGAGTGGGGAGAACAGGATTAATGCTGCCCCAAGATATAGGATGAGGGTTGCTGCGGGAATGGCGATGTAATTGGTGAGAAGTGAATAGCACGATATTCTGCCGAAGGTGTAGACGATGACCGGAAGGGTTCCTATCTGGGCTGCCAGTGAAACGCAAAGGAGTCCCCATGCCCAACGGATGAAACGGCTGCGGATGGGGAGGAGGGTGTAAAGGGGTGTGAAGAACAACAGAATGGAGGCTACGGCCAGGAACGAAAGCTGGAAACTCAACTCGAAAAGATAGAGCGGACTGATGAAGAGCATAAATATATAAGCTGAGGATAAAGTGTTGAGAGGCAGACCGGTACGATGGAAAGCTAAGCTTAAGCTGTAGGCTGAAAGCATGATGGCTGCACGGACTGCACTTGCCGGCAATCCTATGAGAAAAACGTAGGTCCAGATGGAGATGAGGGACAGGATGATGGTGTAAACTGAGTACTTTCTGCCGCCTAGCAGAAAGAGGAAAAGCTGGAAGATAATGCCTATATGAAGTCCGCTTACTGCCAAGATGTGACTGGCTCCGGAAATGGAGTAACTGTTTCGGGTGTTCGAGTCGAGTGCGCTCTTGTCGCCCAGCGCCATGGCTGCGATGACTGCATAGTCTTGCTGTTTTACGTGAAGGGAAACCAGTTTGCTTTCAATATTGCTTTTATAGCGTTCGGTATTGATTTTTGCCCGTGTGAGGTAAGACAGTTCCTGCCAGTTTTTCAGTTGTGTAGAGGTTTGGGAATCAGCTATTTGCTTGCAGGTAAGAAAGGCCCCAAGGCTCAGAATGCATAAATGAATCATCATGCATTGGGAATAGATGAGAAACTGGTGGCTCCTGCTGAAGTAAGCTTTTTTGCTTAAAAACTTAGTAAGGAAAAAGATGATGCTGCTAAGGGCGCATGAAATGATGGAGATGATGAGCCAGAAGCGCATATTGAAATCATCATAGCCCCATTTGGCTATGATGATTCCGATCGTCAGTGTGAGGCTGATGGTCATGAGCGGGGTGAGGGGTAGCGCTTTCATCATTCCTCTTTTCTTTTAAAAGATAATTTATTTCCTATTTCTTGAATCCGAAGATGCGCTTGATGAATTTCTTCACAGCATTTTCTTTCTTCTGTGGATTTACGATAGGGGTGTGCTTGTGTGCCGCCGGCTTGTCGCCCTTTTTCTGGGCTACGCCTCTGCCACGGCCGTTGCTGCCTGGGCGAACATTGTTCTCGGTGCCTGGGCGCTGCTGGTTGCTGTTATTGCGGCGCTTCTGGCTGTTGCTATTCTTTGGCTGCTCGCCTGGCTGGGCTGGCTTTCTGTTCTGCTGCTTTGCGTTCTGCTGCTTGTTGCCCTGCTGAGGCTGCTGTTCGTTGCTGCGTGGTGCTTTTTCCTGACGCTCGTTTGGCTTGTTTGGCTTGCGCTTGTGAGAAGTCTGGTCGCGGTCTTTCTGTCGGCGGTTCTTGGCACTGTTCTTTCCGGCCTCGCCGTTTTTGCCGTTACCGCGTCTGTTGTTTCTTCCGTTTGCGCCTTTCTTCTTCGGCTTGTTAAGCTTGATGTATTCAGGACCTTCTCCGCATCCCTCAGGGAGAGGCATTTTGTCTACCACCTTCTCCAGGAACTTCTCTATCTGCTGGAACCAGTACTGGTCTTCTTCGCTCACGAAGGTGATGGCTCTACCATCGCGGTTGGCACGGGCAGTACGGCCGATGCGGTGAACGTAATCTTCTGTATCGTGAGGAACATCGTAATTGATGACCATCTCAATATCATCGATGTCGATTCCGCGCGCCACAATATCGGTAGCTACGAGAACATCATACTGTCCGCTCTTGAACTTGAACATCACATCATCGCGCTCAGCCTGTTCCAGGTCGCTGTGCATGGCTCCGCAGTTTACTCCAATCTGCTGGAGAGAAGCTGCGAGTTGCTTCACCTTGAATTTGCTGCCGCTGAAGACGATGACGCGTTTCAGGTCGCCCGCCTTGAAGATGTCCTTGATGATGGTCATCTTCTGGGTTTCGTAGCATACGTATGCTTCCTGCTTGATTTTCTCGGCTGGCTTGCTGACGGCAAGTTTGATTTCTACCGGATTCTTGAGCAGGGTCTTAGCCAGTTCTTCTATCTTCTCAGGCATGGTTGCCGAGAACATGATGGTCTGGCAGGTCTTTGGCAGTTTTGACGCGATGGTCTTGATGTCGTCAGAGAAACCCATGTCGAGCATGCGGTCGGCCTCGTCAAGAATGAAGAAACTTACCTTGCTGAGGTCTACATTGCCCAGAGAGATATGGGAGATGAGGCGGCCCGGGGTGGCGATGACTACATCGGCGCCCATGCGGAGGCTGCGCAACTCCTGATCGTAACGGTTGCCGTCGTTGCCGCCGTATACGGCTACGCTGCTCACGCCCTGCAGGTAATAGCCGAAGCCTTGCATCGCCTGGTCTATCTGCTGGGCGAGCTCGCGGGTTGGTGACATGATGACGCAGTTGATGGCGTCTTTCGGATAACCGCCGTCATCGAGCTTGCTCAATACAGGCAGCAGATAGGCTGCGGTTTTGCCGGTTCCGGTCTGGGCTACACCCAAGACATCGTGACCTTCTAATATCTCTGGAATGCACTTTTCCTGTACAGGAGTGCATGTGTCGAAGCGCATGTCATATAAAGCGTCGAGCACGTTGTCGTTTAAATCTAATTCGTCGAAATACATTCTTCTATAGTTTATAGTTTACAGTTTATAGTTTATAGGGGAGCATGGCTGCTATAAACTCTTAATTATTAATTGATAATTACCTCGGTGCCTTGCGGTAGCAGAAGTAGGCTACGATGGCGAAGAGGAAGTTTGGAAGCCACGCTGCCAGAACAGACGGGAAGTTGGCCTGGATGGCGAAGGTGGCAGAAACCGTCTGTAGCATGATGTAGCCGAAACTCAGCGCAAGTCCAACGCCCAATGCTGCTCCCATGCCGCCCTTGCGCTTGCGGGCTGAGAGGGAGACGCCGATGATGGTGAGGATGAACGAAGCGAAGGAAGAGGCGATGCGCTTGTGGTATTCTACCTCGTACTGCACTACGTTGCCCGAACCGCGGTTAATCTGCTTGGAGATGTAATCGCGGAGCTCAGGACTGGTGAAGGTTTCCTGCTGACCCTTGGAATAGACCAGGTCGGTAGGTTCCATCATGATGATGGTGTCCTTCTGGGCTCCGCTCGTAATATGCTCCTTCATGCCCTGGAGCTTGCGGATTTTCCAGTTGCTCAGTTTCCAGTGATACTTGCTGTCGGAAATGGTGTCGTACTGGATGTCCATCGCTGTAAGGTGGCTTACGAGTTTCTTGTCCTGGAACTTGTCGAGACAGAATCCGTAGCCGCGTTTCATGCTGTTGTCGTAATGCTGCATATAGGCAATCACTCCCTTGTCTACCTGCAGCTGTACATTCTCGGCACTGGTATTCTTCTTCTTGTTCTTGTACATCGTCTCGAAGTTCTGCCTGATGACGGTTCCGTGGGGAATGACGTAGGCTGAAAGCCCGAAGGAGAGGGCTGAGAGCAGCACGCAGGTAATCATGTATGGGCGAAGGAGACGCTTGAAGGATACTCCCGACGCCAGAATGGCGATGATTTCGGAATTGCTTGCCAGTTTGGTGGTGAAGAGAATGACCGCCACGAACACGAACAGCGCACTGAAGAGGTTGGCAAAATAGGGCACGAAGTTGGCGTAGTAATCGAAGATGATTGCGCGCGCCGGTGCATGGTGCTCTGTGAATTTTGACAGGTTCTCGTTGAAGTCGAAGACGATGGCGATGGAGATGATCAGGGCGATGGAGAAGAAATAGTAGCCCAGAAACTTCTTGATAATGTACCAGTCGAGCTTCTTGATGTACCTGAACGGGTTGAGAAACCTGAATATGCGCAGGAACCAGAGCTTGTGAGCCAGCCAGCGCACAGCCCTGATGAGCCACCCGAACTTGCGGGAAGCCCATCGGCCGGTGCGGTAGAGCCGGCGGTGTTTTCTTATTTTCTTAAAATCTTTCATGATGCTTGCTTACTTAAATTCTTCGGCCAAGCTGGTCGATGATGGAATTCTTCCATGCCACGAAATCGCCCTGCTCGATATGATGGCGGGCATCGGTCACGAGGCGCAGATAGAAAGAGAGGTTGTGGATGCTGGCTATCTGCATCGCCAGCAGCTCCTGGGCCTTGAAGAGGTGGTGGAGGTAGGCCTTCGTGGTTACGAGGTCGATGTCGCAGCCGTCTGGATCTATCGGACTGAAGTCTTTCTCCCACTTCTTGTTGCGCATGTTCATCGTGCCCTGATAGGTGAAGAGCATGGCGTTGCGGCCGTTGCGGGTCGGCATTACGCAGTCGAACATGTCTACGCCGCGCTCGATGGCTTCGAGGATGTTCTGCGGGGTTCCTACGCCCATCAGATATCTCGGCTTGTCTTTCGGCAGGATTTCGTTCACTACTTCTATCATCTCATACATCACCTCGGTAGGCTCTCCTACGGCAAGTCCGCCGATGGCATTTCCGTCGGCTCCCTTGTCGGCAATGTATTTGGCTGCTTCGCGGCGCAGTTCCGGGAAGGTGCAGCCCTGAACGATAGGGAAGAGACTCTGCTGATAGCCGTAGAGGGGCTCGGTTTCGTTGAACCGCTTGATGCAGCGGTCTAGCCAGCGCTGGGTGAGCATGAGGCTGTTCTTGGCGTACTGGTAATCGCTCTGTCCCGGTGGACATTCATCGAAGGCCATCATGATGTCGGCTCCGATGATGCGCTCGGTGTCCATTACATTCTCCGGTGTGAAGAAGTGCTTGCTGCCGTCGATGTGGGAGCGGAACTCGCAGCCTTCTTCCTTGAGTTTGCGGATGCCGGTGAGCGAGAAGACCTGGAAGCCGCCGCTGTCGGTGAGGATAGGACGGTCCCAGCCGTTGAACTTGTGCAATCCGCCTGCTGCCCTGATGACGTCAAGACCTGGGCGCAGGTAGAGGTGATAGGTGTTTCCGAGGATAATCTGTGCCATGACCTGCTTCTTGAGTTCCTCGAAGTGGACGCCCTTCACGCTTCCTACGGTTCCTACGGGCATGAAGATTGGGGTCTTGATCTGTCCGTGGTCGGTGGTGATGATGCCTGTACGCGCATCGCTTGCTTTATCTGTTACTTGTAATTCAAATTTCATTTCTATTCTTTTTTATCATTTTCCTCAATGCTGAAGTCTGTAGGGGTTTTCACCTTCTCGTCGGTCAGCGCGAACTGCCAGACGTCAGCCACGTTCTCTACATAGTGGAAGTCTACGCCCTTGAGATATTTCTCCGGTATTTCCTCTACGTTCTTCTGGTTTTCCCTGCACATCACGATGTGCTTGATTCCTGCCCGCTTGGCTGCCAGAATCTTCTCCTTGATTCCGCCTACCGGGAGCACTTTGCCGCGGAGGGTTATCTCGCCGGTCATGGCTGTGTTGGCACGCACCTTGCGCTGGGTGATGGCTGAGGCGATGCTGGTGGCGATGGTGATTCCGGCAGAAGGACCGTCTTTCGGGGTGGCTCCCTCAGGCACGTGGATGTGGATGTTCCACTGCTCGAAGATGCGGTAGTCTACCTGGAGCAGGTCGATGTGCGACTTGACGTATTCCAGTGCGATAATGGCTGATTCCTTCATCACGTCGCCCAGGTTTCCGGTCAGGGTGAGCTTGCCTGCCTTGCCCTTGCTGAGCGAGGTTTCGATGTAGAGAATTTCGCCGCCCACTGAGGTCCAGGCCAGTCCGGTTACCACTCCTGCATAGTCGTTGCCCTGGTAGATGTCGCGGTTGAACGGCGGATTGCCCAGCAGGTCTTTTACTTCGGCAGGGGTGATGGTGTAGTTCTTCAGCTCCTGGTTGCAGGCAAGTTTGTAAGCCATCTTGCGCAGACTCTTGTCAATCTGCTTTTTCAGCTGTCTTACGCCGCTCTCCCGGGTGTAGTGCTCGATGATGAACTCGAGGGCATTCTTGTTGAAACTTACCTTTGGCGAAACCTTGTCGAGTCCGGTGCTTTCCAGCTCTTCCGGTACGAGGTGGCGCTTGGCAATCTCTGTCTTCTCTTCGGTGATGTAGCCGCCTACTTCTATCAGCTCCATACGGTCGAGGAGCGGACGCGGAATGACGCTCAGGTCATTGGCTGTGGCGATGAAGAGTACCTTGGAGAGGTCGTAATCCATATCGAGATAATTGTCGTGGAAGGCATTGTTCTGTTCCGGGTCCAGCACTTCGAGCAGGGCTGATGCTGGGTCGCCGTTGAAATTGCTCTGCGCCACCTTGTCAATCTCGTCGAGGATGAAGACCGGATTGCTGCTGCCTGCCTTCAGCATGTTCTTGATGATGCGGCCCGGCATGGCTCCCACATAGGTGCGGCGGTGACCGCGGATTTCGGCTTCATCGTGCAGACCGCCCAGCGACATGCGTACATACTTGCGCTTCATGGCTGCTGCGATGCTCTTGCCCAGACTGGTCTTTCCTACGCCCGGAGGACCGTAGAGGCAGAGGATAGGACTCTTGCCGCCGCCGTTCAGTGCTCTTACGGCGAGGAATTCCAGGATGCGTTCCTTCACATTCTCCATGCCGTAGTGGTCGTGGTTCAGAATGCGCTTGGCACGGGTCAGACTGAGGTCGTCCTGGGTGTAGGAGTTCCAAGGCAAATCTACCATGGTCTGCAGGAATCCTATCTGTATCGAATAGTCAGGACTCTGCGGGTTCAGGGTGTCGAGCTTGGCAATTTCTTTCTTGAAGATTTTGGCAGTTTCCTCGCTCCAGTTCTTCTTTTTCGCCTTCTCCAGAATCTCCTTCTTCTCCGGACTGGCGTTGCCTTCTCCCAGTTCTTCCCTGATGTTCTTGATCTGCTGCTTGAGGAAGTATTCCTTCTGCTGTTCATCGAGGTCGTAGTGGGTTTTGTTCTCAATCTCAGTCTGGATGCGTAGCAGATGGCGCACCTTGTTCAGGGATCTGATGGCAAGCATGATGCGCTCGCTGAGATTTTCCTCTTTCAGCATCTTGATTTTATCCTCGATGGAGAAAGGGAGGAGGGAGCACATGAAGTTGCACTGCATATGAATGCTCGAGAGTTCGTTGATGGCCTGGATGGCCTCATCAGTATAGTTGGCGTTTGATTTGATATAGTCTGTCGCTTCGTAATGGAAGTTCTCGTAGAGCATTCTGAAGAGTTCATCGTTGTTCTCGTCAGGCCATTTCTCCGGAAGACTTTTTACGTCAATTACTGTGTAAGGCTCTTTTTGAACGAGATGTTTCATCTGACATCTGCCCAGACCCTGGATGATGATGCTCATCTGCTCTGTGCCAGGCATCTTGATCACCTTGATGAGTTTGGCGAAGACACCTACAGGGTAGAGGTCTTCTTCGTAGGGCGATTCTGTATCTTTGTTCTTCTGGCAGAATACGCAGAATATGGTGTCTGGCTTCTTTTCCAGCATCCGGACGAGATTCAGACTTTCCTTTCTGCCCACAACGATAGGGGTCATGTTGGTAGGGAAAACTACAATATCTCGCATGCAGAGGGTAGGGTACAAGCCTTCTTCCTGGTCTTCGATCAGGGTTTTCGGGTCGCCCTCGTAATCTGCAATCATTTGTATTCGGGTACTTGTTCTTCTATTATCCATTTTGTTATGATTTCTATTTTCCGTGCAAAGGTACTCATTTTTTGTGAAATATCGTGGAAGATGATAGATTATTTAATAATAAAATTGCTTTTTCTATATATTAGTACCCGTTTTTATAGATGTAAGTAGCTGCTTTTGCAGGTGGAAGTGGCAATTTCTGCTGGCTTGCGATAAAATAAATCGGCGGCGCATTCGTTTTCTTCTGTAAAGAGACAGAAGAATTTATGGGTAATTTTCGATTTAAACAGTTTGAGATAGAGCAAGACCGTTGTGCCATGAAAGTGGGAACTGACGGCGTTTTGCTGGGTGCATGGGCGCAAGGTGGCAGGCGGATTCTGGACATCGGTTCCGGAACGGGACTGATTTCGCTCATGATGGCGCAGCGTTTTCCTGAAGCTGAGGTCGTAGGGATTGATATGGATGCTGATGCCTGCGGACAGGCGAGGGAGAATGTGATGGCAAGTCCGTTTCGCGACAGGGTGGAAATAGAATGCTGCAGACTGCAGGATTTCGGGGGAGCTTCGGAAGCTGCTGAGGCTTTGGAAACTGCTGAAGATTTGAAGTCTGCCGGTGTTTTTGATGCGATAGTGAGCAATCCTCCGTTCTTTGTAGATAGCTTGAAAAATCCGGACAGTAAGAGGACGATGGCGAGACATACGGACAGTCTTCCGTTCCGCGATTTGTTTGCGGGTGTAAAACGGCTGCTTTCTGATGACGGTATTTTCTCTGCGATTGTTCCCGTAGAAGTAGTGGAGCAGTTTGTTGCAGAGTCTTGTATATTAGGTTTTTATCTTATACGGAAGTGTGGTGTGAAGACGGTAGAGCGCAAGCAGCCAAAGCGCTTTATGCTGAGTTTTGCCAAGCATCGCATTTCGCCTTATGAAGAGCATGTTGAAACGATGATGGATTCGCAGGGAAACCGCTCGGAATGGTATAGGAAAATAACGGAAGAATTCTATCTTAGTGAGTAGTGATTAGTGATCACTACTCACTACTTAAAGGTTCAGCTTCTTCTGTACCAGTTTGCTGATAGCTTCTACTCTTTTGCTCTGGCGCTGGATGTCTTTATGAATATCATCGCGCACGGCATTGATGTCGTTGAAGAAATCGGCAAAGGCAGACTGAATCATGTTCGGCTTGCGGTCGTTCTTGTTGGCAAATGGGTTCACCACCATCTTGATTCCTTTTTCTTCCAGATGGACATCAATCTCTGCACCCGTCATCACAGGGTCGCCATCATAATGGATTACGCCTGGCTGACTGCGGGTGATATGGAGCTTCTTGCAGCGGAACGACTTGATCTTCGAGTTCTTGTCCAGCGTCTTGTTGAACATGTCGAAACTTACCTGAGGCGCCTCGATTACATCGAATGGTTCCATGATGACAACATCCATCAAACCGTCGCTCATGGATGCTTGAGGGGCAATATAGGCATTGTTGCCATACTGAGATGCGTTGGCACAGGAAATGAGGAACGCCTTATACTGCTTGGTGCCCGTCTCGTCCTCCAGCGTGTAAGTCTCAGGCTTATACTTCAATCCCTCGCGCAGGATATTTTCAGCATAAGTGATAGGACCACGTTTGCCGCTCTCGGCAAACTTCATGCTGACGAAAGCGTCAAAGCCCATGCCGCAGGTGCAGAAGAACGGGTGGTCGTTGATGACACCATAATCCAGATTTCTAATCTGGCATTGGTTGATGACCTCTATGCATTTCTTCAGGTTCATCGGGAGCAGCAGATGTCTTGCCAGTCCGTTGCCCGAACCGCAAGGCAGAATGCCGAGGGCAGTATCGGAGTGAACCAGTGAGCGGGCCACCTCGTTGACGGTTCCGTCACCGCCAACCGCCACAACCACATCTACATGGTTGTTCTTCGCTTCGGTAGCAATTTCCGAAGCGTGCCCAGCTCTTTCAGTCATTCTTATCTCGTACTCAAAAAGTTCTTTGTCCAAAACAGAATCTATCAGACTGGGAACTGCTGCCTTGCTGGCTGTTCCTGAAATCGGATTCATGATGAAAAGTATCTTTTTCTTCATTATATAGTCAAGAGTTTGTAAAATTTAGGCTGCAAAAGTAATAAAAATACCCAAAATAACAAGAAATATCGATTAAAAAAACTATAAAAGTAAACTTTCTTATAAAAAAAG
>OHHO01000187.1_pt1 | contig 25373 bp, 22 predicted proteins | sample 1568071 | NCBI WGS metagenome assembly OHHO01 (sample SAMEA3879582, study PRJEB24766) | human gut metagenome | biome: human-associated habitat; feature: feces | place: USA | collected 1985/1987
ACTTGCCATTGTTTCATGGCGTAAAGATACAAAACTATATCCACTTAATAAAATTACAACCGAGTTTTCGGACTGACCCGTTGTTTCGTCGCGTCCGCTGTTGCAAGCAACCGCAAGTAGCCGCCAGCACAACGCCAGCCTGAAGCCTGCCTTGAAAGCCAGCCCTAAAAGCCCAATCAAAAGTTTTGGCGTATGCGCGTGTTTCTTTCTTGTCTTTTCATTATCTTTGTAGGTACGATTGCCTGTAGACAGTGAATGTCAGGCAGGTAGAAATGTCATGTCATAAAAACGAGTAAGTAGGTCTTCAAGATTAGTTTATGGCAAACTAATTTTCCCCTGCTTTGATAATATATAATTGAATACCTGCTTATGTCACAGCGATTTTTAGAAACGGTGGAGTGTCCTTACTGCCTTTCCAAAGGCGACTTTGAGTTTTGGGACTCTGTCAACGTCGATTTAAACCCGGAGCTTAGGGAGCGGCTGTTTAATGAGGAACTGTTTGTGTACCATTGTGACAAGTGTGGCCACGACAGTATGGTCCCCTATGGGATGATTTATCACGACATGACGCATGGTTTTATGCTGTTCTTCGACTTTGACAGGTCTCCGGATTCTGAACATGATGACTTGATTCTGCCAGACCCGGAGCAAATGGGTGTGAGGAATAATTACATTTTCAGGATTGTGTATGGTCTTGATGCGTTGAAGGAAAAGATTCTGATTTTGGAGCACGAACTCAACGACGTCGCCATTGAGCGGATGAAATATTTTATTTCTCATGTGACCTATCCCGATTTGACAGAGAACGGCTATGAGCTTTATTTTGTTGGAGAGCGGTACACAGGTAAGGGGTATGACAAGAAGAGCCTTGTTTTCTATTATCAGGATGACAAGGAACTGGACATGGAAATAGAAGTTTCTAAGGATGAGTATTACGAATATTGTTTGGCTTGCGAGGTCGATCCGCGTATGAGTGTCAGCAAATGCCAGTGTGTTGATGCAGAATGGATGGACTTGCAATTGAAGGAGGAATGACCGTCATGACAAAGTTTGAACCGGATTGCAATGGACTCTCGAGGGTATGCAACGACGCCCGATGGTATTTGGTGGATTGCAGTGGCCGACAGGTCGGCGCATCGTATAGCTTCATCCACGAGTGTGACAACGGACTTTACAAGGTGGAGAAAGGCAGTCGTAAGAATCTCATGCGTGCCGACGGTTCCCTTGTGATGCGTGCATGGCACCATGAAGTGGGAAATGTCTGCAAGGGAATGTTCATCTTCAGCAATATCGTCCGTAAATCGAAGTATAATCCGCACGTGCGCCATATCTATGGCATCGGCCATGTGAGCGGCCTTGTGCTCTTCCCCATGATTTTCAATGCAGCGCAGTGGCTGAAAGACAACTGCGCCATCTATGTCGAGATTGACGAGAAGCCCTTCTTGATAGATAAGGGCGGCAGCATTTATGATTTGTCGTGCGAACATCTGCCAAGCAGATTGGTGGTGGACTATTCCGAAAAACTCTTCAGAGAAGTCGACCATTTCCCCTTCACCGGACTAAAGAACCGCATTTGTCAGGGCTGCATCTACGCCAAAGGCATTAATCAATTTGGCGAAGGATGCGGAAAACTTTTCACCAGAGGTTTCCGCAACCGCTATTTGAAGGGCGTTTGCGAATACCGTAAGACCTCCGCAGAGCAGCCTTCCGAGCATGAAAGAAATGCCCACAGAAGGATTACCACTTGAAGGAATGCTTTTAGTCAAAACCGCAAATAGGTGGCAACTTCCCTAAGCGCGGAAGGAATGTGGCGAGAAAAAGGAGCAGAATCCTCTACACATAAAACCTCCACCAAGACAGGTCGTTCCCTGTATTGGTGGAGATTTTTTTGAACGAGGGCATGGCAGATCACAGAAAATCAGTCTTAATCGGCTTCGTTGCCTCCTTATTTCTCCATGTTTGTTTGGTCGTATGTGTCGAAAAGTGTAGCTTTGCAATACCGTTACGTGTTGAAAAGTGTAAGTATTCGCTGTCGGCATGTGTCGAAAAGTGTAAGATTCAGCAAGTATTATGTGTCGAAAAATGTAAATCATGAAGAGAAAGATATATGCCCAGCTTATAGACTGGAAGAGCCAAGCGCATCGCAAGCCATTGATATTGAATGGCGTAAGGCAATGCGGAAAGACCTATATTCTAAAGAAGTTTGGTCAGGAAGCGTATGATAATCTTGCTTATGTCAGTTGCGACAGAAATGAGAACCTGCAAGCCATCTATGCGGGCGATTTTGACACGACGAGAATCATTCGCGGATTAAGCGCTTTGACAGGAGAGGACATCATTCCTGGCAAGACCCTTATATTCTTGGATGAGGTGCAGGCATTTCCACAGGCGTTGGAAGCTTTGAAGTATTTCTGCGAAGATGCTCCAGAGTATCACATCGTTGTGGCAGGTTCCTTGTTGGGTGTTGCCCTGCATGCCGGTGTCTCCTTTCCCGTGGGCAAGGTGCAAACAATGCGTCTGTATCCGATGGACTTTGAAGAATTTCTCATGGCTATGGGCGAAGACCAGTTGATCAAACTGATGCGCAGCAAGGATTATGGCCTGATGAATGCCTTACACGAAAAGCTGAAAGACTATTTGCGCCAATACTATTACGTGGGCGGGATGCCTGAGGTCGTGAAGTCGTATGCAGAAGAGAAATTGCTCAGCCAGGTACGTACGATACAAATCGAGATACTCTCCAACTATGCCAGCGACTTCTCAAAGCATGCTCCGACGCAGGAGGTGCCTCGCATAGATATGGTTTGGCAATCCATACTCGGTCAGCTCTCGAAAGAGAATAAGAAGTTCGTCTATGGAGTGTTGAAGAAAGGTGGTAGAGCCAAGGAGTTTGAGTTGGCGATTCAGTGGTTGGTAGATGCCGGCTTGGTGTATAAGATAACCAAGGTTTCAAAGCCCGAATTGCCGTTGAAGTTTTATGAAGACTTGTCTGCTTTCAAACTCTATCTTTGTGATTGTGGGTTGATGGGAGCCATGGCAGATACCGCGGCAAAGGATGTTCTGTTGGGCGATAAGGTGTTTACAGAATATAAAGGTGCCTTCACTGAGCAGTACGTCCTCCAACAGCTGCTTGCATCGGGCCTTACCCATATTTACTATTATAGTTCCGACACCTCCCGTATGGAGATGGATTTTCTTGTTCAGCGCGATGGCGACCTTCTTCCTATAGAAGTGAAAGGCGGTACAAGCCTAAAAGCCACTTCGCTTCATAATTACCTCATGGAGCATCCCGGCATACCTGCCATCCGCTATTCTATGCAGCCATACCGTCAGCAAGAAAATATCACCAATATGCCGCTATACGGCGTGTTTTTAGGGTGAAAAGCCTTCGGGCTGTTCTTGAAAAAACTTGTCCCTCCTTACATACAAAAACCTCCACCAAGACAAGTCGTTCCCTGTCTTGGTGGAGGTTTTTGTGTAAGGAGGCTTGTTGACAGCGTTCTTATTTTGTTATGGGCAACGCTTGTTCAGTCCATTTCATATAGCCGCCCGACAGGTCGTAGACCTTGAAGCCTTCGCGTTTCATGCGTTTTGCCGCCGCGTTACTTCTTTTGCCGCTTCGGCAATAGACGAAGTACGTGCGTGATTTGTCAAGCCCTTGAAGTCCCTTTTCAAAGGCGGCAGGATTCAGCCAGTCGAGATTGCGGGCCCCTTGCAGATGGCCTGCGGCATACTCTTCCGGACGTCGGACGTCAAGGACAACCGCGTTTTTCTTGCTTTGGCTTTTGCTGAGAAACACCTGTGGCTCAATCGTGCGTACACCATCTTGCGTGCAGGAACAGGCATCGAGCAGCGTGCAGAGCGCACAGAGCGTGATATATCGTAATGTTTTCATAATTCATTCCATTAGTGTCATGTGATAGCCCATGCGTTTCAGTTGCACGGCAGCCCCCATCAGGTAAAGTTGGTGGAGGCATGCGAGGTAGCCGTTGAACGCTTCGCGCGTTCCCGGTTCCAGATGTTCGTGGATGAGTTTGCTGTTAGTTCGTGAGGCACATTCCGCCACGAGATTGTTCAGTTCCTCTCGCCCTTTTCCCTTCATGTTCAAGACCTCTTCGAAGATATACTCGTCCATGCAGTCGAAGCCGCGGTGGGCGCGGATCCATTCGTAGAGATTAGTCATAGCGCCATATTTCTCCCAGTCTTCATCCCAGAACTTGGCCATAGCCATGCCCAAGAACATCATTCATCCCAGCGAGACCGTTGGGTAGGCGTTAAACTCCCGTATGCCGTCGGGCAGGTAAGCCTGGGCCATCTCCTCCCATTTCCCTTCGATGTCGGGGCATTCCGGCAGTCGTTCGTCAATCTTGCCTTTCGACAGGAGGTAATTCTTCAAGTCCTCTTTGATTATGTCTTCCATAGCTTTCAGTCTTTAGATATATGAACAGTTTGTTGCGGATATGGGAAGTTGATATTTTCAGCGTTAAACGTGTCGTAGATTCTCCGCAGCGTTTCGTGGTAGACAGTCCAGTAGTCCGTTGAATTCACCCATGCCCTCACCACGATGTTCACACTGCTGTCGGCCAGTTCCTTGACGGCGACGAACGGTGCTGGTTCGCCCAGAATGCGCGTTTCAGCCTTTATCGCCTTCTCGATGGCCGCTTGTGCGCGTCCGACGTCCTCTCCATAGTCGATGCCGACAGTCCATTCCAGGCGTCGCGTCTCGTTGCGCGTGTAGTTGACCACCACGGCCGTGCTCATACTTCCGTTCGGAATGTAGACCACCTTGTTGTCCGCCATCGTCAACACCGTATGGAAAATCTGTATCTCCTTCACCGTTCCTTGCACCCCTTGCGCTTCGATCCAGTCGCCAACGCGATAAGGTTTGAAGAGCAGGATGACCAGTCCGCCGGCGAAGTTCTGGAGGTTTCCGGAGAGCGCCATACCGATGGCCACACCCGCAGATGCCAGCAGGGCGGCGAAAGACGTTGTGTTGATGCCCAGCGCTCCGATGACAGAGATGATGAGCAACACGGTGAGCAGAATCTTAATGAGGCTCCGCAAAAACGTCTGTACGCTTTGGTCGATGTGCTGCCTGTTGAGCATTTTTGCCACGATGCGGTTGATGAGCGAGATGAGCAGTTTGCCGACGATAAAGACGATTGTGGCGATGAGGATATGTCGGCCCGCCGTGATGCAGAACTCAAGGAGTTTTCTGATGACGAGGTCGATCTTGTCGATGTCGATATCCGTTTGGATAGCTTCTAACAGTTGTATCATAATTATGGAATTTGAAATCGTGGGCATGAAAGAAGGCGCAAAGCAGGACCCAGCCACGCTTTGCGCCTTCTTTTATTATATTGGTTGATGCATATCAGTTGTTGATGATTCTTCGTGCTCCAATAAATCTTCGTGAATAGTAAGCCGAATTAGAGTCGTCAACCTGTACGCCAGTGCGTGCCGCATGTACGAAGCGGAACTTGTTGGCCGATGCGTCAACTTCGGTTACGATACCAACGTGTCCGACAGAGCGGCTGGACCTCGAACCTCCGAAGAACACGAGGTCGCCTTTCTTGAGGCTCGCAATATCGGTGATAGGTATGCCCTCCTGAAATTGTGTTCTTGACGAGCGGCTGATGGAGATGCCTTCTTTTCCGTAGACGAAGCTGGTCAGTCCAGAGCAGTCAAACGCATTGGGGCCGCTGTGGCCGCTACGGTATTTGGCGCCGAGATATTGCAGCGCAGTCTTGACGATTGATTCGCCTTTGAAGTTGCTGGCAGAAGCGTAGGAGGCATTTCTGTTGGCTTCAGAGACAGTGGCCATGTCCACCACCGATTGCACCTCGTTGACAATTCTTTCAGCAGCAGGCTTGGCAGGCATTGCGTCGGTTTCCGTTTGAGCCGAGGAAGTCTGGTAGCCCAGGGTGCCAACGATGGCTATGAATAGATATTTCTTCAAATGCACGTTGATATTAAACTTTAGGGGTTTTCAAAAATGACTATTGCAAAGTTACGAAAAAAATATGAAACGTGCAATGTCTTGAAATTGAATGATATAGCAGCCTGTTAAGGTCTCTTTTTAAAGAGGAATATATAAGTTGCTGAATCTTAGCAAAATATCTTCAGTTTATTTGAGTTCTTATCTCAGGCGAAAAACCTTTGGTATTAATCTTTTTTAATTAAGAATCAGTCTCTTGCACGGAGGTTGAAGGCCGATAGTCGTGCCGTTTCCGGGCCTATGCCATTTTCCTGTATTCCGTCGGTGTCTTTCCCGTCTGCGCTTTGAAAAACCGCACGAAGTGTTGCGGATATTCAAAGCCGAGCAGTCGGCTTGCGTGCGTAACGCTGATGGAAGCGTCCGTTAGCAGTTGCGTGGCTGTGTGTAGCAGTCGGTCGTTGATGAGGTCTTTCGCCGTTTTTCCAGTTTCGGCTTTGACGAGCGCCCCGAAATATTTCGGCGAGTAGCAGCATTTGTCGGCGAAGTAGCCCACCGTTGGCAGTCCTTCTCGCTGCGCCCTTTCGGCAATGTATTCATCGAGCAGTTTGCTGAACTTCTTGACGACGGAGTGGTTGATTTCCTCTCGCGTGACAAACTGCCGGTCGTAGAAGCGCAAGCAATAGTTGAGGAGCAGTTCGATGTGGTTCACGATGAGTTCGCGCGTGTGCTTGTCAATCGTGTGGTGTAGTTCCTGCGCGATCATGGAAAGCACGTCGCGGAAGATTTCAATTTCCGCCGTTGAGAGATGCAGCGCTTCGTTGGAAGAATAGTCGAAAAACTCATACTTCTCCATCGACTTCCCCAGCGGCGTTCGGTTGAGCAAATCAGGGTGGAAAACAATCGCCGTCCATCGCGGGTATTTCACCTCCGGATTCGGCGCCACGTGAATCGTCTGTCCCGGCGCGAAGCTCGTCACCGTCATCTCGTCGAAGTCATAATCCGTGAGCCCATACGAGAGTTTGCACCCCTTGTTCTCCTTCAAAAACAAGCAGTAGAGGCCGTAGTGATAGACGGCCTCTTCCACCTCCGTCTCCCGGTCGAAATGCGCCACGCTGATGAGCGGATGTAGCGTTTCGAAGCCGTGGAAGTCGTTGAATGCCTGTATCGTGTTAAACTGGATTTCCTTCATGGTCTAACGATTTTCAAGATGTCTTCCGCAATCTGGTCGTCCAGCAGTCGGTTGTCGGATAGCAGTTGCTGATGGTCGAAGCGGTCGTAGAGGTCCTTCTTGATGCCGCCAACCAGCACCTTCATGTCCGATGTACCGAAGAAAGCAGCGATGCGTTCGCCAAATCCTCCGTCCTTGCAGCCGTCTTCGAGCGTCACCACCAGGCGGTGGTCGGCCTCAAGCGCGTTGAGCGTCGCGGCGTCAACGGCATTCAGATAGCGCGGGTTGATGAGCGTGGCGTCGATGCCCTTTTTCGCTAATAAGCGCACCACGTTTTCTCCCTTCTGATAGAACGATCCAGCGGCAATCACAGCCACCTCCGTCCCCTTGTGCGCCACTTTATACTTCGGTTCGTAGCCATATTCCGTGTCAACATCCCCCTCCGCGTGGTTCACCCCGTTGCTCGGCATGCGGATGGCGATGGGCTTCTTGTTTTGAAGGATGGCCCAGCGCAGCATGGCGAAATATTCCTCACAGGTCGTCGGCGCCAGATAAATCAGATTGGGGATGCTACAAAGCATAGGGATGTCGAAGAGACAGATGTGCGTGATGTCGTTCATCGTGCCAGCCCCGCCATACACCACGTTGATCACCGCTGGGTTGGAGTTGATGCAGAGATCCTGGGCAATTTGGTCGTAGGTGCGCTGTATGAAAGTGCTGTACACCGTCCACACTGGGCGCAGTCCGCCCTTTGCCATGCCCGAAATCATCGCCACCGCCTGTTCCTCCGCGATGCCCATGTCGATGTGTTGCTCGCCCGCTTCCTTACGCTTTTCTGGCGTGAAGCCTCCCGCTGCAGGTGTGCCAGCCGTCACGGCGATAAGCGTCTTGTCGCGTTTCATCTCGCGCAGCATCCAGTTGCTGAAGAGCTCTTCGAAAGATTCCCCCGCAGGTTTCTGCGGCCGGCTGCCGTCTGCCTTATTGAAAGGCATGCCCCAATGCCAAGCCTCTTTGTTTTCAACGGCCGGTGCAAAGCCATGTCCCTTTTCCGTGTGAATATGAACAACCGTTGGTCTCTTCGTTCCCTTCACGCGTTCAAACACCTCGATGAGTTTGCCCACGTCGTTGCCCTCTTCCAGATACAGATAGTCGAAGCCCCACGCCTTAAACCAGTTGTGCTCACACGTGCCGTTGCTTTCCCGCAGCGCCCGCAGATTTTTGTAGATGCCGCCGTGGTTTTCGGCAATCGACATCTCGTTGTCGTTCACCACGATGATGATGCCCGTTCCGAGTTCCGAAGCCTCGTCAAGTCCCTCAAACGCTTCGCCGCCAGAGAGCGATCCGTCGCCAATGATGGCAATGATGTTTTCGTCCGTTCCTTTGATGTCGCGTGCCTTTTGCAGTCCCGTTGCCAGACTGACGGAGGTGGAGGTGTGTCCCACCTCAAAATTGTCGTACACCGGACTTTCTGCGGGCGACGAATAACCGCTGATGGCGTTCATCTCGTTGATGTCTCCGAGAAACCCCGCCGCGCGTCCCGTCAGTACCTTGTGGGGGTAGCACTGGTGGCTCACGTCGAAGACGAACTTGTCCTTCGGCGCGTCAAACACATAATGGAGCGCCACAGTCGCCTCCACAAAACCGAGGTTCGGGCCGATGTGTCCGCCGTGTTTGCTCACGCGGTTTAATACGGCCTGGCGTGTCTCGTCGGCCACGATATTCAGCGCCTCCAAATCCAGCGATTTTAGATCGGCTGGCGATTTGATTTTTTCTATATACATTGTCGTGTGGTTTTAGGGGATGATGAATCAGTGAATGTAAAGTAAGGACCAGACTTTCGTCCCGATCTCAGTTGCAAAGTTAAACACTTTGTCAATTCCATGCCATACCTCAACCCCCGAATAAATTACCATTACTTCTTTTGTTTGTCTCCTGCGGGCGGGTGCTTGCAACGAATTTCTTTGCGTTGCATGGAGCAGAGGAGTCAATGAATATTTTTCTGACTCAGTCGATGTAACAGCGAATCATTTGAATTATCAATTTTTTCGGGATGTCATAAGTATAATCCAAACCATCCGTTTTTAGTTCTGTACTGATTCGTTAAATTCCTCGTCCCCAAACTGTATTAATTGTTGACGCTGTTACTATGCTGAACCTCAAACAAATCAAACATATCATGGTCGGCGAATAAAAAACAGATAACCCTGCATGAAGTATAGTAAATTAGTAACAACAAAATAAATTCAAATCAAAAAATGATTGTAGTACCTGTAAAGGAAGGCGAGAACATCGAACGCGCCCTCAAGAAGTTCAAGAGAAAATTCGAGAAAACTGGTATCGTGAAGGAACTCCGTGCCCGTCAGCAGTTTGACAAACCTTCAGTGTTGAAGCGTTTGGCTAAGGAACATGCTGTTTACGTTCAGCAGCTGAGACGCGAAGAAGACTAAGCCTTCTTACATAGTAGAAAAGAAACAATGGGAGCGATTTCTCTGACGAGAGAAATCGCTCCTTTTTTCGTGCCGTAAAACGTGTGCGGCAACTCCACATCGTTCTCCCAGCCCCTCTGAGAAGTCGTTTCTTCGCGGCCGCCGTTCGTGCTACCTTCGGCCGCGAGTAGCATTACCGACGGCCGTGAGTAGTACGAACGGCGGCCGCAAATCGATAACTTGTTCTTATCTCTGTTCAGACAGCCTGTCAGTTACGTATTTCCGCACCTCCGTTGGCGTATTTTTTCTGTATTTTCAAATACCTGATAATAAAACGTTTATGGAACTAAGAGTGAAGTCGAGTGAAGTAAGAGTGAAGTGAAAATTTGGAATTTCATGCAAATCAGCTTTAACTTTGTAGGCGAACTAAAAACCGTAACTATCGGTAATTTACCAATTGAGCGTGCAGCCGAAGAAGAAGTGAGGTGGGGCTGGCTGAAATAAAATAATTTTCAGAGATACCAAAAGCAAGGCAGAAGATCTCGACCTCTATATAAAGCGCCTATGAGTCTGGCATGATGCGGCAGGTATGGGAGATTGCGGATGCCTACTCATTATATATATAATGTATAGATAAGTAGGTGTTCAAAATCCATTAGAGTGATGCACTGGCTCTCGCCCCCAGCTTGCAAAAGCCAATAAATAAAAAAGCATGGAAACAGAAGATTATATCTCAGACTTTATCAACTACTTGAAGGTGGACCGCGGAATGTCTGTGAATACCATCGCCACCTATCATAGCGATTTGCGCTGCCTGGAGTGTTTTCTCAGAAGTCAGGAAGAACTGTTGGATTGGACGCTGGTTGACCGTGACCGCGTGCGCCTTTGGGTGGCCAGCCGTATGGAGAAAGGCGTGAAGCCCCAAACCATCAAGCGGTCGCTAAGCTCCCTGCGCACCTTCTTCCGTTATCTGGAGGTGCGCGATGTCATCAGTGTCAACCCGATGTCGCTCATTCCCAATCCCAAGACGCAGCGCGTTCTCCCCTCATACGTCCGTCAGGCAGAAATGGACCGTCTCTTCGATGAGGTGCATTTCGAAGATACCTATATCGGCCACCGCGACTATATGATTTTGCTCACGTTCTACACCACAGGCATTCGCGTCTCCGAACTCTGCGGCCTTGACGTGGCAAGCGTCAGTATGGACCGCATGGAACTTCGCGTGCTGGGCAAGCGCAATAAACACCGCGTCGTGCCCTTCGGCAAGGAACTCGCAGAATGCCTTGCCACCTATCTGCAGCGGCGAGAAGCATGGTGCGGATTTCCAGACGGTGCCCTCTTCCTCAACGAAAGAAAGGGGCGGGCGAACTCATCGCAGGTGAGGGAAGCCGTCAAACGCCGTCTCAGCCTCGTCACAACGCAGCGCAAGCGCACCCCACATGTCCTCCGCCACACTTTCGCCACCGTGATGCTCAACAACGGCGCCGACCTCGAAGCCGTCAAAGACCTCCTCGGCCATGAAAGCGTGGCCACCACGCAAATCTACACGCACACCACCTTCGAAGAACTCAAGAAGGTTTATGAGCAGGCACATCCCAGAGAGAATGACAAGTAGTCTGCGCTTTTCGCCCCCTTTCCGGCGGGCGACAAATGGCACGAATCCAAAAAAAAGAAAAATCGAGAAAATAATTCCGTTTTTCCTTGGCGGCGCGGCAAACATTGACTATATTCGCTTTTGAAAAGCAACAAGCCGCAGGCGACAGACAAACCGCCATTGAAAGTGCCCGCTGCGGGCCAGAAGAGCGGCGAATATTCACTAACCCAAACCCCTTCCTCGAGAAGGAATAAAAAAGGAGGTCTATATGGATATCAGAATTCAGTCGGTACACTTCGACGCAACCGAAAAACTGCAAGCATTCATCGAAAAGAAGGTCGGGAAGATTGCCAAGAGCTGCGATCAGGCTGCAGGCGCAGAAGTAGTGCTCAAGGTGACCAAGCCAGAAACTGCCATGAATAAGGAAGTGCAAGTGCGCATCAACGTGCCAGGAGGAAACTTGCATGCTGAGAAAACAAGCGACACTTTTGAAGAGGCTATTGACCTGTGTGTCGATGCTTTACAGCGCCAGTCAGAAAAATACAAGGAAAAACATGGTACTAAATAAAAAAAATATGCCAAAAGTTTTGCGCGTATAAAATAAATGTCTAACTTTGCAGCCGTTTGAAAGTCACACTTGCTTACGACTGCAAAGTTGACGCTTCACGGGCAAATACCAGAGTGGCCAAATGGGGCAGACTGTAAATCTGCTGGCTTACGCCTTCGGTGGTTCGAATCCATCTTTGCCCACCATTCTTTTTTTTATTCTTGCGGAAATAGCTCAGTTGATAGAGCACTAGCCTTCCAAGCTGGGGGTCGCGGGTTTGAGCCCCGTTTTCCGCTCAACTTTTTAGTTTGCTGTTATAGCTCAGCGGTAGAGCACTTCCTTGGTAAGGAAGAGGTCGTGAGTTCAAGTCTCACTAACAGCTCTCTTATTTGTGAAGAACAATCCAAATTAGCAATTCATTCATAAAAAAATAAATAAAAGCTATGGCTAAAGAGAAATTTGAACGTACCAAACCGCATGTAAACATCGGTACGATTGGTCACGTAGACCACGGTAAGACTACTTTGACTGCCGCTATTTCTAAGGTGCTCCACGAGCGTCTCGGAACTGGTGAAGATGTTAAGTCTTTCGATCAGATTGATAATGCTCCTGAAGAAAAAGAGCGTGGTATTACTATTAATACTGCTCACATCGAATATGAAACTGAAAAGCGTCACTATGCTCACGTAGACTGCCCGGGTCACGCCGACTACGTTAAGAACATGGTTACTGGTGCTGCTCAGATGGACGGTGCCATCATCGTAGTTGCTGCTACTGATGGTCCGATGCCTCAGACTCGCGAACACATCCTTCTCGCTCGTCAGGTAAACGTTCCTCGTTTGGTTGTTTTCTTGAACAAGTGTGACATGGTTGAGGACGAGGAAATGCTCGAACTCGTTGAAATGGAAATGCGCGAATTGCTCGAACAGTATGACTTCGAAGAGGAAACTCCTATCGTTCGTGGTTCTGCTCTCGGTGCTTTGAACGGTGTTGCTAAGTGGGAAGATTCTGTAATGGAATTGATGAACGCTGTTGACACTTGGATTCAGGAGCCGGTTCGTGACGTTGAAAAGCCTTTCTTGATGCCTGTTGAAGACGTATTCTCAATCACTGGTCGTGGTACTGTTGCCACTGGTCGTGTTGAAACTGGTGTCGTTAAGGTTGGTGACGAAGTTCAGATCCTTGGTCTCGGTGAAGACAAGAAGTCAGTTGTAACTGGCGTTGAAATGTTCCGCAAGCTCCTCGATGAGGGTGAAGCTGGTGACAACGTAGGTCTTCTCCTCCGTGGTATCGATAAGTCTGAAGTTAAGCGTGGTATGGTTATCACTCACCCGGGTGTTATCACTCCGCACAAGAAATTCAAGGCTTCTATCTACGTATTGAAGAAGGAAGAAGGTGGTCGTCACACTCCATTCGGTAACAAGTATCGTCCTCAGTTCTACCTCCGCACTATGGACTGCACAGGTGAAATTCACTTGCCAGAAGGAACTGAAATGGTAATGCCTGGCGATAACGTTGAAATCACTGTAGAATTGATCTACGCTGTAGCAATCAACGTTGGTCTCCGTTTCGCTATCCGTGAAGGTGGTCGTACGGTAGGTTCTGGCCAGATTACTGAAATTCTTGACTAATACCTTTCCTATAAGGATTAATCAATAAAAATGGATTCTCGCGCTTCTGCGAGAATCCATACCTACGGGAATAGCTCAGTTGGTAGAGCACTGGTCTCCAAAACCAGGTGTCGGGAGTTCGAGCCTCTCTTCCCGTGCTAATACAAAAAGCAATGTTTAAGAATATATATCTATATTGTAAAGATTCTTATGAAGAACTAGCTCATAGAACCACGTGGCCAACACGTAAGGAGCTAACTCATAGTGCGATTGTCGTTTTAATTGCTTCCGTGATAATCGCAATTGTGGTGTTTGCCATGGATAAGGTCTTTGAAACTCTCATGCAACTTATTTACAGCATTAAATTCTAATCTCACAATGGCTGAAGTTGAAATGCAATGGTACGTTTTGCGTGCCGTTAGCGGAAAAGAAGCTAAGGTGAAGGAGTACATTGATGCAGAAATTAATAATGGCCGCCTTGGCGGTCATGTTTCGCAGGTGCTCATTCCAACCGAAAAGGTCGTTCAGATTCGCAACGGTAAGCGCATCGTCAAGGAGCGCAATTATTTGCCAGGCTATGTTTTGGTTGAAGCGCGCTTGGTTGGTGAAATTGCCCATGAACTCCGCAACACCCCGCAGGTGCTCGGTTTCTTAGGCGGTCTTGACCATCCTACGCCTCTTCGCGCCAGTGAGGTGAACAGAATTTTAGGCAAAGTTGATGAAATGGAGGTGGATGCAGTTGATGCAGAAATCCCATTTGTTGAAGGGGAATCTGTCAAGGTTAGCGACGGTCCTTTCAGCGGGTTCACCGGTGTCATCGAAAAGGTTGAGGCTGAGAAGAAGAAGGTTACGGTTACGGTCAAAGTGTTTGGCCGCAGCACGGGCTTGGACCTTGGTTTTACGCAGATAGAGAAGGAATAACGGTTGCTGTTACGAACCTCCGTTGACCTTCATACAATTTAAAAATAAAATATTACAATGGCTAAAGAAGTTGCTGGATTAATCAAATTACAGATTAAAGGTGGCGCTGCAAATCCTTCCCCTCCCGTAGGTCCTGCCTTGGGTTCAAAGGGTATCAATATTATGGATTTCTGCAAGCAGTTCAACGCCAGAACTCAGGAGAAGGCTGGTAAGGTATTGCCAGTTGTTATCACTTACTATAATGACAAATCATTCTCATTCGTAGTTAAGACTCCTCCTGTAGCAATTCAATTGCTCGAAGCAGCCAAGAAGAAGAGTGGTTCTGCTCAGCCTAATCGTACTAAGATTGCTGAAATCACTTGGGATCAGGTTAAGGCTATCGCCGAAGACAAGATGCCAGACTTGAATTGCTTCACTATTGAATCTGCCATGAAGTTGGTAGCAGGTACTGCCCGCAGTATGGGTATCACAGTTAAGGGAGACTTCCCTGGTTAATAATTAACTTCAATTTTTGAACTGAACATGAGTAAACTGACAAAAAATCAGAAGTCTGTAGCTGGCAAGATTGAAGCAGGGAAAGCTTACACTTTGAAGGAAGCATCTAGCTTGGTTAAGGAAATCACCACGACTAAGTTTGACGCCTCTTTGGATATCGACGTTCGCCTCGGTGTTGACCCTCGTAAGGCCAATCAGATGGTTCGCGGCGTTGTATCTCTGCCAAATGGTACTGGCAAGACAGTTCGTGTGCTTTGCCTCTGTACGCCTGATGCAGAAGCTGCTGCTAAGGAAGCAGGTGCAGATTATGTAGGTCTCGATGAATATATCGAGAAGATCAAGGGTGGTTGGACTGATATTGATGTAATCATCACTATGCCAGCTATCATGGGTAAAATCGGTGCTCTCGGCCGTGTTCTCGGTCCGCGCGGATTGATGCCTAACCCTAAGAGTGGTACTGTTACCATGGATGTTGCCAAGGCAATCCGTGAGGTTAAGCAGGGTAAGATCGATTTCAAGGTTGACAAGACCGGTATCGTTCACACTTCAATTGGTAAGGTTTCTTTCACTCCCGAGCAGATCTTCGGCAATGCAAAGGAATTCATCGCTACCATCAACAAGTTGAAGCCTGCTGCTGCCAAAGGTACATATATCAAGAGCATTTATCTTTCCTCCACTATGAGCAAGGGTATCAAGATAGATCCCAAATCTGTTGACGAAATCTAAAATTTGACGGCAAATCATGAAAAAGGAAGATAAAGGTTTGATCATCGAGCACATCGGTGAAACATTAAAAGAATATGCTCACTTCTACCTGGTTGACGTAACCGGTATGAACGCTGAGGCTACAAGCAATTTGCGCAGAAAGTGCTTTGGCGCAAACATCAAGATGCTTCTCGTGAAGAACACCTTGTTGCACAAGGCTCTCGAAGCTGCTGAATTTGACTTCTCTCCGCTCTACGGCTGCTTGAAAGGCACGACGGCTGTCCTCTTCTGTGACACTGCCAACGTTCCTGCAAAGTTGATCAAGGAAGAAGGTAAGAGCGGCGTTCCAGCCCTCAAGGCTGCTTACGCTGAGGAAGGTCTCTACGTAGGTGCTGATCAGCTTGATACGCTCTGCGCTATCAAGAGCAAGGCAGAAGTTCTTGCCGAAGTTGTTGCATTGCTGCAATCTCCTGCAAAGAACGTTATCTCTGCACTCCAATCTGCAGGCCAGACTATCCATGGCGTGCTGAAAACTATGGGCGAGCGCCCTGAATAATCGGATATATCCGTACCAATCAAACTGAATAAAAACAATAAAAATACATTACGAAAATGGCAGATATCAAAGCTATTGCTGAAGAATTGGTAAATTTGACAGTGAAAGAAGTAAACGAGTTGGCAACGATCCTGAAGGACGAATATGGTATTGAACCCGCTGCTGCAGCTGTTGCTGTTGCTGCTGGTCCCGCTGCTGGTGGCGCTGCTGCCGCTGAGGAAAAGACTGCTTTCGACGTTGTTTTGAAGAGCGCTGGCTCTGCAAAGCTCCAGGTTGTTAAGGCTGTTAAGGAAGCTTGTGGCCTCGGCTTGAAGGAAGCTAAGGACCTCGTTGACGGTGCTCCTAGCAAGTTGAAGGAAGGCGTTGCTAAGGAAGAAGCTGAAGCATTGAAGAAGGCTCTCGAAGAGGCTGGTGCTGAAGTAGAACTCGCTTAATAAGCTACCTCATATTTATTGGGTTAAGGATCCTCTGATAGAGGGTTCTTAACCTTTTTGTGTCTATAAATTAAGTCAGATTAGAACTTCTTTTTTAGGGATGTTTGGGTATGCCGATGTGGCTGGCGCCTTGCGCTCTTGCTCTGCTTTTCCGCTGGCGTTTCTGCTTCGCATTCCTGTTCGCATTCAGATGTTTTGTTGGATCGGCTGATGCCGGTTCATTGTTCCTCCCCGACACATTTCGCAAACAAATGGTTCGTGGGGGCTTTTGTGCAAAAAAAATACAGGGCAACGGCTGCTGTTTCGCGAGAAAACAGCCTGCGTCTTTCCATTTACTACTGCTTGCTTGGTTTTGCTTGCTTGGTCTTGTCCGCTTGGCTTGTTCCATTTCGTACGTGGCGAGCGTTTCCAGCAAAGCATGCACACATATTATAAGCCTCATTAAAGCATGGTGCCTATATGATAATGGAACACCCGCTCTTTTGCACAACGCATTTCCAATCGGTGAGCGCCGCCCGGAATGAAGTTCTCATCCTAAATCATATTTTTCACGAATGTCTTCCAGAGTTATTAACCAACGTGTAAACTTTGCCTCTGTCAAGAATCCGATGCCTTATCCGGATTTCTTGGACGTACAGTTAAAGTCTTTCAAAGACTTCCTCCAGCTTGATACGCCATCGGAGTTGCGTAAGAACGACGGTCTGTACAAAGTTTTTGCCGAGAATTTTCCTATCGCAGACACTCGCAACAACTTTGTGTTAGAGTTCCTCGATTATTATATCGACCCGCCCCGTTACAGCATCGATGAATGCCTTGAGCGCGGACTTTCTTACAGTGTCCCCTTGAAGGCCAAATTGAAGCTTTACTGTACCGACCCCGACCACGAGGATTTCGACACGGTTGTGCAGGATGTTTTCCTTGGCCCGATTCCTTATATGACCGACAACGGCACTTTCATCATCAACGGTGCCGAGCGTGTTGTCGTGTCTCAGTTGCACCGTTCGCCGGGCGTGTTCTTCGGTTCGAGCGTGCATGCGAATGGTACGCAGCTCTATTCTGCTCGTATCATTCCTTTCAAAGGCTCTTGGATTGAGTTTGCAACGGACATCAACAATGTCATGTATGCTTACATCGACCGTAAGAAGAAGTTGCCTGTGACAACCCTCTTGCGTGCCATCGGCTTTGAAAACGACAAGGACATCCTTCAGATTTTTGACTTGGCTGAAGAGGTCAAGGTCAACAGAACCAACCTCAAGAAACTGGTGGGCCGCAAGCTCGCTGCACGTGTCTTGAAGAGTTGGGTGGAAGACTTTGTTGATGAAGACACGGGTGAAGTTGTTTCAATCGAGCGTAACGAAATCATCCTCGACCGCGAAACCGTGCTCGAAGCTGAACACATCGATGAAATCATCGAAAGCGGTGCGCAGTCGATCTTGGTACACCACGAAGAGGCCAGCTCGTCGGACTATTCTATCATCTTCAACACCCTTCAGAAAGACCCGTCGAACTCCGAGAAGGAAGCTGTGCTTTACATCTATCGCCAGTTGCGTAATGCAGACCCTGCCGATGATGCCAGTGCACGCGAAGTTATCAACAACCTCTTCTTCTCAGAAAAGCGTTACGACTTGGGCGAGGTGGGCCGTTACAGAATCAACAAGAAGCTCGGCTTGACAACCGATATGGATGTTCGCGTATTGACGCGTGAAGACATCATCGAGATTATCAAGTATCTCGTCGAGTTGATTAACTCAAAGGCCACCGTCGATGATATCGACCACTTGAGCAACCGCCGCGTACGTACCGTTGGCGAACAGCTCTCAAATCAGTTTGCCATCGGTCTGGCCCGTATGAGTCGCACCATCCGCGAGCGCATGAATGTCCGTGACAATGAAGTGTTCACCCCGACCGACTTGATCAACGCCAAGACCATTTCCAGCGTTATCAACTCGTTCTTCGGTACGAACGCCCTGTCGCAGTTCATGGACCAGACCAACCCGCTGGCCGAGGTGACGCACAAGCGCCGTCTTTCAGCCTTGGGTCCTGGCGGTTTGTCTCGTGAGCGTGCAGGTTTCGAGGTTCGAGACGTACACTACACCCACTACGGCCGTCTCTGTCCTATCGAGTCGCCTGAAGGTCCGAACATCGGTTTGATTTCTTCTCTTTGCGTTTACGCCAAGATCAACGAACTCGGTTTCATCGAGACACCGTACCGCAAGGTGGAAAATTCTGTTGTTGACTTGGACAACAACGATGTTGTTTATCTCTCGGCAGAAGAAGAAGAGGCCAAGATTATCGGCCAGGGTAATGCACCGCTGAACGACGACGGTACATTCATCCGCGACAAAGTCAAGTGCCGTCAGGACGCCGATTATCCTGTTGTGCCGCCTTCAGAGGTGGAACTCATGGACGTGGCTCCTCAGCAGATTGCCTCTATCGCTGCTTCTTTGATTCCGTTCTTGGAACACGACGACGCCCACCGCGCATTGATGGGATCGAACATGATGCGCCAGGCTGTTCCTTTGATTCGTTCCGAGGCTCCTATCGTGGGTACTGGTATCGAAAAGCAGGTTTGTGAAGATTCTCGCACGATGATTACGGCAGAAGGCGAAGGCGTGATCGACTTCGTTGATGCCACCAGCATCGTGATTACATACGACCGTAGCGAGGAAGAAGAGTTTGTCAGCTTCGACTCTGCTACCAAGACTTACAAGATTCCTAAGTTCCGTCGCACCAACCAGAACATGACCATCGACCTTCGTCCGATTTGCGAGAAGGGTCAGCGTGTGAAGAAGGGCGACATCCTGACGGAAGGTTATGCCACTGAAAACGGCGAACTCGCCCTGGGCCGCAACTTGCTCGTTGCCTACATGCCTTGGAAGGGTTACAACTATGAGGATGCCATCGTGCTCAACGAACGTATGGTTCGTGAAGACATCCTGACTTCTGTTCACGTTGATGAGTTCTCTCTCGAGGTTCGTGAAACGAAGCGCGGTATGGAAGAACTGACCAACGATATTCCTAACGTCAGCGAAGACGCCACTAAGGACCTTGACGAAAACGGTTTGATCCGTATCGGTGCCCGCGTCACTCCGGGTGACATCATGATTGGTAAGATCACGCCGAAGGGCGAAAGCGACCCGACTCCAGAAGAAAAGCTCCTCCGCGCCATCTTCGGCGACAAGGCTGGCGATGTCAAGGATGCTTCTTTGAAGGCCAATCCTTCGCTCTCTGGTGTCGTGATCAACCGCAAGCTCTACGCCAAGGCTGTCAAGTCGCGTGCCGATAAGGCTGCCGACAAGGTGGTTCTCCAGCGCTACGACGACGAGTTTGCCAAGCAGGCTGAGGAACTCAAGGACACGATGATTGAGAAGTTCCTGAAACTGGCCGGCGACAAGACCGCTTGCAGCGTCAAGGACAACATCGGTTCTGAGGTGATTGCCAAGGGCGCTACTTTCACGCGCAATTTGCTTAAGTCGCTCGATTATACCTCGCTCGACCTGAGTGCTTGGACGGAAGACGAGCACACCAACAAATTGTTGCGTCAGCTCATCATCAACTACTTGAAGAAGTACAACATCATGGATGCCGCTTTGAAGCGCAAGAAGTTTGCCCTCACCATCGGTGACGAACTTCCTTCTGGCATCCTCCAGATGGCCAAGGTTTACATCGCCAAGAAGCGTAAGATTGGTGTCGGTGACAAGATGGCCGGTCGTCACGGTAACAAGGGTATCGTCTCAAAGATCGTGCGTCAGGAAGATATGCCGTTCTTGGCCGACGGTACGCCGGTCGACATCGTGCTTAACCCGCTGGGTGTGCCTTCACGTATGAACTTGGGTCAGATTTTCGAGGCCGTGCTCGGTGCAGCTGGTAAGAAACTCGGCGTGAAGTTCGCTACGCCAATCTTCGATGGTGCGAAACTCGAAGACTTGTGTGAATGGACAGACAAGGCTGGCCTGCCGCGCTACTGCTCTACGCAGCTTTATGATGGCGGAACTGGTGAGGCTTTCGACCAGAAGGCAACGGTTGGTGTGACTTACATGTTGAAACTCGGCCACATGGTTGAAGACAAGATGCACGCACGTTCCATCGGTCCGTACTCGCTCATCACGCAGCAGCCTCTCGGAGGTAAGGCGCAATTTGGTGGACAGCGTTTCGGAGAAATGGAGGTCTGGGCCATCGAGGCCTTCGGCGCATCACATGTGCTTCAGGAAATCCTTACCATCAAGTCGGACGATGTCACTGGCCGTTCAAAGGCTTACGAAGCCATTGTCAAGGGCGACCCGATGCCAACACCGGGCATTCCAGAATCGCTCAACGTATTGCTTCATGAGCTCCGCGGCTTAGGTCTCAACATTACGCTTGAATAACAGATACACATAGTAACTCTTTACATAGGTAGGCGTTTCCCAAACACCTATTTATAGGACAAGTATTGGCATCCCGCCCTCTGCGGCGGGAGCCAATGGCTTCCCAACCAATATTTCATATAAAACATGGCATTTAAAAGAGACAACAAGATAAAGAGTAACTTCACGAAGATTACCATTAGCTTGGCTTCTCCTGAAGAAATTCAGGCCAATTCTTACGGTGAGGTCCTCAAACCTGAGACCATCAACTATCGTACGTACAAGCCAGAGCGTGATGGTCTCTTCTGCGAACGCATTTTCGGTCCGACGAAGGATTACGAATGCCACTGCGGAAAATATAAGCGCATCCGTTATAAAGGCATTGTCTGCGACCGTTGCGGTGTGGAGGTCACTGAAAAGAAAGTGCGTCGTGAGCGTGCCGGACACATCCAGTTGGTTGTGCCTGTGGCCCACATTTGGTACTTCCGTTCTTTGCCAAACAAGATTGGTTATCTGCTCGGCATCCCGACCAAGAAACTCGATACCATCATCTATTACGAGCGCTATGTCGTTATTCAGCCAGGTGTCTTGAGCGACGACGTGGCTCCCAACGATTTGCTGACGGAGGACGAATACCTCGACTTGCTCAAGAAGTTGCCAAACGACAACCAGTATCTTGAGGATTCCGATCCAAATAAATTCATCGCTAAGATGGGTGCCGAGGCCGTTTACGACCTCCTGACCCGCATCAATCTCGATGAACTCTCGTATGAATTGCGCGACAGAGCCAATTCCGACTCTTCCGTTCAGCGCAAGAACGAGGCTTTGAAGCGTTTGCAGGTGGTTGAGTCTTTCCGCGCAAGCAAAGACAAGAACCGTCCTGAATGGATGATCATGAAGATCATTCCTGTTACGCCTCCAGATTTACGTCCGCTCGTTGCCCTCGATGGTGGCCGTTTTGCCACTTCCGACTTGAACGACCTCTATCGTCGCGTGCTCATCCGCAACAATCGTCTGAAGCGTTTGCTCGAGATCAAGGCACCAGATGTCATTCTGCGTAACGAAAAGCGTATGCTTCAGGAAGCTGTTGACAGCCTCTTCGACAACTCTCGCAAGAGTAGCGCCGTGAAGAGCGACAGCAACCGTCCTTTGAAATCACTCTCCGATTATCTGAAGGGTAAGCAGGGACGTTTCCGTCAGAACCTCCTCGGTAAGCGTGTTGACTATTCAGCACGTTCCGTAATCGTCGTTGGTCCTGAATTGCGTATGGGCGAGTGCGGTCTGCCTAAACTCATGGCTGCAGAGCTCTATAAGCCGTTCATCATCCGCAAACTCATTGAGCGCGGCATCGTGAAGACGGTGAAGAGCGCCAAGAAGATTGTCGACCGTCGCGAGCCTGTCATCTGGGACATCCTCGAACACGTCATGAAGGGCCATCCTGTGCTCCTCAACCGTGCACCGACACTTCACCGTCTCGGTATCCAGGCCTTCCAACCTAAAATGATTGAAGGCAAGGCCATCCAGCTCCACCCGTTGGCATGTACGGCATTCAACGCCGACTTCGACGGCGACCAGATGGCAGTTCACCTCCCTCTGAGCAACGAAGCAATTTTGGAAGCTCAGATGTTGATGCTCCAGAGCCACAATATTTTGAATCCCGCCAACGGTGCTCCTATCACTGTGCCTTCACAGGACATGGTGCTCGGTCTGTATTATATCACCAAGCTCCGTCCAGGCGCAAAGGGCTCAGGCCTGATTTTCTACGGTCCAGAAGAAGCCCTCATCGCCTTCAACGAAAAGCGTGTTGACGTACATGCCCCAGTGAAGGTCATGGTTGACGATGTAGACGAAAACGGCTTGGGTGTCCGCCATTTGGTTGAGACCTCTGTCGGCCGTGTGATTGTCAACGAAATCATCCCTGTTGAGTGTGGCTTCATCAACACCGTCATCTCAAAGAAATCTCTGCGCGACATCATCGCCAAGGTGATCAAGACAGTTGGTATGGCCCGTGCCTGCGATTTCTTGGATGGTATCAAGAACCTCGGTTACCGCAAGGCATACGAGGGCGGTCTGTCCTTCAACCTCGACGATATCATCATCCCGCAGGAAAAGGTAGACATCGTTAAGCGTGGTAACGAAGACATCGAGCAGATCACTGCTAACTATAATATGGGTTTCATCACCGACAACGAGCGTTACAACCAGGTAATTGATACTTGGACGCACGTCAACACCGACCTGAAGAAGACCCTCATGAAGCAGATGACAGAAGCCGACCAAGGTTTCAACGCTGTGTTCATGATGCTTGACTCCGGAGCCCGTGGTTCTGCCGACCAGATTGCACAGTTGGCAGGTATGCGTGGTTTGATGGCCAAGCCTCAGAAAGCCGGTGCAGAAGGTGCTCAGATTATTGAAAACCCGATCCTTTCTAACTTTAAGGAAGGTATGAGCGTGTTGGAGTACTTTATCTCTACCCACGGTGCCCGTAAGGGTTTGGCCGACACCGCCTTGAAGACGGCCGACGCCGGATACCTCACCCGTCGTCTCGTCGACGTATCTCACGACGTGATCATCACGGAAGAGGATTGCGGAACGCTTCGTGGTCTCGTCTGCACAGCGCTCAAGGATGGTGACGAAATCATTTCGTCTCTTGGCGAACGTATCCTCGGCCGTGTGTCAGTACACGACATCGTTCACCCAACAACCGGTAAGGTCATCGTTGCCGCTGGTGAAGAAATCACCGAACCGATTGTTGCCGAAATCGAAGCCTCTCCGATTGAGAGCGTCGAAATCCGCTCGGTTCTCACCTGCGAAAGCAAGCATGGTGTCTGCATGAAGTGCTACGGCCGCAACCTTTCAACAAGCCGCATGGTGCAGAAGGGCGAAGCTGTCGGTGTCATTGCCGCCCAGTCAATCGGTGAGCCTGGTACTCAGTTGACACTCCGTACCTTCCACGCCGGTGGTATCGCTTCGAATGCTGCAGCCAACGCCACCATCGTGGCCAAGAGCGACTGCCGCCTTGAATTTGAAGAACTCCGTACGGTTGACATGACAGCCGAAGACGGCACAGCCTGCAAGATCGTTGTCGGTCGTCTGGCCGAAGTCCGCTTCATCGATGAGAACACAGGTATCGTTCTTTCTTCACAGAACGTGCCTTACGGTTCACAGCTCTTCGTCAACGATGGCGACAAAGTTGAAAAGGGCACCGTCATTGCCAAGTGGGACCCATTCAACGCCGTCATCGTAACAGAAAGTGCTGGTCGCATCCAGTTTGAAGACGTAACGGAAGGTGTCACCTATCGTGTTGAAGAAGACGAAGCAACCGGTCTCCGTGAAAGAATCGTCATTGAATCCAAGGAGCGTGGCCGTGTTCCATCGTGCCATATTGTGGATGAAAACGGAGAATTGATTCGCACCTACAACTTCCCAATCAACGGTCACATCGTTGTTGAAGACGGTCAGCAGCTCAAAGCTGGTGACATCCTCGTCAAGATTCCTCGTGCCGTTGGTAAGGCTGGTGACATCACCGGTGGTTTGCCCCGTGTGACCGAGCTCTTCGAAGCCCGCAACCCGAGCAACCCCGCTGTCGTTTCAGAAATCGATGGTGAAATCACGATGGGCAACATCAAGCGTGGCCACCGCGAAATCGTCGTTACTTCTAAGCTGGGCGAGGTCAAGAAATACCTCGTGCCTCTGTCAAAGCAGATTCTGGTTCAGGAAAACGACTACGTACGTGCCGGAACGCCGCTCTCCGACGGTTCAATCACGCCGAGCGACATCCTCGCCATCAAGGGTCCTACCGCTGTTCAGGAATACATCGTCAACGAAATCCAGGACGTTTACCGTTTGCAGGGTGTAAAGATCAACGACAAGCACTTCGAGGTTATCGTACGCCAGATGATGCGCAAAGTTCAGATCGACCAGCCGGGCGATACGCGCTTCTTGGAACAGCAGATTGTCGACAAGCTCGACTTCGCTGAAGAGAACGACCGCATCTGGGGCAAGAAAGTTGTTGTTGATGCCGGTGACAGTGAGGTAATGAAGAAGGGTATGATCGTGACGGCCCGCAAGCTGCGCGACGAAAACTCTCAGCTCAAGCGCCGCGACCTCAAGCTCGTTCAGGTTCGTGATGCCAAGGCTGCCACTTCAACCCAGATTCTCCAGGGTATCACGCGTGCTTCTCTCCAGACAAAGAGCTTCATGTCTGCCGCATCCTTCCAGGAAACAACAAAGGTGCTCAACGAAGCAGCCATCAGCGGAAAGACCGACTACCTTGAGGGTATGAAGGAGAACGTTATCTGCGGTCACCTCATTCCTGCCGGTACCGGTTTGCGTGAGTTCAACAAGATCATCGTTGGTGATGCCGACGAGATGGAGAAGAACAAGATCCCTACAACGATTTGATAATTCGCTCAGACAATAGCGGCCTCCGTGCCGCAGTCTGTGATACATAAACCATAAAATCCCCGCCATGCAATATCCAACAGGTATTGCGTTGGCGGGGATTTTTGTGTTATGATGGTGAGATTCAAAGGCAGATGGAACTTCCTTCCTTATGTTGTCGGCAATTCGTTATTGGTAACCATCCGAAATCCCCCGTCTTGTTAAATAAAAAACTCGCAAGTTCATCACT
>OHHO01000197.1_pt1 | contig 24727 bp, 25 predicted proteins | sample 1568071 | NCBI WGS metagenome assembly OHHO01 (sample SAMEA3879582, study PRJEB24766) | human gut metagenome | biome: human-associated habitat; feature: feces | place: USA | collected 1985/1987
CGCCACCTGCGCCATCATGTGGGTCAGCACAGCGTACTGCACCACATTCCAGTTGTTGGCCGTAAGCATATCCTGAGAGCGCTGGTTGAGAATGGCGTTCAGGGTGTCGCCGGTGACGTTGAAGGTCATGGAGTAGGCGCAGGGATAGAGGTTCATGTCGTGTAGGTCCTCGAAATTGTAGAGGCTTGTGAGGATGCGGCGCGAGGCGGGATTATGTCTGAGGTCATAGAGCACGCGGTCGACCTGATCGAACATACCCTCCTTGTATTGGTGCTTGACGCCAAGCTGATAGCCGTAGGCCTTGCCGATGGAACCGGTTTCGTCCGCCCAGGCATCCCAGATGTGGGAGGAGAGGTCGTGGACGTTGTTGGACTTTTTCTGCCAGATCCAGAGGAGCTCGTCCACCGCGCTTTTGAGATACGTACGGCGCAGCGTGAGGATGGGAAACTCCTTTTGCAGATCGTAGCGGTTGACAAGGCCAAATTTTTTGACCGTGTGGGCGGGGGTGCCGTCCTCCCAGTGGGGACGGACGGTGAGGTCGTCGTCGCGCACGCCGTTTTGGAGAATGTCGAGGCAGTTGGCGCGGAAGACCTGATCGGCGTAGCTCATGCGCGCGCCCTCACTTGGTTTCACAGCCCGCGGCGCGGACAGCAGCAAGCGCCAGCTCGAGCGTCGGGTCGACATTGGGGTAATCGAGATGGTAAATGTCGAACGCGGGGGGGAGCTCGGTGCAGCCGAGGATCAGGACCTCGGCTCCGCGCGCGAGAAGATGCTCGCAGGCGGCGCGGAAGGCGGTCACGTCATGCGTGAGGTCGCCGGCCTTGACGCCGTTGTAGATGATGTCCATGACGGCGGATTGATCTTCGGTGTTGTCGGGGGTGATGAGCTCGACGCCACTGCCCTCGAACGTGCGCTGGTAGATGCCGGTCTGGACGGTGCCGTCGGTCGCGAGGAGACCGGCGCACTTGACGCCGCGGGACTTGAGCGCGTCGCGCGTGATGGCGATCATGTGCAGAACGGGGATGGAGACGGACGAGGCGACGGCGTCATAAAAGTTGTGCGCGGTGTTGCAGGGCATGATGAGAAGATCCGCGCCGATGGACTCGAGGCGCTGCGCGCTCTTGACCATTTCGGGGACGGGGTCGGCGCCACCGTGCAGGAGGGCTGCCGTGCGGTCGGAAATATTGGTATTGGAGTCGATGCACACGCGCGGATGGTCCTGATCGCAGGAGGCAGCCGTGTGCAGGGTGATCTTCTGAAAGAGGTCGGCGGTAGCGAGAGGACCCATGCCGCCGAGGATACCGATGACCTTTTTATCACTCATGGAGAAGCCCCTTTTCTTTCTTTTCGAGCAGCTTTTGATCGTGATTCGGGAGCGCGGCGAGCTCGCGGTCACGCTGGATGATCTTCTTGAGACCTTCGACGGCGACCTTGACGGAGGCGGAGGTGTCCTCGCTCATGTCCTGGTCCAACCCGGCGGCTTCCCGCTCCTGGTTCCAGATCACATGGAAGCAGCTGCCGCAGCGGCAGCCCAGGGCGTCGGCCACCACAAACAGGGCGGCGCTTTCCATTTCGCTGGCCTTCACGTGCAGGCGCTTCCAGGCCTCCCACTTGTTCAGCAGCTCATAGGACACCGGCATTCTGGCGGGGCTGTGCTGGCCATAGAAGGCGTCCTTGCACTGCACCACGCCGGTTTTCAGGGACTTGCCCAGGTTTTTGGCCGCCTGCACCAGGGCGCAGGTGACGTCGAAATTGGCCACGGCCGGGTACTCGATGGGGGCATACTCCCGGCTGGTGTGCTCAAAGCGGATGGCACCGGTGGCCACCACCACGTCGCCGGAGCGTACGTCCAGGTCGATGCCGCCGCAGGTGCCCACCCGGATGAAGGTATCCGCGCCGATGTTGTGCAGCTCCTCCATGGCGATGGAGGCGGAGGGGCCGCCGATGCCGGTGGAGCAGACGGAGACCTTTTCCCCCAGCAGGGTGCCGGTATAGATGGTAAATTCGCGGTTCTGGGCCACAAAATGGGCATCGTCGAACAGGGCCGCGATCTTTTCGCAGCGGCCCGGGTCGCCGGGCAGGATGACGTAACGGCCCACGTCGCCCTCCACGCAGTGGATATGGAACTGTTTGTCCAGCTTTTGCATAGCTGCGCCTCCTTGATAATTGATCCGTGTGATGCCGTCATTATATCACAGGAAGCCGCCGGGTGCAAATAAAATGCCCGGGGCGGGTGCTTATACGTTGCCGTACATAAACAGGTCGCACTTGATCATGCCGTTATAGAGCTTGCGCTTCTTCTTGGCCTGGTGGCCGAAGGTGCGCTCAAACTCCGTGTGGCTGCTGAGGACCAGGGTCCGCCAGGTATCCGGCAGACGCTCCCACATTTTGCCGAAGTCCCGGTACAGGGCCTCGGCCTCCTGCCGCTCCAGCAGCCGCTCGCCGTAGGGGGGATTGGTCACCAGCTGGCCATAGGTGTCGTCCCGGCGGAAATTCCGCATATCCGCCACCTCGAAGCGCACCACGTCCTCCACCCCGGCCTTCCGGGCGTTGTCCCGGGCGATGGCCACGGCCCGGGGGTCCACGTCGCCGCCCCAGATGTCGTACCGGCCGTGGAACTCCTTGTCCATGGCCTCTCCGGCGGCGGTCAGCCAGTCCCCGGAGGGCACAAAGCCCCAGCGCTGGGCGTCGAAGCTGCGGTCCAGGCCCGGGGCCCGGTTCATGGCGATCAGCGCCGCCTCGATGCAGATGGTGCCGCTGCCGCAGAAGGGGTCGCAGAAGGGGTCCCGGCCCCGGAAGCGGGACAGGGTCACCATGGCCGCCGCCAGCGTCTCCCGCAGGGGGGCCTCCACGCCCACGGCCCGATAGCCCCGCTTGTACAGGCCCTCCCCGGAGCTGTCCAGGCAGATCATGGCCTCGTCCTTGAACAGGGAGAACCGCACCTGATACTTGACCCCGTCCTCCGGGAACTGCTCCAGGCCGTAGTGGGCCTTCATCCGCTCCACCATGGCCTTTTTGATGATGGACTGGCAGGCGGGCACCGCGTGCAGCTGGGAGGAGATGGAGTAGCCCTTCACCGGGAAGGCCGCGTCCCGGGGCAGATACTCCTCCCAGGGGATGGCCCGGGTGCCCTGAAACAGCTCCTCAAAGCTGCGGGCCGGGAACCGGCCCAGCACCAGCAGCACCCGCGCCCCGCAGCGCAGGTTGATGTTCAGCCGCGCCAGGTCGGACAGTTCTCCCCGGCACAGCACCCGGCCGTTTTCCACCTGCACGTCCTTCAAGCCCAGCCGCCGGATCTCGTCGCCCACCAATTTTTCCAGCCCCAGCAGGCAGGGCACCATAAATGTATGCATATTGCACCTCGTTTCGTGATTTGGGGTCATTGCAGCATGTCCAGCAGCTGCTCCGGGGTGTCCGCCACCAGGGGCGCACCTGCGGCCTCCAGAGCCGCCCGGCCCCGGAACCCCCAGGCCACGCCGATCATGTCCAGCCCGGCGTTCCGGGCGGTGGCCACGTCCACCTCGCTGTCGCCCACATACAGAGCCTCCTCCGGGGCCGCATGAAGCTGGGCCAGGGCCGCCCGGACCATATCCGGGGCGGGCTTGGAGGCGATGCCCTCCCGCTGGCCCATGGCCCCGTCCAGCTCCGGGAAGAACCGGGCCGCCAGGGTCCGGGTGGTCCGGTCCGGCTTGTTGGACACCACCGCCGTCCGCACGCCTGCCTGCCGCAGCCGCTCCAGCAGCGGCCCGATGCCGTCATAGGGACGGGTCTCCACGCAGTTGTGGGCCTGGTAATAGGCCCGGTAGTCCGCCAGGATTTCCGCCTCCCGGTCCGGGTCCACCCCCTGGGGCAGGGCCCGGTGAATCAGCGGTCCCGCGCCGTTGCCCACGAACCGGCGCACCTCCTCCAGGGTCCGGGTGGGATAGCCGTATTTTTCCAGGATGTAGTTCACCGCTGCCTGCATATCCGTCAGGGTGTCCAGCAGTGTTCCGTCCATATCAAATAAAATCGCCTGATATTTCATGTTATTTACTCCTTATTGGCAGCCGGGGCCGGTTTCTTCCCGGCGGGCCGGGGCAGCTTCCGTAGTAGCCCCTCTGCCTGATTTTTCCGCACAGGACTCATCTCTTTCCGATTTTTCTCGTTCTCTGTCTTTTGGAGTATACCACGCCGCCGGGCATCCGTAAAGCCGGGCGGCGAAAATTTCGCCCTTGGCCGGGCCCGGCATTTTACCGGGATTTTACAAAACACGCCTTTCCGGCTTTACATCCGGCCCGTATTCTATGAACTGTACCGAGGATATCCAAAATCCGTTGAATCGAAAGGAGATTCTGAAAAAATGAAAAGGTTTCTTTCCATGGCCCTGTGCATCGTCATGGCACTGGGCATCCTGGCCGGCTGCGGTCAGAAGGGCAATGACCCCCCTAAGAACGACGATAACAGCACCGCTCTCTCCGGCTCCGTGTCCACCAACGGCTCCACTTCTATGGACAAGGTCATCGGCGCGCTGAAGGAGCAGTTCACCGCCGACAACCCCGGCGTCACCGTCACCTATGATCCCACCGGCTCCGGCGCCGGCATCGAGGCCGTGAAGAACGGCTCCGCCGATATCGGCCTGGCCTCCCGGGCCCTGAAGGACCAGGAGAAGTCCGCCGGTCTCCAGGAGACCACCGTGGCCCTGGACGGCATCGCCATCATCATCAACGCCGGCAGCAAGGTTGCCGATCTGACCGTTCAGCAGATCGCCGACATCTTCACCGGCAAGATCACCGACTGGAGCGAGGTGGGGGGCGACCCCGGCGCCATCTCCTGCATCGGCCGTGAGTCCGGCAGCGGCACCCGGGACGGTTTCGAGTCCATCACCGATACCAAGGATGCCTGCAAGCTGGACCAGGAGCTGACCTCCACCGGCGGCGTCATTGAGGCCGTTGCCGGCAACCCCAACGCCATCGGCTACGCATCTCTGTCCGCCGTGGAAGGCAAGTCCACTGTCAAGGCCCTCACCGTGGGCGGTGTGGCCTGCACCGAAGCCACCGTCCTGGACGGCAGCTATGAAATCCAGCGTCCCTTTGTGCTGGTGACCAAGCAGGGCGTGACTCTCTCCGCCGCCGCTCAGGCTTTCTTCGACTTCGCCACCTCCTCCGCCGCTTCCGACCTCATCAAGAACGCCGGTGCGGTGCCCGTGGCCAAGTAACCATCCCCGGGAGACCTCCCCTGACCCGTTATCCCGGGCCAGGGGCCTTTCCCGTTCCGGACCAGAAAGGAACCGACTATGCGTTCAAAGAATACAGGGGCCCGCAAGGCCCTGGAAACCGTGATCCATCTGATCTTCCTGCTGTGCGGCATCGTGGCCGTGGGCTTCGTGCTGGTCATCAGCGTGTATCTGATCCTCTCGGGCCTGCCCGCCATCCGGGAGATCGGCCTGTTCAAATTCCTGTTCGGCCAGGTGTGGGACCCCACCAACACCACCACCGGGGCCCAGTACGGCATTCTTCCCTTCATCCTCACCTCCATATACGGCACCGCCGGGGCCATGGTCATCGGCGTGCCCATCGGCCTGATGACGGCCATCTTCCTGGCAAAGCTGGCCCCGCCCAGGGCCGCCGCCGTGATCCGCACCGCTGTGCAGCTGCTGGCGGGCATCCCGTCGGTGGTATACGGCCTGGTGGGCATGATCGTGCTGGTGCCCCTGATCCGCACCACCTTCTCCCTGGGGTCCGGCGCCTGTCTGCTGGCGGCCATCCTGGTGCTGTCCATTATGGTGCTGCCCTCCATCATCAACGTGTCGGAGACGGCCCTGCGGGCGGTGCCCCGGGAGTACGAGGAGGCCAGTCTGGCCCTGGGAGCCACCGCCGCCGAGACGTATTTCCGGGTCAGCCTCCACGCCGCCCGCAGCGGCGTGGCCACCGCCGTGGTGCTGGGCGTGGGCCGGGCCATCGGCGAGGCCATGGCCATCATCATGGTGGCAGGCAATGTGGCCAATATGCCGGGACTGTTCCAGTCCGTCCGGTTTCTCACCACCGGCATCATCTCCGGCATGTCCTACGCCCCGGTGGGCAGCCTGTATCAGCAGGCCCTGTTTTCCATCGGCCTGGTGCTGTTTCTGTTCATTATGCTCATCAACGTTTTTCTCAATGTGTTCATCAAAAAGCGGAAGGAGGACTGACCCATGGAGCAAAAGCTGTCGCCCCGCCGCCGTCTGTATGACAGAGGGCTGCGGTTTCTGGTGTGGCTGTGCGCGGGACTGACCTGCGCCCTGCTGCTGTTTCTCATCGGCTATATCTTCTATCGCGGGGTGCCGGGCATCACCTGGTCCCTGCTGACCAGCCAGACCAGCTATATCAAGGACACCGTGGGCGTCCTGCCCAACATTCTCAACACCCTGTATATCATCTTGGTGGCCATGGTCATCGTCCTGCCCCTGGGCGTGGGGGCCGCCATCTATCTGACGGAGTACGCCGCCAACCGCCGCCTGGTGGCCGTCATCGAGTTCGCCACCGAGACCCTGACGGGCATCCCCTCCATCATCTTCGGCCTGGTGGGTATGCTGCTGTTTGTGCAGCGGCTGGGCCTGAAGGCGGGCATCCTGGCCGGCAGCCTGACGCTGGTGGTGATGATTCTGCCCACCATCGTCCGCACCACCCAGGAGAGCCTGAAAACCGTGCCCCAGTCCTATCGGGAGGGGGCCCTGGGCCTGGGAGCCGGAAAGTGGCACATGATCCGCACCGTGGTGCTGCCCGGGGCCGTGGACGGCATCGTCACCGGCTGCATCCTGGCGGTGGGCCGCATTGTGGGCGAAAGCGCCGCCCTGCTGTATACGGCGGGCTTCGGCCTGGAGCTGGTGGGCTTTATCAAGTCCCTGCACACCTCCGCCGCCTCCCTGACCGTGGCCCTGTATGTCTACGCCACCGAGCGGGGCGAGACGGCCCTGGCCTTCTCCATCGCCGCCATCCTGATGGTGCTGACCCTGCTGATCAACCTGACCGCCTCCCTGGTGGGGCGGAAGCTGCGAAAGAAATGAGGCAATTTATGGAACCGATTCTTGAGGCCAAGAGCCTGAACCTGTGGTACGGGCCCAATCACGCCCTCCACGATGTGTCCGTGGCCATTCCGGAGCGGCAGATCACCGCCTTCATCGGCCCCTCCGGCTGCGGCAAATCCACGTTCCTGCGGACGCTGAACCGCATGAACGACCTGATCCCCTCCGTGAAGATCGAAGGGGAGGTGGACTTCCACGGGAAGAACATCTATGACGCCAGGGTGGACCCCACCCTGCTGCGCAAGCGCATCGGCATGGTGTTTCAGAAGGCCAACCCCTTCCCCATGAGCATTTATGACAACGTGGCCTACGGGCCCCGAACCCACGGCATCCGCAGCCACGCCAAGCTGGACGACATCGTGGAGCGCTCCCTGCGCTCCGCCGCCATCTGGGACGAGGTGAAGGACCGGCTGAAAAAAAGCGCCATGGGCCTCTCCGGCGGCCAGCAGCAGCGTCTGTGCATCGCCCGGGCCCTGGCCGTGGAGCCGGAGGTGCTGCTGATGGATGAGGCCACCAGCGCCTTGGACCCCATCTCCACCTCCAAAATTGAGGACCTGGCCCTGGAGCTGAAGGAGCACTACACCGTGGTCATGGTCACCCACAATATGCAGCAGGCGGCCCGCATCTCCGACAACACGGCCTTTTTCCTGCTGGGCGAGCTGGTGGAGTTCGGCAGAACGGAGCAGTTGTTCTCCGCCCCCGCCGACAAGCGCACCGAGGACTACATCACCGGGAGGTTCGGATAATGAGAAGACAGTTTGACCAGCAGCTGGCGCTGCTGAACCGGGAGCTGATTGAAATGGGTGCCCTGTGCGAGGAGGTCATCGCCCTGGCCTCCAAGGCCCTGACGGAGGGAGACCCCGATATGGCCGCCCGGGTGGCCCCCCTGGACACCGAGATCGACCAGAAGGAGCGCACCATCGAGTCCCTGTGCCTGAAGCTGCTGCTGCAGCAGCAGCCGGTGGCCCGGGACCTGCGCCAGATCTCCGCCGCCCTGAAAATGATCACCGACATGGAGCGCATCGGCGACCAGGCCCAGGACATCGCCGAGATCGTCACCTTCCTGAAGGGCCGCACCGCCGAGCATGACGACATTCTCTGCCAGATGGCCCGGGCCACCATCTCCATGGTGACAGAAAGTGTTGACGCATTCGTAAAACATGATACAATAAAAGCAGAGGCCGTTCTGGCCGCCGACGACACCGTGGACGCCTATTTCCGCCAGGTGAAGCAGGCCCTGATTTCCCGCATCGCCGCCGACCCCGGCGACGGGGAGTACGCCCTGGACCTGCTGATGATCGCCAAGTATTTCGAGCGCATCGGCGACCACGCTACCAACATCGCTGAGTGGGTGATTTTTTCCATCACCGGCCGGCACAAGGAGGGATAACCCATGATCTGGTGCGTAGAGGACGATGCCAGTATCCTTGATATTGAGGTATACACCCTGCAGTCCACCGGGTTCCAGGCCCAGGGCTTTGCCGACGGCGGGGCTTTCTGGTCCGCGCTGGAGTCGGCCCGGGAACTGCCGGAGCTGGTGGTGCTGGATGTGATGCTGCCCGGTGTGGACGGTGTGGAGCTGCTGCGCCGTATGCGGGCCGCCCCTGCCACCCGTTCCATCCCCGTTGTCATGGCCACCGCCAAGGGCGCGGAATATGACAAGATCCAGGCTCTGGACCTGGGCGCGGACTACTATCTGACCAAGCCCTTCGGGGTCATGGAGCTGGTGTCCTGCGTGAAGGCGGTGCTGCGCCGCTGCGCCAGGCCCGCCCACCTGCTGCACCTGGCGGGCCTGGTCCTGGACCAGGACGCCCACACCGTCTCCTGCGACGGGCAGCGGGTGCCCCTGACCTATAAGGAATACGAACTGCTGCGGCTGCTTTTGTCCCACCCCGGCATGGCCTTTACCCGGGACCAGCTGATGGCCCAGGTATGGGGCACCGATTACTGCGGCGAGACCCGCACCGTGGATATGCACATCCGCACACTGCGCCAGAAGCTGGGCCCCTACGGCAGTCTCATCCAGACCGTCCGCAACGTGGGCTACCGGCTGGAGGAACAAGAATGACCAAGAAAATTTTCCGCTCGTTTATGGTGTCCGCTGCCGCCGTGCTTTTAGCGGCGGTGGCCATCGTCATGACCTGCCTGTACAGCTATTTTGCCTCCGTGCAGGAAAACCAATTGCAGGATCAGCTGCAGCTGGCCGCCGCCGCGGTGGAAACCCAGGGCCGCGATTATCTGAACAAGCTCACGGCGGACCGCTACCGCCTGACCTGGATCGCCCCGGACGGGGCGGTGCTGTGCGACACCAAGCGGGACGCCGAAAGCCTGGAAAACCACGGCGACCGCACCGAGGTGCGGGAGGCCCTGCGCACCGGCTCTGGCCACTCCACCCGCTATTCCAGCACCCTGCTGGAAAAAACCAGCTACTATGCCCGCCGGATGCCGGACGGCACGGTGCTGCGCATTTCCATCAGCCGGGCCACCGTGGGGATGCTGCTGCTGGGAATGCTGCCGGCCATTCTGCTGACGGCGGCGGTGGCCCTGATCCTGTCGGGCCTGCTGGCGGGCCGCCTGTCCCGACGCATCACCGCGCCCCTGAACGCCCTGGACCTGGAGCACCCCCTGGAAAACGACACCTATGAGGAGCTGTCCCCCCTGCTGTGCCGCATCAACGTCCAGCGGCGGCAGATCGACAGCCAGCTGACGGACCTGCGCCGCCGGTCCGACGAGTTCCAACAGATCACCTCCCATATGCAGGAGGGCCTGGTGCTGCTGGACGACGCCGGGGCCGTGCTGAGCATCAACCCCGCCGCCTGCCGGATTTTCGAGGCGGACGAGACCTGCCTGGGCCAGGATTTCCTGACGGTGGACCGCAGCCGGGACGTCAGCGCCGCGTTGGCGGAGGCCATGACCTCCGGCCATAGCGAGGTCCATGTGCAGCGCCCGGGCCGCATCTATCAGTTCGACATCTCCCGCATCCGGTCTGGCGAGGACGTGCTGGGCGCGGTGGTGCTGGCCTTCGACATCACCCAGCAGGAGACGGCGGAGCAGAGCCGCCGGGAGTTCACCGCCAACGTCTCCCACGAATTGAAGACCCCCCTCCAGGGGATCATCGGCAGCGCCGAGCTGATTGAAAACGGACTGGTGAAGCAGGAGGACCTGCCCCGGTTCGTGGGCCACATCCGCCGGGAGGCCCAGCGGCTGGTGGCCCTCATCGGCGACATCATCCGTCTGTCCCAGCTGGACGAGGGGGCCCCCCTGCCCTGGGAGCAGGTGGACATCCCGGCTCTGTGCCGGGACATTGCCGCCGACCTGCGGGACAAGGCCGAGAAAAGCCAGGTCCGCCTCACCGTGGAGGGACAGGACGTCCAGGCGGAGGGCGTGCGCCGTCTGCTGCACGAGACCATCTATAACCTCTGCGACAACGCCATCGGGTACAACGTCCCCGGCGGCAGCGTCCGGGTCACCGTGTCGGATGCCGGCGAAAACGCCGTGATCTCCGTGGCGGACACCGGCATCGGCATCGCCCCGGAGCACCAGTCCCGGATCTTTGAGCGGTTCTACCGGGTGGATAAGAGCCACTCCAAGGCCTCCGGCGGCACCGGCCTGGGTCTGTCCATCGTGAAGCACGCCGCGGCCTATCACCACGGAACCGTGCAGCTGGAGAGCCAGCCCGGCAAGGGCACCACCATTACCGTCACCATTCCCAGGAAGCAATCCTGAAATATCCCCGGCTTGGCCGAAAAGCGCAAGCTTTCCGGCCAAGCTAAAACGCTGTATAAGTGAGGAAATTTTATGCTGCTGACTGCCGACATCGGAAACACCAACATCGTTCTGGCCCTGCTGGATGAGAAGGACCGGGTCGTATCCCAGTGCCGAGTCCCCTCCGGGGAAACGCTGCCGCCGGAGGCGTATGACGACGCCATCCGCCGGGTGCTGGAGGGGCAGGCCGCCCCGGAAGGGGCCGCGATCGGCTCGGTGGTGCCCCGGCTGACGGCGGAGACCGCCGACGCCATCCGCCGGGTCACGGGGCTGGAGGCCCTGGTGGTAGGTCCCACCACCCCGGCGGGGCTGGACATCGCCATTGAACAGCCGGAGACCCTGGGGGTGGACCTGCTGGCCGCCGACGCCGCCGCTGCGGCGGAGTATCCCCTGCCGGTGGTGGTGTTCGACTTCGGCACCGCCACCACCGTGACGGTGGTGGACCGGCAGCGCCGCTATCGGGGCGGCGTGATCCTGGCAGGGGTGAAGCTGAGTCTCCACGCCCTGTTCTCCGGCACGGCCCAGCTGCCGGATATCGCCCTGGAGGCGCCGGGGAAGGTCATCTGCTCCGTCACCGAGGACAGCCTTCAGGCCGGTGCCATTTACGGGGCCGCCGCCATGGCCGACGGTCTGCTGGACCGCATGGAGGAGGAGCTGGGCGTCCCCTGCACCGCCGTGGCCACCGGCGGCCTGGCCGGGGTCATCACCCCCTATTGCCGCCGGGACATCCGCCGGGACGACAGCCTGCTTCTGCGTGGTCTGGCCCTAATCTGGCGGAAAAACTGCGGAAATCGGTAAATTTTATCATATAGGAGGATTCTTATGGACCAGCTGCGACAGAAAAAAGGCTTTATCTGCGACATGGACGGCGTCATCTATCACGGCAACCGGCTGCTGCCGGGGGTGAAGGAATTTGTGGACTGGCTGTATCGCGAGGAGAAGAATTTCCTGTTTTTGACCAACTCCTCCGAGCGCAGCCCCAAGGAGCTGCAGCAGAAGCTCCGGCGCATGGGCCTGGACGTGGACGAGAGCCACTTTTACACCAGCGCCCTGGCCACGGCCCGGTTCATCAGCAGCCAGGCCCCGGGGTGCAGCGCCTATGTCATCGGCGGGGCGGGGCTGATTATGGCCCTCCACGACGAGGGCATCACCATGAACGACGTGGACCCGGATTATGTCATCATCGGCGAGGGCAACAGCTATAATTACGAGAACATCCTGCGGGCGGTGCGGCTGGTGCTGAAGGGCGCCCGGCTCATCGGCACCAACAGCGACCTGACCGGCCCCTCGGAGGACGGCATCATCCCCGCCTGCCGGGCCATGATCGCCCCCATCGAGATGGCCACCGGCCAGAGCGCCTATTTCGTGGGCAAGCCCAACCCCCTGATGATGCGCACGGGCCTGCGCATTCTGGGGGTCCACTCGGAGGACGCCGTGATGATCGGCGACCGCATGGACACCGACATGGTGGCCGGTATCGAAACCGGTCTGGACACGGTGCTGGTGCTCTCCGGCGTCACCCGGCGGGAGGACATCGCCAAGTTCCCCTACCGCCCCCGGCTGGTGCTGGACGGCGTGGGCGACATCCCCGGCCCGGCAGAACAGTAAAAAATAAGCAATCCGCTTCCGGTTTTTGCCGGAAGCGGATTGCTTATTGTGATATCTTTAAGGGCGTAACCCCGGTTTAAGGATTATTTTACGGTCTGTTCAAAAACGGACGGAAAAATGTGGTATAATGTCCATATCAACGGATCGAGGTTTCTTATGGACAAGCACGTTTTCACGGATAAACAGAAAAAGCTCATTGCCTGGGCGGCTATTGCCATCTTCCTGCTGCTGTCGGCGGCGGTGGGATGGTTCATTGGCCGCCCCCTGGTGCGATTTGCCTCCCGGCCGGAGGAGTTCCGCCTGTGGGTGGACGGCCACGGCCTGCTGGGCATGGCCGCCTATGTGGGCATGGTGTTTTTGCAGGTGGTGGTGGCCGTGATCCCCGGGGAGCCCCTGGAGATCAGCGGCGGCTATGCCTTCGGGGCCCTGCGGGGCAGCGTGCTGTGTCTGCTGGGGGGGGTTCTGGGCAGCGTGGCGGTGTTTGCCCTGGTGCGGCGGTTCGGCCGGGAGCTGGTGGAGATATTCTTCCCCCGGGAGAAGCTGGAGAAGCTGAAATTCCTGCAAAGCTCCCCCAAGCGGGACGCCCTGTTCTGGCTGATATTCACCGTGCCGGGCACCCCCAAGGACCTGCTGTGCTACTTCGCCGGGCTGACGGACCTGTCCTGGGGCAAGTGGCTGCTGCTGTGCACCGTGGGGCGTCTGCCCTCGGTGCTGACCTCCACCATCGGCGGCAGCGCCCTGGGGGTGAAGGACTATCAGTTCGCCATTCTGGTTTTCGCCGTGACCCTGGCGGTGTCCGGCGTGGGGCTGCTGATTTATCGGGCCATCTGCCGGCGGCATGAGCGAAAGCAGCAGGAACACGAATAAGCAAAGCAGTCCCCTGGCCTGGGCCGGGGGACTGCTTTGCTTATTTTCCGTTGGCGATTTTCTCCTCCGTTTCCCGAAGGATGGCCTGCCGCAGGCGGGTCAGATAGGGGGACCAGGCGGCGTTTTCCATGGCGTAGGTGCGGTTCAGGTCGTATTCCCGAGGCTCCCAGGTGTCGATGGGGGACTCGTTGTGCTGGATCACGGCCTCAAATTTGTCCAGGGCCTTATAGATGCGGGACTCCGGAGTCTCCTGGGCGGCCATCTCCCGGTACAGGGCGCGCATCTCCGCCCCATAAGGGGCGGGCAGGGTGTCCACCCACTCATGCAGCAGCCGCTCCTCCCGTTCCTCGTCCTCCGCCGTTTTGCGGAAGGTGGGGATATCGCCGGTGAAGCACTCCCCCAGGTCGTGGATCAGGCACATGCGGATGACCCGGTCCATATCCGCCTGCGGAAACTCGTCCCGCAGCCAGAAGGCCATCAGGGCGATGCGCCAGCTGTGCTCCGCCACGCTTTCCGGGCGGCGGTGAGAGGTGCAGCAGTGGCGGGTGGTGTCCTTCAGCCGCTCCGCCGTGTGCAGAGCGGCCAGCAGATCGGTGGGATTCATGGCGGACCTCCTTACCTCAGATCTCTGCCCACTGGACCGGGGAGCCGTGCTCCCGCAGCAGGTCCAGCAGGTCCCGGGTGGACAGCCACACGGTGGCGGTGTTGTCGTTGGGGTGAACGCCGATGCGGCCTCCCTCGAAATCCCGGTCCAGATAGAACTGCACCGACCGGTCCGGATCGTTCAGCAGGCCCAGAGGCGTCACGGACCCGGAGATAGTCATAGGTTTCCTGCTTGGTCATGGGATGTTCCTCCTTGGATGCTCTGGCGATTTTGCTTTATTGTAGCAGAGGGCGGCGGCCATTGCAAGCCCGGGAAAAACTCCCGTCCGCCGGGGCGGCACATTTGTGCATTATGCGGATTCCTTTTCAGGGGAAATTGCCGTACAATGAATGGAAAAAGAGACTGTCGAAAAACTCGGAAATCTTCCGCCATCAGAAAGGAAGATAGTTACGAAAGAAACCCATCAGGGGTGTCTTTCGTTTGCAATCACAGGTTTTTCAGAACTTTTTAAGTTCTGAAAAACCGCACTCAGCTTGTCAAAAAAGTCTTTTTTGACAAGCTGAGGAAAATACACAGGGAGAGAACCGGAATATGAGCATTATTTTCTTTGACATCGACGGCACCGTTATGGACCTGGACGGAACCATTCCCCCCTCCGCCGTGACGGCGGTGCGGCGGCTGCGCCAGGCGGGGCACCACTGCGTCATCAACACCGGGCGGCCCAGGCTTGCCATGGACCCGCAGCTTATGGACATGGATTTTGACGGACTGGTGTGCTCCTGCGGCCAGTATATCCAGTTGGACGGGAAGATCATCCGCCATGTGGGCTTCGACCGGGAGACCAGCCGGAAAATCCTGGAGATCGGCCGCCGGTGCCGGGTGGATATGTACTTTGAGGAGGCGGAGCGCATCTGGTGCGACACCCCACACGGCATTGAGAACCGGGAGCTGCGGGGGGCCATCGCCCGGCTGGAGGCCCGGGGCGTCCGGGTGGGACAGCCCGACGGAGACCCGGACTTCCACTGTGACAAGGTGTGCGTGCTGACGGCGCCGGACAGCCTCCGGGAGAAGTTCCTGGCGGAGGTGGCCCCCATGTGCCAGATCATCGACCGGGGCAACATGCTGGAGCTGCCGGTGCGGGGGTATTCCAAGGCCTCCGGCTGCCTGGCGGTGGCCCAGGCCCTGGGGGAGGACCTGGCTGACTGCTATGCCATTGGCGACAGCGCCAACGACCTGGAGATGCTGCAGTGCGTGGGGCACCCGCTGGTGATGGGCAATGCCCCGGCCCGGGTGCAGGCGGTGGCGGAGTATGTCACCGGTACCCCGGCGGAGGACGGCCTGTACCACGCCATGGTCCACGCGGGCCTGCTGGCGGAATAACCGCCCTTTTCCCGATAGCCAGATATATATCAAAGCCGCCCGACGGGGGATGGACGGCGCTTTTTCCGGGCAGCCTGTCAAAAATTTTTTTGACAGGCTGCTTGCAGCATTTCAGAACGTTACGTTCTGAAATGCCTATGATTGCAAACGAAAGACACTCCTGATGGGTTTCTTTCGTAACGATCTTCCTTTCCGAAGACGGCTTTTCCCTGCGTATTCCGGCGTCCGAACGGAAAAAACGCCGCCCAGGATGGACGGCGTTTTTTCCGGAACAAAAAGAAGGAAAACAATAAAAGGGGAAATTGGCTGGATTTACTTGTGATCCACGGAATACATGTGCTCAATCAGGCACAGGATCTTATCGGAATAGCCGATCTCGTTATCGTACCAGGAGACCACCTTCACGAAGGTGTCGGTCAGGGCGATACCGGCCTTGGCGTCGAAAATAGAGGTGTGGGTGTTGCCCAGGAAGTCGGAGGACACCACGGGCTCGTCGGTGTAATCCAGAATGCCCTTCAGCTGGCCCTGGGCGGCCTTCTTCATGGCGTCGCAGATCTCGTCATAGCTGGCGGGCTTCTCCAGGTTCACAGTCAGGTCCACCACGGACACGTCCAGGGTGGGCACGCGCATGGACATACCGGTGAGCTTGCCGTTCAGGCTGGGGATCACCTTGCCCACGGCCTTGGCGGCGCCGGTGGAGCTGGGGATGATGTTGCCGGAAGCGGCGCGGCCGCCCCGCCAATCCTTCACGGACACACCGTCCACGGTTTTCTGGGTGGCGGTGGTGGAGTGAACGGTGGTCATCAGGCCGTCGGCAATGCCGAAGTTATCGTGCAGCACCTTGGCAATGGGGGCCAGGCAGTTGGTGGTGCAGCTGGCGTTGGACACGAAAGTCATATCGGAGGTGTAGCTGTCCTGGTTCACGCCCATAACGAACATGGGGGTGTCGTCCTTGGAGGGGGCGGACATGACCACATGCTTGGCGCCGGCCTCGATATGGCCCTTGGCCTTGTCCTTGGTCAGGAACAGGCCGGTGGACTCGATGACGTACTCCGCGCCGATTTCCTTCCAGGGCAGGTTGGCGGGGTCACGCTCGGCGTACACGGGAATCACGTGGCCGTCCACGATGATGGAATTATCGCCGGAGGACACCTGGGCATTGATCCTGCCGTGCATGGTGTCATACTTCAGCATATAGGCCAGGTAATCGGCGGGACACAGGTCGTTGATGCCCACGATCTCGATCTCGGGGTGCTGCAGGCTGCAGCGCAGGACCATGCGGCCGATGCGGCCAAAACCATTGATGCCGACTTTGATGCTCATATAAACACAGCTTCCTCTCCGTAATGGAATATATCAAATGTATGGTACGTTTAGTATTATATGCGATGAATTCCAAAAATGCAAGACCCTTTTTAAAATTTTTCTGATTTTCCAGAATGCGACAAATATCTTGTGTTTTTCCTCTTTCTTTGATATAGTATGGTATAAATTTGCATGACAGACAGAACGTTCCGGGAATAAGCGTCGGGCTTTTCCGGAATCGTAAACAATAGTGGAAGGAGGCTGTATCACATGGAATACAGCGAAGCCGAAAAGCAGATGCTCCGCGAGGTGCTGCCGGGGATTGCCGTCCAGCTGCGCGGGGCATTGGCCAATATACATGGGGCTCTGGGCCGCCTGGCTCCGGAGCGGCTGCGGGACCGGGACACCGGAACGGACCGCAGCGCCGCCATTCTGTGCCAGAGCTATTACAAGATCCTGCGGGTGGTGAACAACCTGTCCGACGCCCCCATGCTGGCGGAGGACAAGCCCCTGGACACGGAGAACGTGGAGCTGGTGGAGCTGCTGGAGGGTCTGTGCCGCCAGGGGCAGGTCCTGGCGGAGCTGCTGGACCTGAATCTGTCCTTCACCTGCCGGGACCGGGCCCACGTCATCGCCGCCAACCGGGAGCTTTTAGAGCGGCTGTTCTGGAACCTGGTGTCCAACGCCATGAAATTCACGCCCCCCGGCGGGACCATCGAGGTGGCCCTGCGGACGGGGCCGGAGTGCGTGCTACTGTGCGTGAAGGACAGCGGCCCCGGCATTCCTCAGGACAAGATGGAGCGGCTGTTTGACCGCTGGCAGCACAGCAGCATGGACCTGCCGGTCCACGGGCTGGGCCTGGGCCTGCCTCTGTGCCGCCGCATTGCCCAGGGCCACGGCGGCAGCCTGGTGGTCTCCTCCCGGCAGGGGGAGGGCACCGCGGTAACGGTGCGCCTGCCGGACCGCCGCAGCGGCGTGACCCTGGTGCGCCAGCCGCTCTTCCACTATGCCGGCGGCTTCAACCCGGTGCTGGTGGAGCTGGCCGACGCCTTGCCGGTCCAGGCGTTCACCAGGAATTATATTGATTGAAGGATTGCCGTTTTTTCCCTGTTTTATGCATAGGAGGTCACACATGGAAGGAAAACGCGTATTGGTGGCCATGTCCGGCGGGGTGGACAGCAGCGCCGCCGCTCTGCTGCTGCGGCAGCAGGGGTACGAGTGCGACGGGGCCATGCTGCGGCTGTATAACGGCGAAAAGGCGGGGACCTGCTGCTCCGCCGACGACGCCGACGACGCCCGGTCTGTGGCCTATCGCCTGGGCATGAAGTTTTATGTGTTCAACGAGACGGAGCGCTTCGCCCGGGAGGTCATGGACCGGTTCGTGGCGGAATACTGCGCCGGACATACCCCCAACCCCTGCATCGACTGCAACCGCTGCCTGAAGTTCGGCGCGCTGCTGGACCGGGCTCTGGTGCTGGGGTATGACTACATCGCCACCGGCCACTATGCCCGGGTGGACCGGGACCCGGTCACGGGGCTGTATCGCCTGCTGCGGGGCCGGGACCGGCGGAAGGACCAGAGCTATGTGCTCTATCAGCTGACCCAGGGCCAGCTGGCCCACCTGCTGCTGCCGGTGGGGGACTATGACAAACCCGCCATCCGGGAAAGCGCCCGCCAGGCGGGGCTGCTGAACGCCGGCAAGGCCGACAGCCAGGACATCTGCTTTGTCCCCGACGGGGACTACACGGCGTTTTTGCAGGAATACGGCCATGTGACCCTGGAGCCCGGGAACTTTGTGGACCGGGAGGGCCATGTGCTGGGCCGCCACAAGGGCCTTCCCTGCTACACCACCGGCCAGCGCAAGGGGCTGGGGGTGTCCGCCGGGAAGCACGTCTATGTGGTGCGGAAAAACGCCCGGGACAACACCATTCTGCTGGGGGATGACCGGGACCTGTTCACCGACCGCCTTACCGCCTGCCGGGTGAACTGGATCGCCGGGGCCGCCCCGGCGGGCCCCATCCGGGTCACCGCCAAAACCCGATACAGCCAGACGGAGGACGAGGCCGCCGTGACCCCTCTGCCGGACGGGCGCATGGAGGTGGTCTTTGACCGGCCCCAGCGGGCCGTCACCGCCGGACAGGCGGTGGTGCTGTACGACGGGGACCAGGTGCTGGGCGGCGGCGTCATCGAGGACTGAGTCTGTCCAAAAAGGGCAGCGCCCTTTTTGGACAATCGGAGGAGTGTTATGATCATTAACTGCGTATGGGAGCATAATGGCAACGACACCTTGCTTTATGCCGCAAATTTTATCGGTGCATATACCCGTGGCGAAAGCCTTGAAATCGCAAAGGCAAAGATGCCGCAGGAAATCGTTTCTTATTGCAGCTGGTTGGGCATGGAGGCCGAGGGCAAAGCGGAAATCGTGATCGTCGGAGAAAAACGCTCCGAGCTTACAATTCGGGACGCGGATTCCGATGTGCTTTTTGAAAGCGAACAACCACCACTGACAACAGAAGAATATGAGGCGCTTAAAACCCTTGCGCTGAAGTCAGCAAAGGATTTCCTCGCATTGTACGAATCTATCCCGGATAAGAACGCAGCCGCCGCACCGGAACGCAAGACCTTTTACGGCAAAGTCCCCTGCACGGCAAATGAAATGTACGAGCATACAAAGAATGTGAATACATATTATTTTGCGGAGATTGCTGTGGAGGCCGATCATGACGGCAACATATACGAATGCCGCAAGCGGGGATTTGAAGCGCTGGAATCTAACCCTGATTTTCTGCAAAATACCGTCAGAAAAGGCAGCTATGGTGAGGATTGGTCACTGCGTAAAGTCCTGCGCCGTTTTATCTGGCATGACCGTATCCACGCAAAAGCCATGTATCGAATGGCGATAAAAGTGTTCGGGGCGGAGCATGTGGCAAATCCGTTTTGCTTTTGATTGGAGAAGACTATGGACATTGAATTTGTAAATCCGGGCGTTGATTATATGATTCAGAGGATGATGGACTTTCAGACCGAAGACGAATCAGCCTTTTGGTCTGAATCCCTATACCATTTCTATCCGCAGCTTGATAAAGCCTATGCGATCAGTTTACCTTTCTCCGAAAGGAACGAATACATTGAGCGAACCATGCGAGCCGTTTATGCTAAGTTAGAAGATACGATCAATGAAAAGGCAGCTTTATATACTCGCCATTGGAACGCTTGTAAGCCGCAGATTACAGCGGCTTTATCGGATGCTTTTGGCGTGGATTGTGCTAACTTATTTAACGACATACGGTGCAATTTGAGCTTGAATCCCATTGAGCCGCGGTTTTTGAAAGAGCGCTGTTATGATACTTTCTATCTGAACAGCGAAAGAGGCGCGATCGGTGGTGGAATACACGAGATCATACATTTTGTTTGGTTCCATGTATGGAATCGGTTGTTCGGAGACAGTTACGATGAATATGAACGCCCATCACTCAAATGGATTTTGAGTGAAATGGTGGTTGAGTCTGTGATGAAGGATGAACGACTCAGTTCCATCAATCCCTACTTCCCCAGAGAGAACGGCGGCTGCATCTACCCCTATTTTTTCAATATGGTGGTGGATGGCAAACCGATTTTGGACACGCTGGATGCCATGTACCAGAGTCAGCGTATCGAGGATTTTATGCGGAATAGTTATGCTTATTGCAAAGAACATGAAGCAGCTATCAGAGAGCATATTCAAAATTCGGAGGGCGGTATCTTTGCCGGATAACAGGAATCGCAGGCGACCGATACAGGTCAAATTTTTCGTAAATGAAAAGGACTTTGCTTGATAAAAGCAAAAATGACAGCACTGAAACTGTGTGCAGAGGTGGAAAAACAATGAACAAAGATATGTGCGTAGCCTGTGACGATGGGATTTTGAATATTCGTGTCGGCGCAATCATCATGAAGGATGGAAAGCTTTTGATGGTTGGCAATGACAGAGACTATCTCTACTCCGTTGGCGGCAGGGTAAAATTCGGTGAAACAGCAGAAGAGGCCGTTGTCCGTGAGGTGTTGGAGGAAACAGGCGTTCAGATGGAAATTGATCGTCTTGGCTTTGTGCACGAAATCTATTTCTATGGCGATGCGCCTTCTAAGCGGAACAAGCTAGTTTATGAGATTTCGCTTATCTTCTATATGAAAGTGCCTGATACCTTTGCGCCGGTCAGCGAGAGTTTCATGGAAGGCAGCAGCAAAGAACACTTGGTGTGGGTTTCGCTGGACGAGGATATTCCGATGTATCCCCAATTTTTCAAAACAGAATTGAAAAATCCAACGAATATGATAAAGCATTTCACTACGGACGAGAGATAACTGAACAGGAGCGGGATAGCATCTATGCCAGATAACAGAAATCGCAGGCGGCCGGTACAGGTCAGATTCTTTGTGGATTTTCATTGATGGCAGGGTTCGGTGAAGAAATTGCAATATTACAGTCTTAACAAAAAGAGACGGGCCGAGAGGCGTGTGCCGATAAGACAGTAATTTGAGAGAATTACGAAATCGGCAACTGCGAAACAGGATTGGAAAAAACAGGCGACATTCAACTTCGGTTGGATGCCGCCTGTTTTTACATCTAAGGGTTGAGAATCACCTGTTTTTGCGCTGTAAAGCAAGGATAACGAAAAGGGTGAAATAGTTATCGCCTCTGTGCGGTTCTTTTGTGAAACAGCGAATCGCTGCATAGCGGATACCGTTCGCTGGGGAGTGCGTATATTTACGATTGTGCAAAACACCCCACAAAACCGCAAAGTCGATAGGCGGGTATTTCGATGCAGAGTATGTTCGACACGGTGGAAACTGAAAATCAACTTTCATTCGCAGAAAAGTTACATTTTAGGGTGTTAAATATGTTTGAAACTTGGGAGCGTGGCAGCGAAAAGCGGCTGACCCAGCTTTTTTTCTGCGACCTGTCTACGCCGAAAAACGACGGCTCCTTCAATGTCTATGATGACATTCGACAGAAGCTGATTGCCCGTGGCGTACCCGCCGATGAGATAAGGTTCATCCACGAAGCAGATACCGAAGCAAAGAAGCTGGAGCTGTTCAAGAAGGTGCGCCGAGGGGATGTCCGCATCCTGATGGGCAGTACGCAGAAGATGGGAGCCGGTACGAATGTGCAGAACAAACTTGCCGCATCCTCCGATCTCGACTGCCCGTGGCGACCCTCTGACTTGGAACAGCGGCTCGGCAGAAGTATCCGGCAAGGCAACGAAAATGCAGAGGTTCACATCTACCGTTTCGTGACGGAAGAAACTTTTGATGCCTACTTGTATCAACTCGTGGAAGGCAAGCAGAAGTTCGCTTCGCAGATAATGACCAGCAAATCGCCGGTGCGATCCTGCGAGGATATTGACGAAACCGCACTGTCCTACGCTGAAATCAAAATGCTGGCGACCGGCAATCCCCACATCAAAGAGAAGATGGACTTGGATATTCAGGTTCAGAAGCTGCGGCTCTTAAAGTCCAGTTTCCTTTCCGAAAAATATGCTTTGGAGGATAAGATCATCAAGTTCTATCCGCAGGAGATCGCACGGCGCTCTGATGTAATTGCGGGATTAAAATCCGATATGGAAAGAGTGGCAGAGCACCCGAAGCCGTCTGATGAAACCTTTGTCGGTATGACGGTCAAGGGTGCTTTCTATTCAGAGAAAGCGGATGCCGGCAACGCCGTCTTGGAGGCGTGTAAGGCAATGACGAATCCCGAACCCATTCCCCTCGGTGAGTACCGTGGCTTTACGATGGAGCTGTACTTTGAAGCAAGAGAATACAAAGTGCGGCTTAAAGGCGAGCTTGGTTATCCCGTAACCCTCGGCACGGACACCTTCGGTAATATCACCCGCTTGGATAATGCGCTGGAGGGAATTCCAAAGCGCTTGGAGATGAACGAAATGGAGCTTGATAACCTCAAAAAGCAGTTTGAAACTGCGAAGGTCGATGTGGAAAGACCGTTCCCACAGGAGGAAGAATTGAAAGCCAAGACCGACCGGCTGAATGAACTCAACGCCCTGCTCAATGTGGATAAGCGTGAGAACGAAATCGTCGGCGGTGAACCCGATGAGGGCGAAGAACCGCCCGAAAAGAAGCCGAGGAACTTGGAAAGATAGCCGAACCTCTTGACAATCGTTATCATATATGATAACATTATAGCGGACTGGAAGGGAGGGTTTTGTATGACCGAAAAGGAACTGTTGACGGCAAGGCAAAGCATCGTGCAGAAGCTGACGCAGGCAAGACTGGAAAAAGGTCTGTCGCAGGAACAGCTTGCAAAGCGCATCGGAACCCAGCGTTCCAACATCTGCCGCATCGAAAAAGGAACACAAAATCTCTCCCTTGACCTGATGATCAAGATCGCAGAAGCGCTTGACAAGGATGTGTCCGTAATGCTTGAGGAAAGGAGCAGCACAATGGAAAAAGTATATAGCCTGCGCCTTTATGATGAAACACTGCTGACCTTCACGCTGGAGGAAAGAGGCTTGGAGGGCTTGCAGGCGACAATTCTTCACTCCGAAGCGGCAAAGCAAAAGCTGTTTCCCCTCGACTTGGAGCTGACAAACGAGGGCGTTGTGAAGTGGCTGGAACGCCGGGTAATTCCGAAGAATCGGCAGTTTGTAGATGAAATCTTAAAGACGCTGGGGCTGAGCGTAAACAACACGAAGGGCATCATTGATGTCTGTATGGGGCTGTCCCTCAATGACAGCTATTGGGTCGTCCCCGCCGACTTTGACGGCAAGTATGCCGATTATAACCTCTATGAAAACCGCTTCTCCGAAGCGCTGTCGCTGGTGGCTTATACCGGCGTGGGCGGCAGTCGGGAGGCATTCTCCACCTCACCGGAGCTGACTACCAACGGTATGCTGCGGAAGGCTTGGCGGTTCGTGGAGGGTGACGGTATCTATCTGTATAAGGGCGGCACGGAGGGGGCTGCGAACACCGGAAACGAGCCGTACAGCGAATATTATGCCTGCCAGATCGCAGACAAAATGGGCATCGGCTGCGTACAGTATGACTTGGAAAACTGGAAAGGTATCCTTGCCTCCAAGTGCCGGCTGTTCACGGATATTGATACCTCTTTCGTCCCTATCGGGCGTATTCTCCGCAAGACAACACTGAAAGCCTGCCTTGATTATTACAAGACCTTAGGCGACGAGTTCTACGAGCAGCTTTGCAGTATGCTGGTTTTCGATGCCCTGATTTACAACGAGGACAGACACTTCGGCAACTTCGGTTTACTGCGGAACAATCACACGGGCGAAATTATCGCCCCTGCACCCATCTTCGATAACGGCTTGTCGCTGTTCAACTATGCAATGCCGGATGATTTCAAGAACCTGCGTGCGTACGCAAAGACCCGTTCCAATCCCTACCGCATTTCCTATGAGGATGTGTGTAAAGAGGTAATGGGGGCAAAGCAGAAAGCACAGCTGCGGCGAATGGTGGACTTCAAGTTCACCCGTCATCCGTCCCTCAATTTGCCGGAGCAGCGGCTGACAGCCATTGAAAAGCAGCTGGTCGAGCGCACAAGAGAGCTGCTCTCCATTCCGGTTCAGAGAAGTACAAAGCGCAAAAATGAGCCGGAAAGATAATCCGTCTGCGGTATTGGAGCAACCCCATACCGCAGATACATACTGCGAACTTGACGGTAAAAGCAGTCACAAAATCGTCGTATAATATGCTTAAATCAGAATGACAAATCGGAATTTATATATAAAGGAGAATATTGATGAAACTGTTTTTATGTTCGCACTTTTCAAGTGTAGGAAGTCTGATAAAGGAAGAAATTGAAAATAAAAAAGTCGCATTTATTCCAACAGCTTCGCTGCGTGAAGGCTACACCGGTTATGTCGGCTCGGCTCGAAAATTATTCAAAAAGTTGGGAGCAATCGTAACTGAAATTGATATTTCAACGGAGGCTTATTCAACGATACAGTCTGTTTTTGAAGAAGCAGATGTGATATATTTTACCGGCGGAAATTCTTTCTTTCTTATGGACCAGCTCCGTAAAACGGGAACTGATGGACTGCTGAAAAAGGAATTGGCAAATGGAAAATTGATGATCGGCGAGTCGGCAGGCGCAATTATATGCGCTCCAAGCATCCAATATATCGAGCAAATGGATGAAAAGCCGGAGG
>OHHO01000203.1_pt1 | contig 24330 bp, 20 predicted proteins | sample 1568071 | NCBI WGS metagenome assembly OHHO01 (sample SAMEA3879582, study PRJEB24766) | human gut metagenome | biome: human-associated habitat; feature: feces | place: USA | collected 1985/1987
CGATCATTTCGGTGTCGGCCTTCCGCAGGCTCAGCTCATAGCCCCGGACGGTGACTTCCATGGGGTCGCCCAGAGGGGCCACCTTCCGGACAAACACCTGGGTGCCCCGGGTGATGCCCATGTCCATGATGCGGCGCTTCACGGGGCCCTCCCCGTGGAGCTTCACCACCTGGACCGTCTCGCCGATTTTCACGTCGCGCAGTGTTTTCATGTGGATTCTCTCCTTTTATGTATTTTAGTTTCTCAGATCATGATCTTTCGGGCCATTTCCTCGCTGATGGCGATGCGGGCCTCCTTGACCTTGACGATGACGTTTCCGCCCAGGGCCGCCACCACTGTGACGGTGCCCCCGGCCACAAAGCCCAGGTCCTCCAGATGCTTTTTCACCTCGGGGCTGCCGCCCACCCGGTGGATGAGATTTTCTTCGCCCATGTTGGCTAATGTCAGCGGCATCATTGCTGCTTCCCTCCCTGTGATAGCGGTTAGGGGTCGCTAACCGATCGTGAAAAATGAATGGTTAATCTGCCTTAACCTCTTTGCCAAGAAAAAGGTTAAGCTCCCTTAACCGCTGGATAGTTTAACACCTCTAACATTTCTTGTCAACCCCTTTTGGCGAAAAATTTTTCCTCCTTGCAATTTTGGTTAAAATATGCTAACCTATATATAATTTTGCGGGAAGGTTGGTACTGTTTGCCATGCAGATCTTGAGAGCCTCGGAGGATTACCTGGAAACCATGCTGATGATGAAGGAGAAGCATGGCTATATCCGTTCCATTGACATTGCGGAGTATCTGGGCGTGACCAAGCCCAGCGTCAGCTACGCCACCAAGCGCCTGCGGGAGAGCGGCTATATCACCATGGACAAGGAGGGGCTCATCACCCTGACGGACACGGGCATGGCCATCGCCGCCAGCATGCTGGACCGGCACAAGACCCTGACGCAGTTTCTGATCCATCTGGGTGTGGACCCGGAAACCGCCGAGGCCGACGCCTGCAAGATGGAGCACGACATCAGCCAGCAGACCTTTGAGGCCATCTGCCGCCACGCCAGCCGGGCAGAATAAGTCCTCCGGGCAAATCCACGTTTCCGCCACGGACAGTGCCGTCCGCCCCTGCGGATACGGGCACCGGCATGCTCTCTGTTCGGATTCGCAAAAAAACGTCCATTTTTATTTGACAAATTCGTCCAAAAGCGTATAATGGTTTTGTATAAGTATCGGAATATTGTGGCATATCGGAAAGGAGACGGACCATGAAAAAGCTCTTGCCCCTTCTGTTGGCGCTGTGCCTGACGCTTTCGGCCTGCGCCGCCCCGGCGGCTGTGCCGCTGCCCGGCGATTCGGTGACCGCCGTCACCGTTACCTACGCCGGAAAAACCGTTACCTGCACCGACCCGGCCCAGGTCCGGGCCATGACCGACGCCGCCCGGAGCCTGGAATTTGTTCCCACGGACGCCTCCGTCACCACCCCCGGCGCCATGTCCATGGAGCTGACCTTCACGGACAGCAGCGGCAGCGCCGTGACCCTGACCCTGCCCCTGACCCTGACCCAGTCCGGCGGAAAAGTCTATGACGCCGGAGCAGACAGCATTGGAATTTTTGCCGAAATTTTAGGCGAATAGGTTCAAAAAACAGCGGGACGCCCAAAGCATTTCCACAGCCTTGGGCGTCCCGCCTTTTCTCGCCTTTGTCCCGGGACAAACCGCCGGTTTTCCGGGCCGTCCCGCTCTGTACCGGGACGGTTTTTTTCGTCAGGGGTTCAGGTGCCGCTTGAAGTTGCCCAGGGTATGTACCCCCTCCTGGACCATGAAGAACGCATGGGGGTCCACCTTCCGGACCTCCTGCCGCCACGCAGGCCGGGAGGACTGAATACGATAAACGGGCTCCCCGGGCGAAAATCGTCCGGGGAGCCTGCCAGCTTGTCGGAAATGCCCCTGCCGGGGATTCATAGAAAATTAACACAAAAGCCGTCATTCTCCGCTTGTGACGGAATTTATTTTATGGTATACTGCAAGAATGCTACTACTATCTGCCCGGAGGCGGCCAGGCTGGGGGCAGTTTTTTTGACGGAAGGAGACCAAGATGGACTCAAACAACAGAAACGGCGGAAACAACGGCGGAAACAAGAAGAACAACCGGAATCTGCGCAGCGTCCTCTCCCTGATCGGCTGGGCGTTGGTGCTGACCCTGGTGTTCAACTACATTCTGGCCATGACCAGCGGCGGCAAGAGCTTCGAGATCACCTACAGCCAGATGATGAACCTGGTGCAGGAGGACCAGATCAAGAAGATCGAGCTGAAGGACGGCGTGCTGTATGCCACCCCGGTGGACGGCTATACCTATACCCAGGAGTCGTCCAACAAGAACCAGCAGCCCCGGACCTATACCCAGAGCGAGAAGAATCCCATCACCCTGTACACCACCTATCTGACGGACACCCGGCTGCTTCCCCTGCTGGATGAGCACGGCGTGGAGTATTCCAGCCCCGTCAAGAGCTCCTGGAGCGTCCTGGGGGACATCCTGGTGATGTACATTCTGCCTATGCTGCTGACCATGGGGCTGATCGTGCTGGTGATGCGGATCGTGTCCAAAAACGGCGGCGGCATCGGCGGCATCGGCAACGTGGGCAAGTCCAACGCCAAGGTGTATATGGAAAAGCAGACCGGCGTCACCTTCAAGGACGTGGCCGGTCAGGACGAGGCCAAGGAGTCCCTGGAGGAGATCATCGACTTCCTCCACAACCCCGGCAAATACACCGCCATCGGCGCGAAGCTCCCCAAGGGCGCGCTGCTGGTGGGCTCCCCGGGTACCGGCAAGACCCTGCTGGCCAAGGCCGTGGCCGGCGAGGCCAACGTGCCGTTCTTCTCCATCTCCGGCTCAGACTTTGTGGAGATGTTCGTGGGCGTGGGCGCGTCCCGGGTCCGGGACCTGTTCAAGGAGGCCGCCAAGGTGGCTCCCTGCATCATTTTCATCGACGAGATCGACACCATCGGCAAATCCCGTGACGGCGGCCGCTTCGGCGGCAACGACGAGCGGGAGCAGACTCTGAACCAGCTGCTGGCGGAGCTGGACGGCTTCGACCCCAGCAAGGGCGTTATCGTGCTGGGGGCCACCAACCGGCCGGAGGTGCTGGATAAGGCCCTGCTGCGTCCCGGCCGCTTCGACCGGCGCATTACCGTGGACCGGCCCAACCTGGCAGGCAGACTTGCCACCCTGCAGGTCCACACCCGGAACATCCGCCTGGCGGAGGACGTGAATCTGGACAAGATCGCCCAGGCCACCGCCGGGTGCGTAGGCGCGGACCTGGCCAACCTGGTGAACGAGGCGGCCCTGCGGGCCGTGCGCAAGGGCCGCAAGGCCGTGAACCAGAACGACCTGCTGGCAGCCTTTGAGACGGTCATCGCAGGCTCCGAGAAGAAGGGCACCGTCATCACCCAGGAGGAAAAGCGCATCATCGCCTATCACGAGGTGGGCCACGCCCTGGTGGCGGCCAAGCAGAAGAATGCCCAGCCCGTCAGCAAGATCACCATCGTGCCCCACACCCAGGGGGCCCTGGGCTACACCCTGCACCTGCCGGAGGAGGAGAAGTTCCTCATGTCCAAGGAGGACATTCTGGCGGAGATCCGGACATTGCTTGCCGGCCGGTCCTCGGAGGAGATCGTGTGCAACACCATGACCTCCGGCGCCGCCAACGACATCGAGCGGGCCACGGAGATGGCCCGGAACCTGGTGGCGCGGTTCGGTATGTGCGACGAGTTCGACATGATGGCCCTGGGCACCGTCCAGAGCCAGTATCTGGACGGCGGCTACTCCATGACCTGCGCCCAGGAGACGTATGCCGCGGCGGACCGGGCCACCATCGCCATCATCCGCCAGTGTCATCAGGACGCCAAGCAGATCCTCAGCGAAAACCGGGAACTGCTGGACAAGATCGCGGCGTACCTGCTGAAAAAGGAGACCATCACCGGCCAGGAGATGATGGCCATCATCGAGGGCCGGGACCCGGAGACCGTGGACAACTACGGCGCCACCCGGGAGGAGGATCAGAAGCTGTTCCGCCCCTCCACCCCGGACGTGATCGAGGCCCCCGCCAAGCACATCAACATCGTGTCGGAGCCCATCCCCATGCCGGACTTCGACAGCCAGCCGGAGGACAAGCCGGAGGACAAACCGGAGGACAAGCCGGAAGAAAAGCCCCAGGAGGGCCCCCAGCCGGAGGACTCCCAGGACAAGGAATAATTGCCATGCAAAAGCTCCGGGATGAGAACCTCATCCCGGAGCTTTGATTTTTTTACGGCAGGTAGTTCAGCGGGTCCACCAGGGTGCCGTTGCGGGTCACGGCGAAGTGGCAGTGGGGGCCGCTGCTGATGCCGGTGGAGCCCATGCGGGCGATCTGCTGGCCCTTGTACACATGCTGGCCCACAGACACCAGCAGGGAGCTGTTGTGGCCATAGGTGGTGACAAAGCCGTTGCCGTGGTCGATCTTCACGCAGTAGCCCAGGCCGCCGTACCACCCGGACAGGGTCACGGTGCCGCCGTCGGCGGCGTAAATGGCGGTGCCGTAGCTGTTGGCGATGTCCAGGGCCTCATGATAGGTGGAGGCGCCGGCCACGCTGGCCCGGCGGGGGCCGAAGTAGGAGGTGATAACGCCGTAGCAGGGCCAGCGGAAGCTGCCGGTGGGGAACCAGGTGGGCCGGACCTTGGTGCCCCGGGCCTGGACCTCGGCCACAGGCTGGGACAGGGTCACGGAGGCCACATATTCCCGGGCGGTCTCCTCGCCGTTGATGATGGTCACGTTGGCGGTGACGTCCGCCTTGCCGTACACGCCCTTGGACAGCACCTTGGTGTCGCCCTGGTACATGCTGGCGTCGTCCCGGTAGGTGATGGTATAGGGCAGGTCACGGATGTAGTTCTGCCGCTCCACGGCCACCACCGTCAGGTAGGGCACGGCGTTGGAGATGGTCAGCTGGTCCCCGGCGTGGAGCACGGCGATGTCATAGCCGGGGTTCAGGGTCAGAAGCTGCTGATTGGTCATGCCGTTGTCCTCGGCGATGGCGGACCACACGTCGCCGGGCTTCACGGTGTATACCACGGCCCCCTCCTTGGTGGCGTTGAGCTTCTCGGCGATATAGCCCAGGTTGGAGATCAGGGAGCTGTCCACATAGCCCTCCTTGATCTCCACGTTTTCCACAAAGCTGCAGTCCACGGTGTTCTCGGTGATATAGCCCGCCTTCATCTGCTCCAGCAGCTGATCGATGGCTCCGGCGTAGGTGGTGGCGGCCACGGCCTCGCCGTCTACATACAGGGTATAGCCATAGGTGACGTCGCCGATCTGGTCCGTCAGGTTCTCGGCGAACTCCTCCCGGCTCTCCAGGTCCCGGCGGGGGACCACATGGGTCTGGGTGGACAGCAGGGCGGTGTCGATGGCGTAGTCCTGGTCCTCTAAGGTCTGGCGGGTGACAGTCTCCAGCTGCTGCACCGCCTGGTCCACCGTCCGGCGGGAGCCCACGGTGCCCAGGTTGATGCCGTCATAGCGGACGGTGGTGCCGATGGTGTATACCGACAGCAGCACGATCACCGCCGCCGCCGTGACGCAGGTGCCCAGGAAGATGGCCGGGTGCAGGTGCAGCCGCTCCAGCAGGCCCCGGATGCTGCCGCTGCGGCGGATGTTGTGCTTGCGGCGCAGGGCAAACCGCTCCCGCAGGCCCGCGCCCATCCGGGGCATACTGCCCCAGGCGAACAGCAGCAGCTGGGCCAGGCGGTTTTCGGATTCCGGAAACTCCCGGCGCTTCTTTTGGTGGGCCAGGCTGCGCAGGCGATGCCAGCCCTCCCGCAGGGGGGCGATGACATGGCGCTTCACGGCGGTCTGGATGTCCAGGTCCAGCCAGTCGGGATTTTCCCGGATGTACCAGGCCCAGTCCTTCAGATTCTGCCGCCAGAGCTGCCAGATGCTGCGCCGCTCCTCCGGCGTGATGTTGACGTCGTTGACGTCTTTATGCATAAGGTCTTGTTTCATAATCAGGTTGCCTCAAAAAGTTACAAATTCGTTACAAAAATATATGATACATGGTTTTCCCCCATCCGTCAAGGGATTTCACGGGAATTAACAGCTTTTTCATATTTAATCCCCGGTAAATTCCGGAAAATCCGCCGGTATTTGCCGGGAAAAGGGGCGGGAGACAAATATGGCTCCCGCGGAAAATGGGGATTTACTTTTTGTATAAAGTGCGATATAATTTACTTCCTGTATAAAATAGAGAGATGGGTGAGAGAGAATGGCAACTGACTTTTCCCGCACGCTGAGCCTGCTGCGGCAGGAGAAGGGCGTTTCCCAGCGGAAGGCGGCGGCGGAGCTGGGCATCAGCCAGGCCCTGCTGAGCCACTATGAAAACGGCATCCGGGAGCCGGGCCTGGCCTTCGTGACCCGGGCGTGCGACTATTACCATGTGTCGGCGGACTATCTGTTGGGCCGGACCCTGAGCCGGGACGGGTCCATCATCGAGGCCGGGGACGTGTACGATTCCTCCGGCGAAAAGGGCAGCCTGCGGGGCAGCATCATGGCCACCCTGCAAAAAAAGCTGGTGGTGAACACCGCAGGGGTCCTGTTTGACCAGCTGGGCAAAACCGGCAGCCGGGAGGCCGTCACCGCCGCCGGGGACTATCTCAGCGGGGCGCTGTACAGCCTGCTGCGGCAGCTGTATCGCCGGGGCGGCGGCAACGAGGACTTCTTCGCCGTGTCTCCCGGGGACTATGACGGCGGCCTGGTGCAGGCGGACATGACCATGAGCCAGGTGCGGTACCGCCGGGCCCTGAGCCAGGCGGAGGAGGTCCAGGAGATCACCCCGGACACCCTGACCGCCGGGTATCCCGGCCTGGGCCAGAGCGTGGCCCAGGTGATCCACAACACCGACGAGCGGTGCAAGAGCCTGCAATAACATTCAAAACAAGGAGGTATCCCCCATGTCTGACGAGACGAAAGCCAGCGCCACCGTGTCCGACTACCTCCGGTGGCGGGGCGACCTGACCTTTGCCCAGGACGGGTTCAACGAGGTGGACAACCTGCTCCTGTGCATCATTTCCTATATCAAGCTGGAGAACATCCCCCGGCTGCGCAGCTTCGACCCCCAGGACGCCATGCCCATGGGAGACGTGTGCCGCCTGCTGACGGAGGAGGACGAGCAGCTGGGCCTGTCCACCCTGGACTACATCCCCCTGATGCGACAGGCGGCGGAAACGCCCCGGTTCCGGGAGGTGTCGCTGTTCGCCTTTGAGAGCCTCCACGACGAGGACCGGCAGATGCAGTTTGCCGCCGTGTCCTTCCTGCTGCCGGACGGCAGCGTATACGCTGCCTACCGGGGCACGGACATGACCATTGTGGGCTGGCAGGAGGACTTCAACATGAGCTTCCTTTCCGCCGTGCCCGCCCAGGTGAAGGCCGCGGAGTATGCCGGGGCCGTGGCCCGGGCCTGCCCCCGGCGGCCCCTGCGCATCGGCGGACACTCCAAGGGCGGCAATCTGGCCGCCTGGGCGGCGGTGCACCTGGACGAAAAGCTCCAGCGTAAGCGGCTTATCGCCGCCTATAACAACGACGGTCCGGGCTTCAGCCGGGACCTGGTGGACACCCCCAGCTATCAGGCGGTGGCGGATCGGCTGTTCACCTATATCCCCGCCTCCTCCATCGTGGGGGTCCTGCTGGAGCACGCCGAGGACTATGAGGTGGTGGACAGCACCGCCCGGTCCATTATGCAGCATGAGCCCCTGTCCTGGTGCGTGGAAGGCCCCCGGTTCGTCCACCTGGGCCAGCGGTCCCAGCTGGGCCAGCTGTCCGACGGAGTGCTGCGGGAGTGGATCGGCTCCATGAGCCCCCAGGAGCGGGAGCAGTTCTCCCGGGCGTTTTTCGACATCCTCAGCCGGGGCGGCCGCACCAAGACCCTGGAGGACCTGCGCAGCGGCGGTCTGGCCGCCGGAGCGGCCCTGCTGCGGGAGTATGCCGGGGCCGACGAGGAGAAGAAAAAGATCATCTCCGAGATCTTCCGCCGTCTGGCGGTGGACGTGAAGGACGAGCTGGTGAAGGCCGCCGGAGCCGGGGTGCGCCGGGCCGGGGAGTCCATCCTGGCCACGGGCCAGGCCATCGCCGACCTGCGGAAATGAGAATTTTGCGCTGAATATCGAGCTTACTTCCGTGTTGTGCGTGACACGGCAGTAAATTTTTACCATTTTGAAAACTTTTGTTACCAATCTGTAATTTTTTGTAGCTTTTTTGAAACCATTGTGGTATGATATCTCTTGTCCTTTGGAAAATCCCCTTATGGAAAGGAAGTCTTACCCTATGGTATCCCGACGTTTCGCCTGTCTGTTCCTGGCCGTGTCCATGACGCTGTCCAGCATCTGGATCGTCAGCGCAGATCAGAGCCATCAGATACAGGACGCAGCCGAGGCCGCCGCCAGCTACTCCGCCGCCGTGCAGGCGCTGGAGGAGGCCGGCCTGTCCCAGTCCGCCCAGGCCAATTCCAACATCGCCATTGACATGGGCCTGCTGGACCGGGAGGAGACCCTGGACCTGTCCCAGCTGTCCGTCCAGGCGGTGCAGCTGCAGCAGGAGGAGAAAGCCCGTCAGGAGGAGGCCGCCCGTCAGGCCGCTCTGGACGCGGCGCACCGCACCGGCCGTCAGGCCGCCCGCCAGGCCCTGCTGGAGGCCTATGACGGCGCCATGGCCACCCGCCAGATAACGGTATACGCTGCCCCCAGCGACAGCGCCGCCTCTCTGCGGACCCTGCGCCAGGGCAAGGTGGCCCGGCTCAACGACGTCACCGAGGACGGCAGCTGGTATCAGATCACCTTCAGCGGCACCACCGGCTATGTCCGGTCCGACGCGTGCCAGGCCGTGCAGTACAGCGATTATGCCGGCACCTCCGCCGTGAAGAGCGCCCGGGAGGACCTGGTGGACTATGCAAAGTCCTTCCTGGGCACCCGCTATGTGTGGGGCGGCGCGTCCCCCAGCGGATTTGACTGCTCCGGCTTCACCATGTACGTCTACGCCCACTTCGGCTATCGCATGTCCCACGGGGCCAGCGATCAGCTGTATGCCTTCACCCGGGTGTCCTCCGCCCAGCGCCTGCCCGGCGACCTGGTGTTCTTCTCCTATGGCGGCGGCGACATCTCCCATGTGGGGATTTATCTGGGCGGCGGCGCGTTCATCCACGCCACCTCCAACGGCGGGGTCAAGATCAGCTATTTCGATGGCTATTACAGCAGCACCTATGTGGGTGCGGTGCGGATCCTGGCCGACTGACAACGATTTACTCTCTCATCCCCCCTTTGCTTCTCCGCGCAGCGGTCCCACGCTGCGCGGAGAACTATTTTTCTGCCGGGTTTCACCGAATCCGTTTGCCGTATTTTCGCTTTTGTGCACGATTCAAAGACAAAAACACTTATTTTGGCGATAGAGGGTTGACCTTTCCGCATTTTCCCCCTATAATGAAGGAACTGACGATTTCTTTACATAAGGAGGCGATGCGGCGTGGCCGCCATCAACCGCAGCACCGATATGACCACCGGCTCCATCTGGAAGCGCATGGTCAGCTTTGCAGTGCCGGTCTTTTTGGGCAATCTCTGCCAGCAGCTGTACAACACGGTGGACAGTGTCATCGTGGGCAAATTTGTGGGCAAGCAGGCTCTGGCCGCTGTGGCCAGCAGCGGCAACCTCATTTTTATGATGACAGGCTTTTTTATGGGCCTGTTCATCGGCGCGGGCATCGTCATTGCCCAGTATTTCGGGGCCAAGAACTATGAAAAGGTCCGCGCCGCCGTCCATACGGACTTTGCCTTCGCCCTGTGCTGCGGCGTATTGCTGACGCTTCTGGGCGTATTCTTCACCCCCACCATCCTCACCTGGATGCGCACACCGGCGGACGTGCTGGACACCTCCATTCTGTATTTCCGGCTGTACTTCCTGGGAAGCCTGGCCACCATCCTGTATAACGCAGGCATGGGCATTCTGCAGGCGGTGGGCGACAGCCGCAGCCCCCTGTACTATCTGGTTATCTCGTCGGCGGTCAACGTGGCCCTGGACCTGCTGTTTGTGGGGGCCATGGATATGGGCGTGGCAGGCGCCGCCGTAGCCACCGTGATCAGCCAGGTGGTCAGCGCCGTTCTGTGCATCATCAAGCTGACCCGGTCCGACGGGCCGTACCGGCTGGAGATCAAGCGCATCGGCTTTGATCTGCCTCTGCTGAAGAAAATCACTTCCCAGGGCGTTCCCTCCGGCGTGCAGAACTCCATCATCGCCATCGCCAACGTGGTGGTGCAGTCCAACATCAACACCTTCGGCTCCGACGCCATGGCGGGCTGCGGCTCGTATTCCAAGGTGGAGGGCTTCGTGTTCCTGCCCATCACCGCCTTCGCCATGGCTCTGACCACCTTCATCGGCCAGAATCTGGGAGCGGGGCAGTTTGACCGGGCCAAGCAGGGCGCGCGGATCGGCATCCTGTGCTCCATGGCCATGGCGGAGCTCATCGGCGTGGCGCTGTTTTTCCTGGCCCCCTATGCCATGCGGCTGTTCAACGACGACCCGGCCGTGGTGGCCATCGGTGTGCGTCAGTCCCACATCGAGGCACTGTTCTTCTGCTTCCTGGCCTTTGCCCACGGTGTGTCCGCCGTGCTGCGGGGCGCGGGCCGGGCCCAGGTGCCTATGTACACCATGCTGGGCTGCTGGTGCATCCTGCGGGTCAGCTATATCACCCTGGCTCTGAAGGTCTGGCCGGATATTGCCACCATCTTCTGGGCCTATCCCATCACCTGGAGCGTCAGCTGCGTGGTGTTCCTGATTTATTACCTGAAGGCCGACTGGGTCCACGCCCTGGAAAAGAGCCTGTAAATATGCTTCAACCCCTCTGCGAAAACTTTTCGCAGAGGGGTTGAGACTGTCCAAAAAAGGCGAAGCCCTTTTTGGACAAAAGGCTTGCAGTCTGCCGCGCGCATAATTTGTTCGCTGAAAGCGAACAAATTCCACACTTGCAGACTGAGAAGTATTTCTTGCCAGGTACACGCCCCGGCAAAAAATGGATTGCACTTGATTTGCCGCCTGCGGGCGGCAAACTCTGCGAGGCTTTTTTGACAAGTTGCCCCCTGACGAAAAATTTTCGTCAGGGGGTTGACTTTTGTGCGTGACAAGAATATACTACCAACATACTGCATTGGTAGTAGTTTTTAGGAACCGAGGTCATTTCCATGGAAGCGTCTGTGGTTTTCCGATGTTGTAAGATGTCCGTCCGCTGAAAAAACAACCAACATCTTACAATATAAAGGAGAAATGGACCATGTCTCATATCTATACCTCCGCCGATCAGCTGATCGGCCGCACCCCCCTGCTGGAGCTGACCCATCTGGAGAAGAAATACGGCCTGAAGGCCCGTATCCTGGCCAAGCTGGAGTATCTGAACCCCGCCGGGTCCGTGAAGGACCGCATCGCCCGGGCCATGATCGACGATGCCGAGGCCAGGGGCCTGCTGCATGAGGACAGCGTCATCATCGAGCCCACCTCCGGCAACACCGGCATCGGCCTGGCCTCCGTGGCCGCCGCCCGGGGCTATCGGGTGATCATCGTCATGCCGGAAACCATGAGCGTGGAGCGCCGCCAGCTGATGAAGGCCTATGGCGCGGAGCTGGTGCTCACCGAGGGGACCAAGGGCATGAAGGGGGCCATTGCCAAGGCCGATGAGCTGGCCCGGGAGATCCCCGGCAGCTTCATCCCCGGCCAGTTCGTCAACGCCGCCAACCCCAAGGCCCACTTTGACACCACTGGGCCGGAGATCTGGCAGGATACCGACGGGCAGGTGGACTGGTTCGTGGCAGGCGTCGGCACCGGCGGCACCATCACCGGCGTGGGGCAGTATCTGAAGTCCCGGAACGCCGCCGTCCGGGTGGCGGCGGTGGAGCCGAAAAGCTCGGCGGTGCTGTCCACCGGCGTGGCCGGGGCCCACAAGATTCAGGGCATCGGCGCGGGCTTTGTGCCCCAGGTGCTGGACACCCAGGTCTATGACGAGATCATCCCCGTCACCAACGAGGACGCTTTTGCCCTGGGCCGGGAGATCGGCCATACCGAGGGCGTGCTGGTGGGCATCTCCTCCGGCGCCGCCGTGTGGGCGGCTCTGCAGATCGCCCAGCGGCCGGAGTCCGTAGGCAAGACCATCGTGGTGCTTCTGCCGGACACCGGCGACCGGTATCTGTCCACCCCCCTGTTCGCGGAATAAAGAATTGCAGAAAACAAGGCCCTCCGGCTGACGCCGGAGGGCCTTGTCGCGTTTTGTGTCACTTCCCCTGAGTGATCTGCTCGCACAGCCACTGGGAGAACTGATAGGCGAACTTTCCGTAGGGATGGACGCCGTCGCCGGTGTATTCCGGCAGCATGAAGCCGTCGTCGCCGCAGAACAGGGTGTCCGAGTCCAGGCAGCGGATGCGGTCGCCGTCGGCCAGCTCCGCAAAGCCCTGGTTCACGGCGGTCAGGCGGCTGTGGGCAAAGCTGGGGTTCCCGGCGGCCACGTCGGCGGTGACGCCGTAGACCTTCAGAATGTAGATGGTGGCACCCGGCTGGAGCTGGCGCAGCTGCTCCAGGTCGCTCTGGTAGGCATCGAACAGGTTCCCCAGGGGATAACCGGCCTCGTTGAGGCCCAGCATCACGAAAATGTGGCTGTATTGCTTGCTGCGCAGCAGGGACCCCAGGTCCGTTGCGCCGAAATTCTTGTCGGAGGCGGTGGTGGAGAACATCTTGAACACCGTCATGCCCACGTCGGCGAAGTAGTCGGCGCTGCCCAGCCGGGCATAGTTGGCCACGTTCACCATCCGGGAGTCGCCGATGAACAGGGCGTCGTCGAAAAAGCTCTCGTCCTGGCCGTATACGGCGTTGGTGACCACCACCGGCGGCTCCGGCTCGGGTTCCGGGTCCGGTTCGGGTTCCGGTTCGGGTTCCGGTTCCGGTTCGGGGTCCGGCGCTGGCGGGGCGTCTTTCGCCGCCAGCATCCGCTGCCAGTCGGTGTCGTCCCGCAGCATCAGAAAGGGCACGGCGATGGCCCACTTGTCGTCATAGCCGCCCACGTATTTTTGCAGCTGTCCCTTCATCACCAGGCCGCACACAGCGGCGGCTGCGGAGGTGACCACCAGGATGGCGGCCAGGACCAGGGGGCGGAAATTCTTGATATGCTTCATGATAACGCCCCCTTTTAGAACGAGAAGTACATAAACGGATCGTTGGTGGCCACGGACATGCAGTAAACGCAGGCCCAGAACAGCACCGCCAGGACCACCGTGCCCAGCCAGGTGCCGCGGATGCGGTTCCACAGCTTCTCCGGCCCGGGGGTAGAGAACACGATGCCCAGCACCAGCAGCCACCAATACTGTTTGCCATACTGTAGCCAGTCCCCGGCGTTGACGGCGATCCCCCGGGACACGAGGGGAAACAGTCGGCCCAGGTAAACGCCGATGCGGCTCACCGAGGGGATGGCGAACAGCAGCCAGCTCAGGGGGATCATCAGCACCATGTACACCCGGGAGATTACCCGGCTGCGCGCCAGCACCCGGCCCCATCCGGCCCGCTCCAGGGCGATGAGGGCGAACAGCAGCAGGCCCCACAGCAGGAAGTTCAGGGTGCTGCCGTGCCACAGGCCCGTCAGGACCCACACCGCCAGCAGGTTCAGATAGGTCCGGGCCGTCCCCTCCCGGCTGCCGCCCAGGGGGATATAGACGTAATCCCGGAACCAGGAGCTGAGGCTGATGTGCCACCGCCGCCAGAAGTCCTGCATGGAGCGGGCAGCGTAGGGGTGTTCAAAGTTCCGGGGCAGCCGGAAGCCCAGCATCCGCCCCAGGCCCAGGGCCATCCAGGAATAGCCGCAGAAGTCCAGATACAGCTGCAGGGAGTAGGCCGCGATGCCCATCCACGCCAGAGGCGTGGACACGCTCTCGTAGCCGATGTTCCCCACCTGACGCCACAGGCCGCCGATCTGGTTGGCCAGCAGCACCTTCATGGACAGGCCCAGGATGAAGTCCCGCAGGCCGCTGTCGAAGTCCTCCAGGCCCGGCCGTGGCGGGTCGGACAGCTGCTCATGCAGGGACAGTGGGTCCATCAGCGGGCCGGACAGCAGCTTGGGAAACAGCAGCACGCCGGTGAAAAACAGCAGGGGCTTTCTTTCCGCCGGGACCCGGCCCCGGTACACGTCGATCAGGTATGCCGCCAGCTGGAAGGAATAGAAGCTGATGGCCAGGGGCAGCGTCACTCCCAGACCCAGGAGTCCGGCGTATTTGAAGAAGAACAGGCAGCCGAACAGGGCCGCCAGGCCCAGCACCAGCAGTCCCCGGCTCTCCCGGGGCCGCATCCGCAGGCCCAGCAGATACACCAGAACCGCCAGACCCAGCAGCGGAGCCAGGCACCAGGGCCGCTGCCACACGCCGATGACGTAGAACACCAGGCTCCCCAGGCACAGCAGGCCCGCCCGCCAGCGGGCGGGGACTAGATAAAACGCCGCCAGAAACAGCGGCAGAAACACAAACACAAACGGAAGTGTATTAAAACCCATGAAAATATCCCTCTTAATTCTGGCGGGGCCGGGCCCCGGATGATCTCGCAAGGCATATTATAAGGCGGCCCCGGCAGAAAAGTCCAGTTAAAAAGAGGAAACAAAATGTAACAAATTATGACAAATACCCCGGCGCAGTGCGCCGGGGACCTTTTGACGATATTTTTTCACTTTCCGCTGACGCTCAACAGAGCGGTGGGCAGGCTGCCGTCCAGCAGCAGGATGCACCGGCGCAGATCGTCGCCGATGTTCTCCGGCATGCCGGACTCGATCCAGTCGAACACGCCGCTCAGCAGGCCCCGGGCATAGAACCGGGACACGAACTCCAGGTCCTCCTGCCCCACGTCCAGGCCCACCGCCGCCTGATCCACGATCCGGCGGATCACCGGGCCGTAGCCTTGCATCAGATAGCGCTCCAGGTCCCGGCGGTTCACGGAGCGATAGGCGTTCATCACCAGGTGCCGCTTGCTGCGCAGAACATCGGTGATGGTGTGCAGCTCCTGCCGCCAGTCGCCGCCGGCCTCCCGGACGGTCTGGGCCAGGTTGGCGGCCTCCCGTTCAAAGATCCAGCGCATCAGGTCGTATACGTCGTGGAAGTGATAGTAAAACGTCTGGCGGTTCACGCCGCACCGGGCCACAATGTCCTTGACGGTGATCTTTTCCAACGTTTTGGTTTCCAGCAGCTGGCACAGGGCCTCTGCCAGGTCGTGCTTTGCGTTCATGGGCAGCAGTCCTCCTTTACATGATGCCGGATTTTTCCTTGCTGCGGGCGATCAAGCGGTTCAGGGGCCTGGCCGGGTAGTACAGCAGCATACCCAGCGCCGCAAACAGCACGCACATGCCCGCCATCACAGCCAGATTCGTCCAATATACGTTTTCATACCGTCCGGCGATGGTCTCCCGGAGCATATCCATGCCGTAATGGAACGGCATCAGGACATACAGCTTCTGGAACACCTCCGGCAGCACGTCGATGGGATAGGAGCCGCCGGAACCGGCCACCTGGATGACCATGATGATCACGGACAGGGCCATGCCGATGTTGTCCAGGGCGTACACCAAGGCGAAGTTCATCATGGTGAAGTTCAGGCTGCACACGCAGCAGGCCAGCAGGAATAATCCCGGGTGCAGGCACTGCATCCCGATATAGTACACGCAGCCAAGCCCCGTTACCAGCGCCTGGACCATGCCCACCAGGAAGAACAGCTGATACCGTCCGAAGAACCGCTGCCAGGGCCGCAGCAGAGGCAGCGGCGGAATGGGGGCGTTCACATGGATCATGGTGGCCGTCAGCAGGGAGCCCACAAACAGGGCCAGCATGATGTAATACGGGGCCATGGCGCTGCCGTAGGTGGTGATTTCATACACGGGCACCGTCTCCATGGCGATGGGGTCGGACAGATACCCGGCCAGCTCCTCGGGGTTGTTTTCCAGCACGTCCAGAAAGCGGCGGAAGCCGTCGCTGGTGACAATGCGCTCCACATCGTCCGACAGCTTCCCCAGGTCCCCCCGCAGGGTGGCCGACAGCTGGATGGCCCCGCTCAGGGTGGTGCCTGTGGACCGGATGGCGTCCTGATACCGGCCCAGCTTATCCCCCAGGGCCGTCAGCCCGCCGGACACGTTGTCGAACACGTTCTGAACGGCCTGGAGCTTCTCCTGCACGTCCCGGTTCAGCTCCTCCACCCGCTGGTTGACGCTTTCGCTGATGCGCAGAGCCGCCTCCCGCAGGTCCTGGCGGATCTGGTCCAGCTTGGCCTGAACCTCCTGGTTCCAGGACTCCAGCTGGCTGGGGTCCTCCAACTTTTTCAGCAGGTCCCGAAGCTCCCCGATGTGGTAAATGGCGTTGCCCAGCCGCTCCTGGATGGCGGGATAGTTGTCGGCAAAGTCCCGCAGCTTCTCCAGCCGCTGCTGCTGCTCCGCCAGCCGCTCATCCAGCCGCTGGGCGGGGCCCGCCAGAAAGTCCGCCACGTCCTCCGCCGTTCCCATGGCGGCGGCCAGGTCGGCGGCGATGACGTCCAGCTGGTTGTCGATGTCCTCCAGCTGCCGGGCAATCTCGGCCTCGGCCTCGTTCAGGCGGCCCACGCCCCGGTTCAGGGCGTCCTGCACGCCGGACAGGTCGCCGCTTTTGACGATGTTGTTCAGGTCGTCGGACACCACCCCGGCACAGGCCAGGATGTTATCCGTCTGGTCCACCAGGGTCTGCATGGCCGTCAGGGTGTTCTCCAGGGCCAGGAGACTCTGCTGGGCGCTGCCCAGCTTCTCGATGATGCCCTGGGACACGTCGTCGGCGTCCAGGCCCAGGGCCTTGCACACGGAACTGACGGTGGTAACGGCGTCGGTCACGGTTTCCACCACCGTGGCGTTGATCTCGTCCTGCACGGCGGTTTTGGCCTTGTTGGTGATTTTGGGGGCAATGGCGTTTTTCTTCTGATTTTCGTAATACTGGATCTGGGGATGCCGCAGGTCCGTGTCCAGAATGCTGACAAAGTCCCCGGTGAAGTCCGAGGGCACGATCAGGGCGGCATAGTATTTGCCGGAGCGGACGCCCTCCAGGGCCTCCTCCCGGGAATCCACAAAGTCCCAGCCCATCTGGTGGTTGCTTTTCAGACCGTCCAGCACCATGGAGCCGATGTTCAGCTTCAGGCCCAGCAGCTCATAGCCCTCGTCCTCGCTGGTAACGGCCACCCGGATGTTGGAGGTGGAGTCCGGGCCATAGGGGTCCCAGTTGGAGAAAATGTTGAACCAGGCATACAGGCACGGGATCAGGCACAGACCCATGATGACCACCACGGCCACCACGCTGGCGCTGATGCGCTGCCAGTCGGACCGGAAGATTCTCCAGATATTTTTCATTTCCGTTCCTCCTTTGAGCCGTTCCCCTGCTGCTCCATATATTGGAAGATGCGTCCCAGCTCGTGGGACAGCGACTCCAGCCCCCGGGCCAGCTGCTGCACGTCCGTCTGAAGCCCGGCCAGCGTCTGATTCAGGTCAGGGGAAACAGGCTGCGGGGCGGCCTGGGATGCCGGCGGGACAGGGGCAGGATTCTCCGGGACAAAAACAGGCTCGGAAACGGGGGCGGGCTCCGCCGCGGATTCCGTCACGGATTCCGGCTCCGCCGCAGGCGTCTCCGCCTCGGGGGAACCGTAATACCGGTCCCAGGCCTGGTCGTCGAACAGGCGGGCGAAGGCGCCGCCGTCCTCCTGCTGCGCAGCTTCGCCGGGGCGGGGCTGCGGCTCCGGCGCGGCGGCGGTCTCGATGCCCCGCAGCCCCTGGAGCAGCTGGTCCAGATCCTCCTCCGCCTGGGCGGCGGACTGGGCAAAGCTCTCCTGCTCCTCCTGGGGCGGGTCGGGGGGCAGGTCCGGCTCCTGGCCCCGGCCCCGCAGCATGGGCAGCAGCTGGGGCATGGCGCTGGGCAGCGGCGTCAGCTGGTCCAGCTCCACCTCTTTTTTGGTGATCCTCTTGACCTTGTTCTGCATTTCATAGTCGATGTATTCCACGGCGATGAGATACGCCGCGATGCCGAACATGGACACGATCCACAGCAGCAGGAAGATCACCCGGGAGCCTTCCGACAAAAACAGCAGCACCAGGAACACCAGCGGCACCAGCAGCAGGCTCAGCATCCCCTTGCGGATGCGGCGCTGGTTGCCGTTGTGGAACTGAAGGACCTCCTGCAAAAGGGCCTGATACAATTGGCTGTATTTCTTTTCGTCCATGGGAAGTCCTCCTTTCTTACAGCATTTCGGTTTCTTCCAGCTTCTCCTCCATGAAGTGGTTCAGGCCCATGAAGGGCTTGCGCACCCACAGGCCGATGAGCAGGGCGGCCGCGCCGAAAATCAGCAGGCAGCCGATGTTCTTCAGCCAGGTCAGCCCATACAGGCCGCAGATGCACTCCCGCATGGCGTCGATGGCATAGGGGAAGGGGAAGATGTGATAGATCTTCTGATACACGTCCGGCAGCAGCTCGATGGGGAAGGTGCCGCTGGACCCGGCGATCTGGAGCACCATGACCACCACCACGATGGCCTTGCCCACGTCGCCGAAGGAAATCGTCAGGGAATAGATCAGCAGGCTGAACACCAGGGAGGTGATGGCCCCGGTGGCAAACAGCAGGGCAGGCTCCACGCACTGAATTTTCAGCACCAGCAGGTCCCCGGCCACGATGACGGCGGCCTGGATCTGGCTCAGGACAAAGAACAGGAAATACCGGCCGAAAAACAGCTGATATGGCTTGGGAGCCACCAGACCCTCCCGCCGGGCGTGGGGCTTGAGAATGGCCACCAGCATGACGCCGCCCACCCAGATGGCCAGCACGGAATAGAAGGGGGCCATGGCGCTGCCGTAGTTATCAATGGGATACACCGGCTCCACGGAGGTCTGCACCATCTGGGAGAAATAGGCGCCGTAATCCTCCGGATTGCCCCCCAGAATGTCCAGCAGGGTATCCAGATAATCGGGGCTGTCGCTGTCCTCCAGGCCGCCCAGCAGACTCCCCAGCTTGTCGATGGCCTGGCCCATGGCGGTGCGCCCCTGGGACATGAGTCCGTCTAAGGTCCCCGCCGCCGCGGAGGCCGCCGCCAGCAGGTCCCGGGTGTCCGCCGCGGTGCCGTGGAAGCCCTGAAGCAGGTCCTCGGACTGATCCAGCACGTTCTTCACGTCGTTGACCACGTCGTCAAACACCGGGGTCAGCAGGGTGTCCGCCAGCTTCTCCAGCTGGGCCGCCAGGGCGATGGTGTCCTGCAGCACGGCGGAATTCTCCTTCAGCCCGTCGGCCAGGGTGTTCAGCCGGTCCCGCAGCTGATAGCAGCTGTCCGCCAGGCGCTGGGCGGCAGCCGCCGCCTCGGCCCCCACGGGCCCGGCCTCCACCGCCACGGACTTGGCCCACTCCATGAGTTTGTCGCCCATGTCGCCCATGGTCTGGGCGGCATCCCGGAGGTTCTCCTGAATCTCCGGCAGCTGGGCGTCCACATCGATGCCGTTGAGGAACTTCTCCGCCGCGTCAAAGGCCTTGTCCAGGGCGGTCTGGGCCTTGTCCAGGGCGGCGTGGACCTTCCGGTTCAGCTGGGCCACGGTGTCCAGAAGCTCCTGGCCGTCGGGCCGGTTCTGGTTGATGTTGGAAACCAGGTCCGACAGGTCCTGGCGATAGCTGCTGTTGTCCTGGCCTGCGGCCTGGAAGGCGTCGATGGTCTTGGCACAGGAGCGCAGCAGGCTGCGGGTCTGGCCCAGCAGGCCCTGGACGGAGCCCACCGGGTCCTCCTGGCTCAGCTGCTGGGACAGGTCGTTGGCCCCCCGGAAGATGGCGTCCACCACCACGTCCAGATAGCTCTTGCTGATGGTGGTTTTCAGGGACGACACCGCCGTGTCGGTGATCTTGGTGGCCACGGCGTTCTTTTTATAGTTTTCGTAATAAGTAATGGTGGGCTTGCCGGTCCACTCCGTCAGCATGTGGTACATGTTATAGGAGAAGTCCTCGCCGATGACCACGGCGGCGTAGTAGTCCCCGGCATAGACGCCCTGCTGGGCCTCCTCCTTGGTGTCCACAATGACCCAGTTGATGCTGGTGCTGCTGCGCAGGTCCTCCACCACCTCCCGGCCCTTGTTGACCTGGGTGCCGTCCTCCTCGGTCCAGCCCTTATCCAGGGACGCCACGGCGATGCTGATGTTGCCGGTGTTGCCGTAGGGGTCCCAGTTGGAATAGATATTCAGCCAGGCGTACAGGCTGGGCAGCACCGCGATGGCCAGGGCCACCGCCAGGGCAAAGAAATGCGTAAACAGCGAACGGGCGTCCGCCTTGATGATGCGCCAGATGTTCCGCATACGTTCCTCCCGCTTCCAAAAACAGATTCCGCGCCGGGGCGCGGCGTTTTGACAGTGTATAGACTATTATACTATACACTGTCAAAATTTCCACCCTTTTTTTGCATTTTTCAAGATTTGTTCATATCTTCCGGCAGGAGCCGGGCCATATCCTCCGGCAGCGGGGCTGTTACCGTCAGGCGGCGGCGGGTGACGGGGTGGGTCAGCTCCAGCCGGTGGGAGTGCAGGGCCGGGCGGGGGATCAGGGTTCGGTCCTCGGTGCCGTAGAGCCAGTCCCCCAGCAGGGGGTGGCCGATAGCCGACAGGTGCAGCCGCAGCTGGTGGGTGCGGCCGGTGCCGGGGGTCAGCCGCAGCAGGGCCCGGTCCGGCCCCTGCCACAGGGTCTCATAGTCCGTGTGGGCCGCCAGACCCGCCGGGTCCACCCGCCGCCGCAGCAGGGAGTCCGGCTCCCGGCCGATGGGCAGGTCGATGGACCCCGCCGCCGGGCTGGGCACGCCGCTGCACACCGCCAGATAGGTCCGGCGGAAGTCGCCGGAGTGGAGCTGCTCCATGCACAGCCGGTGGACATATCCGGTTTTGGCCACCACCATGACCCCGGTGGTGCCCCGGTCCAGGCGGTTGACGCAGTGGAAGCTCCCCTGGCCCAGATAGTGGCACACGGCGCCGGCCACGGTGACGGTCTCCTCCGTCAGGGCCGCCGGGTGGATGGCGATGCCCGCAGGCTTGTTCAGCACCAGCAGGTCCTCATCCTCCCACAGGATGTCCAGGGGATAGTCCACCGGCCGGATATGGGGATTGTCCCCGGGCAGGTCCGACACGTCGGCGGTGACGGCGTCCCCGGCATGGAGCACCGCCGCCACGGTGGCGGGCCGTCCGTTGACCAGGATGGCCCCGGGCCGCCATTTCAGCCGGGACAGGAAGCTGCCGGAAATGCGCAGCTCCTGCCGCAGAAGCCGCCGCAGGGGCCAGCCCTCCTGCTCCGGGGATACGATATGAGTCAGCAGGCGCATACATACCGCCTCCCTTCAAAAAAGCGTGACAAATTCCGTGGGAATATGATACACTATGACCATCTCAGATTCAAGGAGGATCTCCAAGTGGCATCGAAAGTTTATTGGGCCGACCTGCGGGCCGACTATCGGGAAAATCTGCCCCAGAAGCTGACCCGTCTGATGAAAACCGCCGGTATGGGCCAGATCGACTTTGAGGACAAGTTCGCGGCCATCAAGCTGCACTTCGGCGAGCCCGGCAACCTGGCCTTTCTGCGGCCCAACTGGGCCAAGGCCGTGGCGGACTTCGTGAAGGAGCGGGGCGGCAAGCCCTTCCTGACCGACTGCAACACCCTGTATGTAGGTGGGCGGAAAAACGCCCTGGACCACATGGACGCCGCCATGCTCAACGGGTTCTCCCCCCTGTCCACCGGCTGCCAGATCATCATCGCCGACGGCCTCAAGGGCAACGACGAGGTGGAGGTGCCGGTGCGCGGCGGCGAGTATGTGCAGAAGGCCAAGATCGGCCGGGCGGTGATGGATGCGGACGTGTTCATCTCCCTGACCCATTTCAAGGGCCACGAGGAGGCGGGCTTCGGCGGCGCGCTGAAGAACATCGGCATGGGCTGCGGCAGCCGGGCCGGAAAAATGGAGCAGCACAACGCCGGGAAGCCCCATGTGGCCCAGGACCACTGCGTGGGCTGCGGCGCCTGCACCCGCATCTGCGCCCACAACGGCGTCACCGTTACGGACCGCAAGGCCACCATCGACCACAGCAGGTGCGTGGGCTGCGGCCGGTGCATCGCCGTCTGTCCCCGGGACGCCATCCGGGTGAACTGGGACGAGACGGTCACCAATCTGAACCGGAAGATCGCCGAATATGCCCAGGCGGTGGTGGACGGGCGGCCCTGCTTCCACATCAGCCTGGTCATCGACGTGTCTCCCAACTGCGACTGTCATCCGGAGAACGACGCGGCCATCATCCCCAATGTGGGCATGTTTGCCAGCTTTGACCCGGTGGCCCTGGACATGGCCTGCGCCGACGCGGTAAACGCCCAGCCGCCCCTGCCGGGGGCCGCTGCCGCCGGGGACTGCGGCCATGACCACTTCCACCATCTCCATCCGGAGACGGACTGGATGAGCTGCCTGGAGCACGCGGAAAAGCTGGGCATGGGCAGCCGGGAATATGAGCTCATCAAAATCTGACCGGAATCTGCAAAAACCGGGCGTGCCGCCTGCGCGGCACGCCCGGTTTTTATGCGTGGGGCTTTACGTCCTGATAGAACATGTTCCAATCCACCTGATAGGCCCGGAGGGCGTTGGGGTTGTGGCAGATCATCCGCAGGTGCATGCCGGGGTGGTCCCGGAGGAAGTCCGTCATGGCCTTCAGGGCCACATGGGCCGCCTGGGGCAGGGGATAGCCGTATACCCCGGTGCTGATGGAGGGGAAATCCACCGTGCGGCAGCCGTGGGCCAGGGCCAGCTCCAGGCAGCTGAGATAGCAGCTGCGCAGCAGGGCCGCCTCCCCGTGATCGCCGCCCTGCCAGATGGGGCCGGGGGTGTGGATCACATAGCGGCAGGGCAGGTTATAGGCCCCGGTGAGCTTGGCATGGCCGGTTTCGCAGCCCCCCAGGGTGCGGCACTCGGCCAGCAGGCCGGGCCCGGCGGCCCGGTGGATGGCCCCGTCCACCCCCAGGCCCCCCAGCAGGGTGGTGTTGGCGGCGTTGACGATGGCGTCCACCCGGGATTGGGTGATGTCACCCAGGATGATGGAGATATTTTCCATGGGTTCCTCCTGTATGATGTGCTGCTGCTTTGCGGGCAGCAAAAATGTTGAATAGGTCAAAAAGCTCTTTGCGTTTTGGCTTCTTATATGTTATAATCAACAATATAAGAAGAAATTTTGAACGGAAAGGTGGTGAATTTCGTGCGGGTCGTTATCCTCAGCGTGGTTTGCTCCCTGGCCGCCTATTTTGCAGGGTTATATGTGAGTATTATATCGTATGGTATATATGACATAGGAGCAGCTTTTGCTGCCATTACCATGGGGGCGTTTATCATGTACCAACTGAGAGGAAAAAAGAAGAAGTAGCGGGCATCTCCGGCTTTTGCCGGGGATGTTTTTTTGTATACAAGCCGCAATATTCTGACTTGATATTACGATTTGTTGTCGCCTTCCAGCCTGCGCAGGGCCTTGCGGAACTGGAAGCTGAACAGGAGCACCGTGCCGGTGACGGCGATGGTGTCGGCCACGGGCTCCGCCAGGAACACGGCCCGGGTCTGGTCCGCCAGCAGGTGGGGCAGCAGATAGATCAGCGGCAGCAGCAGCACGAACTTCCGCAGCACCGCCACCACGATGGAGCAGGGGGCGTTGCCGATGGACACGAAGGTCATCTGGCAGGCGATCTGGATGCCCATCAGGAACAGGGCCCCGCAGTAGATCCGCAGCATCCCGGCGGTGAAGGCCACCAGCTCCGGCTCCGGCGTGAAAATCCGGGCGAAGGCCCCGGGGAACAGCTGGATGCAGGCCCACAGCACCAGGGCGTACCCCAGGCAGACCTTCAGCAGCAGACGGAAGGTCTGGCGCACCCGCTGGGCGCTGCCGGCGCCGAAGTTATAGCTGGAGATGGGCTGAGCCCCCTGGGCGATGCCCTGCAGGGGCAGCATGGCAAACTGCATGACGCTGGAGAGGATGGTCATGGCCCCCACGGCCAGGTCGCCGCCGTATTTCAGCAGGGAGGCGTTGAAGCACACGGAGATGACGCTTTCGCTGGCCTGCATGATGAAGGTGGCGGTGCCCAGGGCCACGCAGGGCAGAATCAGCCGGGGCCGGATGGGCAGGGACGCCTTTTCCAGCCGCAGCAGGGTCTGCTTCCCCCGCAGGAAGGTCACCACCCATACGCAGGATACCGCCTGGGACAGCACCGTGGCCAGGGCCGCCCCCCGGACGCCCATGTC
>OHHO01000211.1_pt1 | contig 23965 bp, 20 predicted proteins | sample 1568071 | NCBI WGS metagenome assembly OHHO01 (sample SAMEA3879582, study PRJEB24766) | human gut metagenome | biome: human-associated habitat; feature: feces | place: USA | collected 1985/1987
AGACCGCCATTTCGATCCTCACGGCCATCGCCACGGCCCTCGGCGTGACGAGCTGTATGGCGGCTGTGTAGCCACGGCAAAACGACGGCAAACATGCGGCAGCAGCTCACGGTCAGGCGCAGTAAGAATCGACTTTTTTATACCACCCGACTAATAATATAGCTTGATCTTTGCGGTATATGCGAAAAAAGTCATATATTTGCAGCGATAAATCTATTGGTAACAAATAAGCGATTTGAAAATGAGAAAAACCGCAATGAAAACTGTTCTCGCCCTGTTGGTAGGCGCGGTGACCTTGAGTTCATGTATCGGCTCTTTCGGACTGACCAACAAACTGTTGGCCTGGAACAAGGGCTTGAGTAACAAGTTTGTCAACGAGCTGGTCTTCATCTTGATCAGTCCCGCCTACGCCGTCTGTGGCTTGGCCGACCTCCTGGTGCTCAACACGGTGGAGTTTTGGACTGACAGCAAGGTCATTGCCCATGTGGGAGAGACGAAGGAAGTGATGGGTCAGGACGGCAGGATGTATGCCGTGAAGACGCTCAAGAACGGTTATGAGATAACGGACCCCAACGGCGAGAAGTCCTACTTGGTATATAACAAGAAGGAGAAGAGCTGGAACTACAAGGACAATGGCGCCCTGAAGGAGCTCTTCCGCTTCAACGACGACGGCACGATCCGCGCCACGCTGCCCGACGGCAAGAAGATGGACGTCACGCAGGACCAGGCCGGTCTCTACCAGCTTCGCGCAGCCGTACACGAGAGTGTCTATTTCGCAGCAAGATAGTACAGGAAGCTCTGACAAGAGACCGCATATTGGGCTAAAACAAGGCCGTACAGATCGCTCTCGCGCGAGAGAGCAAAAAAAAGAAAGTGAACGCAAGACGCCCCCGGCTGGAGAACGACTTCCGGCTGGGGGCGTTGGTGTGTTGCGACGCGGGTGGCGGGGCCGGCGCGGTGGTCGGCCCGGGACCAGTCCTATTTGTAGAGGTAGCGCTTGATGCTCTTCTTTGGTGTCTTCTCAAACTCCTCCTCCAGGATCTCAAATTCGGCCACCTTGCTGTAGGCAGGCACCACCTGGTTGAGTTGCTGGCGGTTTTGCTCCATCACGCCCTTGAGGTCTTCGTTGTTGAGGCCCAGGAGCTTCGCCTCGTCGTAGTCGGGATGGACGAGGCCCACGAGCTTGTCGCCCCGCTGCACGACGATGCTCTCGCCGACGAGGGGCAGCGAGTTGAGCTTGTCCTCGATCTCCTCGGGATAGATGTTCTGGCCGTTGGATCCGAGGAGCATGTTCTTGGATCGGCCGTTGATATAGACATTGCCGTCGGCGTCCATCGTGCCGAGGTCGCCCGTGTGGAACCATCCCTCGGCGTCTATCGCCGCCTGGGTGGCCTCGGGATTCTTGTAGTAGCCCAGCAGGACGTTGGGACCCTTGGTGAGGATCTCGCCCGGCACGTTGGCAGGGTCGCTGCTGTCGATGCGCACCTCCTGGTGGTAGGCGGCCTGTCCGCACGATCCCTGGGCGAAGGTCTGCCAGTCGCGGTAGCAGATGATGGGGCCACACTCCGTGGCACCGTAGCCCACGGTATAGGGGAAGCCAATCTTGCGCAGAAAGGCCTCCACCTCGCCGTTGAGCGCAGCACCGCCGATGATGACCTCGTAGAGGTTGCCGCCGAAGGCCTTGCTCACCTGGGCGAGGATGGCGGCGCGCACCTTCTTGCTGATGACGGGCATGGCCATGAGCAGTCGCATCTTGTTGGTCTGCAACTTGGGGAACACCTTCTTGCGGATGATCTTCTCGATGACCAGCGGCACGGCGATCATGATGCGCGGCTTGACGTCGGCCAGCGCCTGGGCGATGACGGCGGGAGAGGGCACGCGGTTGAGATAGTAGATGTGCATGCCCTTGAGAAACTCGAAGATAAACTCAAACGCCATGCCGTACATGTGGGCCATGGGCAGGATGCTGATGACGTTGTCGCCGCGCTTAAGCGTCTTGCCCAGCACGTGGAAGGCGAAGTCGACGTTGCTCCACAGCGACCGGCAGCATCACGCCCTTGGAGCGCCCGGTGGTGCCGCTGGTGTAGTTGATGAGGGCCAGCTCGTCGGGGCTCTGCTCGCGGTAGTAGTGGACGTGCTGCTGGCGGAAGTATTTCGGATACTTCTTGCCAAACATCTCGTTGAGGTGTTCGCGGGCGTAGGTGAGCTGCTCGGTGCGGCTGACCACGAGCGAATAGTCGGGGATGTAGATGATGCCCTCCAGTCCAGGCATCTTCGTGGCGTCGATCTGCGTGGCCGCCACGTCGCCGATGAAGAGGAGCTTGGCGTCGCTGTGGTTGACGATGTTGTGGACCTGGTCGGGCGTGAACTCGTGGAGGATGGGCACGGCCACCGCGCCATAGGTGAGGATGGCGAGGAAGGCGGCAGCCCAGGCCGCGGAGTTGCGTCCGCAGAGGGCTATCTTGTCGCCCCGCTGCACGCCCGAGGCCTCAAACATGATGTGCAGTTTCTCTATCTTGCGCGCCACATCGTGATACTGCAGCGTCTTGCCTTTGTAGTCGGTAAGCGAGTCGAGATCCCAGTTGTCGATGATACTCTTCTCGATGAGGGCGTTAAAACTAGGAATTTGTTCCATCTGTCGCTACTTGTTATCGTTATGCAAAGCTATTTGTTATTGTAGGTGAGCGGGCGTGGGGCCATGGCTTGGCCCGTGCCGTCAGGCGTTCTGGTAGAGGTAGCGCTTGATGCTCTTCTTGGGCGTCTTCTCAAACTCTTGCTCGTGGATCTGTATGGCCGAGACCTTGCAGAAGGCGGGCAGGAGACTGTTGAGCTGCTTGCGGTTTTCCTCCATCACGTCGCCGAGGTCGCCGATGGAGAAGCCGAGCTGCTTGGCAGCGTCCATGTCGGGATGGACGAGGCCCACGAGCTTGTTGTCGCGCTGGATGATGACGCTCTCGCTGACCATCATCATCGAGTTGAGCTTGTTTTCGATCTCCTCGGGATAGATGTTCTGTCCGTTGGCGCTGAGAAGCATGTTCTTGATGCGTCCGCGGATGAAGACGTGGCCCTCGGCGTCGATGGTGGCGAGGTCGCCGGTGTGAAACCATCCGTCCTTGTCGAGCACGGCGTGGCTGGCCTCGGGATTCTTGTAGTAGCCCAGCATGACGTTCATGCCGCGCGTGAGGATCTCGCCCGGCACGTTGGCTGGGTCGGGACTGGCGATGCGTATCTCCATGTTGTCCACCACCCGTCCGCAGGTGCCGCGCACGAAGTCGCGGTAGTCGCTGTAGGTGATGAGCGGGGCCGTCTCGGTCGTGCCGTAGCCCACGGCCAGGGGAAATCCGATATGGCGGAGGAAGTCCTCCACCTCGCGGTTGAGTCCCGCGCCGCCAAACATCATCTCGAAGAGCTGGCCACCGAAGATATCCTTCACCTGCTGGAGGATGCGCGCCTTGATCTTCTTGTTGACCACCGGCATGTTGAGCAGCAGGTGGACGTAGCGCTGCTGGATGAGCGGGAACACCATCTTGCGGATGATCTTCTCGATGACCATCGGCACGACGATGACGATGGCGGGATGGATGTCGGCACAGGCGCTCTGGATGAGCGACGGGCTGGGCAGGCGCGTGAGGAAGAAGAGGTGGTTGCCTAAGCAGAAGTTGAGGAAAAACTCCACCATCATGCCGTACATGTGGGCCATGGGGAGCGTGCAGAGCACATTGGACCCCGGGGCCATGTTGGCGCCCAGGCTGCGCATCGTAAAGTCGAGATTGCTCCACAGCGCACGATAGGGTAGCATCACGCCCTTGGAGAAGCCGGTCGTGCCGCTGGTGTAGTTGATGAGGGCCAGCTCCTCGGGGCTGTCCTGGTGGTAGCTGACGTGGCTGCGCTCGAAGGCCTTCGGATATTCTTCGCCGAAGAGCTTATTAAGATGTTCGCGCGCGAAGGTGAGCGTCTCTGAGCGCGACATCGTCAGCGAGAAGTCGGGGATATAGATGATGCCCTCCAGCGCCGGCATCTCTCCGGCGTCGATCGTCGGCGAGACAACGTCGCCCACGAAGAGCAGTCGCGACTCGGAATGGTTGACGATGTTATAGACCATGTCCGGCGTAAACTCATGCTGGATGGGGACGGCCACGGCACCATAGGTGATGGTGGCCAGGAAGGCGGCGGCCCAGGCCGAGGAGTTGCGCCCACAGAGCGCCACTTTATCGCCAGGCTGGAGACCACTGTGGCGGAAGAGGATGTGGAGCTTGGCTATCTTGCGCGCGACGTCGTGATACTGCAACGTCGCGCCTTTGTAGTCGGTGAGCGCATCCCGATCCCAGTTGTCTTTGATGCTATTTTCTATATATGAGTTGAAACTCTGTGTCGGCTTCATTGCACAATCTAAAAAATTTTGTGCAAAGGTATAGTTTTTTATGCACAGTACCAAAACTATTGTGCAATATTTATTGTTCAACTATGCAATTGGGTGCAATCAGGGGGAGTAGTTGGCGGAAAATCCCGAAAACTTGTTTTGTTTTTCGGGTTTTCCGCCTACTCTTGTCTTTACCTTATAAGAAGTCTTGCCAAGCCCCTTTCCTAAATAATAAGCCTGGCCAAGACCGTTTCTTTCAAAAAAGCCTTTTTTCGAAAAAACTGGCCAAGCCTATTCGGCCGGTCTCACGTAGTCGACGAAGGCGAAGGCGTGGGGATGGGCCTCGTCGGCCTCGTGGCGCTCCTCCGCCTCCTTGATCCATCCGTCGTAGGGCGGGAAGAAAGCGTCGGCCCGCGACGGTGTGGCCGCTATCTCGGTCATGCAGAGGCGATGGGCCAGCGGCAGCGTCTGCTCATAGACGGTCTGTCCGCCGATGACGAAGACTTGCTCCTCGGGGGCGCAGTGGCGCAGGGCCTCCTCCAGTGAGGGGTAGGTGTCGCAGCCGTCGAAGTGGGCCACCGTGCGGCTGACCACGATGTTGCGGCGGTTGGGCAGCGCGCCCTTCGGCAGCGACTCAAAGGTGCGGCGCCCCATGAGGACGGTGTGGCCCGTGGTGAGCGACTTGAAGCGGCGCAGGTCTTCGCGGATGTGGTAAATCAGTTGGTTGTCGAGGCCGATGGCGCGGTTTTCGGCCACGGCAGCAATCAGAGTGATATGCATAGCTTGAAGAATGTTTTGGATGAATCAGACGGAGACCTCCGCGGCGATGTGGGGCCAGGGGTCGTAGTTCTCCAGTTCGAAGTCCTCGTAGCGGAAGTCGAAGATGCTCTTGACGTCGGGGTTGATGCGCATCGTGGGCAGCGGCCGCGGGGTGCGCGAGAGCTGCAGTCGGGCCTGCTCCAGATGGTTGAGGTAGAGATGGGTGTCGCCCGTGGTGTGGACGAACTCGCCAGGTTGGAGCCCCGTGACCTGGGCCATCATCTGCAGCAGCAGGGCGTAGGAGGCGATGTTGAACGGCACGCCGAGGAAGGTGTCGGCAGACCGCTGGTAGAGCTGGAGCGAGAGGCGTCCGTCGGCGACATAAAACTGGAAGAGGCAGTGGCACGGCGGCAGCGCCATGTCCTCGACCTCAGCCGGATTCCACGCCGTGACGAGCATTCGGCGGGAGTTGGGATTGCGCTTGATCATCTCCTCCACCTGCGCTATCTGGTCTATCGTGCCCCCACGGTAGTCGGGCCACGACCGCCACTGGTGGCCATAGACCGGACCGAGGTCGCCGTTCTCGTCGGCCCACTCGTTCCAGATGCGCACGCCGTGGTCCTGGAGCCAGCGCACGTTGGTGTCGCCACGCAGAAACCACAGCAGCTCGTAGATGATGGACTTCAGGTGGAGTTTCTTGGTCGTGAGCAGAGGGAAGCCGTCCTGGAGGTCGTAGCGCATCTGGTGGCCGAAGACGCTCAGCGTGCCCGTGCCCGTGCGGTCGCCTTTCTGGTGGCCCTCGGTGAGGATTCTGTTTAATAAGGATAAGTAGGGTTGCATATAGCTTGTTTGTTTCTTCTTATGGATGGACGATGGGGGTGAGTTCGACGACGGGCCGCTCTTCGGGCCGGTGGGTGCTGCGGATGCGCCACTCCTGGGGGTAGAGGTTGTTGGCCCTGGTCCCGAGGTTCTTGGCAAAGCCGAGGGCGAACCCCTCGTGGCAGACCGTGACGAGGCCCTTCGGGGCCGCCGCAGGCAGCGTGATGGACTCGCGGCGCAGGTAGGCTATGGCCTCGTCGTAGCCCACGTCCACGCGGGGATAGGGGTTGACCTCGTCGAGGATCGTCAGCGCCTGGGAAACGTCGGGCAGGGTCTTCTTGCCCTTCACCTGGGGCGGCTTGACGCCGTCGCTCAGGACGCGCAGCAAGGGCGTCGTGCGTCCTTTGCCGCGGTCGCGTGAGGGCAGGTCGGCTGCGGTCTCGGGCTTGCGCAGCAGCGCCACGGCTAGTCCCTCGCCACGGGTCGTGCCGGGGATGAAACGGCAGATCGGGTGGGGTCCCGTCAGTGGGCCTGCCACCCGCCACGCCTCCTCCACGGGGATGGCGACCGGCTCGGCCCCCAGTTCCTCTACGGCAAAGGCGATGTTGTCCTCGTTCTCGTGGGCGTTGAAGGTGCAGGTGGAGTAGATCAGCAGTCCGCCGGGCAGCAGGCAGGGCCAGATGTCGGCAAGGATGGACCGCTGCAGCGCGGCACACTTCTCCACGTTGGCCGGGCTCCACTCGCCGATGCTCTCGGGGTCCTTGCGAAACATGCCCTCGCCGGAGCAAGGCATGTCGGCGAGGATGAGGCCGAAGCGGAGGCCGGCGCGCTGGTAGTCGATGGCGTAGTTGTTGGTCACGACGACTTCGGGGTGGCCAAACTTCACGACGTTCTCGGCCAGGATCTGCGCCCGCTTCGGATGGGGCTCGTTGCTGTAGAGACGGCTCCCCTCGGGCAGGGCGGCACGCAGACACGTCGTCTTGCCTCCCGGGGCCGCACAGAGGTCGAGGGCCGTGACGGGGGCGTGGACAAACTGGCGGACGACGTGGTCGATGAACATCGACGAGGCCTCCTGCACATAGTAGGCTCCAGCGTGGAGCAGGGGGTCGAAGGTGAAGGCTGGGCGGCTGTCGAGATAGTAACCGCCACGACACCAGGCCACGCGGTCTGCCCCGGTCTCGGGTGTGGCCTCGGCCTTGAAGGGATTGACCCGTATGGACACGGGAGCGGGCTCGTCGAGCGCGCCAAGGAAGCGGGCAAACCGCTCCTCGCCCATCAGGGCGCGCGTGTAGGTGGTAAACTCCTCGGGAAGTGTCATGCGTCGTTATTCTATGAGTATGAGGTCGTCGTCGTCACCCGTCTCGTCGCGCTTCGGCGTCGGCATGGTCTTGAGGTTGCCCTTCTCGTCAAACATGCCGTAGGTGGTGCGCAGGACGATAAACTCGGTGCGGCGGTTGATCTGGTTGCAGATCTCCTGCTTGTCCTTGTCGAGTTTCTTGATAAACTCCTCGGTGAGCACGTCGCCCTCCTTGAGCCACGGGTAGCGCTCCAGCATCTTCTTGCGGACGGTCTTAGGCTTCTCCTTGCCATAGCCCACGGGAGTGAGTCGGTCGCGGGCGATGCCATGCTCGGTCAGATACGCCACCACCGACTCGGCGCGGCGCTGCGAGAGGCGCTTGTTGTACTCGGCGCGACCCTTGTAGTCGGTGTGGGCAGAGAGCTCGATGGTGACGTTGGGATTCTCGTTGAGCAACTTCACGAGGTCGTCGAGCGCCGTCTTCGACTCGGGGCGCAGCGTGGCCTTGTCGAAGTCGTAGAAGATGTTGTCTATGAGCACCGGCACGCGGATGGAGGGCAGCGGAAACTGCAGGGTGTATTCCTCCGACTGATCGACGGAATCGACGTGGAGCTCCACGCGGTGGTTGAGATAGCCCTTGCAGGTGGCGAGCATGATATAGTTGACGCCCGGATCGACGACCTGCTCAAAGGAGCCGTCGCCCTTGACGGAGAGTTTCAGGTTGGTGCCGTCGTCGCCGACCATGAATACCTCGGCGGCGGGCAGCTCGTAGCCATCCATCTCATAGACCCATCCCTTGACGGTCTGGACCACCTCGGGCAACTCGAAACTATAGATATGGTCCCATCCGCGGCCGTCGCCACGGTTGGAGGAGAAGAAACCCCTGTTGTGCGGGCCCTCGAAGGTCATGCCGAAGTCGTCGCCCTGGGAGTTGAGCGGATAGCCGGGATGCTCCAGGTGGTAGCGGCGGTCCTTGCCCACCTTGGCGATGAAGATGTCGAGGCCTCCCAGTCCGGGGTGGCCGTTGGAGGAGAAATAGAGGTCGCCGTTGGGGCGGAAGGTGGGAAACATCTCGTCGCCAGGGGTGTTGATGGGCTCGCCGAGATTCTCCACGCCGCCGAGGCCGCCTCCTGTGATGCGCACGCGCCAGATGTCGAGGCCGCCCTTGCCTCCGGGCATGTCGCTGACGAAGTAGAGCCAGTTGCCGTCGGGCGAGATGGCGGGATGGGCAAAGCTGGAGAGCGTGTCGCGGCTGATCTCCAGTTTCGTTGGCTTGCCCCAGGCTGCGTCGGAGCGCTTGCTGACGGCGATCTGGGCGTAGCGGGGATAGGAGGGGTCGGTGGGACACTGCGTGAGATACATCTCGCGTCCATCGACGCTGAAGGCGGGCGTGGCCTCGTCGAAGTCGGAGTTGAGGCCCGAGTCGATGGTGCGGGGGCGTTGCCACCGTCCCTTCTCGTCCTTCTCGCTGACGAAGATGTCGGCGTTCTTCGTGCCCGTGATGCCGCTCAGCTCGTCGCCCTGCGCCTCGTTGCGCGTGGAAGAGAAAAAGAGCTGGTCAAACTCGTCGCCGAAGAGCATCGGCGAGTAGTCGGCACGGCGGGAGTTGAAGATCTCCATCCGCTTCACCGTATATTTGGATCCGAGCTCCTTGATGCGCGGGGCGTCCTGGGCGGCCTTGAGGCCCTGCGTGGCCAGCGGGTGGTCGGGCATGGAGTCGAGGGCGGCGCGAAACTCCGTCTCGGCCTCGGCGTAGCGTCCCGACTTCATGAGGTTGCGGGCCAGCATCAGGTGGGTCTCGCCGTCGTCCTGGTGGTAGCGGATGACGTTGCGCAGGGCGGCGACGGCACGCTCGGAGGAGTTGATGCGGTCGTAGCAATGTGCCATCTTGGCCGACAACTGTCCGCGCTTGTCGCGCTCCTTGGGCGGAGTGCGCTGGTATGCGGCCTTAAACTGGGCCGCCGCGTCATAGTACTCGCCCAACTGCAGAAATTTCTCGCCCTTGCGGATGTTTTTGTCCACACCGCAGGAGACGAGGCAGAGCGCGGCGAGCACCCATGCTGTAAGTGTCTTCTTCATCATGCTAATATAACGAAAACGGAGGCCGTTTATTGCCTCCGTGGTGGGTATCTCCATGACCCTGGCTATGTCGTCAGATCATATTCTTGATGGAGTAGTAGGTGCTCTTGAGCCACGAGTTGCCCTCGGCGATGAGGGTCGTCACCTCGGCCATCGTCCACAGGCCCACACAGACGACCACGACGAAGAGCAGGCTGAAGGCGAAGAAGATCCATAGGTCGCCGTCCTCGTAGTCCTCCTGAAACTTGCGGATCTTCGCGCCGCTCCACAGACAGAAGACGCTCAGGTGGCACCAGATCCAATGGAGCATACCGGCAAAGCCCTCGGCACGCTTCTTGAACTGGTGGACGCTGGCCTCCGGCAATTGTTCCTCGACAGCAGGGGCGGGCGTGGGCGCGTCGGCAGGCTGGGGCGCGGGTGGTGTGACAAGGCGCGACGAGACCATGGGCAGGTGGCTATGGGCCGCCACGGGGGAACTATCGGCTACGGGGATGACTGACCGCGCGCGGGTGCGAAACACCTTGGGCGGGTCGAACTGGCAAACCATGACCGACTGGCAGTATGGGCAGCGGTATTTCATGCGGCCATAGTTCTGCGTCTCGGCGATGAAGGTCTGGCCGCAATGGTTACATTTGACGGAGAATCTCATATCGCCGCAAAGGTACGAAAAATCTTAAATACCCGAAAAATTATAAGCGCAAAAATGCTGCTCGGCGACAGATTGTGGGCTGATAGGCGCCCTGCGGGCCGTGGTGGACCAAGAAAGAGGCGAGGGGATGTGTGGAAAAAGAGTTTCCACGACATCCCCTCGCATAGTTTTTTTTACTATCCCTTAGTCCTTAGTCGATCCACTTCACGTAGCAGAAGTCCTGACGGTGGGGAAGCAGGTCGTTCTTCGGATACATTCTCACGGCACACTTGTAGGAGCCGGCCTCGTCGGCCTCGAATGTCACCTTGAACGTGAAGAGGTTGCCCTCCTGCTTCACCATCTCGAAGGGGTGCACCTTGTGGATCTGCAGGTCGTCCTCGCTATGGCTGCTGAGCACCACCAGTTCGAGTCCGATGGCGTCGTTGAGTCCCTGCTCGTCGATGGTGTAGGAGAGGGTGACGGGTTTGCCTGTGGCGACGTCCAGGAGGGCCGTCTCGTCCTTATCGACCACATGGATGGCGTCCCAGCGAGCGGCGACGTTCTCCTTCCAGAGGGCGATCTCCTTGGCCTTGGCGTAGTTGTCGGCTACCAGCTCCTTGAAGCGGTCGGCCTCCTGGTTGTAGAACTTCTCGTAGTAGTCGTCCAGCTGCCGCTTCATCGTGTAGTGGGGGGCGATGGTGGCAATGGAGTTTTTCACGACCTTCACCCAACCAGCGGAGTAGGCCTTGCGGCCGCGGTTGAAGTAGAGCGGGATGATGTCGTTCTCGAGCAGCGAGTAGATGGTGGCTGCGTCGAGCTGGTCCTGGTAGGCCTGGTTCTGATAGGTGCGCTCCTGCGGCAGGGCCCAGCCGGCACCCTCGCGGTAGCCTTCCACCCACCAGCCGTCAAGCACGGAGAGGTTGACCACACCGTTCATCTCGGCCTTCTCGCCCGAGGTGCCACTGGCCTCCAGCGGGCGCGTCGGCGTGTTCATCCAGATATCCACACCGCTGACGAGGCGGCGGGCCAGGCGCATGTCATAGTCCTCCAGGAAGATGATCTTGCCCAGGAACTGCGGCATACGGGAGATCTCGAAGATGCGCTTGATGAGGCCCTGGCCGGCACCGTCGGCGGGATGGGCTTTGCCCGAGAAGAAGAAGAGCACGGGACGGTCGGGATCGTTGACGATCTTCTCCAGACGGTCGAGGTCGGTGAAGAGCAGGTGGGCGCGCTTGTAGGTGGCGAAGCGGCGGCAGAAGCCGATCATCAGGGCGTTGGGCGTGATGCGCTGGATGATGGACATCACCTTGGCGGGGTCGCCCTGGTTGCGGAGCCACTGCTGCGTGAACTTGTCGCGGATATACTTCACGAGCTTCTTCTTCAGCGCCATGCGCGTCTCCCAGATCTCCTCGTCGGGCACGTCGTAGATGGCGTGCCAGATGCGCTCGTTGCTCTGGTCGTAGAGGAAGTTGTCGTCGAAGTAGGAGTCGTAGAGCTTGCGCCACTCCGTGGCCGTCCAGGTGGGGAAGTGGACGCCGTTGGTGACGTAGCCGACATGGTTCTCCTCGGGGTAGTAGCCCTTCCAGATCGGGGCAAACATCTTCTGGCTCACCCAGCCGTGGAGCTTCGACACGCCGTTGACTTCCTGGCAGGTGTTGCAGGCGAAGACGCTCATGCAGAACTTCTCGTTGTGGTCGTCGGCGTTGATGCGGCCCATGCCGATAAACTCATCCCAGCTGATACCCAGCTTCTCGGGATAGCCACCCATGTACTTGCCGAAGAGGTCTGCCTCGAAGTAGTCGTGGCCGGCCGGCACGGGGGTGTGGACGGTATAGAGCGACGAGGCGCGCACCAGCTCCATGGCCTCGTTGAAGGAGAGGCCGTCCTGGATGTAGTCGCACAGGCGCTGGAGGTTGCACAGGGCGGCGTGGCCCTCGTTGCAGTGGTAGATGTCCTTCTTGATGCCCAGCTTCTTGAGCATGAGGGTGCCGCCGATGCCGAGCAGGATCTCCTGCTTCAGGCGGTTCTCGTTGTCGCCGCCGTAGAGGTTGTGGGTGATGGGGCGGTCATACTCGGAGTTCATCTCGTTGTCCGTGTCCAGCAGGTAGAGTTTGATGCGTCCCACGTTCACGTGCCAGACAAGGGCGTGGACCTGGTAGTTCTGGTAGGGGATATCGATCACCAGCTGGTTGCCGTTGGCGTCGAGCTCGCGCTCGATGGGCAGCGCGTTGAAATACTGTGCGTCATATTTGGCTATCTGCTGACCGTCCATCGACAGCGACTGCGTGAAGTAGCCGAAGCGATAGAGCAGGCCGACACCACAGAGATCGACGTTGGAGTCGGAAGCCTCCTTGAGGTAGTCGCCGGCCAGCATGCCCAGGCCGCCGCTGTAGATCTTCAGCACCTGGTTGAGGCCAAACTCCATGCAGAAGTAGGCCACGGACGGGCGAGACTTGTTGACTTCCTCGTCCATGTACTCGCGAAACTGCTTATAGACGTTGTGGACCTTGCGCATCAGCTCCTTGTCCTTGACGATCGCTTCCTTGCGGTCGTAGTTGAGGCGCTCCAGGAGCAGAACGGGGTTGTGGCCCACCTCCTCGTAGAGTTTCTCGTCGAGGCTCTTGAAGAGGTTGCGGGCCTCATAGTTCCATGCCCACCAAAGGTTGTGTGCCAGTTCGTTGAGGCAGTCCAGCTCCTTCGGCAGTGACGACTTGACGTTCACTTCCTTCCACTGGGGCAAATTGGAATAATCCGATTTGATCTTCATAGCGTGTAGTGTTATCTATTGTTGTAATGTTGTTTCTATATATATAATGGATAGAGCGGATGTCGGGGCGCATCCTTGGCCCTTCTATTCCGCCCGCTTTTCGGCCTTGCGCAGCGCGAGGTCGTAGGCCTCCTCGTAGTAGGGGATAAACTCGCTCCACAGGGCCTTCTTTGAGAGTTTGTCGGCCTTGTTCCGGCAGGCGCGCACCTCCTTGGGCGTCATGGCGGCGAAGCGTGCCACGGTGGCCTTGATGTGGTCGGCTACTTCCGAGAAGTTGTAGTCGGTGCGGTGGACCACTTCCACGCCGTCCTCGATACTGGCATTGGCGCCCTTGACGCTGTTGGCCCACAGGCCAAAGCCGGCCAGGTCGGTCGTGATGCAGGGCACGTGGAAGGCCACGGCCTCCAGCGGGGTGTAGCCCCACGGCTCGTAGTAGGAGGGGAAGACGCAGAGGTCGTTGCCCAGTACGGTGTCGTAGTAGCTGAGATCGACGATGCCGTCGTCGCCCGTGAGGTAGCAGGGCATGAAGATGAGTTTCACGTTGTCCTCCTGGCGGTTGGCCATGTCGAGGTGGCGCATCATGCCGACCACCTGGTCGTGGTCCATGTCGCCCAGCCAGTGGGTGAGCATGGGGTTCTCCAGCGGCGTGTCATAGCTCTTGCGCTGCTGCAGCCGCTCCTGAAGGTCGGCCCGCGGCCCACTCACCCAGCCTGGCACGGCGATGAAGGCGACGATGGGGCGCTGGAGGTCGGTGTCGTGTCTGAGGCGGTTCATCGCCTCGATGAAGACGTCGAGGCCCTTGTTGCGAAACTCGTAGCGTCCTGAGATGGAGACGATTAGCGCCTCGTCGCCGATCTGTGTGCCCAGCAGGGCGTTGGCTATGGCCAGCAGCCGCTTGCGGGCCGCCTTGCGCTTGCGCGTGAACTGCGGTCCGACGGCCACGAAACTGTTGTCGAAACCATTGGGGAGCACCACATCGACGGGCTTGTCGAGCAGTTCGGCACACTCGCGGGCCGTGATCTCGCTCACGGTCGTGAAGCAGTCCACGTGGTGGGCTGCCTGCTTCTCGATCGAGTGTTTGCTCTCCATGTTGAGCTCCTGTGCCATCTGGTCGCCGTTGTAGGCCCACAGATAGTCGTAGAGCGGCTTGTTGTTGCCCGCAATGCTGCGTCCGATACAGGTGGCGTGGGTCGTGAAGATCGTGGCTACCTGGGGCACGAGCTTCTGGATCACCAGGGCGGCGGAGGCCGTCTGCCACTCGTTGGCGTGGAGCACGACACGCTGGTCGTCCAGACGGTAGTGGCGGTAGAAACTCTCCACCACCTTGGCGGCGGCCCAGCCGAAGAGGACGGAGTCGTCGTAGTCGCCAAAGGCGTGGAGGCTGTCCACGCCAAACTGCTGCCAGAGGCGGCCGTAGAAGGCGTCTTTCTCGTCGAAAAGCGGGCGCCAATCGACCAGAACGGCTACGGGGCGGCTCGGGATCGTCCAGCGTCCTACGCGCACGTGCAGACCTTCGCAGCGGGCCACGTCCTCCCATTCGGGGAAGAGGCTCTCCTCCTCGAAGTAGGGGCACGGGCGGTCCTGCCAGCAGTCTGGCCCGATGAAAATCAACTGGTCGTGGATCCGGTCTTGGAGCGTCCTCGCCCGAGTGGAAAGCACGGTGTAGATGCCGCCCACCTTATTGCAGACCTCCCAACTGGTCTCAAAGATATAGTTGGGGAATAATCTCTCTTGTTCCATGAAAACAATCTAAAAATGAAGCCTCGCCAAGCCCTTTCTCCATCGTCCCGACAAGGGGGCGAGGCTATGGATGGGCCGCGAAGTTGCTGCAAAGGTACGATAAACTCGCCAATGAGCCAACTATTTGCGCATCTTTTTTGCCTTTGTCATGGCTTTGTTGCACAGTTTTTGCACACGCTATGCAAAGTGAGGCTTTCGGCCCAGTCGGCCCAGGTCGCCGTCTTGCCCTGGCGGGATCGGGAGCAAATCAAAACGAATCACCTAAAACGGACAACCCAAACAACTCCTACAAGGACGAAGCGCCAGGAGAATCCCTTGTGGGTGAAACTCGCTTTTAGACGCAGTTCGTATTTGTACGCGTTGTTTGGGTCGTATACGTTGTTGAGCCGTAAAACGTTGTTGAGCCGTATGCGTTATGCGTTATTTGGCCGTATGCTTTGTTTGGCCCGTATGATCGCAGGTCCACGGTCGCCCTTCTGCCATCGGCAAGCCACCCTGGCGGTGTCCGGCGTTTTGGCGCTCCCCCTAAGCCTTTCTTTTTATGCCTTGATCTTCGGATAGCGGCGGAAGAAGCCATCCAGGCGCAGGCGGACGACGCCGAAGAGTGCTTCGGAGAAGATACCTCCGCTCATCTTGCTCGTGCCCTCGCGGCGGTTGGTGAAGACGACGGACACCTCCTTGAGTTTGAAGCCAATCTTGTAGGCAGTGTACTTCATCTCGATCTGGAAGGCGTAGCCCTTGAATCTCACCTCGTCGAGGGGAATGGTCTCCAGCACGCGCCGAGTGTAGCAGACGAATCCTGCCGTGGTGTCGTGGATGTTGACACCCGTCACCAGACGGACGTAGCATGAGGCGAAATAGCTCATCAGCACGCGTCCCATCGGCCAGTTGACGACGTTCACACCGCTGACGTAGCGGCTGCCCACGCTGAGGTCGTAGCCCTCGTCATGGCAGGCGGCATAGAGGCGTGGCAGGTCGTTGGGGTCGTGGCTGAAGTCGGCGTCCATCTCGAAGATGTAGCCGTAGTCGCGTTCCAAAGCCCACTTGAATCCGGCGATATAGGCCGTGCCAAGTCCCAGTTTTCCGCTTCGTTCCACGATGAAGAGGCGGCCTTTGAACTCGTCCTCCATCAGGTGGTGGACAATGTTGGCCGTACCGTCGGGACTGCCATCGTCGATGACCAGGATGTGAAAGTATTTCTCCAGGCCGAAGATGGCTCGTATGATCTTCTCTATGTTCTCCTTCTCGTTGTACGTCGGGATGATGATGATGCTGTCGCTCTTCTCCATAATAGGTTGGATTGATATTGTTTGCAAAGATAATGCTTTTTACTTGAAAGGGCGCAAGGATGAGGATAAAAAAGTTTAACCCCCGCGGGTTTCTCCTTGTTCTTGCTGGTCGGAGTCCCACAAATCCCTTACTGATCGGGGTTCTCCACAAAACCCTGGTATTCCTTGACCAGTCCCGACATCACGCGCTTATACGCTTCGTCCATCGTGGTCTTGACATTCTCCGGTCCCTGCGTGGTGGGGTAGATGGGCTCGTGGATGGTAAGGCTCAGCCGGTGCCACGTCAGCCAGCGCCAGTCGCGCATGCGGGGCATCACGTCGAAGGCGCCATTGATCGTCAGCGGGCAGACCGGCAACTGGAGTTCGTCAGCCAGCATGAACGCACCTCTTCTGAACACGCCCATGTGGCCAGTGAAGGTTCGTGCTCCCTCGGGAAACACTACCAGCGACATGCCCTCCTGGAGCACCTCGCGTGCCTGGTCGTAGGTCTGGCGGATCTTGCTCGGGCCGCGCTTATCGACGTAGATGTGGTGGGCTGCCTCGCAAGCCTTGCCCACGAAGGGTATCTTGCGCAGTCCCTGTTTCATCATCCACTTGAAGTTGCGGCCCAGGAAGCCGTAGATGATGAAGATGTCAAACGATCCCTGGTGGTTGCTGACAAAGACGTAGCTCTGGTCCTTGCGCAGATGGTCCCGTCCTTCCACTTTGATGGGGAGCAGGCTGACCCAGATGATGAACCTTGCCCACCATTTGCCGGGGTAGTAGCCCCAGTAGTGTCCGTCGCCCAGCGTGCATCCGATCGTCGTCACCAGCGCACAGGCAATGGAACAGAAGATGAGGAAGGGCAGGACCACAAAGAGTTGATAAATCCTGTAAATGAGTTTCATGTTGTGTGTGTGTTTTAAAAAATATTGAGTTATTATCGATTCGGATGTTCTTGTCAGTTGTCCTTGGCGACCGGGTCTGCCGGACGGTGCTTCGTCCTGAGCGTGATGACGGTGATCTCGTTGGGCATGTTCAGCCGGAACGGCACCAGCCCTCCCAGTCCGGTGTTGACGTAGAGGTAGCGTCCCTGATGCTCGTAGAGTCCCTTGTCGGGACGGCCTCGCCATTGGGTCGGCCGGTGTCCGAAGAACTGCATCTGTCCGCCGTGGGTGTGGCCGCTCAGCGTCAGTTGGGCCGTGGTCTTGGGCAGTATATCTCGTCGCCAGGCCGAGGGGTCGTGTTGCAGCATCACCACAAATGCCCCTGGCCGCACGCCCTCAAGGGACTTCCTCGTGTCGGCAAGGTTGGGGAAGGGTGGCTCGCCGTCGTTCTCCGTGCCTGCCACGACGAGGGAGTCGCCACCGCGTCTGATGACGAGATGGTCATTGCGCAGCAACCGCCATCCCAGGGCGTTTTGTTCTGTCTCTACGAGCAGGCGCAACAGGCGGTCCTGAGCCTCGTGAGTGTCTTTGGCGTAGCTCGCATAGTCGTGGTTGCCGAGTACGGAGACCATGCCCTGGGTCGTACTGCGCAGCAGGTCGGTGTGGGAAAAAATCTCCTGGGGACGGATGTTCTGCACGTCACCCGTGAAGACCATCAGGTCGGCGTGCTGCCGGGCGATGGAGTCCATCTCCGCTTGGAGAATCTTCTGTCGCCAGCCGTAGAAGGTGCCGAGGTGGAGGTCGGAGATATGGAGGATCTTGTAGCCGTCGAAGGCTGCGGGGAGGTCTTCAAACTGCAGCGTGAGGTGGTTTACCTTCACCTGTCTCACGCCGACGGTCAGACCATAGATATAGGCCAGCACGCCGCCACAGCCCAGCAGGATGCCGATGTAGTGACCCAGGTTGATGCGCGGCCAGCCTGTCAGCCGCATCAGACACGACCCGAGGAAGGAGCACAGGGCAAAGATGGCCTTCGGACCGACGAAGAGGCCCAGCAGGAGCAAATAGGTGTTGAGCCAGGCAAGGTCGGAGGGAGCAAAACTCGGGAGCGACGCGAGGGTGATGGTATAGGTCGAGAGTGCGATGCAAGGCACCCACCACAATAGTCGCAGCCACCACGGCAGACTATATCGGCGGCGGAAATAGTGGACGTCGATATAGAGGTCGGAGAGGACGATGACCAACAGGAGGGGGATGACGATTCTTGCTATCACGGGCTCTGAGTGCTTCTATCTTGAATGGTCAGATGTTATCTTGATCTGTCAAAGGCTATTTTGTACGGTCAAACTCCAGTTCCTCGCCACGGTAGCCCTCGTCGAAGGTGCCGCGGTCATAGACGAGGTGGCCGTTGCAGAGAGTCTGTTCCACGCGCCAGCGGAAGGTCTTTCCCTCCAGGGGGCTCCATCCACACGGACTTTGTATCTCTGTCTTCGTCAGCGTCCACGGACAGTCGGGGCGCACGATGGCGATGTCGGCATGGTAGCCTGGGCGCAGAAAACCGCGCTCTCTGACGTGGAAGTATTGGGCCGGATGGTGGGCCATGAGCGCCACCAGTTGCTCGATCGTAATCCGTCCCGCATCGACCAGTCCCAGCATGGCGACGAGGCTAAACTGCACCATGGGCATTCCCGAAGCGGCCCGTGCGCAGCCTCCTTCTTTCTGCGAGGGTAGGTGAGGGGCGTGGTCTGTGGCGATGGTGAGGATGCGTCCGTCGGTCAGTCCTTCGATCAAGGTCTCTTGGTCGTGGGCAGTCTTGACGGCAGGGTTGCATTTGATGCGGGTGCCCAGTCGCTGGTAGTCCTTGTCCGTGAAGAGCAAGTGTGCCGTCACGGCCTCGGCGGTGATGTTGGCGTCGCCATGGGCGGCGATCATCTCCAGTTCGCGGGCGGTGGAGATATGGGCCACGTGGAGTCTTGCTCCTGCCTCGGTGGCCAACTGGAGGGCCAGGGCGGTGGACCGAACACAGGCCTCCTCGCTTCTGATCTCGGGATGGTGCTCCACGGCAGGATCCTCGCCATAGCGCTCCTTGGCCAATCGCATGTTCTCGCTGATGAGTGTGGCGTCCTCGCAGTGGCTCACGACGGGAATGTCGAGCTTGGCAGCCAACTGGAATACCTCTTTCAGTGCCTCGCCACGGTCCACGAGCATGTTGCCCGTCGATGATCCCATGAAGAGTTTGATGGCGGGCGTATGTTGCCAGTCGGCCTGACGGAGCGTCTCGGCGTTGTTGTTGGTTGCGCCGAGATAGAAGGCGTAGTTGACGGCGCTGTCTTTCCTTCCCCGTTGCCGTTTGTCCTCCCAGGCCGCTTCCGTCGTGGTGGTGGGCACGGTGTTGGGCATTTCCATATAGGAGGTCACGCCGCCGTAGGCTGCTGCACGGCTCTCGCTGCGTATCGTCGCCTTGTCCGTCATGCCCGGCTCGCGGAAGTGGACATGCTCGTCGATGACGCCCGGCAGCACATAGCATCCTGCCGCGTCGATGACGTGGTCGTAGTGGTCCTCCGCCAGAGGGGCTTCCGTCCCGATGGAGGCAATGCGTCCGTCGTCGCCTATGGTGATGGTGCCTTGTATCGACACGCCCTCATTGACGAGGGTGCCGTTTTTGATCAGCGTGCTCATGATTCTCAGTGTCTATATATATAATAGGTATAGGGGAATGGAAGTCTAATAAGATATGGAGTCGCTCGCCATCTGGTTGGGCGTGATCGGAGCCACGTTGGCGTCGCCTTCGTTCATGGGCACGGCTGGCACGTCCTCCATCGTGCCGTTGTTGCGCTGCAAGGTCTCCTGGAAGTGCTGGTAGAACTGCTTCACGTCGGGGTCGTTCTTGAAGTTGTCGGGTGCCTTGGCCATGATAAACTCTATCCACGAGGGCAGACCGTCGAGGGCGGTGGCGAAGAGGTAGTCGTTGAGCCAGACGGGGTAGGCGTCGGGCGTGGTGTCATACTGGATGCGGGTGAAGAATCCCCACGGACCCAGGATGTTGTCGAAGTTGTCCGTCACGAATTTCGTGAAGAGTTTGTCGCCCTGCTCAAAGACTTTGATGGCCTTTTTGGCCAGCCGGATGTTGACCGCCGCCTCGTCCTGTCCGTTCATGATGGCCGCGCTCTGCTCGTGATCGATGTCGGCATACTGGTTGCGGATCTGCACGAAGCGGTTCCAAAACTTGTTGAGTTTGTCGTTGAGCGGTGTGCCGCTGACCTTCTGCTGTGTGTTGTCGAGTTTGATGCTGATGTTGCCCTGCTCGATGACGACGGGCTGCGAGAGGTCCTTGTCGTCCATGAAGATGCGGGCGACGTGGGCGCTATCTACTTTGCCGCTGAAGGAGAACTGACCGTGTACGACGTCGCAGGAGTCGAGGTTGGTCAGGTTGCCGTCCTTCGTCACCTTCAGATAGAGCTTTTGGCCGTCAAGGTCCGACACGTTGGAGGAACCCTGTATGTCGTAGGTGCCGGCACAGGAGGTGAGCGACAGGAGTGCGGTAATAGTATAGACGATCTTGTTCATAATATGTTTGACCATTTGGCCGAGGCGGTCTCGGCGACAGATCCTTTTAGATTTCGTTATTGATGGTTCTCTTGCTCTTCTTTGCGCAGCTCGTGGCCGATGCGGTGGGTGGTGTACATCTCCAGCAGGGCGCCTATCAGCAGCGCCACTACCCAGTTGTTGTGGAAGATATTGACGTAGTTGGCATAGCCCGAGATGGACTGGGCAAACCAGGGCTTGAGGAGGTGGTAGCAGTCCTCGACCATAAACACGCCGGCGCAGACGAAGCAGGCCAGGGCGAAAAACTGGATGCGGCGCAGACGGCGCAGCGTGATGCTGGTGCCCTCATAGCGCTGGCGCGCTTGCATGGTGGCGAAGAGCAGGCTTCCCGCCAGCACCAGGAAGCAGACAAGGCCCTGGAGGATGAAGAACACATAGCAGCCGGCACCCGCCACCATCAGCACGCCGCCGGCGAGGAAGAGGAAGGTCTCTGCCTTACTTAATTGTTTCATAGAAAGCTGGGTTGTTGTCCGAATTATCGTCGTCGCTCAGCACGAAGACGTCCTCGTCGTCAGTCTTCATGAAATAGCGCTCGCGACCCACGCGGGCCATGGCCGAGGAATCGGCCCGGAGCTCGTGCAGCCGCTGGTTGTTGGTCTGATAGACCTTCTCATACTTGGCGATCTCGTCCTGTAGGTCAGAGATCCTGTAGTCGTACTCGAAGCGCTTCATGAAGCAGTCGTCGCCCAGGAAGCCGACATAGAGCACGCCCATCACCACCACGATGTGGTATTTGAAGCGGCTGAGGATTCTGACGATATGTCCGGTAATCTTAATCACGTTCGACTTTTGTTTCTGCAAAAGTAAGTATTTAAAAGCATACAAAGGGCAAACGCTCTTGCATTTTTTATCTATTTAACCATAAAATGTGGATGGACGCGAGGATTGTTACCAACTTTTTGCTACCTTTGCAATGTGATAAAGCCTGCGGGCGCCTTGGGGCGCTTGGTTGCGGCGTGGATGGGGGCTGCCCGTCTTGTGCTGCCGACATCGGGCCAAAACCTAACTCAGCCAATGAACGAATATATAGTTTCTGCGCGCAAATACCGTCCGATGAAGTTTTCCGACGTCGTCGGCCAGGACGCGCTGACCACCACTCTCCGCAATACGGTCAAGTCGGGCAAACTGGCCCACGCCTACCTCTTCTGCGGTCCGCGCGGTGTGGGAAAGACCACTTGTGCGCGCATCTTCGCCAAGGCCATCAACTGCGAGCACCCCACCGACAACGGCGAGGCCTGTGGCGCCTGCGAGAGTTGCAAGGCTTTTGAGGAGGGCCGCTCCTTCAACATCTTCGAGCTCGATGCCGCGTCCAACAATGGTGTCGATCAGATCAAGCAGCTCATGGAGCAGACCCGCATCCCTCCGCAGGTGGGGCGCTACAAGGTCTTTATCATCGACGAGGTCCACATGCTCTCGCAGCAGGCCTTCAATGCCTTCCTCAAGACGTTGGAGGAACCGCCCGCCCATGTCATCTTCATCCTCGCCACGACCGAGAAGCACAAGATCCTGCCCACCATCCTCTCGCGCTGCCAGATCTACGACTTCGAGCGAATGTCCGTGGCCCATATCATCCAGCAACTGAAGATGGTGGCCGACCGCGAAAAAATCTCCTATGAGGAGGAGGCCCTGGGCGTGATAGCGGAGAAGGCCGACGGCGGTATGCGCGACGCGCTCTCCATCTTCGACCAGGTGGCGAGTTTCTCGCAGGGCAATGTCACCTTCGAGAAGACCATCGAAGACCTCAACGTCCTCGATGCCGACAACTACTTCAAGACCGTCTTCCTGGCCCTGGATAACAAGGTGGCCGACATCATGTTGCTCCTCAACGGCGTGCTGGCGAAGGGCTTCGACGGGGGCAACTTCATCGTCGGACTGGCCAGCCACATCCGCAACGTGCTCATGGCCAAGGACCCGCAGACCTTGCCGCTCCTGGAGGTCAGCGACCGCCAGCGCGAGCAGTATCGGGAGCAGGCGCAGAAGTGTCCGGCCCGCTTCCTCTACCAAGCGCTGCGCATTGCCAACCGTTGCGACGTGCAGTATCGCCAGTCGTCCAACAAGCGGCTGCTCGTGGAACTGACGCTCATCGAGATCGCGCAGATCACCCAGCCCGAGGACGATGCGGCGGGTGCGGGGCGTAGCCCTAAGCAGTTGAAAACCCTGTTTCAGAAACTACTCCGACAGGTGCAGCCAGAAAGGGGCGCGCAGGTGGCCCCGGTTGCACAGAGAAAACGGCAACACGCCCAGCAGGCCGTGCAGCCGGCTACGGGTCAGTCGCAGTCTGCTGACCAAAAGGCTGACCAAAGGATGGAAACCAAGCCAACTCAGCAGTCTTCCGAGACAGTTAGGACGGCTCCTCCCGCAGGGGCGCTGAAGTCGGCCAAGCTCAATCTCGGGCGCAGCATGGGAATGTCCTTTGGCGATATCCTGACCCACAAGGATAAACCCACGGCGGATCAGGCGGTGGAGGTGGAGAATGCCGAGGAGCGCAACGCCTTCACGGAGGAGGATCTCCTCGTCCAGTGGCGCGCGATGTGCACCCGTATGCCAGAGAACATGCGGGCTATGTCCACGCGAATGAGAAACCTCAGTCCTGTCATCACCGACTATCCCAACGTGGAGATCGTGGCGGAGAATCAGATCCTCTACGACCAGATGCTGACCATCAAGAGCCGCATCCGTGCCACGCTGGCCAAATGCCTGAAGAATGGCAGTCTGCAGGTCTCCATCCGTCTGGCCAAGCAGGAGGAGATCAAGCCGCTGCTCTCGCCCAAGGAGACGCTCGACCAACTGGTCAAGGAGAATACTGCCGTGGGCAGGTTGGTGCAATCCCTCAGCCTCGATCTGGCCTGACGTGCTATTGCTCCCACCCTTGTCTTGCTGCCCTTGACCCTGGAGGCAAAGATACGGCGTTTTTTCGCCGGATTATTTTGCGGTTTAGAAAAAATGCCGTATCTTTGCACCCGATTTTTATCAATTGGCTCCGTAGCTTAGCTGAATAGAGCGTCAGATTCCGGTTCTGAAGGTCAAGGGTTTGAATCCCTTCGGAGTCACTTTTTGCCGATAGGGTAGTGTTGTCTTCTGACTTGATGCGTTAGCAGTCTTGTTGCGTCAAGTTTTTATGTCCTCCTCGTCTTTTTCCGATAATTCTCAACGACCGATTTTAGGTCAAAACTGTACGACCAACTTGTGTCGAATCCGTATGATTAACCTGTGGGCTAAATCGCATTCCTCGTGGAGAAAATTTTGCAACCTCGGGAGGAAACAAAAGTTTTATCTGACAGCATTCGTTTCGTATGTCAAGCAGAAGGCATGCGAAACCGCATGTACGGTGGAGTGGGGGGCGCAAAATGCGAAGTAGGAGATAAATACCTATGATTAGTATTTACCTCCTACCCGATTTCAAAAAGTAAGTCCCTCCTCTATTCAAGCAGGCTTGGCTTAGGAGATGTTTCCTAAGTCTCTTTAACCATTTTTCGGCTGAGACCTAAAAGTCTTGTTTACAGAGTTGTGTACACTTCATTCTGCTTAACGACCGCTTCTATGATATTATTCTGGAATTAATTTTTTTGCTGTTGCTGTTAAACAATTCTTGATATTGTTGAAAGGAATTGTGAAAGTTGGTTCTCCATCGCCGTAGCATGCAATTTCATAAGCACCATAACTCATGGTTAAACCGTTTGGTGTTAACCATGGGTCGGATGATGGCATAGGCAAAGAGTTAATTGTATTCCCTTCTGGTAGAAATATAAGGTGTT
>OHHO01000244.1_pt1 | contig 22238 bp, 19 predicted proteins | sample 1568071 | NCBI WGS metagenome assembly OHHO01 (sample SAMEA3879582, study PRJEB24766) | human gut metagenome | biome: human-associated habitat; feature: feces | place: USA | collected 1985/1987
TTATTTTGCATAGATATTGGAATATAGATCCAGAAAAGTGAACGGATATCACCATTTGGGGTGGGTGGATATCCTCCGTTTTCAGCAGACTAAGAGGGCCAACACTCCTTGGGTCTCGGTGGCCTTTGTTGTAAATGATTCTCAAACTTGACAGTTTTGTCTGTTCGCTATTTTGATAAGTTATAATATGTGTTTCTTGGTTGCTGGCAGAGATTGGAGATGGCAACCTTTGGGCGGATAAAACTGGAGAAAGGGCATGAGGTAAGGCCGCAATGAAGGCTTTGGCCTGGGATGGGCTTTGTTAAATGGATACGAAGGAATAGTTAATGGGGCGTTAATTCATGCTAATCGACTTGCATTCGGCTGAACGGGAGGTTATCTTTGTATAGTGGCTGCGCCAGGGCAAATGGTGCGCCAGGCTTCTTGGCATAAACGGCTGGAAGAGACTAGTGACTGAAATGTAAAATATAATCAAGAGAAATAATAATGAAAAGGTTAAAATACTTGTCAATCTCATCGGTTAGGAGTCGGAAAAGACCGTTCTCGTATCGTTCTCGTATCAATCTCGTATCAATCTCGTATCAATCCCGTATTGATCCCGTATCGTTCTCCTATCATCCTCCTATCGTTCTCGCTTCCGGAAGCGGAAACAATACGGAAACGATACGGAAACAATACGAGGTCGATATATGCTGGAAGGGAGGACGATAGGAGGTGGGTACATGGTGAAGCGTGTGATTGAAGCTTTTCCCTTAGAGCAGGGCACAATGAAACGACCATAACAAGCGGGTCGTTCATTTCGGATGAAGCCGTTTTGGGTTAAAAAACAGAAATACCCAAAAAATAATGTTTTTATTGGCTTCAATCTCGGATTTTGTGGCTATCTTTGCGGTAAGATATGCTATACACAGCATAACCCAAGAATAAGAAAGCAAAACCATGACAGCTACAGAGCAGACAAAACAGTCGTTGGAGCGGTTTTTCAACAAGATTGCCCAAAAGTTACCCTCATGTGACGAACCGTCGCTGATGAGCGACATTCACGTCAGAGTGTCGCAGGAAAGCGGCGACGTGATGGCGTTCGACGACGACGAGAACGAAATAACCCGTTGTGTCGTTGAGCCTTGGATAGACAACAAGGAGGACGACTTCTACGACAAGGTGACCAGTCAGCTCCGCCAGCAGATGACGGCGATGAGGCAGGTGGTGGAAGGTCTTGGCGTGATGAAGCCCTACAGCTATGTGCTCGAAGATGACGACAAGGACAGCATCGCAGAGCTCTACGTCGTGGACGACGACACGATCATCGTGGGCGGCGACCTGATGGACGGACTGGACGAGGACTTGGACCATTTCTTCAACCAGCTGATGGATGAACATTGCTAAGCAACTGGCTCTCGGGCTTTCCGCGCTGACCCTCGGCAACATAGCCGCCACGGCCCAGCGCCACGAAATCCTCGACCCCAACATTCGGTCGCTGCAGGTCATTGCCGACAACGACTGGAGACGGATGCCCATCATCGGCCTCCGTGGGGGGCAACTGTCCGTCAGTTTCGACGACCTCACACACGAATACCACCGCTACGCCTACCGGCTGACGCATTGCGAAGCCGACTGGAAGCCCTCGGAAGCACTCTTCGAGAGCGACTACTGCGACGGCTTCGCCTCGGGCAACACCATCGACGACGTGCAGGAGAGCATCCTCACCAACACGCTCTACACCCACTATCGACTGACGCTGCCCAACGGACAGTGTGCGATGAAGCGGTCGGGCAACTACCTGCTGACCATCTACGACGAGAACGACGACGACCGCGAGGTGGCACGCATTGCCTTTATGGTGACGGAGCCGGCTGAGGCACAGATGGGCGTGGGGCTAAAGGTGCTGACCAATACGGACGCAACCATCAACCAGCACCACCAGCAGGTGGAGATGGAGGTGGGCTATGGAGGCTACAGGGTGACGGACCCACAGCGGCAGATCACCACCGTGGTGCTCCAAAACCAGCGCTGGGACGACGCCCGCTGGAATGCTCGCCCGCAATACACGATGGCCGACGGACTGAGGTGGAGCCACTGCGGCGACTACCTCTTCTGGGCGGGCAACGAATATCGGAAATTTGAGATCCTCTCGACCGACGTGGCAGCCATGGGAGTAGATCGCATCGACTGGGACGGCACGCAGTATCATGCCTACCCCTGGACGGGAGAGCCACGCCCCAACTACATATACGACCCCGACGCAGACGGCGCCTTCGTAATCCGCAACTCAGACAACTACCATGCCAATACGGAGAGCGACTACCTGCTGGTACACTTCCGCTACCGCTGCGAGAAGCCCGTTCAGGAGGCAGTCTATCTGAACGGCAACTTCACGCAGGACCGCTTCCTGCCACAGTACAGGATGGAATATCATGCCGAGACACAGAGCTATGAATGCAACGTGCCGCTAAAACTGGGTTATTACAACTATCAACTATTGATGATCGACGAGGCAGGACGCCCTGCCCTGCTCCCCACAGAAGGTAACTTCTACCAAACAGAAAACAGCTACCAAGCACTGGTCTATTACCGACCGATCGGCGGACGCACGGACCAGCTGGTAGGCTATGCGCAGATGAAGTGCAACGAACGGTAGGAACAGAAACCCAAAAAGACTGACAGTGATAATAGATATGAGAACAAGGAAAGCGATATTGCTGATAATGCTACTGGCGACGGTGCTGGGACTGGACGCAAAGACGTGGGAGGCAGAGGACATCCCGATGGTGCACCTCACCGACGCACGCCGCTACGTCTGCGACCCCGACGAGATCCTCTCGCAGACGGAGCGCGACTCTATCGACAGCTATCTCCTGCGCCTCGACAAGCAGTGTGGCGTGGAGTCGGTGTTCGTCATCGTAAAGCGCGTGAGCAACGGCGACACGTTTCGCTTCGCACAGGACCTGGGCAATCGCCAGGGAGTGGGAAGCAAGAAGACCAACCGCGGACTGGTGGTGGTGGTAGCCGTGGAGGACCGCCGATACTTCATCGCTCCGGGAGAGGGTCTGGAGAAAGACCTGACCGACATAGAGTGTGACGACATCGGGCGGGCTTGCATCGTGGCCAACATGAAGCGCGGAGAGCCCGGACAGGCCGTACTGGCCACGGCCCAGGCGGTCTATAAGAAACTGAAGACCGGGACGACAGGGATCCAGGAGAACACCGACGAGGACGCTGGCGCAGGACTGGCAATCGTCCTCGTCACCGTGATCTGCATCGTCGTCGTCCTCGTCATCCTCAACCGCAGGGACAACCGCGGCAAGGGTGGCGGCGGTGGAGGAGGAAGCCGACGCTCTGGCGGCCCCTTCATCATCTGGGGCAACCCGGGCCACACCAACGACTCCGGAAGCGGATGGGGCGGAGGATTCTCCGGCGGCAGCTTCGGAGGCGGCAGTTTCGGTGGAGGTGGTGCTGGCGGAGGCTGGTAAGCCTAGAGCGGGACCCGCTCCGACTGGTGGCGAAAGCCGAACTGGCCAACGAGAACAACAACAGAATTATAATCAGAAAACTATTAGTATATGGAATCAAAGAAGCTAATGAAAGTAGGGTCTATCGTCGTGGTAGTCCTGATGATTGTGGGGTGGCTGGTGAGCAGCTACAACTCCATGGTGTCCAACCAAGAAGAGGTGACAACGGCATGGAGCAATGTGGAGGCGGCTTATCAGCGCCGTGCCGACATGATGCCGCAACTGGCAAAAATCGTGAAATCGTATGCCAAGCACGAGCGCGAGACGTTTGAGCAGGTGACGAAGGCACGCAATGCGGCCACACAGATACACCTCGACGCAGCCGACCTCACACCCGAGAAGATCAAGGCCTTTGAGCAGGCACAGAACCAGGTGACGCAGGCACTCTCCCGCCTCATCGCCGTCTCGGAGCGCTACCCCGACCTGAAGGCCAGCGAAAACTACAAGTCGCTGATGGTGCAGGAAGAAGGTACGGAGAACCGCATCAACGAGGCACGCCGCCGCTACAACGAGAGCGTGCAGGGCTACAACCTCTCCATCCGCCGCTTCCCCAACAACCTCCTCGCGGGTATGTATGGCTTCGAGCGCATGACGAAGTTTGAGGCTGCGCAGGGTGCGGAGAAGGCTCCGGATCTCGACATCTAAGGAAAAAGACATCGGCACGATGCGTCCGCTGCTTGGTGGACGCATCGTGCCAAAGCCCTACCCTCCTACTTTCTGACGATACTCCTCCTTGACGCGCTGCTCCACCTCGTCGAGCGTCTTGCGACTGACCCTGACAGCCTTGAAATAAAGGAAAACAAAGAAAAACACAATGGCGAGGACGAGGGAAATCACAAAATTGAGCACCTGCGACTTGACGCCCAGCCACGCCACAAACTCCATGCTACCGATGAGGGCGGCAGGCGCCACCAATGCGTCCGCCCAGTTGTGCTTGCGGTAACTGCGGAGGATGCGCTGATACTCCTCGTCTTCTTGCAACAGGCGCTGACGATTGTCAGCCCATTTTTTCTCGAATGTTTTCTCTATCATAAGTTTCTGCTTGGTTCGGTGATTCAAAAAATCGGTAAAACGATCGTTCAGTGAGACAAAACGATCATACAAATAGACGCGCTGTGATACCATCGCTCAGATAGATGCCCCGGCGAGTGAGGCGCAGGTGGTCGTCTTCGCGGACGAGATAGCCCTGGCGCAAGTCCTGGTCGGCAGCAGCTAAAAGGAAGTCGAGGCGCTGGCTTCCGAAGTCGCGTCGGATCTTGCCCAGATCAATACCTTCTGCGGTGCGCAGCGACGTCAGCACCACGTCCTCATAATGGGTGTCGGGATCGAGGGCCTCCACCGTACAGGGCCGTTCACCACGACCGATGGCAGCGATATAGGTTTCGATGTCTGCCACATTCCATGACCGCTGCCGTCCGTCGAAGGAGTGGGCAGAGGCTCCCAGGCCCATATAGGGCACGTCGCGCCAGTAGCTACTGTTGTGGCGGCTCTCGCGCTGGGGCAAGGCAAAGTTGCTGATCTCGTAGTGGCGGTAGCCGGCAGCAGTAAGTCGGTCCACCAGGCAGTCGTACATGCGGAGCGAGAGGTCGTCGTCGATCTCTTGAATGCGCCCCTCGCTGAGCCAGCGATGGAGCGTCGTCCCCTCCTCGTACATCAGACTATAGGCCGAGATATGCTCCACGCCGAGACGGAGGGCCTCGTCGATGTCCTGTTCCCAGTCGGCGAGGGTCTCGCCCGGAAATCCGAACATCAGGTCGATGGAGATATTGCGGATGCCCGCCTGGCGCAGCAGCGTCGTGGCCCGTCGCACCTCAGCAGCCGTATGGCGACGGCGAAGCAGGCGCAGGCGGTCGTCGGAGAAGGTCTGCGCCCCCATCGAGATGCGGTCGATGGGCGATTGGGCAATCCAATCCGCAAACGCTGGGGTGACGTCGTCAGGATTACACTCCATCGTCACCTCGACAGGCTGCGGCCTATATACCTTATATATATAGGAGAAGAGACGGTCGAGCTGATCCGTTGTGAGCTGACTCGGTGTGCCACCCCCGAGATAGATCGTCGTGATGGCCTCGTCGGCGGGCAATTCCTCCGCCCGCAACGGCAATTCCTGGCAGAGGGCATCGACGTAGGCATCGCGCAGCGCGGGAAGCGTCGTCGAATAAAATCCGCAATAGACGCAACGACTGGCACAAAATGGTATATGTATGTATAATCCTGTCATTTCACTTGCAAAAGTACTAATTAATTTTAAAAAATAGAGTACTTTTGCCATCGTTGTTTGGCTTTTACAAAAAAAATGCCTAATTTAGTGGGCGAAATGACAGAAATGCCTGTCCTCTTTCAATTACCCTACAAGTAAATAACGATATTATTAATCGCTTAAATCTATCCGATATGAAAGTATATCAGACAAATGAGATTAAAAACATTGCCTTGATTGGCAGTGCGGGTAGCGGCAAGACCACACTTGCCGAGAGTATGCTTTTCGAAGCTGGTATCATCAAGCGTCGTGGCTCCGTAGAAGCCAAGAACACGGTAAGCGACTATTTCCCTGTGGAGCAGGAGTACGGCTATTCGGTCTTCCCCACCGTATTCCATGCAGAGTGGAATGGCAAAAAGCTCAATATTATCGATTGTCCGGGTAGCGACGACTTTGTGGGGGGTGCCATCACGGCCCTCAACGTCACCGACCAAGCCGTCATACTCATCAATGGCCAGTATGGCCCGGAGGTTGGCACACAGAACAACTTCCGATATACCGAAAAGCTGCACAAGCCGGTCATCTTCCTCGTCAACCAGCTTGACAGCGACAAATGCGACTTTGATCAACTCATCCAAAGCATGAAGGACATCTATGGTCCGAAGTGTGTGCAGATCCAATATCCCGTCCAGACGGGTCCCGACTTCCACGAGATCATCGACGTGCTCATCATGAAGAAACTCTCATGGGGTCCGGACGGTGGCGCACCGAAGCGCGAGGAGATTCCCGCCGAGGAGATGGAGAAGGCCATGGAGCTCCACAAGGCCCTGGTCGAGGCAGCCGCCGAGAATGACGAGGCACTGATGGAGAAGTTCTTCGAGGAGGAGACGCTCACGGAGGACGAGATGCGCGAGGGTATCCGCAAGGGTCTGGTGATGCGCAACATCTTCCCGGTGTTCTGCGTCGATGCCCACAAGGACATGGGTGTGCAGCGCCTGATGGAGTTCCTGGGCAATGTCGTGCCCTTCGTCAGCGAGATGCCGAAGGTCCACAACACGCGTGGTGAGGAGGTGTCTCCCGACTCCAACGGTCCGGAGAGCATCTACTTCTTCAAGACGGGTATGGAGCCGCATATCGGCGAGGTGAGCTACTTCAAGGTGATGAGCGGATCGATCAAGTCAGGCGACGACCTGACCAACGCCGACCGTGGCAGCAAGGAGCGCATCGGACAGATCTTCGCTTGCGCGGGTGCCAACCGCATCCCCGTGGATCAGCTCAACGCGGGCGACCTGGGCTGCACCGTAAAACTGAAGGATGTCAAGACGGGCAACACGCTCAACGGCAAGGGTACGGAGGAGCGTTTCGACTTCATCAAATATCCCAACTCCAAGTATTCACGCGCCATCAAGGCTGTCAACGAGAGCGATACGGAGAAGATGATGGCAGCCCTGCTCAAGATGCGCCAGGAGGACCCGACATGGGTGGTGGAGCAGAGCAAGGAACTGGGCCAGACGATCGTTCACGGACAGGGAGAGTTCCACCTGCGCACGCTGAAATGGCGTATGGAGAACAACGAGAAACTCGCCGTGAAGTTTGAGGAGCCGCGCATCCCGTATCGTGAGACCATCACGAAACTCTCTCGCGCCGACTACCGCCACAAGAAGCAGTCGGGTGGTGCCGGACAGTTTGGCGAGGTCCACCTGATTGTGGAGCCATACGCCGAGGGCATGCCCGATCCGACGACGTTCAACATCAACGGTCAAGAGTTTAAGATGAACATCAAGGGCCGCGAAGAAGTGGACCTGGAGTGGGGCGGCAAGCTCGTCTTCATCAACTCCGTGGTCGGTGGTGCCATCGACGCACGCTTCATGCCCGCCATCCTCAAGGGTATCATGGACTGCATGGAGCACGGTCCGCTGACGGGTAGCTACGCCCGCGACGTGCGCGTGATCGTCTATGATGGCAAGATGCACCCGGTGGATAGCAACGAGCTCTCCTTCATGCTCGCCGCGCGCCACGCCTTCTCCGACGCCTTCAAGCAGGCTGGTCCGAAGATCCTGGAGCCGATCTACGACCTGGAGGTCTATGTGCCGGCCGACTACATGGGCGACGTGATGAGCGACCTGCAGGGCCGCCGCGCCATGATCATGGGCATGGACAGCGAGGCTGGCTACCAAAAGTTGCAGGCGAAGATTCCTTTGAAGGAGCTCTCCAACTACAGCATCGCGCTCAGCTCCCTCACGGGCGGACGCGCCAGCTTCTCGACGAAGTTTGCAAGCTACGAGCTGGTGCCCAACGACATCCAGCAGAAGCTCATCGCCGAGCATGAGGCTGAGCAGAAGGACGAAGACTAAAATGAATTTCTCGTCCGCGAGACGAGTCACCATGTAAATAGTTAGAGAGGGTGTGTCAAAACGAACGATCGTTTTTGACGCACCCTCTTTTGACTTTCAAAAGAAGCACGACACCACAAAAGTATGCGTTGTTGGCGGCGACACGCGGGAGGCGAAGCGAGAAGGCGAGACGCGGGGCGAGTCGCTACGGGAAGTTATCGGGGGCAGAAGACCTTCATGACCTTGGAGCCAACCTTGACGATGTTGATACCTCGCTGCAACTGCGGGATGCGGCGGCCCTGCACGTCGTAGTATTCCGCCTCGGTGTCGTTGAGCAGATCGACGAGGGTAGCGGCATCTACCTGGTTGGTGCCCTCATCCACGCCGATGGTGAGCTGGGCGGATCCACCCTCCAGCGTACCCTCGGGCTGGATATAGGCGCGGTAGGCAGCTATCTTCACGCCGGTGGCAGCAAGCTTGTAGTCGCTGACCAGGCGGAACAGGTTCTTGGCAATGAAATAGCAATCGTCGGCGAGTTCGATGGGGGCAAACGTACCCATCAGTCGATGGCCCGTCTCCCCCGTCTTGGGGTTTCTCACGGCCTTCGCCTTCTCACCGGGAGAAGCCGTACCGCTCACGACGCGGAAGCTGGTCTGTTCCGCGTTTTTCTTGCGAACAACGACAGGCTGGCCTGCCTCTATCACGCCTTCCTCCACGCGCATCAGCTCCACACTCTCCGTTCCTACCGACTTTAGGGTATAGAAGTAGCAGGTGTTGTCCTTCGAACTGGGATGGATGGTATAGGGCAAACAGAGCGTTGCCCATTCAGACTTTACCTGGCGCTCGTAGGTAGCGGCGTTCACGTCGCAGTCTTCGTAGAGCGTGTATGCCTTGCTGTCATCTAAAGGCAGCGCGTCGATGGTGAGCGGGTAGCCTGTGGCTCCAATGATCTCATTGCCATTCGTGCCCACCTTCTTGGTGAGATAACCTGATTTGTAGTTCGCGTAAGTCTTATCTTTCGTTGAAGGTTCGAAGGAGATAGCGCCTTTCAGTGAAAGGCAGCCGCGGAACATATTTGAACTTGAAACGCTATTAAATTTGAAAAGATCGCTGACATAGATGGTCTGAAGCGCGGAGCATCCGTCAAACATATCGGTAACAGAAGATGCCAAACCAGTGTTGAAGCTGGAAAGATCAAGCGTTTGAAGGCTACTGCATCCCTTGAACAACCCATCCAGCTGCATGTTGGGCTTATCAGTTGTAAAGTTGGATACGTCAAGAGAACTAAGACTGCTGCAACCATTGAACATGTAGTTCATGCCTTCCTTTCGCACATACCTCGTATTGAAGTGAGACAAATCGAGCGTATCCAAACCTGAGCAGCCTTCGAACATTTCGTTCATGTATGATACATTCTCCGTATTAAAATTGTCAATGTTGAGATTATGGAGCTTTGTGCACCCATAGAACATTTGGGCCATTGTTGTTACATTCTCTGTGTTGAAATGGGAAAGGTCGAGCGTTTCGAGGTTCGAACACAGGGCAAACATCCCTGACATATTCTTGACGTTGGACGTGTTGAGATTTTCGATACCCTCTATGCTGGTAAGATTCGTACAACCATTAAACCAATTGGAGCACGTCGTGTGGGTTTCATCACGGAAACCAGCTTTGAAGACTACCTTCTTGATTTCTGCAGCATGGGTATCCCAATTCGGATCATCTCCGTAGCCCAAATCAAGGATGTTGTCGCCCGCAGGCTTCGTGGCGCCGCGATGGAAGGAGAGCGTGCCGGTTGGCGCATCCCATCGCACCCAACTGGCCGTAGCAGCCGTGAGATAACCTCCCGCTCCCGTGTGAGCCATCTCCACAGACGTCTTAGCAGGATTAAAGTTTGGCAGATTAACACATCCGGCAAAAATCGAAAAATCTAGGGTTACTTTATCTGTAGTAAATGCAGAAGTGACATAGATCTTCTTGAGGTTTTTGCAATTACTAAACGCATCAACCATGGAAACCATTTTGGGCGTTGCAAACGAGGAGAGATCAAGCGTTTCAAGCTTCGTACATGAGAAGAACATCCCAGTCATAGATTTCATGTTCTCCGTATCAAAACTGCTTAAATCAATACTTTCAAGGTTAGTACATCCTTGAAACATGTCTTGCATGTAAGCCACCTTTCTGGTATTGAAACTGCTGAGATCGAGACTCCGAAGTGACGAGCATTTTTTGAACATTGATGACATTTGCGTCACATTTGCAGTATTAAAGCCAGGGAGATCGAGACTCCGAAGTGACGAGCAATTATTGAACATTCCTAGCATAGTGGTCACGTTTTCGGTATTAAAACTGGAGACATCGAGGGTTTCAAGCGTGCTACAATCGCAAAACATATTCTCCATAGTGGTTACTTGTCCAGTTTTAAAACTAGTAAGATCGAGCTTGGAAAGCGCCTTACAGCCATAGAACATCTCGCTCATGTTTGTCACGTTTTCAGAATTAGAACCGGATAGATCGAGTTCGGTAAGACTTTCGCAACCTTTGAACGTTGCATTGAGATTAGTCACGCTGCTGCCTATGAAGCCTTTGGGCAACTTGAGTGAGCGTAGATGCTTAGAGTTCTCAAACATAGTTACCATGTTTGTGACCTTTTCCGTATTAAAGGAAGACAAATCAAGTGTTTCCAAGCTGGTACAGGAGGAGAACATTAATCGCATATCATCGACCTCTGACGTGTTCAAATAGTCCAAGTGCTCAATCGTTGTCAAAGCTTCGAACAACCAAAACCAGCCTCCACAATCTTTGGGCCGTGCATCCTTGAAACTCTCGTCAAAGACCACGGTTTTTATTTTTTTTCTTTCAGCTGTAGTTTGCCACAAGGGACGACCAAATAAAAGAGAAATCCCGTAGTCAGATTCCTTGTAATTCGAGCCGTAATAGAGCGTGAGGGTCTGTGTCTCTTTGTCCAATCTCGCATACATTTGTCGCGTTTGTGCCTGCGCCACCGCGGGCTGCAGGAGCATAAGCATCAGCAAGAGCGAGAGCGCGCATCGGCGCTGCAAAAGATATTGGGTCATTTTCTTGATCATGGTGATAGTATTTTTTGTTTTAGTTTGGGTGCACCACGGCACCATTCGTTGATTGTGATAGAAAGAAGGGGCAATAGGCTATTTATTCCCCCCAGAGGAAACCTTCCTCGTCTAAGGTAAATTCGGCTTTCTCCAGTTCCTGTCGATTCTGAAACCGCCCTTTATAAATCCTTACCTGCGAGGGGTTGATCATCATGCACGGCCCAGTCTGCGCGACGTCAACCTGGGGCTTGAGATACTTTTTTTTCTTCATACTTTTATTCACTGTTTTTGATTATTGTCTTCATAGTCCGTCGGGCGCACACGACAAGGACTCAGCCTCTGCCGCATGGATTTCTTTCCGACGCGATCATTAGCGCAAAAGTAGGGAAAAGAAGTGAGACAGGGTGTCGCATTGTCCTGTTCAGGTGTCTCTTTGGTGGTAAATAGTTGTCTCTTTCCTACCAAAGAGACAACGGTTCATAGCCAGGAGCGGTCGCGATTACATTTTTTAAGAAATCAAGAAAAGAGCCGTCAAATATCAGAAAAGGGAATCTTCAGATACGGAGAAAAGGGGTCGTCCCCCTGCTACGAAAGAGACGCGTCCGAATCGTGGGCTTCGGCCAAATAGCGCTCCCGCCAGGCAGTCGGCGTACAAGCCTCCCGCGCCTTGAAGATGCGGTAGAGGTGGGTGCGGGAAGAGAATCCACATTCGGAGGAGATGATGTCATTACTATAGTCAGGGTTTTCGATCATCATCTTCTTGGCTGCCGCAAAGCGGATGTCACTCAGCCATATTCGGAACGTAGTGTTCAAACACTGATCGAAAAAGAGCGTGAGATCGTCCTTCGAGATATGGATGGAATGGGAGAGGGAGAGCAGGTTCACCCCCCCATCCTTATAGCCCATCGCCGCGCACCAGTCGTCCAGCCGCTGCTGGATCTGCATTTTTCGATCCTCCGGCAGCAACGTGGCAGTTTGCTGTTCCTTCTCCTTGTCGCTATCAAGGGCTGCGACGTCATGGCACGCGTCGCCATGGAGCGGGACGGCCTGTTTTGTATTTGTTTCCTCCTGCTGAGCGACTACGATAGCAGGACTGGTATCCGCATCTGCGTCGAGTAGGGCCTCAGTCGGCACATAACTGTAACCCAGGGCCACGAAACTCAGGACGAAGAAGAGGATAGCCATGAGCCCCAAGGGCGCAAAAAAGTAAAGCAACTTGGTGGAGATGATGGCAAAGGGCGACACCAAGGCGGGGAAGAAGAGGATGAGGAGGCTGGCGCGGGAGTAGCGTACATAGGGCATGATGTCGCCGCCCGCCATCGTCTCCAGCAGACGGCGGCGCTTGATGATCTCGCGGACGATGACGACGATGCAATAGACCACATTGGCGGCAAAGAGGGCCAGCATAGCATAGAGCCAGGCCCCGATGCGCATTTCGCCATGCTGGAGGAAGCCGATGAAGAAACAGGCGAAGATCGCCAGGTTGATCGCCGCGCAGACCACATAGACCCTCCTCCGCCGGACATGGGTGGCCTCGATATGGAAGATGCCCATCGAGATGAGCGAAAAACAGGGTGCATAGACGAGGGCATTGACCGTGGCACCCACCGCGTCGTCAACGGCCCTGAAACCAAAGCGCATCTGCATCAGATAGTGCGCCGCCAAGCCCATGATGCCGACAAAGATCAACCATCGTGCGCACTCATAGCGCGGATTGAGCCATCGCGCCTGGAGACGGGTGACGGCGAGGGTGAAGGCATTGAACAGCATGAACAGGAAGCATGCGAACTGCAGCAGAAACAGATGATCCATAGGGCAAAAGATCTCGTTGGAATAGGAAAATAGGTTTTATGGACAAGGCACCTGCCTGGCGCTTGACGCCGGACAGATGCCTCATAAAGATACAGGCTGTAGGGGGTAGTACCCTCTCCTACTTCGTCATTTCATAGACCACGTCCATGAGCTCCTTGCCCAGGGCGTCGGCCTCCTCCATCGTAGCCGCCTCGCTATAGACGCGCATGATGGGCTCAGTATTGCTCTTGCGGAGGTGGACCCACTTCGTCGGGAAGTCGAGTTTCACACCATCAATATCCGTTACCCGCACGTCGTCCATCGATCCGAAGCGCTCCTTGACCTTGCCCAGGATGGCATCCATATCGGTGTCGGGCGTGAGGTCGATGCGGTTCTTGGCAATATAATAGGTCGGGAACGTCTTGCGGAGCTCGCTGCACGTCAGTCCCTTCTGTGCCAGCGAACTGAGGAAGAGGGCGATGCCGACCAGGGCGTCGCGACCGTAGTGGCTCTCGGGATAGATGACGCCGCCATTGCCCTCGCCACCGATGACGGCACCCACCTCCTTCATCTTGGTGGTGACATTGACCTCGCCGACGGCAGAGGCAAAATACTGGCAGCCATGACGCTCGGTGACGTCGCGCAGGGCGCGCGTAGAACTGAGGTTGGAGACGGTGGCTCCCTTGACGTGGTCGAGGATGTAGTCGGCCACGCTGACGAGCGTATATTCCTCGCCATACATCTTGCCGTCCTCCTGGATGAAGGCGAGACGATCGACGTCGGGATCGACGACGATGCCGAGGTCATAGCCTCCGGCTGCCACCTCGCCCATGATGCCTCCAAGATTCTTCTCCAGCGGCTCCGGATTGTGGGCGAAGTCGCCATTGGCCTCGCCATTGAGGATGGTGTAGCCGACGCCCAGTCGGTCGAGGAGCTTCGGCAGGATGACGCCGCCGACGGAGTTGATAGTATCGACGACGACACGGAATCCACGCTTGCGGATGGCCTCCGTATCGACCAGGTCGAGCGCGAGGACGGCCTCGATGTGGCGGTCGTCGAAACTGTCGTCCTGGCGGTAAGTGCCTATATGATCGACATCGGCATAGTCGAAGTCCTCCTTCTCCGCCATGGCGAGCACGGCGTTGCCGTCGTCCTTGGTGAGGAACTCGCCCTCGTGGTTGAGCAACTTGAGCGCGTTCCACTGGCGCGGGTTGTGGCTGGCGGTGACGATGATGCCACCTGCCGCATGGCTCATGCGGACGGCCAGTTCGGTGGTCGGGGTCGTGGCAAGCCCGATATCGAGCACGTCATAGCCCATTCCTATCAGTGTGCCGCAGACCACCAGTCGGACCATGTCGCCCGAGATGCGCGCGTCGCGGCCTACCACGATACAGTTGCTGCCCGTCGGGTCGCTCTGACGGATAAACTTGGCATACGCCGTGGTAAACTTGACGATGTCCAACGGGTTGAGCGTATCGCCGGTAGGGCCTCCGATGGTTCCACGGATGCCGGAAATGGATTTGATCAGTGTCATATTTTCTCTTTAGTTTTGTAATTGCATGTTATCTTCCGCGCTCGTAGGTGATATCGTAGAGACACGGATAGACCGACATCGTGGCCGCATAGGTGCCCTCGGTGGAGGGTACGATGATGCGCACGCGGGCGATGCGGTCGTCGGCCGAGAGCGGCCTACCCACCTTGATGTAAGGCAGCGGGGAAAGCCATCCGTTGGGCACCTGTGTGCTGCCGGAACTTCTTCCATAGACTTGATACATCACACTCGACGTGGGGTCGAAGGAGGCCGTGAAGGTGCCGGAGGTGTTCGTGACCGACATCTTGTCGACCAGCGCGCTGAAATAGAGGATGTTGTTGGTGGCGATGATGCTATCGGTGAGGAGGTTGCGCTCGGTGAATCGGCAGAGCACGGTGGCCGTCTCGCCATCCTTGATCTTCTCTCCGCAACCCTTCTCTACGATTTGGAGATAGATGCCCGAAGACTCGAGCAGCACAAACTCGTTCTTGCTCACGTCGGTCATCGTGTCTTGATCGAAAAACTGGCGTTCGGAGATGACCGTCACGCTGCTGTCGTTGAGATACTGGCGGATGGCTCCGTTCTCTCGCTTGCGCTGGTCAGCATAGGTCTCGTCATTGCTGCACGCCGACCAGAGCAGAGCTGCGAGCGGGAGGAGGAGAAAAAGCGTTTTCTTCATCGGAATCTTTTACGTTCAATAATATCTTACTGCAAAGTTATAGCAAATCGTCTGTTCCACCATAAGACGACGCTCTTTTTTAGCTACTTTTGACATTAAAGACTGCCCTACAGACCATGATCCTGGCCCGCGAGGGGTCATCGCAGCTGCTCCTTGTAGGCCATGATGGCTCGGAGGACCACCTGCTCGGCTTCCTCGATGGAGCACTCCAGGCGTCCGCCTGCCGCGTCTTCGTGGCCTCCGCCGTTGAAGAACTCCTCCGCCATCTTGCGGCAGTGGAACCCATTGCCCGAACGGAGGCTGACGCGTATGACCTGGTCCTTCTCGGTGTCCTCGCGCAGCGAGATGGAGAGTTTGAGTTTTTTGATCTTCTGCGGGATGTTGACCACGCCCTCCAGGTCGCCCCTGACAAACTGGAATCGTCGCATTTCGTCGCGCGTGACGGTGTAGTAGGCCGCATGGGAAGCCGGCAGGACGCGCAGTTTCTTGAAGATCACATAGGACCTGAACTTGATGGCCTGTGGCGAGTAGTTGTTATAGACGCGGTTATAGACGCGGTCTTTGTCCACGCCCTTCTCCAGCAGGTGGCTGATGATGAGATAGACGGCTGGCGCATTGGAGTTGTAGGTGAAGGCCCCCGTGTCCGTCATCATGCCGCAGTAGATACATTGCGCCATCTGCAGCGTCATCTCGTCGTAGGCGCCCAACTGCCACAGCAGGCGGAAGACGAGTTCCGACGTGCTCGACATCGCAGGATGGGAGACGGAGAGCGCTGCCTCGACGGTCGGGCCCACATGGTGGTCGATGAGCAGTCGGGGCGCCTTCGACTGGGCAATGACGTCCGCCATGTCACCTGTACGCGAGAGGTCGTTGTAGTCGAGACAGCAGACGAGGTCGGCCTTGTCGAAGGCCTCCTTCGCGCGGTCGGGATGCTTGTCGTAGCGGAGCAGCGTCTGCGATCCTGGGAGCCACATCAGGAAGTCGGGAGCGGCATCGGGGATCACGCAGGTGACCTCCTTGCCCAGGGCCTGCAGATACTGCGCCCAGGCCAACATCGATCCGACGGCATCTCCGTCGGGCGACTTATGGACTGTGACTACCACGGAGCTGGCACCGGCAGTCAGCTGCCGCAACAGAGCAAGCTGACTGTCGTCCAGAAGGTTGATTTCCATGTAGAAATGGTTGGTGATACGATTAGAACAGTTTGGCGGGATAGACGCCCTCATCGACGAGGCGCTGGATGCGATCCACGACGCCCTGACGATCGGCAGGATAGGTGACGCCAAACCAATGGCTGGTGGTATCGAGGACCTTGACAGCCGCCGTACCGTCGTTGATGAGCTTGTTGACCATCAGCGGGATGAAGAACTCGGCCTTCAGGTTGGCCATGTTCTCCGGATCGGAGAGGAACGTCTTGAAGTAGTCCTCGCTATAGTCGAAATAGTCGGGCGTGAATCCCCATACGTTCATCGAGACCGGCGTGTTGTCGGGCGTCGTCACCCACTGGTCGTCGTCGTCCTTATACTGCACGGCGCCGTCCCTGCGCTCTATCTTCGTGCGCTCCACGACGGTGGCCAGGTTGCCCTCGGCGTCGGTCGTGCAGATGCCACGCGATACCGTTCCGTTCTCGCTGAGCGTATTGCCCACGCGGAAACCCACCATCGCATAGCGGTTCTTGCTGCCCTCGGGGAGCTCGGAGAGATACTTGCCGATGACCATGAAGGTGTCGCGATTGTAGAAGTCGTCGCAGTTGATGACGCAGAACGGCTCCTTGATGACGTCCTTGGCCATCAGTACGGCGTGGTTGGTGCCCCACGGTTTCACGCGGCCCTCGGGCGTGGTGAATCCCTCGGGGAGGGCGTCGAGGCTCTGGAAAACGAGCTCTGCGGGGATGTGGCCCTCATACTTGGCGAGGACCTGCTTGCGAAACTGCTCCTCAAAGTCCTTTCTGATGACGAAGACGATCTTGCCAAAGCCCGCCTGGATGGCGTCGTATATGGAGTAGTCCATGATGGTCTCACCATTGGGTCCAAGTCCGTCGAGCTGCTTCAGCCCGCCATAGCGGCTACCCATTCCGGCAGCCAAAAGAAGTAATGTCGGTTTCATGTCTTTTTATGTTTTTGTCATGATTATACTTTGTTCTCTCTACATAATTTATATAGCGCACGTGCGGCGCCCCATCCTCCGGGGCCTGCCCAGGCGCTCGCCCTCCCCCACTCGGGGCTAATCGAGCAGGGTGCTGCTGCGTACGCGGCTCAGCGTCTCCGGCGTCATCTGGAGAAAACTGGCCACATAGACCAGGGGTGCGCGGAGGACGATCTGCGGCGCCAGTTTGCAAAACTTGCGGTAGCGCTCCTGTGCCGTCTCGAAGCGCACGAGGTCGGCCATGACCTGCGAGATCACGAGGCTCTCCTCCAATATCTTGCGAAAGAGGATCTGTATGTTCACGTTGTGGAGGGCCACCTGCTCCAGGCGATGCTTGGGGAGCGCATAGATATAGGAGGCCTCCAGGGCCTCTACCTGCAGATGGGTGGGCTCTTCGTGAAACAGGCTCTCGATGCACATGAAGATGGTGTGGTCCACCCCCAGGTGCTCCGTGATCTGCTTGCCGTTCTTGAAGTAGAACTGGCGGATCAGTCCGCGCTCCACATAGTAGATGTTGCGGCAGACCTCGCCCTCCCTTAGGATTATCTCGCCCTTGCTGAACTTCATGGGCACCAGCACGCTTTCCAGCACGTCGAGTTCCTCGTGGGTCATCGTACTGTACTTGCGGGCCAACTCGCGGGCCAACTCCCTGGGGGTTGCTATCGGTTCTCTCATCGTGTCTCCTCTTTTCTCCTTTTTATATATCTTGTTGGCCGAAGGATGTTCCTCCGGCGGTTAGTCCAATTTCAGCACGGCCAGGAACGCCTTCTGAGGCACCTGCACGTTGCCGACCTGCTTCATGCGCTTCTTGCCCTTCTTCTGCTTTTCGAGCAGCTTGCGCTTGCGGCTGATATCTCCGCCATAACACTTCGCCGTCACGTCCTTGCGCACCTGCTTCACGGTCTCGCGTGCGATGATCTTCGCTCCGATGGCCGCCTGGATGGCAATGTCAAACTGCTGGCGCGGTATCAGTTCCTTGAGTTTCTCACACATTCTGCGTCCAAAGGCCACGGCGTTGCTCTCGTGGGTCAGCGTGGAGAGGGCATCGACGGGCTCGCCGTTGAGCAGGATGTCGAGCTTGACCAGTTTCGAGGGGCGGAACGAGTCGATATGGTAGTCGAACGAGGCGTAGCCCTTGGAGATGCTCTTGAGCTTGTCGTAGAAGTCGATGACGATCTCGCCCAGCGGGATCATGAAGACGAGCTCCAGGCGGTTGCCGCTGACGTAGTTTTGGCTCACGAGCTCGCCGCGCTTGTCGAGGCAGAGCTTCATGATCGGGCCGATAAACTGGCTGGAGGTGATGATGCTGGCCTTGATAAACGGTTCCTCGATATGGTCGATCATCGTCGCGTCGGGCAGCCCCGAGGGGTTGTGTACCTCCTTCACCTCTCCTTGCTTGTCATAGACCATGTAGCTGACGTTGGGGACGGTCGTGATCACGTCCATGTTGAACTCGCGGTCCAGTCGCTCCTGGATGATCTCCATGTGGAGCAGTCCGAGGAATCCGCAGCGGAATCCGAAGCCGAGGGCCTGGGAGCTCTCCGGCAGGAAGGTCAGCGAGGCGTCGTTGAGCTGCAGCTTCTCCAGCGAGGCGCGGAGGTTCTCGTAGTCGTTGGGGTCGATGGGATATACGCCGGCAAAGACCATCGGCTTCACCTCCTGGAATCCCTCGATGGCCTTGGCGCAAGGCCGTTCGACGTGGGTGACGGTGTCGCCCACCTTCACCTCCTTGGCGTCCTTGATGCCGCTGATGATATAGCCCACCTCGCCAGCGGAGAGCTGCGCCTTGGGCACCATGTCCATCTTCAGTACGCCCACCTCGTCGGCGTCATACTCCTGGCCGGTGTTGAAGAACTTCACCTTGTCGCCCTTGCGCACCACGCCGTTATCGATCTTCACCAGCGTGATGATGCCGCGGAAGGAGTTGAAGACCGAGTCGAAGATGAGGGCCTGCAGCGGCGCGTCCTTGTCGCCCGTCGGCGCGGGGATGCGGTCCACGACGGCGCGGAGGATGTCATCGACGCCCTCTCCCGTCTTGCCCGAGGCCCGGATGATCTCCCCGGGCTCGCAGCCGAGCAGATCGACGATCTCGTCCTCCACCTCCTCGGGCATGGCGTTGGGCATGTCTATCTTGTTGATGACCGGGATGATCTCCAGGTCGTGGTCGATGGCCATATAGAGATTGCTGATGGTCTGCGCCTGCACGCCCTGTGTGGCATCGACGATGAGCAACGCGCCCTCGCAGGCGGCAATGCTTCGCGACACCTCGTAGGAGAAATCGACGTGGCCCGGCGTGTCTATCAGGTTGAGCAAATATTTCTTTCCCTCCATCGCATACTCCATCTGGATGGCGTGGCTCTTGATGGTGATGCCACGCTCGCGCTCCAAATCCATGTTGTCCAACATCTGACCCTCCGTGACTTGGATGGTCTTGGTGCGCTCCAACAGACGGTCGGCCAGGGTGCTCTTGCCGTGATCGATATGGGCTATGATGCAAAAATTCCGTATATGGTCCATTCTTGTATTGTAATTTCAAAATGCAAAAGTAGCAATAAAAAACGAGATACACGACTTCCAGCCCGTTTTTTGCTCGCCAACCGTGCAAAACCATGCCACGGGACGCGCTTTGGCAAAACCTTTGTGGCTCTTTTTGCCACTTAGAGGAAATAAAAAACACGATTTGGCGTTATTTCCATAGCGTGGCGATGGCGGACCCGGGACACGACCTGCCCCAGGGCGGCTTCGCCATAGCCGACATTTACAGAAACTAAAAGAGAAAAACTTACATGAAACAGACAATTTTAGTGACGGGCGGAACGGGCTTCATCGGCAGCCATACCACCGTGGAACTGATCGAGGCTGGCTACGACGTGGTCATCATCGACAACCTTTCCAACTCCAAGATAGAGGTGCTCGACGGCATCGAGAAGATCACGGGTGTGCGCCCGGCCTTCGAGCAGGTAGATCTGCGCGACAAGGCTGCCACGGAGGCCGTGTTCCAGAAGTATCCGGCCATCGCTGGCATCATCCACTTCGCCGCTTCCAAGGCCGTGGGCGAGAGCGTCCAGCTGCCCCTGCTCTACTACCGTAACAACGTTGTCTCGCTCATCAACCTCCTGGAACTCATGCCTGCCTATGGCGTCAAGGGCATCATCTTCTCCAGCAGCTGCACGGTCTATGGACAACCCAACCCCGAGAACCTGCCCGTCACGGAGGACGCACCCCACCAGAAGGCCACCTCGCCCTATGGCAACACCAAGGAGATCAACGAGCAGATCATCTACGACTTCATCCATAGCGGCGCGGCCGTCAAGAGCATCGTCCTGAGATACTTCAATCCTATCGGTGCCCATCCCTCGGCGCTCATCGGCGAACTGCCCAACGGCGTGCCCAACAACCTCATCCCCTACGTCACGCAGACGGCAATGGGCATCCGCGAGCAACTGACCATCTTCGGCAACGACTACGACACGCCCGACGGCACCTGCATCCGCGACTACATCTATGTCGTGGACCTGGCCAAGGCGCATGTGGCGGCCATGGCGCGCGTGCTGGACCAGGAGACCGAACCGATCGAGTATTTCAACATCGGCACGGGCAAGGGCAACTCCACGCTGGAGATCGTCACGACCTTCGAGGAGGCCACGGGCGTGAAACTCAACTGGAAGTATGGTCCGCGCCGCGAGGGCGACATTGAGAAGATTTGGGGCGACTGCACCAAGGCCAACCAGGTGTTGGGCTGGAAGGCGGACACGCCCCTGGCCGACGTGCTCCGCAGCGCCTGGAAGTGGCAGGAGAAACTGCGCGAGGACGGCGTGATGTAGAATAACCTTTGGGCGGGAGGGGCCGACCTTCCCGCCCTTGACAGAAAAAAGATATGGAAAAGAGAAAGATTTGTATGGTCACCGGCGCGACGAGCGGCATCGGTGAGGCTTGCGCGCTGCGCTTTGCCAAAGAGGGCTACGACGTGATCATCACGGGCCGCAGAGACCACCTGCTCCAGGCGCTGGCCGAGCGCATCGAGGCACTGGGCGTGCGTGCGAAGACGCTCTGCTTCGACGTGAGAGACCAGCAGCAGGTGTTTGACGTCTGCGGCAGCCTGGAGGCCGACTGGGCCGAGATCGACGTGCTGATCAACAACGCCGGACTGGCCTTGGGCCTCGACCCGCTGCAGGGTGGCGACCTCGACGACTGGAACACGATGATCGACACCAACATCAAGGGTCTGCTCTACGTGAGCCGCGCGCTGGTGCCGGGCATGGTGGAGCGCAACCGTGGCGAGATCATCAACATCGGTTCGGTGGCTGGCGACGCTGCCTACGCCAACGGCAACGTCTATTGCGGCACGAAGGCGGCGGTGAAGATGATCACCGACGGACTGCGCATCGACACGGCCCACACGCGCATCCGCGTGACCAATATCAAGCCGGGACTGGTGGAGACCCACTTTAGCAACGTCCGCTTCCACGGCGACGACGAGCGGGCCAACAGTGTCTATCAGGGCATCAAGCCGCTCACGGGCGAGGACATCGCCGACGTGGCCTACTATGCGGCCAGCGCGCCGGCCCATGTCCAGATCGCCGAGGTGCTCGTCCTGGCCACCCACCAGGCCAGCGGTTCCGTCGTCAAGCGCAACGCCGAATGATGACGGTGGCGGAATATCGGCAGGCCGTCCTCCAGGCCATTCTCCAGGCCAAGGACAAGGACGGAGCGCCGCGCACCGACGAGGAGACGGCCAAGACCTACCTCGACTCGCTCAGCGACGCGGACCTGGAGGAGGGCATGCTTTTCAACACGCCCGAGGAAGTGGCCGAGATGGTGCTGGAGATCCTGTAGCCGCTTGCGGAGTTGGGAAACAGCAAGATACTTTTTGTTACTCAAGTTTCGCAAGTAAGCTCCACTTTTTGTTACTCAAGTTTCGCAAGTAAGCTCCACACGCCCTGAACCAACGGTCACCGGCCGAAGGGAAAGGTAAAGGG
>OHHO01000257.1_pt1 | contig 21557 bp, 20 predicted proteins | sample 1568071 | NCBI WGS metagenome assembly OHHO01 (sample SAMEA3879582, study PRJEB24766) | human gut metagenome | biome: human-associated habitat; feature: feces | place: USA | collected 1985/1987
TGTACCTGACGATTACATCAATCCTGCCAATGGGCTGAAATACTGCGGCAAGTGCCGCACGCCGAAAGAAGCCTTTTACCCCGCTGACCTTCAGGCACAGGGCTTTACCAAGCACCCGGTTATGTGCAAGTGCGCTGCCGAGCGCCGTGAGCGGGAAGAGGCGGAGCGTCGGGAATATGAGAGAATGTCTTACATGACGATGCTCTGCAGCGAAGCGTTCCGCGATATGCCCGCCGCTGACTGGCGGTTTGAGTCAGCCGCAGTTACGACACCCCAGCTTGCAAAGGCGAGGGGCTACGCGCAGAATTGGGACGAGTTCAAAAAAGCGGGGATCGGGCTGCTCCTGTTCGGGAATGTCGGCACGGGAAAGTCCTATGCCGCTGGCTGTATTGCCAACGCTCTGATTGACCGTCTGGAGTCTGTCCTCTTTGTGAGAATGTCCGATGTGGTCAACCGTATGCAGGGTAATTTCGGCACGGACCGTGACCACTACATGAAATCGCTTATGCGTCCCGACCTCCTCATTCTGGACGATTTGGGGGCAGAGCGTAACACCAGTTTCGGCAAGGAGCGCGTATTCGATGTGGTTGACAAGCGGTTGCTGTCAGGCAAGCCCATGATCGTCACCACGAACATCCCACTTTCCGTTATGAAGCAAGCTGTCGAGCTGGATGACCGCCGCATTTTTGACCGCATCTTGGAGGTCTGCGTCCCGATCCGCTTCGACGGAGAGAACTTTCGCAAAGGCAATGCCAGGGCGAATATCAAAAAAGCCGCAGAAATGCTGAATGGGTAAACTGTTGCAGCAGCTTACCCATTCATAAGACAGGGATGTTATTCAACCGGCTTTCCTGTTTCTTCTGAAATAAAACGACCCTCAAACCGACAGCCGATAGCCGCCGCTATTTCCTGCAACTCGCTTTCCCTGAAATTGTCACGGCGTATTTTGCCGCTGATATTTTGGGTTGTGCAGCCAAGCTGCCTTGAAAGCTGACTGACAGTTACGCCTTGCTTCTTCATAGCAGCCCGGATAACCTGAGCCATACTCATTGACTTCACCTCCGGGGATTTTCAAAGTAATTATACATGAGAGCAAGCAGAAATGTCAATTCAGGAGTTACCGGAGAATCGCTCCGGAGCTATTGACCCAAGACTGGAAATAGCATATAATAGTAACTGCTGAGTTACCGTTGAAAGAGCGGCACTTCATTCGGCTGACGAACATAATGTCAAATGGAGTGATTATATGGTAGAAAACGAAAACTACAAGAGCTACACTGCAAACAATGGAACTGAGCTTCGCTTTCCCAAGGAGAGCGTGATTCAGATGACAGCAGAGCAGAGAGACTGCTACCAGAACTTTATCAATGTTCTGGCACAAATCCTGATTAAATATGCTGCCGCAGAAAAGGAAAATCAGAAAATCTGAGCAGAGTATTCCGGGCGGTCGATGACCGCCCGGTCCTGCAATAGGAGGAAATCTATGTATAATACGAAAGAGGGCAAATCGTGTGTTATCTATATCCGCGTCAGCAGTGAGCGTCAGGTAAAGGGGTATAGTCTGGACGGGCAGAAACACTATCTGGCTGAATGCGCCGAGCGTCGGGGTATGACCGTTCTTGATATCTACGTTGAAGAAGGCAAAAGCGGCAAGAGCATCGAGGGACGGACTGAGTTCCAGCGGATGCTGGATGACATTCAGAGCGGAAAAGTGCATACGGACTATGTGCTGGTTTTCAAATTATCGAGGTTTGGCAGAAATGCACGGGACGTGCTGAACTCCCTTGAGTTCATTATGAAATATGGCGTTCATCTGATGTGCGTAGAAGATGGGCTTGATTCCTCAACCTCTATGGGAAAAATGATGATTACCATTCTCGGTGCGGTAGCTGAGTTGGAACGTGAGAACATCATTGCACAGAGCCTTTTGGGGCGCGAGGAAAAAGCAAAGTCCGGCGGCTGGAACGGCGGCTTTGCACCCTATGGGTATCGTCTGGTAAAGGGCGATGACAAGAGTAAAGGGAAATTGGAGACCGTCCTGGAAGAAAAGGCTGTCGTGCAACTGGTTTTTGATATGTTCCTGAACCGCAACATGGGCTACACGGCAATTTCGGGCTATCTCAATCAAAACGGTTATACTCGCCCACCGGCAAAGAATGCCATCCGCCCCAGCTATGGAGAGTGGAGTTCTGACCACATCAAGAGAATGCTTAGCAATCCGGTTTATACGGGGCGCGTGGCATGGGGAAAGCGACGGACAGAGAAAGTTCCCGGCAAAGATAACGAATATCGACTTGTGAAGCAGGACGAGTATATTTTGAGTGAGGTTATTTCCCATGAGGCGTTTGTATCCAAAGAGGATTTTGACAAGGTTCAGGAGATCAAAGCCATTCGCGGGAAAAAGGGTAATCATAACATCGGTCAGTATAATGCACATTTGCTTTCCGGTATCGTAAAATGTCCGCAATGCGGCGCACCTATGTACATCGGCATGACCAAGTGGACAAATCAGGACGGCACGGAGCGTCGCACAGAATCTTATGTCTGTTCTTATGCGACTAAACATAGGGGGACTTCGGTATGCCGCAGAAATGGCGTGGTAGCCAGTCAGGTTGAGGACGAGGTGATGGAGTGCACCCGGAAGATTGTCCGCAATCCGCAGTTTATCAAGGATTTGCAGGAAAAGGTGATGACCGCTGTGGACATGACCGAGGTTGAAAATGATATTAGTGCCTATAAAAAGCAGCTATCCGCTTTACAGTGCAGCCGTGACAGCTTGGAACAGGATATTGACCGCATTGCCCCGGATGACAAGTATGCAGAACGCCGCCGCGCGGATATGACGCGCCGCCTGAATGACCTCTATGATCAGATTTATAAGGCGGAGGATCTGCTGCAAGAGAGTATGATGAAAAAGGCAACTCTGGAAAGCGAGCAGATGTCTGTGCAATCTATGATCGGAATCCTCTCGTCTTTTGACGCAATCTATGATAGAATGAATGCGGCAGAGCGGCGCGACCTTGTGAAATACCTGATTTCCGAGGTTGAGTTGTTCCCGCGTGAGGAGCAAAAGACGCAGAAACGCTTTGTAAAGGCGATTGCGTATAAGTTTCCCATTGAGCAAAAGGTGCTCACGCAATTTGACGAATGCGGGGCATCTGTTGAGACGGTGTGTCTATTGACCAAGCGTCCGGACTGAGGCAGAAATGCGGTATCATTGAGCGCGAGAATTACAATAAGCCGAAGCCTGAGGATGCCAGGCAGCCCCAATGCCCACCGGAGAAGGAAAAGGCGATTACGGAGGCACTGCGTCACTTTGGAATGATTTAAGGCGGATGCCTTAATCATAAAGGAAACGGTGAGGGTATGAATTACAAAATTGCAATCTGCGACGACTCCGATGCGGACAGACGATATGTTTTGAATATGGTGCGCGCCTGGGCTTCGTCCGCCGGTCACACGGTGCATATCGACGATTTTCCCTCCGCCGAGAGCTTCCTGTTCCGCTACGCAGAAGAAAGCGACTACGACATTCTTCTGCTGGATATCGAAATGGGCGCGATGGACGGCGTCACGATGGCAAAAGAGCTTCGCAAGAGCAACGACACGGTGCAGATCATTTTCATCACCGGCTACTCCGATTATATTTCAGAGGGCTACGAGGTGGCGGCGCTCCACTATCTGATGAAGCCGGTGAAGGAAGAAAAGCTCCGGTCGGTGCTGGACCGCGCCGTGGAAAAGATAACGAAAAACGAACGGGTCCTGCATTTCGAGGCCGGCGGAGAAATGGTGCGTGTGCCGATTTATCAGATTCGATATGCAGATGTGCTCGGCAACTATGTGACCGTTCACGCGCGAACGGATGTGACGGTGAAAATGACATTGGGCGAGCTTGAAAAGCAGCTCGACGAGTGCTTCTACCGCGTGGGGCGCTCTGCGCTCGTGAATCTGACGCAGATCAGCCGCGTCACCAAGACGGAGATCCGGCTCAGTGACGGAACCGCCATCCCGCTGCCACGAGGCGCGTATGAGGGCGTCAACCGTGCCATTATCAACATGAGGTAAGGCGTATGGAATTGTTTGCAAAGAAAATCGAAAAGCAGCTCGCCTCCTATCAGCAGGAGCTGATCGAAACGCATTACCGGGAGGTAGACAATATGTACCGCCAGATCCGCGGCTGGCGGCACGACTACCGCAACCATATCCAGACCATGAAGGCTTACGCTGCCGCGGGAGATTGGGACGCCATCCAAAACTACCTCGACCTGCTGGACACCGATCTGCAAACCGTGGACACGGTCATCAAGACCGGCAATCCCATGACCGACGCCATCTTGAACTCCAAAATCTCCCTTGCAAAGGCGAAGGGCATCGAGGTCGCGGCGGATGCCCACATCCCCGTCCGGCTGAAATCCTCGGAAATTGACCTCTGCTGCATCCTCGGCAATCTCTTCGACAACGCCATTGAGGCCAGCATGAAGCTGCCGGAGGACAAGCGCCTCATCCGGGTCTATATGGATATGAAAAATACCCAGCTCTACATCTCCTTCACCAATTTTACCGCCGGGAAGAAAATGCAGAAGGAGGGCAGGCTGTTCCGCAGCACCAAGGGCGAGGGGCATGGCTTTGGCCTTGTTCGCATCGACGCCATCGTGGAGCGGCTGGACGGATACATCAGCCGCAACAGCGAGGACGGTGCATTCACCACTGAAATACTGCTTCCGCAGGAGTGAGAGCTGCAATTCATCCCCCGGAAAAAGCGATTCGTCCCCGGAGTCAACCGGGGACGATTTTTTCTGCTATGCTATGCGCGTGAGGTGAAACGACATGAAACACAGAGAAAAACCGAAGTACAGCGTCCGGCAAAATGTCTGCTTTATGGTGCGGACCGCTTGGGAGAAGCGCAGGAGAGTGCTGCTCCTTTGCGTTGTGGTCGCGGCCATCAAAGTGGCGTTGGATTTGGCGCAGCTCTATGTCACACCGGAAATTCTTACGAGGGTGGAGCAGGGCGTTCCCGTGGGGGAGTTGCTGACAACTATCGGATTTTTCACAGCGGCACTTCTTCTCCTACAGGGGGCTGCGGCGTATTGCGATGCCATCCGGATGCCCGGTGAGATCGATGTTCGCTGTGCCATCATCCGCATGATCTCCCGGAAAAGCGGCGAGACCTCCTACCCAAATGTCCACGACTCCAAAATTCTGAAGCTGGAGGAGCAGGCGCAGCGGGCCACCAGCGGCAACGACGATGCGGCGGAGCATATTTGGCGAACGCTGACGGAGCTGCTGGCAAATCTCGGCGGCTTTGCCGTATATCTGCTGCTGTTCTCCCGCTTGAGCCGCTTTTTGATCCTGCTGGTGGTGCTGACCGCCGCAGCAGACTTCTTCGTTTCCCACTACATCAGTGAGTGGGAGTACCGCCACCGGGATGAACGGGAACAGTATGACAAGGAACTGCACTATTTTCTGACGCAGCCTCGGCAGATACAGCTTGCCAAGGACATCCGCGTCTTTGGTTTAGTCCCTTGGCTGCGGGAATTGCGGGAAAAATCCATGAAGGCACTCTCCGCCTTCATCGCCCGCCGGGAAAGGACTTATCTCTGGGCTAATGTGGCTGACGTGGCGCTGACGCTTCTTCGCAACGGCATCGCGTATGCGTATCTGATTCGGCAAACTCTGGTACATGGCTGGCCTGCATCGACATTTTTGCTCTACTTTACCGCCGTCAGCGGCGCTGCATCGTGGGTGACCGGCATCCTGACCCAGTGCAGCCAACTGCATAAGGAGAGCATCGACCTGTCCAAAATACAGGAATATCTGAACATTCCGGAGCCGTTTCGGTTTGAGGGCGGAGTGCAGCCGCCCGCAGCCGACGGGTATGAGCTGCGGCTGGAGAACGTGTCCTTCCACTATCCGGGCACGGAGAGGGATATTCTCAGGCACATAGACCTGACCATCCATCCCGGCGAAAAGCTAGCGGTGGTGGGCTTGAACGGTGCGGGCAAGACCACCATGGTGATGCTGCTTTGCGGCTTCTACGACCCCACCGAGGGGCGTGTGCTGCTAAACGGGCAGGATATTCGTGAATTTGACCGCAGCGCGTATTACCGCCTGTTTTCCGCTGTATTTCAGGGGTTTTCCATTTTGGATACCACCATTGCGGAATGTGTTGCCCAGACCACCGAGCATATCGACAGAGTAAAAGTCGATCACTGCCTTGCACAGGCCGGCTTGACAGAGGCTATTGCCAAATTCCCCCAAGGGGTGGATACCCACTTTGGCCGGGAGGTGTATCTGGACGGCGTACAGCTCTCCGGCGGCCAGACCCAGCGGCTGATGCTGGCGAGAGCGCTTTATAAGGACGGGCCCATCCTCGTTCTGGACGAGCCTACGGCGGCGCTGGATCCCATTGCGGAAAACGATATTTACCAAAAGTACAGCGATATGACGGCGGGTAAGACCTCCGTGTTCATCTCCCACCGACTGGCGTCCACCCGCTTCTGTGACCGCATCCTCTTTATAGCAGACGGCGGCATCGCCGAGGAGGGTACCCACAAGGAGTTACTGGCAAAGGGCGGTGCTTATGCGGAGCTATTTGCCGTGCAGAGCCGCTATTATCAGGAAGGAGGTGTGCAGGATGAAGAAGAAAGCTGAGGGCATGAGCCTGCGGGAGACCTTTGCCATCCACCGCCGGGCGGCACGAGATATGCGCCGGATCGCACCGGGCTGCTTTATGCCGTTTATCCTCTGTGCTGTTGTGGAGGCAGCATCGCCCTATGCGGTCATCTGGCTCTCCGCCCGGCTTGTCGATGAACTATCCACCCTTCGCAGACCGGAGATTCTGGCCAAATGGGTCCTTTGGATCGTAGCGGTCAGTGCTGCGGCAGAGCTGCTCAAGGCCGTGCTGGAGAGGTGGAAAAATGTCCGGAGCGAACTGCTTGACAGACAGAAAGAAGTTCTGTATACCGAGAAATTTCTGCGGATGGATTATGCCGACTGTGACAGGCAGGAAACACGTGATCTGTTCTCTCAGATCCGGCAGAATGCCGACTGGTCCGGTTGGGGCTTTGCCCATCTCAAGCTGTACTATACGCAGGCAGTCCAAGGCATCACCGGCATTTTAGGGGCTGCCGCCTTGACGGTGAGCCTGTTCACCCGGCAAGTCCCGACCTCGGCGGGAAAATTGACCGCTCTCAATCACCCGCTTTTCCTTGTGGGCATCCTTCTGCTGATTGCCGCCGTTACCTGCCTTGGTCCGGCGCTGGTCGGCAGAGCCTATTCTGCCTGGAACACGCTGGCAGAGCAGGTATGCTTCGGCAATCGCGTGTTCAGCCACTTCGTTTTCATGCAGCCGGGGGACAAGGAAAAAGACATGGATCGCAGAATGTACCGCCAGAGCGAACTGGCGGAGCATTATGTCCGCACAGTGAATATCTTCGGCGTCGGCTCTCCCGTGGCAAAGGCGTCCCAAACCACTGTGGGACTGAGCAAGGCGCTGGCCGCCTCTCTATCCGCTGTTCTCTCCGGCGTTGTGTATGTGTTCGTATGCTTGAAGGCGCTGGGCGGTGCCTTCGGCATCGGCAGCGTGACCCAGTATGTCAGCGCCGTGACCACATTTTCCGGCAACGCCGCCCTGCTACTGAGCACCGTCAGTCATATGCGGGCCAATGCTGAGTTCCTCAAGGCCATCTATACGTTTCTCGACATTCCCAATTCCATGTATCAGGGGAGTCTCACCACCGAAAAGCGGTCGGATCGTCAGTATGACGTGGAGTTTCGGGATGTATCCTTCCGTTATCCCGGCTCGGACATCTGGGCGCTGCGCCATGTGAATATGAGGTTCAAGGTCGGAAAAAGGCTTGCCATCGTGGGCGAAAACGGCAGCGGCAAGACCACCTTCATCAAGCTCCTGTGCCGCCTGTACGACCCGCAGGAGGGGCAGATTTTGCTCAACGGCATCGACATCCGCAAGTACCGCTATGATGATTACATGGGCATATTTTCCGTGGTATTTCAGGATTTCCAGCTCATCTGCCAGCCCTTGGGCAACAATGTGGCGGGCAGCATGGAATATGACCGTGACCGGGCAAAGAAGGCTCTGATCGATGCAGGCTTCGCAGACCGTCTTGTAGCGATGGAAAAGGGTCTGGACACCATGCTTTACAAAAATCTCTCCGAGGACGGTGTCGAGGTTTCCGGCGGCGAGGCGCAGAAGATCGCCATTGCCCGCGCACTCTATAAGGACGCACCCTTCATCATCCTCGACGAGCCAACGGCGGCGCTGGACCCCATCGCCGAGGCAGAGATCTACAGTAAGTTCGATGAGATCGCAGGCAATAAGACCGCCATCTATATCTCCCACCGCCTTTCCTCCTGCAAATTCTGCGACGAGATCGCCGTGTTCCACGAGGGCGCGGTCATTCAGCAGGGTAGGCACGCCGAATTGCTCGCCGATCGGGGCGGCAAATACTACGCGCTCTGGAACGCACAGGCGCAGTATTATACGGAGTGAAGCTGCTCTGTGCGTCAGAAAGAAACCGCTGTAATCCCCATCCCGCGCAGGATGGAGATTACAGCGGTTTTGTGTTTTCAGAGCAGGCATGACAAGCTGCCTTTTGCAGTTTGTATATGCACCTGCGAGGAAAATAAGGGATTGCAAAGGGAGGTCTCGCCTGTCGGCTCGGTCAGCGCTTCAAAGCGTTTCACGCTTTGAGGTCTCTACCGGAGACCCGCGCCCCTTTGCCGCTGGGTTTCCAATAGGGGCGCGTAGCATCCCTGTTGGCACACGATTTTCCACAGGAAAGTCTAGTGTGTTATACCTTTGCTTCTATCTGGCGCGGAAAAGGGGTTGGCTTCGCCATCTGCTGTACGGGCAGATAGCGGTTGACAGACACTTTTCGGCGGCAGTATAAGTGACGCTCGAAATCTTTGATTTCGCCAGCGGAACTTATGCAGAGCTGGACAGGCGGATTTTGTGACACCAAGGTGACACAATCGCAGGATTTTTGGGCAGCAAAATCCGACTGGCCGGAAAAGGAAGTGAAGGTATATATATATCAATCGAAGCATCGCTCAAATGCAGCTCATGCAGAGCTGTGTTTGGGTGATTTTTTGTTTCCGTCCGCCCCATCAGATAATCGCAGGAAACACCGTAATAGTCAGCCAGCAACAGAATGCTGTACGGGCTGATATCCTTGCCATTATCCGATTCATATTTGCCAAGTGCGGATTTCGAGATGCCCACCTCAACAGCAAGCTGCTCCAAGGTCAGTTTTTTCACCACTCGTAAATCCTTCAAACGCTCTCCGATTGTCAGCTTAACCTGCATACATCCACCTCTATTTCAGCTTTTTTGTATGATATCACACTTTTTCACTTTTGTCTAAAAGCGTGGAATTGCCGTCTTTCATGCAACTTTTCCCACCTTTCGGATATACAGGGGAGGGCGCGTTTTCTTACTAAAATTTAGATGGTAACCGCGCAGCACATTGAAAACTTCATGACCGTCCGATGGGATATGTTTTCCGGCGAAGTACCGCATTCCGCGTATCAAGGAGAACGAAACGCCGGGGTGAGATTCTCGGGCAGGAACGGCACCGGGCAGAACGGCAGCACTCAAAAAATTTGGTAGATGAATGGAGCGGCTTCGCCGCTTTGCTGGCAAATTTGATTGAAAAGTATGCCGTGGTTCTGAATCTTGATGCGCTGCCCAATCTCGTCATAGAGGAAGCCGTGTCTGAAAAAGATGCTGCCGATAAAAATATTCACGAAAACGATATTGAACCCGTGAAAGCGGCATGATATAATTATCATGAAATAAGCGTCCAAACCGCCATTGCAGGAGCAAAAGCTCCTGCAATGGCAGAAAACGAGGTGAAGTGACCAAGGAACGCTGGGAGAATGAGCAGAACAATTCTGAAATGATGATTTTTACCACAGAGGACGGTTTGACAAAGATCGAAACGACCTTCGATGGCGATACGGTTTGGCTGTCCATTGACCAGATGGCGGAGCTGTTTCAGCGTGACAAATCTACCATTTCCAGACATATCAAGAACATTTTCACTGAGGGCGAATTGAAGCGGGAAGCAGTTGTTGCAAATTTTGCAACAACTGCCGCTGACGGCAAAACCTATCAGGTGGATTACTATAATCTCGATGTCATCATTTCCGTCGGCTACCGTGTGAAATCCCAGCGCGGTGTGCAGTTTCGTATTTGGGCAACGGGGATTTTGAGGAAGTATATGCGAAAAGGCTTTGCGCTGGACGATGAGCGCCTGAAAAATCTGGGCGGCGGTGGCTACTTCAAGGAGCTGCTGGAGCGTATCCGCGACATCCGCGCTTCCGAAAAGGTGTTTTACCGTCAGGTACTTGAAATCTAAGCCACCAGCATTGATTATGACCCCAAGGCGGAAATCTCCGTTCAGTTTTTCAGAAAAATCCAGAACAAAATCCACTATGCCATTCATGGGCAGACGACGGCAGAGGTGGTTTACACACATGCCGACGCAGAGAAAGAATTTATGGGCTTGACTACTTTTTCGGGCAGCCAGCCCACGCTGAAAGAGGCGGTAGTTGCCAAGAACTATCTGAGCGAGAAAGAGCTTCGGGCGATGGGACAGCTTGTGTCCGGCTATCTGGATTTTGCGGAACGTCAGGCGGAACGGGAACAGGCTATGACCATGCAGAACGCCGCCGCGCGGATATGACGCGCCGTCTGAATGACCTCTATGACCAGATTTATAAGGCGGAGGATCTGCTGCAAGAGGGCCTGATGAAAAAGGCAACTCTGGAAAGCGAGCAGATGTCTGTGCAATCTATGATCGGAATCCTCTCGTCTTTTGACGCAATCTATGATAGAATGAATGCGGCAGAGCGGCGCGACCTTGTGAAATACCTGATTTCCGAGGTTGAGTTGTTCCCGCGTGAGGAGCAAAAGACGCAGAAACGCTTTGTAAAGGCGATTGCGTATAAGTTTCCCATTGAGCAAAAGGTGCTCACGCAATTTGACGAATGCGGGGCATCTATCGAGACGGTGTGCTTGCTGGAGCGGGAAAAACTGGCTGTGCATATCAACATGGACGTGGATGCAGGGCAGCCGGTGCAGGATAATGGACAGGATCACAAATAAATTTTTAGTAGGTATAGGAGCTGTATAGCAATGGATATGAAACGATTCATTTTGATTGTCTTGTCGTGCGCGTTATTATTGACCGGTCTCGCAGGCTGCGGAAAGCAAAATAAGGTGATAAAAGAACACGCTCAGGCGGTAGCCGAAGCCTTTGCGGATGGAGATATGGCGGCCATCAATATGCTGATCTTTGGGATAGACGAACTTGAGGTGGATGGAGAACTATCCGATCTATGGGGGGAAACCGTGCCGTCTCACGAGGGAATGCTGGAGCACATATTTAGGCGCGTTTCCATTAAGGTGAAGAAAGCAACGGACAGCACGATTGTGTACGAGATCAAGGCTCCGGATATGAGAAACGTGTTCACAGACATCGATGCGGAGGATATATCGGAGGATGAGTTGCTGGAGCACATCAAATCCTATGCAAAAAACGCGGAAACAACGTCAGCAACCGTGTCTCTTGCGTATATCATTGTGGATGATGCGCCTGTGGTGAATTATCGGAACGAGGCCTTTATCAACGCGGTGACAGGCGGGCTTCTTGATGCATATAAGTCGCTTTACGAAGAAATGATGGCAGAATACATGGAAGGAGTACAGCAGGGATGAAGCGAATCATCAGTCTTCTTTTAGCCCTCTTGATGACGATTTCGGCAGTTACGGTTTCATTTGCCGCGAACACCGGCGAGGAGTATTATACGGTTCAGGTGGAATATTCCGACAACAAAGGCCATCAAGAAGGACTGGATGTTATGGTCCTGAATAACAATGTCTTTGTTGATGCGGAAATGTTCGCAAAAAGGCTCGGATATACTTTTGCGGATAACAGCGAGGGCGTTGCTATCTATAAAAGGGATGCATCAAACAGATTTCTGGTTAGTTTCACGCAGTTCAAGTACAACAGCACCCAGGTATCCCATGCGCTGTTCAACAAGTTGGTCAATACATACGAGGCACCCTTTGCAAGCGTCAAAAACAGCGAGGGTGTCTGGATCCCGCTTGAATATTCGCTGTTGTTAATTAACGGCGGCATGATGATTACGGAAAATGCGCTTCTGATCGACGTTCCGTCAAAGAGCATTATTGATTATATTTACGACATGACAAAAAATTCCGAAAAATACCGTTTTGACTGGGCAGATGATTTCGGATATACAGAGAAAGATGTCTGTGTACTGGGCAAAAGCAGTCATTTAGTCAATGTCTTCAATGGGGTATTGGGATTTGATGGTGCGTCTTGGGCGGCCATGTTCCAGCAGGTTGTCCATAGCACGGCATCCTATGATAAGAAGTACGGTGAAGATCTTGCCCTGCTTATCTGCACAGAATCAAACAAGGAATTACAGGCAAGCATTGAAAAAGTGGAATTACTGAGCGACCTGTTGAATGCGGATGGAGATCTGGGTAAGCTCCTTTCTTTCACGTCTGACATGGCGGATTTTCAAGTGGGCTCCTTGTATAGACAATGTGAAGTGGTGCTGGACGGCGTTAAAAAGGGAAATTCCTCCGCTGTTGCTTACAGCAAATCATATCAGGCTTTGGAAAACGCTTTGGACAGGCAGACCTGGTTCTCCCATACAGGAGGGAATATTCTGGAGGTTCAAAAAGGGGTGTCCGATGCGACCGGGAAAATGTTCACTTTTCTTGATATCGGAACAAAGGTAGCGGAAGTCGCCGGGTATGCACGGGAATTTCAGAATCAAGATACGTTTTCCCTCGCGGCGCTGATGTATTATTTGGACAGCGCAAACGACGGATTGGAACTGCCGGAGGCCATGAAGGAATCAATGGTCGAGTACTCCAATGTGCTTTCAAGCAGTATAGGCGAATACACGGCAAAACGATTTTCTGAAAACGTTGACCAGTGGATCATTGATAAAGTCCCCATGCGCGAGGTGCTGGGAACTCAGGGAGCTGTCGCGTTGCTCGCTTGGAACATTGCATCCAGGGCCATCCCTTTCATAGCAAATGGTTTGTCCGGAGCAGACAGTTTTGAATTGGCGTTATATTCGATGGTATTTCAGGAAGATGCTTTTCTGAATTATTTAAGCAGGCGCGGTGCAGTTTTTGCTGATCCCGAAAGAATCACGCCAGAAAATATGTATGCTGTTGCACAATATTCCTATATCTACCTGAAATCCTGCTACATTACCCGGGAAGCTGCCCTTGCTTCCCTCGTAAGTAAGAGCAGTTCAACCAAAGAAAAAATACAGCCACTCATTGATTACCAAAATGACATCAACGCTGAAATTGCGAAAATCATGGTTGAATTCAAGGGAGCGAACAAAACGAATGATGGCCATGTGTTTGGCTTCTTACCATCGGACAACAAAGACTATCTGGACAAATATGATGACAGCCATTTGATTTCATGGATGACGGAATCCGACATTGTTGTAGATGCATATGCAGGCGATCGCGTACGCACGGCCAATGTTTACAATCCCGAAACCGGAAAGGACGAAAACACGGAAAAAACCTATATGTATCGCATACCAAGGGTGAATCTTCCCGGTACCGAAGTGGAGAAACTCAATTCAGAAATATATAATTCTCTGTTTCCCACAATCGAAGATTCTATTGCCGAAATCGACGATCATGGGTATCCTTTGACAAGTGGCGGAGTTACATATCATTGGTCAGTTAATGGCGATGTTCTGTCGATTGTAATAAGCAACAGTCTGTATCCCGATCGAACCCCCAGAGATGAATACATGGTTTACAACGTCTCCGTCTCTACCGGAAGAAGGTTATCCAAAAATGAACTGCTTTCTGCGGCGGGGATATCGCAGGAAGAATATCATGACACAGTATTGCAGGCGTTGGGTTCCGCATATTTCCAGGATTATGAATCATTCATAGCTCAGCAGGGGTATACTGATTCCTTCCGCATGCAGTTAGAAGAAACAATATCCGAGGCCAATATTCAAGCCTGCATTCCCTATTTTAACGAGGGTGGTCAACTCTGCATTATCGGAGCAAAATATTCGATTGCCGGGGCTTCTTTTTATTATCAGGTGATCAATTTGGAAAATTTTGTTATCAACGAGGCATTTGGTGAATACATGAAAGCTCACACCAATTAAGCCAGCGCAACCGATAGCGATCCTTTCGCTGAACGATATAGGGGAGCTATCGCTTCCTGAGATTGAGACCGCCGGAGGCAGGACCTCCGGCGGTCTGTTTTCACGATTCCATGTGCTTTCCCAGGAAGGCGGACACGGTCTGGGCCAGCTTATACTCCCCCTCGCCGGGGAGCCGGCCATCCGCCGACAGGAACAGCACCAGGCCCAGCACGTCCCCCTCGCAGAGAATGGGCGCGGCCGCGGCGGCGGGCTTCACCTATGACGGGGAGCGGTTTGAACGGAACTTCGCCGACTTTGAGCAGAAGTACGGCTTTCACGATATGTATACCGGCGGGTTCTACCCCTTCCCCACGAAGGAGGAGCGCTGGGCCTTCTGGAGCCGCTATATCTGGCTCAACCGCTACTCCCCCGCGCCCAAGCCGGTGTACGATGACCTGCTGAAGCTGGTGCGGGACAAGGACTATTTCGTCATCACCACCAACGTGGACCACCAGTTCCAGGCGGCGGGGGTTGACAAGAAGCGGCTGTTCTATACCCAGGGGGATTACGGCCCGTTCCAGTGCTCGGAGCTCTGCTGTCAGGAGACCTTTGACAACCGGGAGACGGTCCGGCAGATGGTGGAGCGCCAGCGGGATATGCGGGTGCCCTCCGACCTGGCGCCCCGGTGCCCCCACTGCGGCAGGCCCATGGCCATGAACCTCCGCTGTGACGACCGCTTCGCGGAGGATGAGGGCTGGCACCGGGCGACGGAGCGGTATGAAAGCTTTCTCCGCACCCGCCAGGGGCAGAAGCTCCTCTTTCTGGAGCTGGGGGTGGGGTACAACACCCCGGTGATCATCAAGTATCCCTTCTGGCGGATGACCGCCGCCAACCCCCGGGCGGTGTATGCCTGCCTGAACCTGGGCCAGGCCGCCGCCCCCCGGGAGATTCAGAAGCAGTCCATCTGCATCGACGGAGACATCGGAGCCGTGCTGGCCGGTCTGGGCGAAAATACTTCTCAGTCTGCAAATGTGAAATTTGTTCGCTTTCGGCGAACAAATTCTGCGCGCGGCTGACTGCAAGCCTTTTGTCAAAAAAGGCGAAGCCCTTTTTTGACAGTCTCAAGCGCCCGGAGCCAAGTGCTCCGAGCGCTTTTCTGCCTTATTTTCCCGTTTCCGGCAGGGGAAACAGGGTCCAGGGCCAGGCCGCCGGGGGCTGGTGGGTGAACACCATATCCCGGCCCGTCTCCGGATGGGTGAAGCCCAGCCGCCAGGCCCACAGGGCCAGGGCCTCGCCGTCTCCGGCCCCGCCGTATTTCCGGTCCCCTACCAGGGGGAAGCCCCGCCCGGCGAACTGCACCCGGATCTGGTGGGTGCGGCCGGTGTGCAGGGTCACCCGCACCAGGGACAGCCCCTCCCGGACGGCCAGCGTCTCATAGGACAGCTCCGCCGGGCGGACGTCTTTCCCCGGCTCCCGGGCGATATATGTCACCCGGCGTACCGGGTCTCTCCCAAGCATGTCCCGCCATATCCCGCCTTGTCCCGGGTCACCCCGGACCACCGCCAGATAGATTTTCCGGAACCGGTGCTCCCGGACCTGGCCGGACAGGATGGAGGCCGCGGCGGCGGACCGGGCAAACACCATGACCCCGCCGGTGGCGGCGTCCAGCCGGTGCACCGTCCGGATGCAGGGGGTGCCCAGCTGGGCCCGTAGCAGCTCCGGCATGCCGCCGGGCTCGTCGGTGCTGAGGACCCCCGGGGGCTTCACCGCCACGGCAATGCGCTTATCCGCGTACAGAAGTTCCATATCACTGGGCGCCTTCACCGGTGCAGACGCTTTCGCCCACGGTTCCGTCCCAGGCGTCCAGGCTCTCGCTGTACTCCACCCGGCCGATGGAGCAGCCCTCGCCGATGCGGACCCGGCGGCCCCGGACCACGTCGGCCTGGGTGTATTCCAGGTCCACGTCGTCGCCCTCGATGTCCCCCACCTGGGCGCAGGAGACGCTGCCGTGGAACAGGCCCAGCAGGGAGACCTGGGTGGGCTTATAGATGCGGATGCTGCTGCCGCCGATGCTGCCGATCCGGATGCCCCGGCTGGCGGAGATCTCCACGGTTTCGGCGTTCAGCAGGCCCTGGATCACGGCGCTGCCGGTGAGATGGACGCTTTCGGCCTCCACGCCGCCGTACACCCTGGCCCCGCCGGAGCAGTGCAGTCGTCCGCAGTGGATCTCTCCCGCCTCCAGGCCGCCGGACACGTCTACCTCGCTGCCCTCCAGGCTGCCGTCCAACTTCAGCGCGCCGGAGCTGTGGACCCGGCCGTTGGCCCGGAGACTGCCCTCGCACCGGGTGGAGCCGGAGCAGCCCAGCTCCTGGCAGGTGATGTCGCCGGTGACCCGGCTGCTGCCGCTGCACCGGATCTCCCCGGCGCAGTCCACGTCCCCCTGGACCTTGGCGCTGCCGGAGCAGCGCAGGCTCTCGCAGCGCAGACTGCCCTGGACCTTGCCCGATCCGCTGATGGAAACCGTGCGGTATTCGCCGCCGGGCATGGCGCTGCTGCCGGAAATTTTCATATCCATGATGTCGTTCATAATGTGATCTCCTTTAATAATTGCAGTATGTCCTCTTGGTGCGTCCCCTCCGCCACCACGGCGCTGCGGACCTCCTCCAGGGGAAATTCCCTGCGGCCATAGGCCGTTTCGATGATGAGCTTTCGCCGGGCCAGCACCGTCTGGCCCTTTTCCGCCAGGCTGGCCGCCAGCTCATCCAGCGTCTGGTGCTCCTTGTTATCCAGGATCAGCCGGATCCGCTGGCAGATCTGGTCCCGGCGGAAAAATGTCTCCTGTCCGGTGGAAGTGGAGCGGCGCAGAAACCACGCCTCCGGGATCAGTCCCATCCGCTTCCACCGATACAGGGCCCCGTAGGAGATGCCGAACGTCTCCAGCAGCTCCTTCTTGGAAATCAACTCCTCGTCCATACCCTTCCTCCCTGCCATAATAGGTTATCGTACGGCGTTGCGTAACAATGTTCCGCAACACTGTTACGATAATAGTATAACAGTGTTACGTTGTCAATAGGGGCAGGAAAAATTTTTGAAAAGACCAAAAAATCCCGGTGCCGAAGCACCGGGATTTTTCGTTATAGCAAGCCCCTTCGGGCATTTTCACTTTACCGCTCCATAATGGGATAGCCCTGGGCACGCAGAGTCTCATATATCTGCTGCACATGGAGGGCGTCCCGGGTCTCCACCAGCAGGTGCACCACGCAGGAGCCCACCGGGGCCTTCAGGTTGCCCCGCTCGTGGTTCACCTCCAGCACGTTCACGCCCATGTCGGACATGATGTTCAGCAGAGTGGCCAGGGTTTTGGGCTGATCCGGCAGCACCGTGGCGAAGTTGGCGGTGCGCCCGGCCTTGGCCAGGCCCCGGGTGATGATCCGCTCCAGCATGGTCACGTCCACATTGCCGCCGGACAGCAGGGCGCACACGGTCTTGCCCCGCAGGTCCACCTTGCCGTACATGGCGGCGGCGATGCCCACGGCCCCCGCGCCCTCGGCCACCAGCTTCTGCTTCTCCAGCACCGACAGGATGGCCCCGGCGATCTCGTTTTCGCTGACGGCCACCACCTTGTCCACATACTGGCGGCACATCTCAAAGGTCAGGTCCCCGGGGGTTTTCACCTGGATGCCGTCGGCAATGGTGTGCACGCTGGGCAGGGTCAGAATATGCCCGGCCTCCAGGGACTCCACCATGCTGGCGGCTCCGGCGGCCTGTACGCCGATGACCTGGCAGGAGGGCTTCAGATGCTTCACGGCATAGGCCAGACCCGAGATCAGTCCGCCGCCGCCGATGGGCACCAGGATCACGTCCACATCCGGCAGCTGCTCCAGAATCTCCAGACCGATGGTGCCCTGACCGGCCATGACCCGATAGTCGTCAAAGGGATGGATAAAGGTCAGCCCCTGCTCGTCCCGCAGGCGCACGGCCTCGGCATAGGCGTCGTCATACACGCCGTCCACCAGCACCACGTTGGCCCCATAGCTGCGGGTGGCCTGGATCTTGGAAATGGGGGCGGCGGCGGGGATGCAGATGGTGGCGGGGATCTTCATATCCCGGGAGGCAAAGCCCACGCCCTGGGCATGGTTGCCTGCGGAGCAGGCGATAACGCCCCGGCGCTTCTCCTCGTCGGACAGGGTGGCGATCTTATAGTACGCGCCCCGCAGCTTGAAGGCCCCCGTCTTCTGCAGGCAGTCCGCCTTCAGATAAAAGTCGCAGTCCGGCACCAGGCCCGGCGCGTGCAGCACAGGGGTCTGGTTGATAACGGGGGACAGCACCCGGCGTGCGTCCTGGAGCATTTCCATAGAGATCATATTGTTGCCTCCTTGATTCTGTTCTATATACAAAATCCTATTTTTTGTTCCTATGCCATGTACTACCATGATACCCTCTCCCGCCGCGATTGTCAATTCCTCTTTGGGCAGAGAGCCGCTTTTTTCGCAATATAGACGGAAAAAAGTGACCCGTCCGGCCCTTAAGAGCCGGACGGGAGGGATAAATCGCCGGTTTATCTTCTGTCCATAGGCACATAGGCACGGCCTGCCAGCAGGTCCGTCAGATACTGCCGCACCTGCTCCGGGTCGGCGGGGTCCCGGACCCGGCTCCGCAGGTCTGCCATCATCTGCACCACCTTGGCGTTAGCTCCGCCGTGGCGGGGACCCTTCAGGGAGCACAGGGAGGCCGTCATGGCGGAATAGGTGTCGGTGCCGGTGGAGGTGGTCACATGGTTGGTGAAGGTGGAGCTGTTGCTGCCATGGTCGGCGTGGAGGATCAGCGCCGCGTCCAGGGCCCGGGCCTCCAGGTCCCGGACGTCATAGCCCCGGTAGTACAGCACGCCGGGGCATGGGATGGTGTCCTGACCGTCCACGGTGTAACCCTTTACCTCGGATATGCGGGTGAGGCTGGTGAGGACGCCCCGGCCCGTGGCGTCCCGCAGTCCCCGCTTCACATCATATTTTTCATAGAGCTGCCGGTCAATGTGGGCGTTTTTGCAATTCTAACACGATAAACTTGCAAAACCAATACGCAGAATGAAAATATTTCTACCAATATGCAGGATTCAATGAGCAATTATGCAAAAATTCCGCGGCAGAGGCCCTCCCCTGCCGCGGAATTGAAAACCGGGCAAAGCTGTGCTATACTATATTACAACTGTGCGAATATCTCGCCGATGGGGCCGTCGATGGTCAGGTCCGCTCCCACGCCGCTGCCGGTCTGGCCCTTGTTCACCACCACCAGGTGGCGGCCCCGGAAATACTGCACCAGCCCCGCTGCCGGATACACCACCAGGGACGTGCCGCCGATGATCATCAGGTCCGCCTGGCGGATATAGTGGACGGCCTTGGCCAGAACGTCCTGGTCCAGGCTCTCCTCATACAGCACCACATCGGGCTTGATGTCCCCGCCGCAGGCAGGGCACCGGGGCACGCCGGTGGAATGCAGGATGGTGTCCAGCCCGTAAAAGGCCCCGCATTTTTCGCAGTAGTTCCGCAGAACGCTGCCGTGCAGCTCCAGCACCTCCCGGCTTCCCGCCTTCTGGTGCAGGCCGTCGATGTTCTGGGTGATCACGGCCTTCAGCTTCCCCTCCTGCTCCCACTGGGCCAGCTTCCGATGGGCGGCGTTGGGCTGGGCCCAGGGGGCCAGCATCTTGGCCCGGTAAAAGTCGTAAAACTCCGCCTTGTGGCGGACATAGAAGCTGTGGCTGAGGATGGTTTCCGGCGGGTATTGGAACTTCTGGTGATACAGGCCGTCCACACTGCGGAAATCCGGGATTCCGGACTCCGTGGACACTCCGGCCCCGCCGAAAAACACCATGTTGTCCGATTCCGCCACCCACTGCCGCAGCTTTTCGATCCATTCCGTCATCCGTAAGACCTCCATTTCTTGAATTTATAAGGAGTATGCCATGAACATTCAGATTTTCGGGGCCCGCAAGTCCTTCGACACCAAGAAGGCGGAGCGCTGGTTCAAGGAGCGCCGCATCAAATACCAGTACATCGACCTGGACAGCAAGGGCCTGTCCCCCGGGGAGTACCGCAGCATCCGGGCCGCCGTGGGCTATGACGCCCTGGTGGACCGGGACAGCCCCGACTACCGGGAGCTGGGGATTGACTATCTTCTGCCCCAGGCGGCGGCGGAGAAGCTGCTGGAAAACCCCTGGCTGTTCCGGGCGCCCATCGTCCGCAACGGCCGCCAGGCCACCGTGGGCTACTGCCCCGACGTGTGGAAAACCTGGGAATAGGGGCATTATACCACAAAAATCTGCTGGGGGACAGCCCCGGCGGAAAAATGCGCAAAAAAACAGGTCCGCTCCAGCGGACCTGTTTTTTTTATGGAGTGAGGCGATTACTTGTTGGCCAGAGCCTTGTCGGCAGCAGCCATTTCCTGGAAGATGCCCTGGTGCTTCTTGGCGGTGACAGCCTTGATCACCAGCAGGGTGCCGATCATCAGGACGATGGCGATGATCATGCAGACCACGACGTTCTGCACCAGACCGGCGATGATGAAGCTGACGAAGGACACGGCAGCCACGGTGACGCCATAGGGGATCTGGGTGGCCACATGGTTCAGGTGGAAGCAGTGGGCGCCGGCGGAAGCCATGATGGTGGTGTCGGAGATGGGGGACAGGTGGTCGCCGCACACGCCACCGGCGCAGGAGGCGGCCAGGCCGATGGACAGCAGGGTGGACTGATCATACCAGTCAAACACGGCGCAGACCAGGGGGACCATGATGCCGATGGTACCCCAGGAGGTACCGGTGGCGAAGCCGATGAAGCAGGCCACGATGAAGATCACGGCAGGCAGGAACTTGGCCAGGCTGCCGGTGCCTTCCATAATGCCGCCGACGAAGTCGCCTACCATCAGGCCATTGTCACGGCACAGGCCGCACAGGGTCCAGGCAAAGCACAGGATCAGAATGGGGGAGATCATCTGGATGAAGCCGTTGGGGATGGACTCCATGGACTTGGTGAAGCCGATGAGGCCCCGCAGCCAGTAATAGATGAAGGTGAACACCAGGGCCACGATGGAGCCCAGGCACAGGCCGGGACCGGCGGAAGCGTCGGAGAAGGCCATGACGAAGTTCTGATAGTTCTCACTTTCGGTGTCGAACATACCGCCGGTCCAGACCAGGCCGATGATGCACAGGGCGATCAGGACGATAACGGGCAGCAGCAGGTCCAGCACGGAGGAGTGCTTCTCGCCTTCCTCATAGTCGTCGGCGCCTTCGAAGGGACGCTCGGGGGTGGTGAACAGATCGTCCTTCACCTGGGCATTGTACTCATGGGTCAGCATGGGGCCGTAGTCAATGT
>OHHO01000272.1_pt1 | contig 20544 bp, 18 predicted proteins | sample 1568071 | NCBI WGS metagenome assembly OHHO01 (sample SAMEA3879582, study PRJEB24766) | human gut metagenome | biome: human-associated habitat; feature: feces | place: USA | collected 1985/1987
TCGATGGACGCTTTTGCGGTGGCGATATGCAAGGGCCTGGGAATGCGGCGCATCAACTACCGGCATACCTTTATCATCGCATTGTTCTTTGGTGGATTCCAGGCGCTGATGCCCTTTTTGGGCTGGCTGCTGGGCAGCCGTTTTGCGCAGTACATCACCCGGTATGACCACTGGATCGCCTTTGTGCTGCTGCTGTTCATCGGCGGGAAGATGGTGTGGGACACCCTGCATGAGGATGGCAAGGAAGAGGAAGAATTTGCCAACGAACGATTGGATCTGAAGGAACTGCTGCTGATGGCGGTGGCGACCAGTATTGACGCGCTGGCAATGGGGATTACCTTTGCGTTCCTCTCTGTGAGTATTGGCAAGGCCTCCGGGCTTATTGGATCTCAGCGTTGGGCGTATTTATTGGCAACCGTTTTGGCGCTAAGTATAAGGACAAGGCCTCGCTGACCGGCGGCATTATTCTGATCCTTATCGGCTGCAAGGTGTTGCTGGAGCATCTAGGCATCCTGGGATAAGATTTAGCCGAAACTAACGGATTGACAAATCCGGAACATCATAATATAATAAACCGCGTAAGAGGGAGTAGTTTGCACGGTCTATCGGCTGTGTTGGGCGGTATCGTCATCCCGGCGCTTTGGCGCTCGTGCCGTCCGTAAACACCATGTGTTTAGAACAAGACTTTTACAAAGGTCCCTAATGGGGGCTTTTGTAAGAGTCTTTTTTATATTTAATTGCAAATAATATGCATGAGGTGACTGACTATGATTTTTGAAGAAATCGGCAGCCTGTTTGTGAATGTAGCGGCACTGAGCGACTGGCGCTACTGGGTGATGTGGGCCATCGGCGGCCTGCTCATCTACCTGGCGATTGCCAAGGACATGGAGCCGACGCTGCTGCTGCCGCTGGGCTTTGGCACCATTTTGGTCAATATTCCGCTTTCCGGCGCTATCGACCAGGTGGGTGCGAACGGGCAGGTGACAGAGGGTGCTTTGACCACACTGTTCAATGCCGGCATTGCCAATGAGCTTTTCCCGCTGATCCTGTTTATCGGCATTGGCGCGATGATCGACTTTGGGCCGGTGCTTTCCAATCCCAAGCTGATGATTTTTGGCGCGGCGGCGCAGTTTGGTATCTTTTTGACCTTCTGTGCGGCTTCGATGTTCTTTGGAACCAATGACGCGGCTTCCATCGCGGTCATCGGTGCGGCGGATGGCCCGACCTCCATCTTCGTTTCTCAGATGCTGGGTTCCAAGTATCAAGGTGCCATTATGGTGGCGGCATATTCCTACATGGCACTGGTGCCTATCATCCAGCCGCCGGTCATTAGGGCGCTGACTACCCACAAGGAGCGGTTGATCCGGATGCCCTATAAGCAGGTGGAGATCAGCAAAACCACCCGCATTCTGTTCCCGATCCTTGTGACTATTGTTGCCGGTATCATTGCCCCCACTTCTGTGGCACTCATCGGCTTTTTGATGTTCGGCAACCTGCTGCGGGAATGCGGGGTGCTGAACTCTCTGAGCGAGACCGCCCAGAACGTACTGGCAAACCTCATCACCCTGCTGCTGGGTCTGACCGTAGCCGGGCAGATGACCGCCGACAAGTTTGTCCGGCCGGACACTTTGCTTATCATGGCGCTGGGTCTTGTAGCCTTTATCTTTGATACCGCTGGCGGCGTGCTGTTCGCCAAGCTGGTGAACCTGTTCCTGCCCGAGGGCAAAAAGCTGAACCCCATGATCGGCGCGGCAGGCATTTCGGCCTTCCCCATGAGCGGACGCGTGGTCAACAAGATGGGTCTGGCCGAGGACAACCAGAATTTCCTGCTGATGTATTCCATCAGCGTCAACGTTTCCGGGCAGATCGCATCCGTCCTTGCCGGCGGACTGATCCTTTCCCTGATGGCTTAACGGAGGTGCCTTTATGCTTCATCTTTCTTCCTGGATGACCACCCTGCCCATGATGCTCATCGGCATGACCGGTATCCTGCTGGTCATCGGCTTTCTCGTGCTGGTTGTGATGGCGCTGAACTGCCTCACCCGCCGCAAGTAAAAGAAAAAAATAGGATAAGCAAGCCGCCCGGGAGGATCTGCAGATCTTCCCGGGCGGCTTTTTTCACAGGCGCGGACAGTGCAGTTTTTGCAAAATTCATCCCCGGGCGTCCTGCCGGGTGGTGTGGAAGTACTCCTTGGGGGTCATGCCGTACTCCTTTTTAAAGGCGCGGAAAAAGTGGTTGTAACCGCCAAAGCCGCTGGTCTTGTACACCTCGGTGATGGGCAGCCCCTGCTCGATGAGGGTGCAGCAGCGGTCTAACCGCGCCTTTACGATATAGCGGTGCACCGTCTGCCCGGTCTGGCGTTTAAATTCCCGGGCAATATGTTCCCGGGAAACGAAAAACTCCTTTTCCAGCCGCTCCAGCGTCAGTTCCTCGGTAAGGTGCGCCTGAATAAACAAAAACACCTCGTCCAGCATCAGGTGGTGGCGGCTGACCGATGCGGTGTGGAACTCCGCATGGATGCAGGCACGCAGCGCCAGCACCACAAACATTTGCAGAATACCGTGCTCGAACACCGCTGCACCGAACTGGGTGCGCTCCTGCGGGAGCATCAGCAGCTTCCGGGCAAGGTTTTTCAGCAGCATATAGATCTGGCTGTCCGGGCGCACAGCCACCTGCCGGAAGGGCACCACGTTGAAGCTTTTTTCAAGGTCGGTGTCTGCGTCCGAAAGCTGCGCCAGCGTCTGGGGGGACAGCTGCACCCGGATAAGTTCCAGCGGGCCGTAAGCACCGGCGTATTCCAGTCTGCCGCCCTGACCGGGCTTGAAGATGATGAGATTCTGCTGCTGTGCGGGCAGTACCACCTCGCTGCACCGGAACACGCCGCTGCCCCGCATGACCAGAAACAAATCATAATACGCGCCGGAATAAAATTCCCGGACGGCGCTCTGCTCAAAAAAATAACGCTTGACTGTATAGTTCACCAAAAATCCCTCCGTAAAACTGTCATGTGCGACAGTTTGTTGTACACAACAGAAAAGTACAACTGTTATAATTGCATAATACATCAATTTACGATAGTTTTCAATCATTTTTTGGATATGTATTGATGGAAATTTAACGTATAATGCAAAGCGTAGAAAAGAGACTTGTGCGAAAAGTCTCGTGGTTTCACTGTTTTTAAGGAGGATAAAACACAATGGACCAGAAAAAGACCGTCCGACCCTTCTCTATGAAGGATAAGATCGGCTATACGCTGGGCGATCTGGGCTGCTGCTTCACCGAGCAGTACCGCGCCATGTATCTGTCGATCTTCTACACCCTGATCCTGCAGGTCAACCCCTTCCACGTGGGTATCCTGCTGCTGGTCACCAAGATCTGGGACGCCGTGAACGACCCCATCATCGGCGCGATCGTGGACTCCCGCAAGGCCACCAAGGGCGGCAAGTTCATCCCTTGGATCCGCGCCTTCTCCTTCCCCATGGCAGTGCTGTGCATCCTTGGCTTTGTCAATGTGGGCAATATCAACTACGGCCTGCGTCTGGCCTACATGTTCGTCACCTACGTTCTGTACGAGGCGCTGTACACCTGCGTCAACGTGCCCTTCGGCACCCTGTCCAGCGTGATGACCGATGATGTCAGCCAGCGCACCGCACTGTCCCGCTACCGCAGCCTTGGCGGCACCATCTTCATGACCGTCATGGTCATGATCGGCCCCCTGTTCCTGTATGTGGACAACAAGCCCGTGGCTGGCCGCTTCCTGATGCTGGCCTGCATCTGCGCTATGCTGGGCCTGCTGTGCCTGCAGATCACCTGCGTGTGGTGCAAGGAGCGCGTGGAAGTGCCCGAGCGTCCGCAGGGCGAAAAGCTGAACTACCTGCACGTGCTCAAGGAGATCTCTCACAATAAGGCTCTGCTGGGCGTTATGTTCTTCAGCCTGACCGGTATGATTGGTGCTTCCGTGGTCAACGGCCTGAACACCTACCTGTATAAGGACTTCTTCGGCAACGTTAAAATTCAGGCTGTCTCCGGTATGCTGAGCGTGCTGTACGCTGTGCTGTCCTTTGCCATCACCCAGCCTCTGGCCAACAAGCTCGGCAAGAAGGAGTGGTGCTGCATGGGCGCAGGCTTTGCCGCCATCGTGTTCGGCATCCTGTTCTTCTTCCCCGTCCACAACCCTGTGGCCTTCATCGTCATCAACGGTATCTGCTATCTGGGCGCTTCCGGCATGCAGGTGCTGATCTGGGCTATGGTCAACGACGCCATCGACTACCACGAGCTGCAGACCGGCGAGCGCAACGAGGGCATCGTCTACTCCACCTACTCCTTCTTCCGCAAGCTTGCAAGCGCCATTTCCGGCAGCCTGTCCAGCTTTGTGCTGGGTGCCATCGGCTACAACGTTACCGCAGGCGCTGTGCAGACCGCAGGCGTTGTGAACGCCATCTGGAAGAGCTACACCGGCATCTACTTCCTGGGCTACGGCATTGCAGTTGCCATCCTGTTCTTCGTCTACCCCCTGACCAAGCAGAAGACTGCCGAGATGCTGACCGAGCTGAAAGCTCGCCGCGCCGCAAAGGAGAGCAAGTAAACCATGAAGATTTTACAGGTTCAGTTTAAAAACCGCAATGGTCACACCCTGCGCGGCATCGTGACCCTGCCCGACACCGAGGGCAAGGTACCCTTTGTGGTGCATCTGCACGGCTTTGCCGGCAGCTGCAGCGGCTACAAGTCCATGTACACCCACCTGTCCCGCGCTCTGGCAGCGCAGGGCATCGGCAGCGCCCGGTTCGATTTCTACGGCAACGGCGAGAGCGACGGCGAGTTCGAGGATATGAGCTTCGACGGCCTGCACACCGATGCACAGGATATCTTTGCATGGGCAGCTGAGCAGCCCTATGTGGACAGCGAAAAGCTGTTCCTCTCCGGCCAGAGCATGGGCGGCTACATTGCCGCTTCCTGCGCACCGGTCATCCAGCCCCACGGCCTGATCCTGCTGTGCCCGGGCGCCGGGATGTGGTTCGGCTGCGCACAGCGTGCCGACGGCGTTGTGCAGACCGGCAAGGACTACACCGACATGGAGGGTCTGTGCTACAAGATGGCCTTTAACTACGAGATGGCCAAGCACCCCGATCCCTTTACCGAGGCCAAGGGCTACAACGGCCCGGTGCTGCTGCTGCGCGCCGACGATGACCGTCTGGTGGACGAGGGCACCTGCAGCCGTTACGCACAGGTGTACACCGCACCCGAGGTGGACACCATTGCGGGCGGCGGCCACAACTTTGCTACGCTGGCAGCCCGTGCCACCGTGGAGAAAAAGACCGCAGCATTCATCAAAGCAAATCTGTAAAGCAAAGCGTATCTGCAAGGAGGCTTTTGTATGGAAAACGTAATTCTGCAGCCCATCGAGGTGGGCGGACAGACCTTTAAAAACCGCATCATGTTCCCCCCGCTGACCACCGGCTACGAGAAAAACGGCATGATCAGCGAGCAGGACATGGGCTTCTACACCCGTTTGGCAAAGGGCGGCGTGGGCTACATCGTTATGGGCGATGTGGCGCCCATCAACAGCTTTTCTCCCACCCCCAAGCTGTTTGACGACAGCCAGATCCCTGCCTTCAAGGCACTGGCCGACAGCGTGCACGCCTACGGCACCAAGCTGGGCGTCCAGCTCTTCCACCCGGAGTACGATGTGGACGCCATCAACAGCCTGTTTATGCAGAAGAAGTTTGACGAGATGCGTCAGCGCCTGCACCACGACATGATGTTCTTTACCGATGAGGCCAGCGAGGAGATGCTGATGTCCATCATCGATAAGATGTGCGCCTGCGCAGTGCGTGCCCAGAAGGCCGGTGTGGACGTCATCCAGATCCACGGCGACCGCCTGAACGGCTGCCTGTGCTCCACCCGCATGAACCACCGCACCGATAAGTTCGGCGGCAGTCTGGAGAACCGCGTCCGCTTTGCCCGTATGCTGACCCGCGCCATCCGCAAGGCTGTGCCGGATATGGTCATCGACTACAAGCTGTCCATCGTCACTCCGCAGCGCGGCAAGGGCGGCATTGACGAAGCCGACGCCGTGCAGTTTGCCCAGTGGCTGGTAGAGGACGGCGTGGATATGTTCCACGTTGCCCAGGCCAACCACACCGGCAACATGGCCGACACCATTCCTCCCATGGGCGTACAGCCCTACGGCTTCTTCGTCAAGATCGCCGGGGACATCAAAAAGGCCGTCAATGTGCCGGTCAGCGCCGTGGGTCGTATCGTAGACGCCGACATGGCTGCGCGTGTCATCGAGAGCGGCATGGCCGACATGGTTGCCATGGGTCGCCCGCTGCTGGCAGACCCCGACTGGGGCACCAAGATCGCTGCCGGGAAGGCCTGCGATATCCGCCGCTGCATCAGCTGCAACAAGGGCTGCACCGATGCCATCCAGAACCGCCAGTTCCTCTCCTGCGTGCTGAACGCGGAGAACGGCTACGAGAACACCCGCAGCATCCAGCCCGCAGCGCAGAAAAAGAAGATTGCCGTCCTCGGCGGCGGCCCTGCCGGTCTGGAAGCAGCCCGTGTGGCAGCGCTGCGCGGCCATGACGTGACCCTGTTTGAAAAGACCACCACTCTGGGCGGTCAGCTGAACATTGCCTGCGTGCCTCCCCGCAAGGAGGAGATGCGCCGTGCCGCACAGGATCTGATCCACGCAGTCTGCAACGCCGGTGTGCACCTGTGCATGGGTCAGACCCGCACCGCAGAGCAGCTGAAGGATGCCGGCTTCGAGGCTGTCATCAACGCTGTGGGCGCACACAGCGCCGCACCCCGCATCCCCGGCATCGACAGCGTGAACGTTGCCGACGCGTGGAAGGTTCTGGCCGGTGAGCAGCAGGTGTACGGCACGGTGGCTGTCATCGGCGGCGGCATGGTAGGCTGCGAGACCGCAGAGTATCTGGCTGCCCGCGGCTGCAAGGTGTCCGTTATCGAGATGATGGACAAGATCGCCGCAGGCGAGAGCACCACCATTCTGCCCACCCTGCTGGAAAACTACAAGACCTACGGCGTGGAGCAGTACCCCAGCCACAAGGTCAAGGAGTTCCGCATGGACGCCGTCGTCTGCGAGAACAAGGACGGCGCAGAGGTGACCATCCCCTGCGATTACATCGTGCTGGCTATGGGCGCACGCTCCAACGAGTTTGACGCTGCTGCGCTGGAAGCTGCCGGTATCCCGGTGTATTCCATCGGCGATGCCGCCGGCAAGGCTGCGGATATCTCCAACGCCATCCGCACCGGCTATGATACCGCCTGCCAGCTGTAAAACAAAAATATCGTTCTATTTGTGGGTCAGAAACGCCTGTGGGCGCTTCTGACCCACTTTTTTTACCCTCTCAGGCAAAGCCGTCAGGGTTTTGCCTCGCCCTCTCAGGCGCTCCCGCGCCAGCTTCCCCGAAGGGGGTAGCCAAGGTTTAAAGCCCGTTGCTAAAGTATTAGGCATCATGAGGAGGCTTTCGGCAGTGCTCTTGGCTCTCCCTTTGAGGAAAGACTTCCACCCGCTCCGGGGGGAAGATGCGCGCAGCGACGAAAGGGGGAAATCTGGCATCGCGCAGCGATGACTGAGAGGGTCATGTTGACTTCCGTGCCGCAGCGCCCCCGCCGCATGACTGTTTCCGCGTGGAAACAAGCGCGGCAGCTGCCGTTTGCCTCCACGACCCCTCCTGTGAAAATAGCGTTTGTCGCACTCCGCAGAGTGCGACAAACGCGAAATTATAAATAATCTTTCCGCTGAATATGCGCAAAGCGAACGCGGAGCGCATTCAAAATCGTCCCACATAAAAAGGCTGCTGCACAAAAACCTGTGCAGCAGCCTTAACTATTAACTTGCGGATCAGATGCTGAACTGCACGGCGCAGAAGGCGGCATAGATGCACAGCAGTGCAATGCCCTGCGGGCGGCTCAGCTTGCCCTTGATCAGAGCGGGCAGGGTGAGCAGCAGCATCACGGCAAACATGACCGGGATATCCATCACCAGCGAGGCGTTCATGCCTGCGATGGTGGAGTTCTGCGGGATGCTGAAGGGTGCCAGCGTGACGGACACGCCGCTGACCAGCACCAGATTAAACACGTTTGCACCGATGACATTGCCCAGCGACAGCGCACCGTGGCCCTTAGCCAGCGAGGTGATGGCAGTGACCAGCTCCGGCAGCGAGGTGCCCAGTGCCACAAAGGTCAGCGCAATGACCGACTCCGGCACGCCCAGCGCCTGCGCGATGAGGGTGCCGTTGTCCACCAGCAGGTCAGCGCCCACAGCAATGAGCACTGCGCCGATGGCCAGCAGCCCCAACTCCTTGGCAAAGGAGCCTTCCTCAGCCTGCTCCTCCTCTTCCGGGGCGGGGGCGTTTTTCATAGCCAGCACGTTGCACACGATGTAAGCCACGAACATGGCCAGCAGGATCAGACCTACCGGGCGGGTGAAGGAGCCGGTGGTGTAGGCCACACCGGCATAGAAAGCGGCAGCCACAAAGAAGAAGGCCACCGGGGTGCGCAGGCTCTTGGGGTCAACCTTGCCCGGGCGCACCGCAATGGTGATGGCGGCGATCAGTGCAGAATTGCAGATGACCGAGCCGATGGCGTTGCCGTAGGCGATCTCGCCGTGACCGGTGAGGGCAGAGGTGGTGGACACCATGACCTCCGGCAGGGTGGTACCGATGGACACCACCGTGGCACCAATGAGCAGCTCCGGCACATGGAAGCGGCGGGCGATGCCGGTGGCACCGTCCACAAACCAGTCGCCGCCCTTGATCAGGCACAGCAGACCCACGATAAACAACAGAACAGGGATCAGCATAATATTTCTCCTTTTTTTCAAGTGATGGCAGCAGAGGCACAAAAAAAGACCTTTATCACATCCTGCCCAAAACGGGAAAATGTGATAAAAGTCTCAAGCATCCGGTGCTGCATCGGGCATTTCTGCCGGGACTGTCGCTGCAGCACAGCGCACCCGTTTTTCAACCAAGGTACGCCCCTTACTCCCTTTTATCCAGAGAATATTATACCTGTTTTCCGGCAAAAGCGCAAGGGGAAATATGGGATTTATTCTGCCTTGATCACTTTTTTGGCGTTGGGGTAAATGCGCTCCATGCGGGCGTTGTCGAAATGCTCATCAAGGAACACTTCCAGCTGGCCGTTGGGCGCTTCGCCGCTGGTGCGGGCATCGTACCGCGCCAGTGCCAGCGCGCTGGTAAGCATATTCACCGCCATGAACACCGCCAGTGCCGCTGTCATCCACGGACGGATATGGCTGCGCACCTTTTTCATCAGCTTCAGCACCAGCGGGTAGCCGTAACGCATCCACAGCACCGCCGCAATGCCCCAGAAAAAGCAGTACAGCAGGTTGATACGCCCGCCCAGATTGAACTTGAACTTGCTGTAATCCCAGAACACGGTACCGAACAACAGCTCGGTGACGGCACTGCACACATACTCGTACACGCCGCCCAGCACCGTGCCGAAGGCGAAGAGATAGCGGTCGCTTTTGTCCTGATTCTGCCGCAGCAGCACGGTAGCCATGGCCAGTGCCAGCCCCCACACCACGCTGAAAGGCCCCCACACCAGACTGGAGCGGCTCATCCATACCCCAGCGGTCAGGCGGCAGAACACGGTCTCCACCAGATCGCCCAGAAACGCCCCGATGACGAACAGCCACAGCAGGTCTGCCGCGCTGAGGAAGTCGGCCTGCCCCTTCTGCACCGCCGTGGGCTGCTGCCGGGCGGCCTCCGGGTAGGCGCGCTGGATGCGCTTTTCCACATACACGGCAATGCGGCGGCGCAGGGTATCGGAGCGCTCTTCCAGCTTCTGGTTCAGCTGTTCCAGCACCGGGTGCTGCGCTGTGTACCGCCCCACCAGCACCGCCGAGCCCAGCTGGTCCAGCGCCGCGATGCCAAGCGCAGCCCACACCAGCGGATGCAGCAGCCAGTCCGGCACAAGGGCGCACAGACGCAGCAGCAGCCCGTTGCCCCAAAGCACGGTCACCATGCCCAGCGCACCCCACAGCACCGAGTACTGCAGGCAGACGTAGCCGTTCAGGTTGAATTTTTTATCGGAGTAATCCCACCATTTGCGGTTGTGCAGCCGTTCCAGCAGCTTTGCCGTGAGCCACTCCACCACGGTAGCCGTAAGCATACAGGCCACAAACAGCACCACCGGCTTTGTGCGCATATCTGCAAAGCCCACTGCCATCAGGATGGCCGTGGTACCATACACAAAGCAAAACGGCCCCGCCGCCATGCCGCGGTTTGCAAACCGCCTGCCCCGGAAGGTAGCCACCACGGTCTCCCCTACCCACCCAAGGAAGGAATAGACCAGATACAGCACGCCCAGCGTGTAGAAGTTCAGTGTCATCGCGCATTCCTCGCCTTCTGTTTTTATGTTTTGATTGTACTCGCTTGCGCCGGTTTATACAAGAGGACAGCAGAAAAATGTTACAATTGGCGTGCGTTTTCATTTTACGAACACATCATTCCGGGCAGACCGCAGTCTGCCCGGAATGATGCAATTAAAAACATTTTTCCGTTAAAAAAGCCGCTGCACAAACACGGTGCAGCGGCTCTCGGAGTTTATTTATAATGGATTACAGCTGGCTCTTATACAGCTCCACGATTTCCTCCACGCTGGTGTCGCGGGGGTTGCCGGGACGGCAGGCGTCTGCAAAAGCGGACTCGGCGAGGAACTGGATGTCCTCTTCCTTCAGGATGCCGTGCAGGTTTGCGGGGATGCCCACGTCTGCGCTCAGCTGCTTGACGGCAGCGATGGTAGCATCAGCGGCTTCCACATCGTTCATCTCGTCGATGCCCATAACGCCCATAGCCTTGCCCACGGCACGGTAACGCTCGCCGGCAACGCTCTTGTTGTACTCCAGACCCACCGGCAGCAGGATAGCGCAGGCCACACCGTGGGGGGTGTCATACAGGGCAGACAGGCCGTGTGCCATGGAGTGCACGATGCCCAGACCCACGTTGGAGAAGCCCATACCGGCAATGTACTGACCCAGAGCCATGCCCTCGCGGCCCTCCGGGGTGTTCTGTACAGCGCCGCGCAGGCTCTGGCTGATGAGCTTGATGGCTTCCAGATGGAACATATCGGAGATGACGCAGTGGCCCTTGGTGATGTAGCCCTCGATGGCGTGGGTCAGCGCATCCATACCGGTGGCGGCGGTCAGACCCTTGGGCATGGAGGACATCATATCGGGGTCAACCACAGCGATCTCGGGGATATCGTTGGTGTCCACGCAGACGAACTTGCGCTTCTTCTCCACATCGGTGATGACGTAGTTGATGGTGACCTCAGCAGCAGTACCGGCAGTGGTGGGCACTGCGATGGTGAACACCGCGTGCTTCTTGGTGGGAGCAACGCCTTCCAGAGAGCGGACGTCCGCAAACTCGGGGTTATTGATGATGATGCCGATGGCCTTTGCGGTATCCATGGAGGAGCCGCCGCCAATGGTCACAATGCAGTCAGCCTCGGCAGCCTTGAAGGCAGCCACGCCATCCTGTACGTTGGCGATGGTGGGGTTGGGCTTGATCTCGCTGTAAACAGCGTAGGCAAAGTTTGCGGCATCCAGCAGGTCGGTGACCTTTTTGGTAACGCCGAACTTGATCAGGTCGGGGTCGGAGCAGACGAAAGCCTTCTTGTAGCCACGGGCGGTCAGCTCGGGAACGATGTTCTCGATAGCACCGTGGCCGTGGTAGGAGATGGTATTCAGAACAATGCGGTCAGCCATAATACAAATCCTCCAAATCTGTTTGCAGCCGCCTTTCCGGCGGCGTTCCTCTACGTTTCAGCATAGCACATCGTCAAAAAATTTGCAATGTAAAATTGTTTAAATTTGTGGTATATTTTTATACTTGTGTATTATTTTCTGTCATTTTTGTCTGTTTTCCGGCATTATTATCCCCTGCAAAAAAACAATCCTTGCCAAATTGCCGTGCCTGTGTTATACTATCTTAGTAACCTTTGCTGGTGTGGCGCAATGGCAGCGCAACTGATTTGTAATCAGTGGGTTGCAGGTTCAACTCCTGTCACCAGCTCCATACAAAATCCCTGGATCCATTTGGATCCGGGGATTTTTTTGTGCCGAACGCAGGCTCCTTCCTGCGCAAAGAACGACTTTCTTCGTAAAATTTGTGCAAGATGTCGCAAAAATATTGTCTTCGTAAAAAAAAGCAGTATAATACAAGCAACAACAACTAACAGGAGGGAAAATGGAATGCGTCACTCTTTGGGAACCATCGCCTGGCGCGGGCTGAAAGGCCGCCGCCGCGATACCGCTATGATGCTCTGCGTGCTGGCGGCAGTGTTTGCGCTGCTTACAGCGGTGCTGTGCTATCAGCAGAGCGGCAGCCGCGCCATGGAGGTGCAGCGCCAGGATCTTTACGGTGCCTGGCAGCTTGCCCGTTACGACCTGACCGCCGCAGATGCCGATGCCTTTGTGCAGCAGACAGCCCCCGCTGCGGTGGGGCGTGCGGCGCAGTATGCGATCCTTGTCAACGACAAGGACCTTGCCTTTGGCGCGCTGGGCACTGTGGACGAGGGATATCTCTCCTGTGGGCAGCTGCAGCTGCTCAGCGGACGGCTGCCCGGCACCGCCGGAGAGGCAGCGCTGACCACCTCGGTGCTGGACAGCATCGGGGCCTCCTATGAGCTGGGGCAGACCGTGACCCTGCAGGCGGTGCATGGGGACGATGCACCGGTCCTGCTGCAATTTACCCTGTGCGGGGTGCTGCCCTCCTACGATGCCTACTGGGCGGTGGGCAGCAACCTGCCGGTGGATGCGCTGGTCACCGCCGACAGTCTGCCCCAAAGCTGGGACAGCAAAATACAGCTGCTGTGCTGCTATGCTGGTGCCGTGCCGCTGGCTCCTTATATAGACGGCAGCCAGGATCCCACCTGGGTGCGCAACACCTACGCCTATCCGGAAGCGGATCTGACCCGGAGCGGCAGCTGGGCTTTTATGGGCGGCTGTGCCCTGCTGACCCTGTGCGCGGTGCTCGTGCTGTGCACCCTGCAGCTGCGCCGCCGGGAGCAGAGCCTTGTCACTCTGCGTATGATCGGTGCCGGAAAAACCGCCCTCGTGGCGCTGTGCCTGTGGGAAGCCGTTTTTCTGCTGCTGTTCTGCCTGCCGATCGGCAGCCTGCTGGGGGTCGGCCTGTGTGCCGCCACCCTTGCCGTGCAGGGGCACGTGCGCTATCTCAGCCTGCCGTGGGGACAGCTGGCGCTGGCGTGGGCTACCGGCACCGGGGCCGTGCTGCTGGGCTTTTTGCTGCCTGCCCTGCGGCAGGCCGGGCAAAAGCTGACCCATCTGCCCCAGAAAAAGGTAAGATTACAGCGCCGTGTGCGGCTGCTTACGCCGCTGCCGCTGCGGCTGGTGGTGCTCAATGCGCTGGGGCTTACGCTGGCGCTGTGCTGTGTGTTCCTGAGCATCTGGAAGCTGCTTCCCTACCGCCGCACGGCGGCTTCGGCAGCGGTGCAGGTAAGCGCCGGGCAGAACACCCTGACCGACGGCCTTGCGGAGGATCTGCTGCGCCTGCCGGACGTCCAGCAGGCCGCCATGCGCACCGATATGAACTATCTGTGCGGCCTTTCCAGCGATGCCTTTACGGCGCATGACCTGTGGGGACTGTATACCCACCAGGACAGCCTCTACACCATGTTTACCATGCAGGATGCAGACACGGTAAACACCCTTGTCACCGCATTGCCGGATGCAGAGCTGGAAGCGCTGGCTGCGCAGTGCAGCACCCCTGTGGATCTGGACGCACTGCGCAGCGGGCAGGCCGTGCTGCTGTATGCGCCGGATTTTGTACTGGACGAAAACGGCCAGACCCAGTGGGGCACGCAGGCCGCACCCTTTGCGGGCTGCACGGCAGTGCTGGAGTACCCTACCCTGGACGGCGCACACAGCCAAAAGAGCCTGACCATCGGCGGCGTGATTGCAAGCATTGATATGGACAGCCTGCCCTTTGCAGACAGCTCCCCCACCACCTACCAGCTGTACTGCAGCCAGGCGCTGGGCCGCGCCCTCTGGGCAGAAGAATACGGCACGCCCTACGGGTATACCGCCATCAACCTGAAACTAAAAGCCAACGCCAGCTACGCTACCCAGAAATCCATTGCAGGGCTGGTGACCCGCCGGGGCGGCGTACTGCGCACCAACAGCTACGAAACTGCCAGCCGGATGTATCAGGAAGGCAGCACCGGCGCGTTCTTCTGGGCGGTCGCCGGAGTGGTGGGCGCTGCACTGGCCCTGTTTTTACTGTGGAACCTGTTCGGGCTGTACTGGCAGCACCAGCGGCTGCGCATCGGTATCTTTCAGGCAGAGGGCACCTCGGCTGCCATGCTGCGGCACTGCGGCATCCGGCAGGGCGTGCTTGCAGTGCTGGGTGCGCTTTTGCTGGGCAACCTGGCCGTATGGGGCCTGTGGCGCTGGAGCTGGCACAGCCTGGTCACCCGGCAGAGCGGCCGCATCCTGACCTTTGCGGCCCTGCCTATGGCCGTATCGGAGTATCCCTGGGCGCTGCACCTTGCGGTATGCGCAGGTTATCTGCTGTTCGTGCTGGCGCTGCAGCTGGCCCCGCTGGAGCGGCTGGCACGCAGCCAGCCCATGGACAATCTGAAAAAAGGAGTGTAACGCGATGAGAGAGATCGTACTGGAAGCCCGGGCTGTGACCCGTACCTACGGCACCGGCACCGGTGCCACCCACGCCCTGCGCGGGGTGGATGTGGAGATCGAGCAGGGCAGGTTTACCGCCATCATCGGGGCCAGCGGCTGCGGCAAATCTACCCTGCTGCAGGCACTTGGCGGGTTGGATGCCCCCACCAGCGGCAAGGTACTGCTGGAAGGGCAGGATCTGTATGCGCTGCCGGATGCCGCACTTGCCCGGCTGCGCCGTACGCGGCTGGGGTTCGTGTTCCAGGCATTCCACCTGCTGCCGGAGTATACGGTGCGGGACAACATCCTGCTGCCGCTGCTGCTGGACAAACGGGAGCCGGACGAGGAATACCTTGCCCTGCTTACCCGGCAGCTGGGGCTGACCGCGCTGCTGCAGCGCCAGCCCACCCAGCTTTCCGGCGGGCAGCAACAGCGCGCCGCCATTGCCCGGGCACTGATCACCCGCCCTGCGGTCGTGCTGGCAGACGAGCCTACCGGCAACCTGGACCACCAGAACAGCGTGGAGGTATTCCGCCTGCTGCGGGAGGCAGCCGCACAGCAGCACCAGACCGTTGTGTATGTCACCCACGACCAGGGGCTTGCGGCGCAGGCAGACCGGGTGCTGCGGATGCAGGATGGCCGGATCGAAGAAGCATAAAACCTGCACTTTTTTCTCTGTCCGGGTGTTTGCGAATGGTGGATCTTGTTGTATAATAGAGAAAACACGCCCCGGAACAAAAGGAGGAACCTACCATGATCCAATTCGGTCTACGTCTGCACGACGCAGAAAAGCTGCCCATTGAACAGGTGCTGCCGCTGGTACGCCAGAAGGGCTTTTCCTGCGTGCATCTGGCACTGAGCAAATCCCTGAAGGAGGTGCCCAACACCCCCTCTGCCCTCACCCCCGGCTACGCGGCCTATCTGCGCCGTCTGTTTGCAAAAAATGAGCTGGACATTGCGGTGCTGGGCAACTACCTGAATCTGGCGCACCCGGATACGGATGCTCTGCACGCCATTCAGGAAAAGTACTACGCGCATATCCGCTTTGCCAGCCTGCTGGGCTGCGGCATGGTGGGCACCGAGACCGGTGCACCCAACGCAGAGTACAAGTTCTGCCCGGAGTGCCGCAGCGATGCCGCCCTTGCCACCTTTATCACAAACTTCAAGCCGGTGGTGCGCTGCGCCGAGCAGTACGGCGTGACCATTGCCATTGAGCCGGTGGTCAGACACATTGTGTATGACGCCCGCCGCGCCCGCACCGTGCTGGACGAGATCGGCAGCCCCAATCTGCAGATTCTGCTCGACCCGGTGAACCTTTTGAACATGGAAAACGTGGACCAGCGGGAGGAAGTGTTCGCCGAGACCATTGAGCTGCTGGGCAAGGATGTGGCCATGATCCACTTCAAGGACTTTTTGCTGCAGGACGCCGACGGGCAGCTGGCTGCCACCGGTGCCGGACAGGGCGGTATGGGCGACTACCGCACCATTCTGCGGTTTGCCAAGGAACAGAAGCCCTATGTGTTCGCCACCTTGGAGAACACCACCCCGGAAAACGCAGTCCAGTGCCTGCAATATCTGCAAAAACAGTACGACGAGTGCTGATAACAAATTGAACTGCACGCTGCTATCCGCAGCAGCTGGTGTTTTCATAGTATGAAAAAAGTCTGAACCGGTGGCTCATGCCTCAGTTCAGACTTTTTTGTTATTCTATGCCTTTATCTGCCAGCGGCAAAGGCTCAGGCCTTCGTAGCCTGAAAGCTGATCTGCTCAATGGCCTCGTTGAGAATACTAAAATTGAGAATTATTTGTCAATTTTCGAAAGGTGCGGAGTAGGCACCCCTGCCCCCCTAATGAAAGCAAAACGGCCTGAGCCCTGTACCATACAGGATCCAGACCGTTCCGATTGCTTTACTTCTGCTCTTTGTCCACTACCTGGATCTTGCCCTTCTTCCACAACACATAGGAAGTCAGGATGCCGATGGGCGGCATCACGATGATAAAGATGCCCACAAGTCCGCCCAGCACGGAACCGTAGCCCGCAAGGCGTGCGGCGAGGGAGAGCACCGTCATGATGATCAGCACCGGAAGCACCCCCTTGATGCCACCCTTGACCACCTTGCTGCCACTGGACGAGCTGGCGAACAGGCCCAGCGCCATGGAGCCGAACAGGGCCGGCAGCAGGTAGCCGGAGGCCGTCTTGACGGCGGGCAGCTCGAATACCGGACTGATGAAGGAGGCGCACACCGCTGCCAGCGTCAGGATGGCAACCGTCATCAGGGAAGAGACCGCAACAGCCACCGAGGCAATGGCCTCACCCTCCGGGGTATTGGGCTGCTTTTTGGTCAGGTTCATGGCGTTTGCCGCCACCGGGAGCTTCAGGTTCATAATGTTGCCGGTGATGAAAGCCAGATAGGCCGAGCAGCCCAGAATGGGGGTGTAGCTCAGTGCTTCCGAAAAGCCCACCGGGATGTAGATGAGCAGGATGGAAAAGGTGTTCACGTTGAACACCTCGCCCAGAGACGGGATGCTGTCGTAGGCAGCCAGCACCACAAAGGGCAGCGCCACCATGTAAATGAGGGCGATCAGGGTACCCACACGGCCCCAGCGGTGCGCCCAGCTCTGGAAGGAGTCCATTTTGGTCTCAGTCTTTGCTTTGCTCATGTCCGTTTCCCTCCTCAACCGAAAATCCGTACCCACGCCAGCGACGAGATCAGACCGCCCAGCATGGAGAATGCCATCACGAAGTTATTGAGCCATGCAAGACCCGGGCGCTTTGCCAGCACGCCCACACCAATGGCGATCACAAGACCGGTGATCATAACGGCAGCCTGCACATTGTCAGTGAACAGCAGAATGGGAATGTATACCGAGAACATCACAAGCATGAACACGCCGGACAGCACGTTTTCCAGGTGCTGCCGCCGTTTTCGGCTGCAGAGCGGTCCACGCTCTTGCACAGCTTTTTGCCGAGGGGCAGCAGGATCAGGAAACCGCTCAGCATACCCACGCTCATCAGGATCATCACCACGCCGAACTGCCGTCCGGTGGCGCTTTCCAGCATTTCCGCAGAGGATGCGTAGCCCAGCACCTGCGCAATGGAGCTGGAGATCATAGTCTCGTAGGACAGAGAACCGATGACCGACAGCCGCCACCATGCCCACACGCTGCCCAGCACCGCAATGAGCACGAACAGCCCCACCACGATGGAAAGGCTGGGCACGACGGAAAATATAAGGCTGGATTTGATCACGTTGCTCAGTTCCTTGCGGGTGATGCCCAGCTCCAGACAGTGGTCGTAGGCCTTTTTGAGGTAGACCAGCGAGAATGCAGAAATATACAAAAGACCGCCGATGACCAGCGCCAGCAGCAGCGGGCTCTGGATGATATCTTTCATAGTTGCCATAGATTGTCCTTCCTATAAATACAGAATAAACGAAAAAAAGCGGGTATTTTCTGCCCGCCGTCCTCGTGATACGGACAGGATACCCAAAAAAGCAGTTTCTGTCAAATAAGTATGACTAAAGTGTGAACAGCTTTTGGATACATTTCCGGCAGGAGAAGCCGTAAAAAGCTTTTACCGTGTTAAAATAATAAAGTGTTGACTGCCGGTCACTTTGCTTCCGTTGAAAATTGCACAAATTTTAAAGAAAATTTCTGTCGTTCTGCCGAAAGCAGCAGACCTAGGCAAGGTGTTTTTCTGCCTTGTCCTTGTCGGTGTATCAGGTCTTTTTTCGTAAAATACAAAGCAAAAAAGGGAGTTCCGTCCCGGACCAATGTCCGGGCAGAGCTCCCTTTTCACTTATTTTATTATGTCTTACTCGGCTTCCAGATCCTGCAAGGTCAGCTTGTCGGCGGTGTAGCCGTTGCCCTCCCTGTTCAGGACAGCTTGATCTTCAAATCAGCCAGCAGATTTACCGCCTCCGGCAGCGAGAACCTGGCATCCTTCAGGCGGCTGCCCAGAATATCCACCTTATAGCCGGTGGCCTCCCGGAAATCCGCCTTGCGCAGATCGCACTGGTAGAACTCCGTTTCGTGCAGCTCTGTGCCCTTGAAACTTGCCAGTTGCATCTCGCACTTGGCAAACATGGAGCCTACGATCTCGTTTCCGTTTGAAAAATCAAAGCGGTTGAAGTTCATTTCGGTAAAGGTGTTGTATTTCAGGCTGCAGTCCTTCAGGGTGTGGATAGGGTCTGGGAATGCGCCGTTTGACAGCAACGATGCCCACTCGATCTCCTGCAGGCGGCAGTCCTCAAAATCCAGCGACTGCACTGAGGAGGACACGCTCCGCAGCCCGGTGATCTCGCACCGCACGAACCGACACTCGTTCAGGGTGGTGTGGTCCAGCTCACATTTTGAAAAGGAGCAGTCCACAAATACGCAGTCCGCAAAATCGCAGCTTTCAAAGGCTTCCCCTGCAAATGACAGGCCGGTAAACCGTTCACCTTCGCAATAACGTTCTGTCGTAGCCTTCCCCTTTTTATCGCAGTTCTTCCAGCAGGGCGGTGCAACCCTCCAGCACATCCTGCCATGTAGCTTCAAAGTCCCCGGTGTACCACGGGTCTGCCACATCGCCGGGGCGGCGGGTGTGATCCATCAGCAGCGAGACTTTGTGCTCCGGGTCGCCGCCCACAAACCGTGCCATGTTCCGCAGGTTGTTGTGATCCATGGCGATAAGATAATCGTAAGTCTCGTAGTCCCGCCGGGTCATCTGCCGGGCGGTCTTGCCCGCGCAGGAGATGCCGTGCTCCGCCAGCTTGCACCGGGCAGGCGGATAGACCGGGTTGCCGATCTCCTCGGTGCTTGTGGCAGCCGAGGCAATTTCAAACTGCGCGGAAAGCCCGGCCTTTTCCACTAAGTCCTTCATCACAAATTCCGCCATGGGGCTGCGGCAGATATTGCCGTGGCAAATAAACAAGACTTTTTTCATCTTACTCCCCCAGCACCTCGCCCAGTGCCAGCACGGCGTTGCGGACGCACTCCGGGCAGGGGCACAGCGGTGCACCGGTCTCCACACCTTTCAGGTCTTTACAAATGGTAGCGCCGCATTTTTCCTGAAAGTTTTGCAGCAGTTCCTTGGAAATGCGGGGTGTGCCCTTGCCGTCGGTGACGATGCCCACCACCATCACAGCGCCGATCAGTGCGCCGCAGGTGCTCTCCATGCAGCCCATGCCGGCGGCATAGCCTGCGCCCAGCTTCATCAGGGTGTCGGCATCCACCGGCAGCTTATCCTCAAATGCTTTCAGCACCGCCTGCGCGCAGTTGCACTGTCCGGCAGCTTTCCATGCGGCAGCCTGCGCTGCCCGTTCTTTGATGTTCATTTCACAGTCCTCATCTTTCTTTGATCCGTTCCGGTTCATTGCGTTCAGTATACCACGCTTTTCCCCTGCGGAAAAGATTCCGCCTCCATAAAGCCCTATTTCCGGGATCAGTTCCTACACCACCACATACAGCATAGCTCCGGCAAAAAGGTCAAGAACCTTTGTTCACCTTGTGCCCTCCTGCGGCTTCAACGCCCTTTTGCGGTATTGCAGAGGGCTTTGCCCGGTGGCTTTTGCAAAGCGGGTGGAAAAATTGCTGGCATCCCCAAAGCCTACCTTCTGTGCAATTTCGCCGACGCTGTGGTCGGTGAGGACAAGCAGTTCCTTTGCCTGTGTAATGCGGAAGTTGACCAGATAATTATACGGTGTCGTGCCCATATACCGCCGGAACAGCCGCAGAAAATAACTTTTGCTCATGTGTGCCTCTGCCAGCAGGTCGGCAAGGCAAAGTTCCTGCTGGTAATGTTTGCGTATGGTCTCCACTGCCTGCAAAATGACCTGCCGTGTGCTGGTGGTTTCAGCTTCTGCAAGAATGCTCC
>OHHO01000274.1_pt1 | contig 20381 bp, 14 predicted proteins | sample 1568071 | NCBI WGS metagenome assembly OHHO01 (sample SAMEA3879582, study PRJEB24766) | human gut metagenome | biome: human-associated habitat; feature: feces | place: USA | collected 1985/1987
GTGCCGACAGCCGGGGATTCGGTCACAAGCAGGGGAACCGCCTGACGCTGCATGTTGGAGCCCATCAGGGCGCGGTTTGCGTCGTCGTTTTCGAGGAAGGGGATCATTGCCGTTGCAACCGAAACGAGCTGCTTTGCGGAAACGTCCATATAGTCGATATCGGTGCTGCGCACCTCGATGATCTGATCCAGCCTGCGTGCAACGACACGCTCCTTTTCAAACCAAACTCTGCCGTCCTCGCCGCGGACGGTGGGTTCGTTTGCCTGGGCGATGATTTTGCCGTTTTCCTCGGTTGCGGTGAGGTAAACGATCTCGTCAAGGATGCAGTGGTTCTCCTTGTCGATTTTGCGGTAGGGGGCTTCGATGAAGCCGTATTTATTTATTCTTGCATAGGTTGCAAGGGAGTTGATAAGGCCGATGTTCGGGCCTTCGGGCGTCTCGATAGGGCACATTCTGCCGTAATGAGAATAGTGAACGTCGCGAACTTCGAACGTTGCACGGTCGCGGTTCAAACCGCCGGGGCCGAGAGCGGAAAGCCTGCGCTTATGGGTCAGCTCCGCAAGCGGGTTCGTCTGATCCATGAACTGGGACAGCTGGGACGAACCGAAAAACTCTTTGACGGCCGCCGTTACCGGGCGAATATTGATAAGGTTTATCGGCATTGTGCTTTCAACGTCCTGAATGGACATGCGCTCGCGAACAACGCGCTCAAGCCTTGTGAAGCCGACGCGGATCTGGTTCTGGAGCAGCTCGCCGACGGAACGAATGCGGCGGTTGCCGAGGTGGTCGATATCGTCGCAGAAGCCGATGCCGTAGGGCAGACCCATAAGGTAACTCACGGAGGCGATCATGTCCGCGGGCAGGATATGCCTCGGGCTGAGTTCAAGCACATTGTCGTGCAGAAGTTTTTTGAATTCGTCGTCGGAAAGAGCCTCTTTCTGAGCGAGCATATCCATCAGCACGGGGTAGTAAACATGTTCGTTGATGCCGACTTCAAGAGGATCAAAGTCAAGATAGCATGCCGCATCGACAAACTGGTTGCCGACAACGCGGATGCGTTTTTCGTTCACGGAAACATACACGCCGAGAACACCCGCGTTCTCGATTCGGAACGCAAGCTCACGGTCGATAAGCTGACCTTCTTCCGCAAGGATCTCTCCCGTGCGGGGGTCAACAACGGTTTCGGCGGCGGTTTTGCCTTCAAGGCGCGCACCGATGCCGAGTTTATAGTTGAATTTGTATCTGCCGACGCGGGCAAGATCGTAGCGCTTGTCAAAGAACAGCGCGGTCATAAGGTTGCGCGCACTCTCTTCGGTGGGCGGTTCGCCTGGACGCTGGCGTTTGTATATTTCGATAAGACCCTCCACCGTGTCGTGAGTGGGGTCCTTTTCAAGGGTGTTTTTAAGGCGTTCTTCCTCGCCGAGCAGCTCAAGGATCTGCGCATCGGAGCTGTAACCGAGAGCGCGCAGGAGGGTGGTGACGTGGAGCTTGCGCTGACGGTCGATTTTTGTGTAAAGAATTTCGTTGCTGTCGGTTTCGTATTCAAGCCATGCGCCTCTGTTGGGGATGACCTGAGAATTGAAAAGCCTTCTGCCGACTTTGTCAACGGTTTCGGTATAATATGCGCCGGGCGAGCGAACGAGCTGGCTGACAATGACGCGTTCCGCTCCGTTGATGACGAACGTGCCCTGTTCCGTCATGAGCGGGAAATCGCCCATGAAGACTTCCTGCTGCTTCACGGAACCGGTTTCGGTATTGATAAGCCGCGCGATAACATACAGCGGTGCGCAATAGTTAACATCGCGTTCCTTGCATTCCGCAACGCTGCGCTTGGGTTTTGATTCGTCGATTTTGTAGCCGACAAATTCAAGCACCAACCGCTCCGAAAAGTCCTTAATGGGAGAGATGTCGTCAAGAACTTCGCCCAGACCCTTTTCGATGAATTGACGATATGAATCCTTTTGAACCTCAATAAGGTCGGGCATATCGAGAATTTCGTTGATGCGGGAGAAGCTCATGCGTGTTTTCTTGCCCACGTTTACTTTATGCAACATTGTTTCACCCCTAACCTCTGCGGCTCTCCGCAGAAAACTTGATTGTGTCGTGTCTTACGCATTGTTCGCATTTCGGAATGCCGCATTGAGTGCGGCCGAAGCCCCGCCTGCGGTATTCGCTGCCTGCGCGTTCCTTGGGCTGCCGTTCCGCGCAAAAAATGCGGGATCCACAGCGTTAAACGATGCTTTCGCACATGACGGCGGCGAAAAATTCGTATTTTACCCATAATAATGCAGTATCACAGTTTAACAGGTTGTTGTCAAGATGTCAACCCCGAAATGCGCGGTTTTTCAAATATATTTATATTTAATCAAGCATATGTTGACGTTGTGCATTCGGTCTGTGCATTAAGTTTCGAAAACACTGCGTTTGTTCGTTCCGATGCGAAAACGGCATAAAAAAACGGCTCAATGCCGATGGTTCGCGTTCCGAACCGCCCGCATTGAGCCGCTCCGCATTTACGGAATCACTGCTTCACGCTTTTTTCCGAAATGTATGCATACAGGGATTTTTCCCCGACGTTCGCCGGCTTGCTTTTTTGCAAAAAGCGGATAAGCAGGGCAGTGAGCATCCACCCGAGCATTGTACCCGCAAGGTTGCAGATTATATCCGCCGTATCGATATACCTGAACGAAAACCCCTGTATCGCCGCAATTGCCAATTGCAGCAATTCTGTCGCCGCTCCGAAAGCCGCACCCGCAGCCAACGCGTTTTTCCACGTTGTTTTCTTTCTTATCAACGTGATTAAAACTCCGAACGGAACTGTCATTGCAGCATTAAGAATATCATCCGCCGTTATCCCGTCTTTGAACGGAACAAGCACTATGCAGTCGGTAATCTTCCACCCTTCTTCCGCGAATATTGCTCTGATTGTCGGGCTGAACTGTATCGGAAAAACGGTTATCGATGCAGCGCACATCAGGTATACGGTAAACGCCGCTCCGAAAACATATTTCCAAATACTTCCCTTCTTAACGGCAAACGCCGTCAGCCATATTGCCGCAGATAATATCAATATTATAATAAAATCAATAAGGTTCATGTCCGCAAAATCAGTATGTCACGGTGATTTCTCCGTCCCCGGTGTGTTTCCGGTAATCCGAAACAGCCGTTTTCCCGAAACGAGCAATGTCCGCGAACAGTTTTTTAAATTTTAATTCAGTTTCCCATTGCAACCCTTGCCGCAAGCAGTGCATCGGGAATGCCTATGCTTCCGTTTCTGTCCGCATCCGCAAGCCTGAGGGGAAGCTCTCCGCCGAGTTCCATTGCGCAGCGCATGATGAGCAGTGCGTCCGCCATATTTATCGCTCCGTCCTCATTAACGTCACCCGCAAAGCAGACGGCTGCGCGGATTCCGTCCGAAAGCTGCATTTCCCTTTCGGTTGAAAGAAGCTGTCCGTCCGCATAATCCGGATGATCGAAGTTATGCCTTCCGTCACCTGCCGACCGGGCAAAAAAAGCCTCCGGCTTTTCCGCATCAACGGAGCTCAGCTCCGTATCCGCCGCCGCAAAGTTCGGGAAAACGCAGGCGAAAAGCATAATTGCACATATCGCCGCAGAGAACAGATGCTTAAGAGTTTTTTTCATGGTTTTCTCCCTTCCGATTTTAAAACATACCGACTGAACCGATTCTTATGCATAATGCATTAAATTCTTCTTTGGTCATGTATATTGTATCATCTTTTCGGGGGGGGTGCAACAGCTAAGTCAAATATATTTTTTGTAATCGTTTTCGAATCGCAGAAGCCGCCTCACCTGAATGGAAGGTGGATGGAAGAGTGTGGAAGGGGCGCCGCTGTTGAGCAGCTGACCGCTCGCGGCATGGAGTATCAATCCCCGCGATGGAGGGGGCAATAGCATCAAAGTGAAATAAGTGGTAACATAAACAAATATCAATCCCCGCAATGGGGGGCAATAGTTTACAGGCACAGCGTAGCTGCTGAGATAGGCGTATCAATCCCCGCAATGGGGGCAATAGTTGAATAAGCGTTATCTCACTCTTGGTAGTGCGTATCAATCCCCGCGATGGGGGGCAATAGTACACAGCAACGTCATACAGAATTTACAACTCATATCAATCCCCGCAATGGGGGGGCAATAGCTGTTGAGGTGCTTAACATATACCGTTTGTCTGTATCAATCCCCGCAATGGGGGGCAATAGTGAAAAGTGAATGGAGGGTTACATGCAACTACATATCAATCCCCGCAATGGGGGGCAATAGGCGGCACTTGAGTTTAACCCGCTGAACGATGTTTATCAATCCCCGCAATGGGGGGCAATAGTCAATGTTCACATCTGAGGCAGCAAAAAGCCTATATCAATCCCCGCGATGGGGGGCAATAGATGTTTCAAAGATTAAAAGTAGTGGCGCAAACATATCAATCCCCGCGATGGGGGGCAATAAACGGTACATTACACAAGCATCATTGCCGACATCTATCAATCCCCGCAATGGGGGGCAATAGCTGACAACCATGGGTGTAATTGGCCTTGGTGTGTATCAATCCCCGCAATGGGGGGCAATAGCTGACAACCATGGGTGTAATTGGCCTTGGTGTGTATCAATCCCCGCAATGGGGGGCAATAGGGGAAAGGAAAATCCCGAACACCAGAAAGGAAATATCAATCCCCGCAATGGGGGCAATAGACCAAGATTATGTTGGTCGATTCCATTATAACCGCAAGCGACAGTTGTGTCAAGCGCGGCCGCATTTAACTTGCACAAACCGCACATCACTCAAAGAAAGAACGCACCTAATTCCTAATTTCTAATTCCTAATTCCAAAAGGAACGCCCGGGGAAAGGGCGGGCGAACCGCCCCTTCCCGTCGGACAGGAGGTTTATGAAGAAAATCCTGTCGGATTTTCCGCTCTGTTAATGCACCGATTCATCCTGTTTTGAAAGGAAGAAATTCGGTGCTTTCCCGAACCGTGTTTACAGTCCGAGAGAGATCCTCATTGTAACGAGAGCATCGTTAAGGGTGATGACGCCGTCCGAACCGTAAACATCGGCAAGAATCATCTGCGCCGGGGTCAGCTCCGCAACACCGATTGCATTGCGTGCAATGAGGAGTGCATCGGCGGTTTGGATCTCGCCGTTCATATCAACGTCGCCGAGAGCAGCATACTGCGCGGTGACGGTAATATCATGCTGAACGTTTGCAAAATCAACATCCCAACCGATGAACATCAGCATCGTGGGCTGATGGGGCTGGTTCTCGGGAACGGGTGCAGCGGGAGTTGTTCCTGCGGGAACGGTCACTTCGGTGCTCGTCCATTCACCGTTTACCATATAGTTGAAGGTGACGGTGACGTTTGAGGGCTGAGTGGGATCGTCCCAGGAGGGAACGGTGTAGCCGCCGCAAACCTGTGCCGCATCCTGAATATCGCCGATCGAAACGCTTTCGCCTGTTTCAAGGTTAACTTCGCGCAGGCCGTTTGCATCGTCTTTCCAATAAGCCGCCCAGAACATTATGCCGTTGTCATGGTCATAAACAAGGGACTGGCAGAATCCGACGCCGGGGCAGCCGGTGAAGCCGATTTCGGTAGCCTGTGCGGTTTCAAGGTTTACCTCGTACAGAAGGCCGGAGGTTGCGGTGATGCCGTATGCCCTGCCCTCGGTGGTGATTGCGAATGTCCACAGGGGATCGCGATCCACGGTGTCGGGCTGTCCGATAACGGCTGCGGCACCGGTCTGCATGTTGATTTCGTAAAGATCCCAACGGCTCTGCTGAGTGTAACCGACTGCATAGATTTTGCCGTTCGCATAGTTATATGCCATTGCGGTGATCATTGCGGTGCCGGTCTGTCCGATGATTGTGCGCTGAGTTGAACCGGGCGTGCTTGTGAAGAAATTGTTCTCACTGTCGATGCCGTATACAACGCCGTGCGCATAAGTCATTGCGTAAGTGTCAGCGGGGAATGCACCAAGCTGCTGAACGTGGGCGGAATCATCCGTAAAGAAGGAGATCAGGTTCGTTGTTTGAGTCTGGTAAGCATAAATCTTCGTATGCGGAACGGGCGCAATAACCGTTACGGTGCAGGTGTCGGTATGACCCTGTGCCGTTGTTGCGGTGATGACTGCGGTGCCCTCGTTAACGCCGCGTACAACGCCGTTTGCATCAACGGAAGCAATGCTTGCGTCGGAGCTTGTAAGTGTCACGGACTGATCGAAAGCATAGTAGGGAGCAACCGTCCAGCTGAGCTGAGCGGTGAGACCCTTGCGGACGGTCACGGCATCGGGTGCGAACTCAACGCTTTCATCCGGAAGGGGTGCGCCGGCGTAAACATTTTTAACATAGCCGCGATCCTGACCTTCGGTCCACATGGTCTCCTTGTGATAAGTCCAGCTGAAGGTGTATTCACCTGCTGCTGCGGCAACATAGTTATAGGGCACAAAATCGGTGCTTTGTCCGGAGATTGCAGCAACTTCGGTGCCGTTCACGGAGAAGGTGAGGCGTTCGAAATCTTCACGGCAGCTGACAGCCCAGTCAAAGCGCATTACATCGCCCGCATTGAGCTGAACGGTGGTGGAAACGGTGCTTGTCGTGCCGACATGATCTTGGTTGCCGCTTGCGCCGCAGAGTTCATCGTTGAACACAACGGGAACCCAGGGATATTCGCCTTCGGTCACGAAATGATGCCTGTTTTCAACAAGGTTCATCGCTTCGTCAAGGGTTGCCTGCGGTTCTTCGCCGCCGCCCATATCGATAAAGCACATGCCGTTTACGTAGGTGCCGTAATCTTCGCCGATAAAGCCGCGGTATTCGCCTTCACCGGTCACGGGGTCGATTGCAAAAAGCTTGCCCCAGAAGCCGACACTGGAAGTATCGTCACCGTTCTGCATGTTGGTGTAGCAGATGTAGCACTTGCCGTCCTCGCGGTTGTAAACCATGGAGGAAGACCAGCCCTGAAGCCCGTCGGAATGGGCAAGCTGAGTGGTGCTGCCGTCCGCCGCAATGCGAACGTAGTTGCGGGTGTTGAAGTCAAGGCTCAGGAATTCGCCGTTGCCGACATAGGTGACGGGGGCAATGCAAACAACGTTTGCGGGCGTGATTGCGGAACCGAGAGAACCGTCCTTGCGGAGCTCGCGAATCTGAAGATTGCCGTTGACAATGTAGAAAGTGTCGTGTTCCCAGTCATAGGTCATTGAATTCGCAGTGTCGGAAATGCTGCCGATAAGTGTGGATTCAAAGGTTTCGGGGTTTACGGAATAGAAATTGTTTTCGATATCCAAACCGTAAATAAGTTCGCCGTCGTATGCAGCTTCATAGAATTCAACGCCGCCGCGGGAAAGCTCGGTGAAGCTGCCTGCGGGATCGTCGATGTTGAAGCTTACCCATGCCGCATAGGGCAGGTAGCTGCCGTCCGACGTGTACTTGTTGCGGGCATATGCCAGAATCGTCTGACCGCCGCGCGATGCAGTCTTTGTTGAATCATCGGACTTTTTGCCGATATTCAGCGGCATTCCCGAATAGTTTCCGCCGAGAGACTTTGCGGGATAGTCATCATTTCCGCAATAGCGGGTCGTTTCGCTGCTGTCGGTTGCTGCACCTTCAGCCGTTGCGGTCAAGGGATTAAATGCCGCACAGGTAAGGAGCATTGCAATTGCGAGCATTGCTGCAAGCAGCTTCTTCATTGTTTTCATACTCTTCCTCCATGTTTGTTGTTGCAGGGCGTAAGCTTTGTTCGGTGAAAATGTACGGAAACAACCTTCCGCCTCTGTATATTCAGTATCATAGCACGAAAATCGCCTGTAGTCAATAGTCATCGCATGCTTTATTCCATAAATATGTTAAACATTGCCTTTTGCTATTGACAACCGGCAAAAAAAATTGCATACTAATAATCGTCCGTTGGTTTCGTTTTTTCACAAAACAGGCAGACGGTCAATGTTTTTTGCCGAACGGCAGCAGGTTGTTCGGTTTTTTCGATAATATTCAATAATGATTCAAAGTTGCTGTCCGACGAACGATCCGGCAAACACACGGAAAAATCTGCCGTTTTCCGAAACGTGTCTGCCGAAAGCACGGCTGCTCAGTGATCCTTTGACAGATAAGATCGACAAGTCGGGAGGTTTTTGTTATGAACGCTTATGCCGTCGTGAATCCGCTGCTTGAGGCAATCTATTATTTTAAAATGAAAGCAAACGGTGAAACCCAGGCTCAGGTGCTTGACCGTGTGCTGAAAAAGCGCATCACCACTGCGGGCGAGGTAACCGATTTTTTCGGGCCCGCATTTGAGCTTGAAAAACTTCTTGATGAGGGTATTGTTCTGCCCGAACGAATTTCGGAGTTTTTCGGCTATTTTAAATTCACGGACGGGAGCGACGCCACGAGCACCTGCCCTGCAATACTCGTCTTTTTGAACTCGTTCCGCCGAAGTTTCACAAGTTTGGATGAAGTAAAATCCGCCATGCTTGCCCAAACGGATGAGCAAAGGCTCTCCGGCATCATGAAAGAGCTTACCACATTCAATGTTTCGCTGAATGATTTCGAACCGACTCTCGACGGGCTGCTTGAACTTCTCGAACAGCTTCCGCTGACGGAGGAATCCCGTTGGCGAATAATAAAGATTTATAAACATTACAACGAATACGTCTGCGATATTTGCGAAACCGTCCGCCCCGCCGTAAAGCTGATTGCGGACAATTCCGCGGTTTATGCGGATGTTCTTCGGAATTTCAGCCGCGATTATGCGGATATTACCGATATTCTAAAGTATATTTGCGGCAGGTTTCATATTGACTTCATAACAGGCAGGGGCGTTGTTTATCCGCTGATAATCGGCAACGGGAACTTCTTCACCGTTGCCGACCCCGCCGATTCGGAATTTATGGCATATTACGTCGGCGTCGGCGTCCGTCCGATGATGCATGTTCCCTATCGCGAAAGGCTTTCCATCGACTGCGACGAGATTCTGCGCACGCTTGCCGACAAAAACCGCATGAAAATAATGCAGCAGCTGAGTGCGGGAAAATCCTACGGGCAGGAGCTTGCCGACATGCTCGGACTTTCACCCAACACCGTATCGCACCACATGAACAAACTGCAAAAAAGCGGGCTCACGACCTCAACACTTGAGGGCTGCAAGGTCTATTACAAAACAAATGAAGAAGTTGTGGATGAATTCATCCGCCGTCTTGCGGAAAAGTTGAAAACAAAGGACGGACAGTGAGCGTTCCCCGCGGAGCGTATGCGGCGCGGATCAAAATTTTTCGGAGAATAATTATTAATGAAAGCATTTGCTGTTATAAATCCAATACTCGAAGCAATAAAGTATTTTTACTTGAAAGCGAACAACACCTGCATCCGGCAGAAAATCGATAATATCATTCGAAACCGCGAAGTGACGGCGGAACAGGCAGAGGCGATAATGCACCCCGCAATGGTGTTGGAAAGATTTCTCGACGAAAACATTGTTATGCCGTCATGCGCAGAAGAGCTTTTCGGCGATATTCCGTGCATCGAAGGCGCGGACAGCCTTAACACATGCATCGCCGCTCTTCTGACCGACAGGGCATTGAGAAGCGAGATACGAAATATTGACGAGGCTGAGCAATTGCTGCTCTCGCAGACACAGCCGCAGGCAATCAGCAACATAACAATGAACCTGACTTCGGCCAATATCCATGCCGCTGCGGAAGCCCATTCCTACAACGGCCTGCTTTCCGTGCTGGAGGGTCTGCCGCTCACAAACGATTCTCGGTGGAAGATTCTTTTCGTTCTTCAACACTATGAGCAATATGTGCGCCTGATTTGCAACTCTCTGCGTTCCGCAGTCGGGCTTATTGAAGCAAACCCGCAGCTTTATGCATATGCGCTGAAGGATTTTGAACATGATTACTCCGATATTTCAGACATAATCGAAGTGATTGAGGATGAAAACGGCGTTGACACCGCCTCCGCAGACGGAAGGGTTTATCCGACCGTTATCGGGAGCAACAGTTTCACCGTTCACACCGGCGAATCCGACGGCACCCGCACCGTTTATTATGTCGGGCTCGGTGTTCGTGCCATCGGCAGGCTTCCGCTGCGCGGCATCGAAAAAATGGATTACGACGAAGCGTTTCGAATCCTTGCGGACAAAAACCGAATGAAAATCATGCAGCTGCTTTGCGGCGAACAGGCTTACGGGCTTGAGCTTGCGGAAAAACTGAAGCTTTCACCGAACACGATTTCACATCACATGAGCAAGCTGCAAAAATGCGGATTGGTTATTTCGTCCTTTGAGGGCAACCGGGTTTATTACAGGGCAAACAAAGCGGCGGTTGATGAGTTCATCCGTATGCTTTCAAAAAAACTTCGTGTGAAATAATTCCCTGTTCGGTTCGGCAGCGGAATCAAATCACATGTCCAATCATCAAGAATGTCATTGATTTCGGGTTCCGTATAATCACGGTTCGGTTCAATTTTTCCCGCAAGGTAATAAAGGGCCGAAAGCTTCTTTTTGTTGTTTTTTGCGGGAATCGCCGTCAGCCGAAGATTCTCATCAAGGAGCGGTTTCAAATCCGGCAAAATGTTATCTTCATATTGAACTGCCATTTTCATCTCCCTCTGTTTGCCGCTTTTGCTGCCGTGTTTTGCAAATCGCGGCGCAAACCGCGTCCCGACGGCTCCAAAACACGTACCGAAAGCGCACAAACATTTCAAAAGTTGCGAAAGCACGGCAAACATGATAAAATAGGTGCAGGGAAATCATCGACAGCTGCCGAAGCAATTCACGGACGTTTGCAAAGGCTGCCGCCGATTCCGCAATATGACATAAAAAGGAAAAACGGAATACTATGAACAACGGCAGGAAAACAATTATCAAGATCCAGGCGATTCTCTTTGCAGTTCTTTTTGCAGCCTTTGCTTTTGCCGGCTGTAAAAACAACGACAACAACAAAGCGGATGAAAACGGATTCACGGCCGAACAGCGCACCGTGCTGTGTGATGCGGCAAGAGCATTCTATTTGTTGGAATTTGACTACAACTCAAAGGATAACGCAATATCCTTCCGTCAGCTTGAGGAATTTGCCTTCTATATTTATGCCTACGGCGACAGTCTTGAAACAACCGCTGCCGACAACAGCGGCTATCGCTCCGTTGACGGCCAAAAAGTTGACGATATCGTAAAAATGCTTTTCGGAGTCAAGCTCGGAACGCGTTCTTCCCGCCCTTCAACAAAGCTCAATTTCTACTACCGTGACGGTAAATATTATTTCATGGTCGGCAAAGACCTTGACATTGCGACTGAAATCGTCGGCGTTGAATCGGATGATGAGGGCAATCGGGTCGTTACGGTTCAGCTCACCGAAAACGGTGCTTACGCCGGAAAAATCGAGCTTACGGCTGCAAGTGCGGACAGCGAAAACAGCATGCGGATAACCGCATGCAGATCCTACAGAGCCAAATGAGCTTTCCGCGCCGCACGGCGGAACGGAATTTAACGGCCTTACCGAAATTTTACCAAATATAACCAACGACTGTATAACTAACGACTGATAATCTACGAAAGAGGCACTGAAATGGGAAAGATGAGAATGCTGTCCAACGTCATCAATCATGCATCAAACCAAGTGGAGGGTTTTTGCTTCATTAAAAGCCTTCAGCTTAAGGTGAACGTGAAAGGTGCGGAATATCTTGATATTATGCTTGCGGATGCGGACGGGGAAATCAACGCAAAGCTTTGGGACTATCAAAGCGCCGTCCACGGAATGTATTCCGCCGGAGAGGTCATCAAGGTTCGCGGAACAATAAACCTGTATAAAGACACGGAACAGCTCAAAATCGACCGAATCCGCCACATAACGGAAGCCGATCATGTTGATATGTCCTCAATCGTTGCTTCCGCACCGATAGACGGCGAAAAAATATTTGACAACCTGTTCGAATTTGCGGGTAGTTTTGCCGATGCCGACATTGCAAAGCTCACGCAGTATCTTCTTACGGAGAACCGCGAACGTATGCTTTATTATCCCGCCGCGCTGAAGCTGCACCATGCACACAGGGGCGGACTTATGTACCACACTTCAACCATGCTCGACACGGCAAAGCAGGTCGTTTCGGTTTACGGCGCAATTTATCCGGAGCTTTGCAGCGACCTTGTTTACGCAGGCGTCATTTTGCATGACATTGCAAAAACACAGGAGCTTGAAGTCGGCACCGTCGGGCTTGCAACGGCGTACACAACGGAGGGGCAGCTTCTCGGACATATTTCAATGGGCATGGCAATGATAAACAATGCGGCAAAAAAGCTTAATATCCCGCGGGAAACCGCAATGCTGCTCGAACATATCATGCTTTCGCACCACGGAGTTCCCGAATACGGTTCCCCGCAGATGCCGATGTTCCCCGAGGCTGAGATCGTTTCCGCAATCGACACGCTTGACGCGCGACTGTTCGAAATGTTTGACGCCCTTTCGGCGGTGAACACCGGAGAATTCACGGACAGGCAGTGGGCGCTTGACAACAGGCGGCTTTACCGCCACGGGCACAAGTTCTCCAAGGAATCCGGCGGATTCCAAAGCGGCGCAGGCACGGCCGACGGGCAGCCCGCGGCAGCGGCCGAGGATGACAGCCTTGCAGCAAAACTGAGCAGCCTTGCGGGCAAATTCAACTCGATTAAGTCATGACCGAAATTTGGGCATTCCGAATAAAGGCAATCAACCGAAAAGAAAACGAAAGGAAGCTTTTGCCTTTGCAAAAGCCACGGCAATAATTATGAAAATTATCACAACAGGTGTTGCGGGAACGATGGAATCAAGCGATATTATCGTTCGAATCGAACCGAAGGAAACGAGCGGAATCGAACTGTCTCTCGAGAGCGATGTTAAACAGCAATACGGCGACCGGATCGAGCAGGTCATCCGTGAAACTCTTGCCGCAATGGGCGTTGAAAGCGCATACGTAAGCGCAGTTGACAAGGGCGCATTGGATTGCACCGTTGAAGCGCGCACGCAGGCAGCGGCTTACCGTGCGGCAAACAGCACCGATTATAAATTTACGGAATAAGCGCATTGCGCGTTTAAATTTTGAAACATTATCCGAGCGGCGGAAAGGAGCATTACCGTGAGTTTTTCGATGATGACAATACCGAACATAAGCGGAGCAAGGCTTGAAAGCCTTTGTGAATTTCTTTCTGCCGCAGGGCTTACCTATGAAGGCGGAGCCGAATACACCGTGCTGCTTCTTGACGATGAGACCGATGCCGTAGTCGGCACCGGCTCACTCTGCGGCAGCGTGCTGAAATACATTGCCGTGTCCGAAGCCATGCAGGGCGAAGGGGGCGCGGCAAGCATAGTTTCCGAACTTGTGCGCCATGCATACACATGCGGACGGCGAAAACTCTTCCTTTTCACAAAGCCGCAGAACGAATACCTGTTCCGCAGCCTTGGCTTTTTCCGCATTGCAGCGACCGACGGCGCGGTTTATATGGAAAACAGCCGAAGCGGGTTGAAGAACTACCTTGACTCACTTGAAAAAGGGCGGGGGGTTCAGGGTGCGATCGTTGCCAACTGCAACCCCTTCACCCTCGGGCACAAATATCTTATGGAAACGGCGGCGGCGCAGGTTGATTCCCTTCACGTTTTCATCCTCAGCGAAAACAGCGCGGAAAATGCGGAATTCTCCGCCGAAGCAAGGTTCGAACTTGTCAAAAAAGGCACTAAACACATAAAGAATCTTCTCCTGCACCGGAGCGGGGACTATATCATTTCGCACTCAACCTTCCCGACGTACTTTATAAAAGACAAAGCCGATGCCGGGCGCATCAATGCCGATCTTGATCTGACGCTTTTCGGCTCCGCAATTGCTCCCGCTCTCGGCATAACAAAGCGTTTTGTCGGCACGGAGCCGTTTTGCGCCGTGACACGCGCATATAACGAACGCATGAAACAGATTCTGCCGAAATACGGAGTCGAAGTCATTGAAATACCCCGAATCGGCGGAATCAGCGCAAGCCTTGTTCGAAAGGCAATGGCCGAGGGCAATTTGGAGCTTGTGTCAAAAATCGTGCCGGAAACAACCATGGAATACATAAGAGCCGAGAATTAGGAGCCGGAAATCAGAAGTCATCGGAAGTCATAAGTCAGAAATTCTGCCCGAATGCACGTTTCGGCCGCCGATACCGAACCCGCAGTTTCCGATTTCCGTCTTCCCGTTCCAAACCAATGAAAAGGGCGGTATTATTATATGAACCTGAAAAAAATCCGAAACATACTGTGCATTGCCGTTTTGCTCATCGCGGCGGCGGGCGCATTTGTGTTGTTTGCTTATCCGCGGTTTGTTGAACCCGTTGTGAAATACAACGAGGCGCAGTCCCTTTATGAAAGCGGGGATTATTTGCGTGCGGCAATGAAGTTTTCCGCATTGGGCGGGAAGCGTGATTCGGCGCAGAAGGCGGCTGATGCGTGGTGTTCTGCCGGTGAAGCTGCGCTTGCACGCGGAGATGCCGAAACGGCATATGCCTGTTTCAAAAGCGCGGGAATGCCCGAAGCGGAGCAGATCAGGCAGGACGAGTGCTTTTTTGAACTGGGGAAAAATGCGTATGCGGCGGGCGACTACAACCGTGCGGAAATCTGCTTTGACAGCATAACGGACAAAGCAGGTTTTGCGGCGCGAACCGATGAAGTCCGCATTGCAGCGGCGGAAAGTTTTCTGAGCGCGGGCGAAATGCCGCAGGCAATGCGCTGTTTTTCGCTCTGTTCCGATGAATCAAAGTCAAACATATGCCGAATTTATATAACTCAGGGCGAGAACCTCCTTCAAAATTTCGAAATTGAATCGGCATACAAATGTTTCAACGGCGCAAAAAACAATTGTTCGGACGATGCGCTTGCCGACTTGCTGCAAAAGATAAATTCCGCGTGGGAAAGCGCGGGGCAGCGGGCAATGGAAGCGGGCAAATACGAGATTGCAACCGAATGCTATTCAATGAGCGACGGTTTTTCGCCGGATGAAGTTATTGCCGAGCGTGATGCGGCGCGATATGAAAAGGCGGTTGAAGCGTATCAAAAGAAAAATTATCTCGAAGCTTTGACCCTGCTCAATTCCGTGTCCGAAGACTATGAACAATCGGCGGATATGATTGCGGAAATCCTGAAGATGCTGCAAAGCACCCCTGCGGCGGGCGGCAAGGATTTTTATGCGCTGCGGAATCTTGACGGAACCGTTTCGCTCACGGGTTCCGGCTGGAAGGGCGAAACGGTCTCGTGGAGCGGGATACGTTCGATCGCTGTCGGAAGGGAAAACTTCATTCTCGGGCTGCGGGCGAACGGCACCGTTGCGGCTGCCGGAAAATCTTCCTATGACCGCACCGGCGTTGGTTCGTGGACAAATATCGTTCAGGTCGCCTGCGGACTGAACCACTCGCTCGGGCTGCGAAGCGACGGAACGGTTGTCGGCTGCGGCTGGAACTATTACGGGCAGCGCATAACGGAAACTTGGGCGGGCGTGGTTTACATCGCAGCCGGGAACAACACGAGCTACGGCGTTCTGAGCTCCGGACGCGTCATTGCGATCGGTGATAACAGCAGCGGGCAATGCAATGTTTCCGAATGGCGCGGCGTCGCCGCCGTCAGCGCGGGTTATATGCACGCCGTGGGACTTAAAAGCGACGGAACCGCGCTTGCGTGCGGTGCGAACAACTCCGGGCAGTGCAATGTTTCCGAATGGGAAGATTTGACAATGATTGCAGCCGGTGCATATCACACCGTCGGGCTTAAGAGCGATGGAACACTTGTTGCCTGCGGCAGCAACACTTTCGGCGAATGCAATGTTTCCGGTTTTCACAATGTTGCAGCCGTTTCTGCGGGCGAAAGGTTCACGCTTATCACCTTTAAAGACGGCTCAAGCACCGTTGTCGGCAACTTCGATGCAGGCCAAAGCAATCCGTAAGCAGCAATGAGCAGAGAGAATCAAATGAACAATGTCGGCGTTTTTGAAATGGCGGAACGGCGCGAAAAGCGTGCGGCGGAGCAGCGGGATATGCTTGCCCGCTGCGGGCTGCCCCTTGTTTGCATAAACATGAATATTGCCGGCCCCGTCAAGCGCGGTGCGCTCATCGATTGGGCGTTCTTCCGCGCGCTGAACGCCGCCGCAAACAGTTTTAAGGGCAAAATACGCGGGTTCGCCTTCACGGACGAGAAAACCGGAATCGAAGCGATGCTTGCGGTTGACGCGGCGGCAGAAAGCCTGAAAAAACAAGCGGAAAGCATTGAAAAGGAATTTCCCGAAGGGCGGCTGTTTGATATCGATGTCATCGGCACGGACGGGCTGAAGCTCTCCCGCAATGTGCCGCGAAAATGCTTAATCTGCGGACAGCCCGCTGCGGCATGTGCGCGCAGCAGAACACATTCGGCGGAGGAGCTCCGAAAAGCGACAGCGGAACTTCTGAAAAAGGCGGCAGCGCAGCATTATTCCGAACTTGCGGCGCAGGCACTTATCCGCGAGGTTCACACAACGCCGAAACCCGGACTTGTTGACGAAAACAACAGCGGCGCAAACGACGATATGGATGCCGCACTGTTTGAGCTCAGCACGGAAGCTGTCCAACCTTTTTTTGCGCAGATGGCAAAAATTGCGCTTGACGCCGTTTGCACTGCGGCTTCCGGGTTCTCCGGCGATTTTTCCGGCGGTGCAGCGTTCGGCGGAAGCATTCTTCCGAACGGCGCGGTATCCCGCCTGAAGCAAACAGGCATCCTTGCCGAAAAAGCAATGCTCACGGCAACCGGCGGGGTAAATACACATCGCGGTGCAATATTCTCTCTCGGGCTTTCGGTGTGTGCGGCTGCGCTTTCGGCAGCGGGTGCGGAAGGGCATTTGCCCTTGCGGGAAAATGCCGGCGAGCGCATTGCAAAGCTTGCGGGAAAACTTGCCGAAGCATTTGATTACGAACGCAATTCGGGTTCCAACGGCGCAATTGTGCGGCGCAAATACGGCGTCGGCGGCGCGATCGAGCAGGCAAAAGCGGGGTTTCCGCTTGCAATTGTTGCAAAATCCCTGCATGAAGAGTATAATATCGAATCAAACGGACAGGGTTCCGTCGATTCGTGGGCATTTGCTCTTCTGGGCATCATGGCCGAGCTGGAGGATAACAACGCGCTCAAGCGCGGCGGCGATGCGGGCGCACGGTTTGTTAAACAGCGTGCCGCGTTCCTGCTTTCAAAGCGAACAATGCTGACGGAGGCGGAGCTTCTTGATTTTGACGATGAGCTTATTCGGCGCGGCATAAGCTGCGGCGGCGCGGCGGACATGCTTGCCGCTGCAATTTTCCTTTCCCTTGCGGATGAGGAACAGCGATGTTTCGCTGAACTTATAAAAACAACATTATAAACAACGAAAGCGTATAATTGCATGGATGCAAGACCAATCGGCATTTTTGATTCGGGCATGGGCGGCGTGAGTCTGCTGCGTGACGCAAGGATGCTTTTACCGACGGAAAATTTTATATACTACGGGGACAACCTTAACGCTCCCTACGGCGACAGAACAGAGGAAGAGATTCTTGCCCTGACCGAGAATTCCGCTGATTTTCTGCTGCAATTGGGCGTTAAAGCACTTGTTATCGCCTGCAACACGGCAACGAGTGCCTCCATAAACGTTCTCAGAAAAAGACTTGACGTTCCCGTCATAAGCGTTGAACCCGCAATAAAGCCCGCCTGCGAAATTCCCGGGGACGGCAAAATCTTCATGCTTGCCACCGCCGCAACAACGCGGCTTGCAAGGTATCGGGCGCTTCAGGAGCGAATGCCCGACCCGCAGCGCGTGCTGAATTTCGGCATAAGCGGCATTGTTGCGCGAATTGAAAGCGGAACCGTTGCCGATGATGCATTTGACGACATTTTTGACGCATATCTTGCACCGTATCACGGCATGAAAGCGGACGGCATTGTTCTCGGCTGTACTCACTACATTTTCATTGCCCGCGCCGTTGAAAGATATTTCAAAAAACACTTCTGCGGGGAATGCCGCCTGTTTGACGGCAATTCGGCAACCGTTCGACAGCTCGGAAGGGTGCTTGAACAAAGCAATCTCGGCAATTTCACAGGCTGCGGCAAAGTCGCATTCCACACAAGCGGGAATTCGGAAAAGCTGAAACCCGTGTTCGATATGCTGCTTGATATGCCGATTTACAAACAGGGAGAAGAATAAAACACTTTCTTCCGTTAAACAAAACCGTTCAAACACAACATTAATGCCCTCGGCACGGATTTTGCCGAGGGCATTTTCGGATTCCGCACGACCGGCGGCGCAGTCTTCAAATTCTTTCCTTAAACCGATTTCTCTTTAAATCAGTTTTTTCATGCAGTGAATTGCCGAACCCGCATTTGCTTACAGTTCCGCCGTCACAATGAACCCGCCGTCATTCGAACCGGAAATAAAATAACTCCCGCACTGTGCGGGCACGGGAATATTCACGCTTTCCGTGCCTGCGTTTTCGTCCGTCGGAACAAAGTATATGACGTATCCGGAATCGGGAAGAGCGGAAAACTCCGCCGAACCGAGATCCTCGGGCTTTGCGGCGGAAAGACTCGGAACATGCAGCAATTTCGTCTCCGGGGTGAAGCCGCGGAGATATTCGATGTACTCCTCGAATGTTATGCCGAGAGCGCGGACTGCTGCCGCGTTTTCCTTGCCGATATAGCGAAAATGCCACGGTTCATATGCAACATGCGTTATGTTCTCCTTTTCCGGCGGATAGCGAAGGATGAAACCGTAATCCGCACAATGCACCTTCAGCCATTCAAACTGCGGATGATTCGGAAGCGTCACGCGTTCGCCGTCCTTTGACATTGACGAAAGGTCGGCCGCAAGCCCCGTGTGGTGTTCGCTCGTTCCGGGGGCGGCAACATAGGCATCCGCCGCTGCCTGACCGTAGGCCGCAGCATAATCATCGTAAACCCCCTGTTGATATTCAAGAGTTCGATACGCGCTTGTGAGCAGCAGCCTGTCGCCGCCCGTCTGCTCCGAAAAAGCTTCCGCAAGTGCGGAGAGCGCGGAAATTGCAGGCTGAGCAAGACTTAAATCATTGCGTTCGGTCAAAAGCGAACCTGCGGCGGTTACCGGAACAACATCGGTTGAATCCGCAGCGGGGAAACCATGCTCAAAATTTACGAGTGCAAGCTGTCCCTCCGCCGCATCGGAAACGCTTACGGAAACGAAAGTATACGGTGCGGGAGTTGCCGTCGGGAGTGAAGCTGACGTTGGCTCCGGAGTTGCCGTCGTGAGTGAAGCTGACGTCGGCACGAATGTGTTCTGCGGGAGTGCGCTGCGCCGAACATGCGGGAAACCCCGCCTTGCAGCACAACGCGGCCGAAACGGCGATTATAACGGCGCAAATTACAAGAATCGCTGCAATTGCCGTTTTTCTTTCGGAGGGCGCGTGACCCCTGCGGCGGCGAACTCTGATTGAAGGTGCCGAAGACAAATGTTTTTTCATGTTGTTATTTCCTGTTCAATATTTTTCGTGCAAAGTATAATATTTAAATGAACACCGAATTAACCCGTGCGGGCGTCACTGCGCGCCTTTGAAGTAGTTTCCCGCTTCCTCTGCGGAAACAAGCGTTATTTTTGCATCCTGCACGCGGAAGATTTTGTCGCAAAGGGCAAGTATGCTCGGGCGGTGAGTTGCAACAATGCAGGTCTTTTTTGCTCCGCAATTGCGGTTGAAGCTGCTTCCTTTTGCAATTATATTGCGGATTATCAGCTGCTCCGTCTCAATATCCAGTCCGCTGGTTGCCTCATCAAGCAGCAGTATCGGTGCATCGCGCAGAATTGCTCTTGCAATGGCAAGCCGCTGCGCCTGTCCCTCGCTTATGCCGTGTCCCTTTTCCCCGATGCAGGCATCTATGCCCCCCATTCTTGTTACAAAGCGGAGCGCACATGCGGCATCCAGTGCAGCCGTCAATTCCTCATCGGATGCTTCCGGGCGGACAATGCGAAGATTTTCCGCAATCGTTCCCGAAAAAACCGTGTTGCCCTGCGGAACATAGGAAAACAGCCTGCGATGTTCGGCCGAAACGGTGTGGGCCCTGCCGCTGTCATCCACAAGCTCCGCAAGCCCGCCTTCAGGTCGAATAAGCCCGAGAATCAGCCGAAGCAGCGTTGTTTTTCCCTGTCCGCTTGCGCCGATAACGGCTATTATCTCGCCCGGTTCCGCCGAAAAAGAGCTGCGCGTCAGCACGGGTTTGACAGCCGCATCATCGGAGTAACGAAAATCTATGTTCGTCAGGCGAAGGCTGAGCGGGCGGGAGGCAAGTTCCGCAGCCTGTTCGGGAGTTTCGGCCTGCGGCTCCGGCGGAAGATCCGAAAGCTCGCGGACGCGGTGCGCGGAAACGGCA
>OHHO01000280.1_pt1 | contig 19888 bp, 15 predicted proteins | sample 1568071 | NCBI WGS metagenome assembly OHHO01 (sample SAMEA3879582, study PRJEB24766) | human gut metagenome | biome: human-associated habitat; feature: feces | place: USA | collected 1985/1987
TAGAAAAAAATCCTCAAAGGATGTATTTGATTCAAAGCTGGGAAAATGCTACATTTGAATGGTATACAAGCTCTGCAAATCAAGCGATTTTTTTAAATCAGTTATATGCTTGGTGTGCAGCAGATCCTAAATTTGAAGGACGTTCAAAGACTACATTGAAACGGGATGCGGCGAGCATGATTGAAGAATATTATACAAAAGGAGAGAAAATCAAACGATTGGAGGGTTTGCTAGAGTGCATAGGCCGGGCACCAAAGTTGGAAGATAAAATTGCTGAACTACGGGAAGAAAAAGCATTGGCTGAGAGAAAAGCTAAAAAGTACTCGAATAGCGCAAGCCCATGGTGTTTTCAAGACCTTTTGTTTAAGGAATTGGAACAAAAGCTACGCAAAACACTTGATGAGAAGAAGTGTTCAATGTTGCCGGAGGACCTATTACAGTATCAGGTTGAAGCAATTGCAAAAGGCGAAAACAGTAGTTCCTGAATTTCATACTGTTGTTCCGAACGCTCTGTAATTTTGGCACCCGCCCAGGCTGCTATCAAGAACCCCCGCAAGTAATTGCGTGAGCGCTTGAAAAAGCACAAATAAAGCAAACGAACCGCCCCGGTTTCCGTAACAGGAAGCCGGGGCGGTTTTTGTGTTGCAACGTACAGGAAAAGCAGAAAATATCTTTTACAGAAAGGACAAGCAAACTGTCCAACAGGATCGTTATAATAGACAGACAAAAGGGCATAAACGCCATCAAAGGAGAGTGCACAATGAAAAAAATATGGATGTTTCTGCTGGGCGCGGCATTTGCCGCCGAACTGTTTCTGCTTGTCTGCATGGCAAGCAGAAGTGCATCACCGCGTCAGGTAATGTACACTTTTAAGGATGATGTATGGGATGTGATCTACCGGCTGAACCGCAGATGGAATTTGTGAGAAAAGCACTTGGCTTTTTGGAGGATGGACAGACAAGCTGTCCATCTTTTTTTGTATACTAGGATTGTGCAAAAGAGACAAAAATTTTGTGGCTGTTTCACAAAACAACAAAATTTCACACAAAGAATTGCGACTGTTGTTGCACTGTGTTACAATGAGCAGAGAAGGAGAATGAACCGTGCGTAATAGTAGATTAGACCGTATACTCTATATCCAGCAGGTGCTGGTACAGGGCGGGGTGCTGAATAAACAGCAGACGGCTGACCGCTTCGGTGTCAGCGAGAAAACCATCCAGCGCGATCTTGATACCCTGCGCAGCTATTTTGCAGACAGCGAGCCGCGCCGGGAGATCTTATACAACTCCGCAAAGGGCGGCTATCTGCTGGATGACACGCTTTCCCGCTTCCTCACCAGCAGCGAGATTCTGGCGGTATGCAAGATTTTGCTGGAAAGCCGTTCCATGGTCAAGGAGGAAATGTTCCCCATTCTGGACAAGCTGGTGCAGGTGTGCACCCCGCTGGACCGGTTGAATCAGGTGAAAGACCTCATCAGCAATGAGCGTTTCCATTACGTTGAGCCGCAGCACGGCCGGAAGTTCGTTGAGAGCCTGTGGGACATCGGCACGGCAGTAGAAAATCACAATGTTATGGAAATTACCTACTGCCGCACCCACGATGGCGAGACCCGTGTGCGCACCATTGAGCCGGTGGGCATCCTGTTCAGTGAGTATTATTTCTATCTGGCGGCGTTCATCGAAGGCATCGACAAGGATAAGCACTTCAAGAATCCGCAGGACAACTCCCCGACGATTTACCGCATCGACCGTATCCAGAACTATAAGACCCTCGACCGACACTTTGCCCAGCGCTATACCGACCGCTTTCAGGAAGGCGAGATGCGCAAGCGCATCCAGTTCATGTACGGCGGCGAGTTGCAGACCATCCGGTTCGAGTATACCGGGCCAAGTCTGGAATCGGTGCTTGATCGACTGCCCACTGCAAAAGTCTTGCAGGTGACGGAAAAGGGCTGGATCGTGGAAGCCGAGGTGTTTGGCACGGGCATCCAGATGTGGATACGAAGTCAGGGAGACTATATAAAAATTATAAATACATAGGGAGACTATCATTATGAGCAAAATTCAGGTGGAAGTACGTTTTACAGATAAACTGGAGTCTATCCGTGTGGGTGGGCAGGATATGGAAATCCCGAATGCCATCAAGACAAAATCTGTTGAAGAATGGTTTGAACCGGCGGCTGGCCGTGTGAATTGGGATGGTCTGGGGGCTGAGATCAAGGCTATGGCTTTCAGCAATGAGAAAAATGCTGTGTACAGCTTCCTGTTCAATGGGCCGGAAGATAAAAAGCGAGAATTCATGGGCTTCGTGGAGAGCTTTTGTCTGGGGGAGGAAGCGCAGCAGGAAACGCAGGAGGAAACCGAGCAGGACTATCTGCAGGATGCCAGTGATTTTCAGCAGGTTGGCAATGCCGAGATGGCGTTTCAACGCTACATGGTTGCGGCCAGTGATTACGGACACCCCGAGGCGCAGTTGGAAGTGGCACGGTGTTACCAGAACGGTGTTGGTGTAGCAAAGAATGCGGAAAATGCCGTTGTGTGGTATAAAAAAGCTGCCGAGCAGGGTAATGCCGAGGCACAGTGCGCACTGGGCGAGTGCTATTATCAGGCTCGGGGCGTTGAAAAGGACGACAAAGAGGCCCGCAGATGGTACGAAGCGGCGGCAACTCAGGGAAATGTAACAGCCCAGTATATGACCGGGCGGCTGTATGCGGAACTCTCGTACAATGAGGCGGCTGTAAAGTGGTACACCAAAGCGGCAGAGCAGGAATGCCCGGAAGCACAGTATGAGCTGGGTGTGTGCTATGAGACCGGCGACGGCGTCGGCAAGGACAAGGCAAAGGCTGTAGAGCTGTACCGCAAGGCCGCAGAGCAGGGTTATGCGGAGGCGCAGAACAAATTGGGTGTCTGCTACAGCAATGGTACCGGTGTTGCAAGAGACGATGCGCAGGCTGTGGGATGGTACCGCAAGGCTGCTGAAAACGGCAATGTAAAGGCACTGTATAATCTTGGTGAGCACTATTATTGTGGTTTAGATGAAAATAAAGCAGAAGCGGTAAAGTGGTATAAGAAAGCAGCAGAGCAGAATCATGCGTGGGCACAGTATATGCTTGGTGAGTGCTATTTTTACGGCCGTGGTTTAGATAAAAATGATGCAGAAGCGGTAAAATGGTATAAGAAAGCAGCAGAGCGGAATTATGCGTGGGCACAGTATATGCTTGGTGAGTGCTATTATTACGGCCGTGGTTTAGATGAAAATGAAGCAGAAGCGGTAAAATGGTTTAAGAAAGCAGCAGAGCAGGGGAATGCAGATGCGCAGTGTAAGCTGGGTCGCTGCTATTACTATGGTCGAGGGGTGACAGGAAACAAAGCAGAAGCGGTAAAATGGTTTAAGAAAGCAGCAGAGCAGGGAAATGCAGATGCGCAGAACAATTTAGGCGTTTGTTATCACAATGGAGAAGGCGTGGAAAAGAACAGCGCGAAAGCAGTTGAATGGTATCGTAAATCTGCGGAGAATGGTAATGCATCTGCACAGTACAATCTGGGGCTTTGTTATGAGTACGGAGATGGTGTGACGAAAGACCTTGGAAGAGCGGCAGAATGGTACCGCAAATCTGCAGAACAAGGCTATGCAGTTGCACAGTACAAGCTCGGTCGCTGTTACGATTATGGCGATGGCATAGAACATGACTGCCAAAAAGCAGTTGAGTGGTACCGAAAATCTGTAGAGCAGGGGTGTGCTATGGCGCAGTGTGACCTTGGCAACTGTTATAAGCACGGACGTGGCGTGGAAAAGAATCTCGAAAAAGCAGTGGAATGGTATCGTAAATCTGCGGAGCAGGGCTATGATCGAGGACAGTTCGCCCTGGCTGGCTGCTATGAATACGGAGAAGGTGTGCCGCAAGACAAAGAAAAAGCCCTGCAATGGTATAAAAAAGCGGCTGATCAGGGCTTTGGAGGCGCAGAGTGGGCCATTAAGAATATGCAAAGCAACGGTATAGGTCCGGCACTTGCATTCGGTGCGGCATTGGCTGTCGAAGGGGTATTAGAGAAACTAGAGCGACTCGGTGAAATCTTCAAAGGTTAATTAACGAAAAGGAGATAAAATGGAAAACGAGCTTGAAGTGCAGCAGGCGCAGCAGCTTTCCGCGCAGCGGTCGCTGAATGACCTGACGGACCAGCTGACCCTTGCAGACCATCTGGTGTATAAAAAATATCTGACGGAACTGCAGAACTATGGCATGGTGGAGCTTTCTCAGAAGATGCTGGAGGTGCAGGATCCCGCTCAGTGTATCCGAATGTTCCAGCTGAAGAAACTGACCCTGAAAAAGGGCGAAGATATGTTCCAGAAGCTTTCCACGGTGTACTATTCCAGCATGGCACAAGGCTGTAGTCTGGCGGTGATGATCGATGTGCCAGAAGGAAATGCCGGTGCCAATATCTATCTGGGCGTTCGCGAGGATCCCCTGAAACAGAGCATGAAGAGCCGCAAGCTGGAAATTTCCAGCAAGGCGTTGCAGAAAGTGCTGCTCTCCAACTTCCCCGGTTCCGATATAAAAGGCATTTCTCAGAAAGATGAAAAAGAACTGCTGGATGAAGCCTTTGGCGAAGAGCAGGAGGCGGTGGCCTCAGTGTCCTGTGTGGCAGCTCTGCGCGATAAGTCTAAAACGGAAGATAAAGCCTTTGTGCAGGGCATTGAGCGCTTTATGGATGCGATGGAAGGAGAAAAGTATACTGCGCTGTTTTTGGCAGAACCTGTTTCCAATGAAACGCAGGCGGCTATCCGCAGCGGGTATGAAAATCTGTACAGCACTCTTTCGCCTTTCCGCAAGAGTACATGGTCTTATACCGAGAACCAGAGTACTGCTGTGATGGAGAGCCTGTGCAGTGGAACTTCCCATACTATCAGCGATACTGTCAGCACGACTACAACGGACGGTACGAACCAGTCCTCTTCGGTGACGGACGGCACACAGAAAACGAAAGGGGTCAGCGGCGGTATCAACGGCGGTGTCGGCAGCAGCTTCGGTACCTCGGTCACAAAAATCTCGCCGGTGGCTGGCGGCATTGCAGGCATTCTGGGTCTGGGCGGCTTGGCAGCTTCGGCCCTGATTCCGGGCGCGGGGGCCGTCATCGGCCCGCTGCTTGGCACGGCGGGCAGGGCCATAGGAGGCATGACGCCAGCCAGAACGGCTTTCAACAGCATCGCCCGGAACATCGGAGGCTCCATGGGCGTAAACGCCTCGCGGGGTACCAGCCACTCTACCACCGAGCAGACCGGCACTTCGCACAGCACCTCCGATGGAACGTCCCATGGCATTTCAGACAGCACCAGCCAGCAGGAGAGCCACGGCACAACGGACACCCGCGGCACGGGCCGTACTCAGCAGGTGGAACTGTGCAATAAATCGGTGGAGGAACTGCTGGAACGCATTGAAAACCAGCTCAAGCGTGTAAAGGAAAGTGAAGATTATGGCTGCTATAACTGTGCAGCGTATTTCCTTTCGTCTACTCAATCCACAGCACTTTTGGCGGCCAACACTTACCGCGCATTGATGGTAGGCGAGGGCTCCTCGGTGGAGAGCGGTGCCGTCAATGTGTGGAAGAACAATGAGGCAGAAGTGGCACAGCTGCGGGAATATCTCAAGCGGTTCATGCAACCGGTCTTTGCTCGCCCGCTATGGGAGAATGCGCCGGATAGTCTGCTTTATACACCTGCAACGCTGGTCAGCGGGCGGGAACTGCCAATGCACCTTGGTTTGCCCACCCGCTCAGTGCATGGTTTGCCGATTATTGAGCACGCGGAGTTTGGCCGCAATGTGCCGGATGAGGCGATGCCGGATGAGGACAAGATGAATCTGGGCAAGATTTACCACATGGGTAAAGAGGAAGCGGCAGGACTGCTCTTGAACCGGCAGGCAATGGCTTCCCACACATTCATCACTGGCTCGACCGGCACAGGCAAATCCAATGCGGTCTACCATCTGCTGGATGAGATCACAAAGAACGGACAAACGACGTTTCTTGTGGTGGAACCGGCCAAGGGCGAATACAAGAACGTGTTCGGCAATTGTACAGATGTGCAGGTGTTTGGTACGAACCCCAGAGAAACGCCGCTGCTGCGCATGAACCCCTTTGCATTCCCTGAGAATATCCATATTCTGGAACATATTGACCGTCTGGTGGAGATATTCAACGCCTGCTGGCCGATGTATGCAGCCATGCCAGCGGTGCTGAAGGATGCTATTGAGCGCAGCTATCAGAAAGTAGGCTGGGATCTGCGCAATTCGGAGAGCGAGAAGGGAGTTTTCCCAACCTTCTTTGACCTGCTGGATATTCTGCCGGGCGTCATTGAAGAGTCGCATTATTCCAAGGATACCCAAAGCGATTATGTGGGCGCATTGTGCACCCGCGTAAAGTCTCTGACAAACGGTATTTATGGCAGTGTGCTTTGCGCAGAAGATGCGCTGACGGACGAAGCGCTGTTTGACCGCAATGTTATTGTGGATTTGAGCCGAGTGGGCTCTATGGAAACGAAATCGCTGCTGATGGGCATCTTGGTGATGAAGTTACAGGAATACCGGATGTGCAGCAGCGGGATGAACAGCAGGCTTCGCCATGTCACAGTGCTGGAAGAAGCACACAACCTGTTGCGCAAGACCTCGGCAGAGCAATCACAGGAAGGTGCAAATTTGCAGGGCAAGTCGGTGGAAATGCTGGCAAATGCCATTGCAGAAATGCGTACTTATGGTGAGGGCTTCATTATTGCGGATCAGGCACCCGGACTGCTGGATATGTCGGTCATCCGCAACACGAACACAAAAATTATTCTGCGCCTGCCGGACGAAGAGGATCGCAAGCTGGTAGGCAAGTCTGCCGCCCTGAAGGAGGCACAGATCGATGAATTGTCCAAGCTGCCGCTTGGTGTGGCTGCCGTTTACCAGAACGAGTGGCCGGAGGCGGTGCTCTGCAAGATTGAGGCGTATCCCATGCCGGAAAATGCTGTTTACCACAAGCCTTCAAAAATGCCGCATGAAATCAACGCAGAGTTTGTATTCGGACAACTGGCAGTGGGCAAAGAGCTGGAACCGCTGAGCAGTTCGGAGATGGAGCAGCTGAAGCTCTGGCTGAAACGCCATGAGACTGTGCTGAAGCCGGAGGACAGCCGCTACCTGGAACGGGTCTTTGCAGGCGGCGAACTGGATGTGGCTAAGACTCGGAAAGCTGTGTTCGATTTCTTTGGTGGGATCGGTACAGTCGTTGATTACTGTGCCGCAGCTAAAAAATCGCTCACACCCCGTAAAGAATTTCTGGAACAGCTGCAGGGACAGTACGGCCTGAAAGCTGCTGCTGCAGACTGGGTGCTAAATAGCGTGATAAGCATGGGCATGAGCCTGAACCCGGATGCAAAGGCTGTAGATAATCTAAGGACGAATTTTGAACAGCAGGGAGGTCGTGTGCTGTGAGGCGAGAAATCTCAGAAGCGAAACCGATGGAAGCAAAAATGCACATTGGGTTGGATGATGTCGTCAAACGGTCATTTGAGCGTCTACAGAAAGGCGTGATAGAAAAGGCAGAAGAAAAACTGGATGCTGCTACGGAAAAGTCATTTGCAGAGCTAGAAAAAGAGCTGGAATACAAAAATAACGATGATGGAATGCCGTACCGTATGGAGCAGGATCTTTTGACGGATGCAGAGTATAAAAGAAACGGATATGAGTACACTACCGATCACCTTGGAAGGCTGTTTACAGCCGAAGGAGACCTGCATCTGAAAGAGCATGATGGTCGTCTGCAAATTAAAGACAGCATCCATGACATTGGAAAAGGATATGAAAAAAGTACCGATGATCGAGGTCATGCAATTGCAGATCGCTTTGATGGGGCAAACGATTTGGAAAATCTCATTCCGCAGGATTCTGGACTAAATCGGAACGAATTCAAAAATTTTGAGAATAAACTGGCACAGGAAGTGGAAGCTGGGAAAAAAGTCAATCTGAAATTGGAAATGCATTATCCGAGAGACTCCTTCCGCCCGGATGCCATTACTGCTGTGACAACGATTGACGGAAAGCAGGAAGTTAAAGTATTTCTGAACGATTAGTATTTATAAGTCCACTGCACTTTCAGGTTATTACAATCCCGGTCGATTGCACATACAATACAAGTATCACTTCACAAAACGGAGGGTACTTGTACTATGGTGGACTACGCCGACATCGGAAAACGCATCCGTGCCTGCCGCCTTGCAAAGGGCATGACGCAGGAGCAGCTGGCCAATGAGGTCGGCGTGGTAGTTACGCACATCAGCCATATCGAGACGGGCAACTCAGTGCCTAGCCTGAAAACGCTGATCGACATCATTAACGCACTGGACTGCTCCGCAGACGAGCTGCTGTGCATCGAGATCAAAAAAGCAAAGCCGGTGTTCGACAGCTGGATGACCGAACAGCTTGCAGATTGCTCCGCCGATGAGGCAAAGATCATCAAAGAAACGGTGGTCAGTCTGAAAAAATCGCTCCGGAAGGTGTATGGAAAGTCCTCTAAATACAGATATGACTAAAACTTCAAAAACTGAATGCCAGTTGGTAGGCATTGAGTGTCTGAAAGAACACCAATAAACAGAATGAACCGCCTCGGTTTCCATAGTAGGAAGCCGGGGCGGCTTTTTATACAAAAAAGAAATCGTTTTTTTTTGTAGCTTTGATGAATTGGCGCGGAGCCGTTGACAGCAGAAGGGCAGAAGCGTATCTTTGGAACAGAAGGCGGAACAGGGCCATAAATAGCAGTTTTCTTTACCTTGCAAGGACACTTTCGTTTTGATGAGGCACGCCCCGGTGTGCCGCTTTTTTCATTTGCGGAGATAAAATGCAAAAAGTACGGATTATAGTACACATTATCTGCTATGCTCGGTACACGGAAAGCACACACCGGAAAAGGAGCAAAAATGCGCTGGACGTTGAATAAAACAAGGCTTTTGGCTGGTAAAACGGACCCGGAGAATACCAGCCTGTGGCTGCCGCTCTGGATGCACCTGTGGGATACGGCGGGCATCATGGAGCGGCTGGTCCGGCAGTGGCTCCCGGAAAGTGCAAAACGGGCCATGGGCTTTGAGCGCGAGGAAGCGTTGCTCGCGCATGCCCGGTTTCTGGGCGGGATCCATGATATAGGCAAGGCTACGGTAGCCTTTCAGGCAAATATCCTGCGCACTCTGCCGGAGGCGCGGCAGCGGCTGGAAATGCTGACGCCGCTGGACTGTCCTGAACAGAACCGCCGGGAGTCGCCGCATGCCCGGGCGGGAGAGGCAATCCTGCTGTGGGATGATTGTCCCGGCGGGCTAGCCTCCATTGTGGGAGCGCATCACGGCAGGCCACAGAGCTGCGCGGCGGTCGATGACCAGTTGGAGTGCTGGGAGAGCAACTACTACCCCAAGGGACAGGAAAAGGTCTGGCAGGGCTTCTGGACAGAACTGCTCATGACTGTTTTGCAGGACTGCGGCTTTGATGATACGGCGGAACTGTACGACCTGGACCCGCAGGAGGAAGTGCTTCTGACCGGACTTCTGATCATGGCAGACTGGATCGCCAGCAATACGGAATACTTCCCCCTGATCCCGGTAGAGGAGCTGGGCAGCATGGAGGATTACCCGGCGCGGGTGGACAGGGCTTGGGAAAAGCTGGCGCTGCCCTTCCCGTGGGAGGCACAGCCGAGCATCGCAGACCCGCAGGAGTTTGCGGTGCGGTTCGGCTTTGCGCCCAATGCGGTGCAGAGGGCTGTTCTGGAAGCTGCAGATACCGCAGCGGAACCGGGCATTCTGATTTTGGAAGCACAGATGGGCGTGGGCAAAACCGAGGCGGCGCTGGCCGCTGCGGAGATCATGGCCAGCCGGTTCGGGCTGGGCGGTGTCTTTTTCGGGCTGCCCACACAGGCCACGGCAAACGGCATCTTTCCCCGGCTGCTTGGCTGGGCAGACACGCAGTCTGAGGAGACGCTGCCGCAGGCTATAAAGTTGGCGCACGGCATGGCGGAACTGAACGAGTGCTATCTGCGGCTGCAGGGGCGCGGGGTGCAGCTGGAGGAGGACGCGCAGGAAGAGCATCAGGTGCAGGTACACCAGTGGTTTCGGGGAAACAAGCAGGCACTGCTGGCAAACTTCGTGATTGGCACAGTGGATCAGCTGCTGCTGGCGGCACTTGCCCAGAAGCACGTTATGCTGCGGCATCTGGGGCTTGCGGGCAAGGTGGTCATTATTGATGAGTGCCACGCCTACGATACCTACATGAACTGCTATCTGGACCGCGCACTGGAATGGCTGGGCTGGTACAAGGTGCCGGTCATTCTGCTGTCGGCCACCCTGCCCGCCCGGCGGCGCACAGAGCTGGTCGAGGCCTACCAGCAGAAAAAGGCCGCCCCGGACGCTCCGTGGGAAACCAGCTGCGGCTATCCGCTGCTGACATGGACGGATGGCGCAGAGGTAAAGCAGACGGCCATCTCATCGGCTGCACCCGGTCAAACGGTGCAGCTGACTACGCTCACAGAGCCGGAGCTGCCCGCGCTGCTGCGCCGGAAGCTGGCCGAGGGCGGCTGCGCAGGAGTGATCGTAAACACGGTCAAAAAAGCGCAGAAGATCGCGCAGCTGCTGCGGGAAAGCCTGCCGGACAAAGAGGTGCAGCTGTTCCATGCGCAGTTTCTGATGCCGGACCGCGCGGCGCGGGAAAACCAGCTGATGGCACGCATCGGCAAGGAATCCACGCCGAAGGAACGGAATGACCTGATCGTGGTGGGCACGCAGGTGATGGAGCAGTCGCTGGACATTGATCTGGACGTTCTTGTCACAGAGCTTTGCCCCATGGATCTGCTGCTGCAGCGCATTGGGCGGCTGCACCGCCACCACCGCAGCCGCCCCGCTCCGTTGCAGCAGGCCTGCTGCGCGGTGCTGGACACCGGGGAAGATGCCTTTGACGCGGGCAGCGAGGCGGTATATGGACAGTGGCTGCTCTGGCGCACCCGGAAGTTTCTGCCCCGGAGCATCCGGCTGCCGGAGGAGATCTCTCCGCTGGTGCAGCGGGTCTACGGCTGGGAGCGGGAAGCCCCCGGCGGAGCACAGGGCGAGGAAATGCGCTCCATATATGAGCAGACACAGGAGAAAAAGAAAGCACGCGCCGAGGCGTACCTTGTGCCGCAGCCGGAAACGCACCGGCTGGCGCAGCTGAACACGCTGGACGACTGGATGCAGAACGAGGGCGCCTGCTCCGACCCGGCGGCGCGGGCGGCAGTGCGGGACGGCGACCCCTCGGTAGAGGTGCTGGTAATGCAGCGTCGGGCAGACGGCAGCATCCACTTTCTGCCGTGGCAGGAGGGCGGCAGTGCCGTAGCTGCCGACAGCCCGCCCCCGCCGGAAACGGCGCTGAAGATCGCCCGGCAGAAGCTGCGGCTCCCGGCGGTGTTCGGCAAGGCGTGGAAGGTGGACAGGGTCATCCGGGAGTTGGAAGCGGACAACCGCAGCCGCCTTGCGGCGTGGCAGCTGTCGCCGCTGCTGCACGGAGAACTGATCCTGCTGCTGGATGAAAACCTGACTGCCCGGCTTGCGGGCATGGAACTTTGTTATGACCGTGAAAACGGCCTGTATTACCAAAAGGAGGAGACGGATGAAGGAAATTGAATTCAACCTGCTGACCGAACCGTGGATACGGGTGCGGCTGCGGGACAACACGGTGCGGGAGGTGTCCCTGACCGAGGCGCTGGTGTCGGCGCAGGATTATGCGGACCTTGCGGGCGAGATGCCCACCCAGAACGCCGCCGTGCTGCGGCTGCTGCTGGCGGTGCTGTTCACCGTGTTTTCCCGGGTGGATGTAAAGGGAGAGCCCCGCCCACTGATGCAGAGCGATGATGCACTGGAGCGCTGGAGCGCGCTGTGGCAGCTTGGGCATTTTCCGGCGGCGCCTGTCCGGGACTATCTGGAGCAGTGGAAGGACCGCTTTTGGCTGTTCCATCCGACACACCCCTTCTGGCAGGTGCCGCAGGCAAAGATCGGCACGGAATACGGTGCGGCCAAACTCAACGGTGAAATGTCGGAAAGCAGCAATAAACTCCGGCTCTTTCCGCTGTATGCGGGGCAGAGCAAGGAGCAGCTGAGCTATCCGCAGGCGGCGCGGTGGCTGCTGTGTGTGAACGGCTATGATGACACCTCTGCAAAGCCAAAAGGAAAGGGGCTTCCGTCCGTAGGAGCCGGGTGGCTGGGCAAGATCGGTTTTATTCAGGCACAGGGTGATAATCTGTACGAGACCCTGATGCTGAACCTGACGCTGCTGCGCGACGGCCGGGAATGCTGGGGCGAAAGCAAGCCCTGTTGGGAATTGGAAGCACCAAAGAGCGCGGAACGGACAGAAATTTGCTGCCCGGATAACCCGGCACAGCTGCTCACCCTGCAATCCAGAAGGCTGTTGCTGCACAGGACAGGGGAGAATGTAGATGGGTTCTGTCTGCTGGGAGGAGATTTCTTCCCCAGAGAAAACGTCTTTGCCGAACAGATGACCATCTGGCGCACGATGCCAATCAAGAAAAATGAACCGGTGGTGTTTGTGCCCTGCCGTCATGACCCGGCCAAACAATTCTGGCGGGAGTTCCCGGCGGTCTTTTGTCAGGACAGCGGGCATCGCCCGGGCGTTGTATGCTGGATCGAAAAGTTGCAGGAAAAGAGATTGAAACTTCTGGATCCCCGCAGAAAGGTACATTTCCGTATCTCCGGTGTCCAATATGGCGATAAGGACTTCTTTGTAAATGATTCTTTCAGCGACAGCCTGACCTTTCAGGCAGGGATTCTGGATGAGATAGGGCGCCCATGGCAGAGCCGGATCGTCAGAGAAATCGAGCGCTGTGAACAGACAGCGGCGCTGATCGGGCGTTTTGCGCAGGAACTGGCAATTGCCGCCGGTGACCGGAATGAAAATGCAGGCGGCGCGGTTCGTGCACAATTCTACTTTGCGGTGGATCAGCCTTTCCGGCAGTGGCTGCAGGCAGTAGACCCGGAGCAGGACGACCCGGATGAGGCAGCACTGCGCTGGCAGACACGGGCGCGCAGCATCGCGGAAAAGCTGGGAAAGCAGATGGTGATGGAGGCCGGGAATGCCGCCCTGAAGGGACGCCGCATTGTGGTCGATAAGGACAAAAAGACCGAGCGCACCATCCTGTATACCGCGCCAAAGGCCTATAATCATTTCCGCACAAGGCTTTGGGAAATCTATCCCAAAACAGAACCATAAAGGGGGAATTGTATGAAAACACAGGATGTCAAACTGTATGCGGCGCAGCAGCTGCACAGGCTTCAGGCTCTGCCGGACAACCAGCGGCGGGCAGAACTGGCAAAGCTGCGGCGGGGTATCGGCCACGCACCCGGCGAGCTGCCGGAGCTGTGGGGATGCTTTTTGCTGGGAATGCCGGAAAGCTTTCAGGGCCGCAGTGCTCCCTCGGCGGCAGAGTGGGCGGTCTACCTTGCCCTGACCCTGTATGCTGTGCATCAGCAGGGGAATGACCGCCCCATGAACTGCCCCGGCAACACGCTGGGGCGTGCGGTGCGGCAGCTGGCAGAGCGGAACAGTGCCGGACAGGACTGGACCGAGGTCAGTGTGCTCCGGCGGTTCAATGCGCTGGCCACCGCAGAAGAAATTACCGAGATCAGCCACCATCTGCGGGGCATGATCCGGCTGCTGAGCGCGGCAAAGGATGGCGGCATCCCGCTGGACTATCCGCAGCTTGCGGCAGACCTGTATGAATTGCAATGCACCGACCCGCGGTATGCACAGATTCCCGCCAATGTCCGTCTGCGGTGGGGGCAGGATCTGTACCGCGACCCGAAGCCTGCACCGGAAGAGAAAGAAAAGGAGACTTGACCATGAAGAAGCGCCTGTATGTTGATTTCCACATTTTGCAGACCGTCCCGCCCAGCTGCATCAACCGGGACGATACCGGCAGCCCCAAAACAGCCGTGTACGGCGGTGTGACCCGTGCCCGGGTATCCTCACAGGCATGGAAGCACGCCATGCGTGCAGCCTTTGCGGAGAATGCTCAGCTGGACGTGGGCAAGCGCACCAAAAAGGCCGCAGAACTGGTGAAGGCGCAGATCCTTGCACTGGCCCCGGAACTGGATGCGGACAAGCTGGCAAAAAAAGCGCTGGAGAATGCGGGCATCAAGAGCGACGATAAGGGCACCAAGGCACTGTTCTTCATGAGCACTGCACAGGCAAAGGCGTTGGCAGAGCTGGCTGTGGAGGGCTCTGCGGATAAAAAGCAGTATCGGGATGCCCTGAAAGCGGCGCCCTCGATGGACATGGCGTTGTTTGGCCGCATGGTGGCAGATGACCCTTCTCTGAACTATGACGCCGCTGCGCAGGTGGCGCACAGCATCTCCACCCATGCCGTGCAGAACGAGTACGATTACTTTACCGCCGTGGATGACTGTCAGGCAGAGGACAACGCCGGTGCAGGCCATCTGGGCACGGTGGAGTACAACTCCTCCACCCTGTACCGCTATGCTACGGTGAACGTGATGGAGCTGGCCGGGCAGCTGGGTGCAGCGCAGGCAGCGGAAACGGTGCGGGCCTTTGGCGAGGCGTTCCTCTTCTCCATGCCCACCGGCAAGCAGAACACCTTTGCAAACCGCACGCTGCCGGATGCGGTATATGTGACCCTGCGGGAGGATCAGCCGGTGAACCTGTGCGGCGCATTCGAGCGTGCCGTGCCCCGCAGTGCGCAGGGTTACGCCGCACCTTCCAAGGCGGCACTGGCGCAGTATGCGCAGCAGATGTACAGCAGCTTTGCCGAGGCTCCGGCGCAAAGCTTTACCGTGGGCAGCGGGCTGGAGGTGCTGGCTCCGGCGCAGACGGCAAAGGCGATGCTGGACGCACTGGAAAAGGCTGTCCGGGATGCGCTTGCCGGAAATGAGGTGGGGTAATGGCAACGCTGTTGCTTCGGCTGGCAGCGCCTTTGCAGGCGTGGGGCGCGGACTCTAAATTTGAGACCCGCAAGACGGGCCGGGAACCCACCAAGAGCGGCGTGATCGGTCTGCTGGCGGCAGCTCTGGGGCTGCGGCGGGACGAGAGCGAAGCGCTGACCCGGCTGACCGGGCTGCGGTTCGGCGTCCGCGTGGAGCGGGAAGGGCAGCTGCTGGTGGACTACCACACGGCAAAGACGCAGGACGAAAAGACCTCTTATGTGACCTACCGCCATTATTTGCAGGATGCCGTGTTTCTGGCCGGCATTGAAAGCACCGACACCGCCCTTTTGCAGCAGCTGCAGCAGGCACTGCTGCACCCGGCGTTTCCGCTGTATCTCGGTCGCCGCTGCTGCCCGCCTACCCTGCCGCTCTGTCTGGGCGTATGCCCGGGCAGCTTGCAGGAGGTGTTGCAAGCGGAACCGCCCCTGTGCCCTGGACGGCAGAGCCGGATCCTATTGGACGCCGATCCGCTGGAGCCGGGCACGGCTCCGCAGCGGGATGTGCCGGTGAGCTTTGACCCGCATCATCGGCAATACGGCTACCGCTCGGTACGGGAACTATGGCAGAAGATGCCGGACAGCCCGGAGGCTACGGAGCACGATCCGTTCCGGGAATTGTAAAAAGGGGGCGAGAGAATGTATTTATCACGGGTAGAACTCGATCCCACCCGCCGCAGCACCATGGCTGCGCTGGCGGCACCGCAAAAACTGCATGGCGCAGTGGAAAGCGCTTTTGCAGGGGAGCGCCGCCGCAGGCTGTGGCGGTTGGATCGTCTGGGAGAGCGGCTGTATCTGCTGCTGCTCAGCGAGGACGCGCCGGAGCTGTCCGGCGTGGTGGAGCAGTTTGGCACCGGAGCGGCTGCGGAGACCCGCAGCTACGACCCGCTTTTGCAGCGGGTGGAGCCGGGCAGCTGCTGGCAGTTCCGGCTGACTGCAAACCCCACCAAAAGCTGCAAAGACACCCAAAACCCCGCAGCGCGGGGAACCGTGGCCGCACATTGCACAACACAGTACCAGAAGCAGTGGCTGTTGGAGCGCGCCGCAAAGCGCGGCTTTGCCCTGCGGGAGGAGGGATTTACCGTGACCCGGGTGCAGTGGCAGCATTTTGCCAAGCACGGCACCCGGCCGGTGACCCTGTTGGCAGTGACCTATGAGGGCGTTTTGCAGGTGACCGATGCAGAGCAGTTCCGGGCACTGCTGTGTCAGGGCATGGGGCGCGGCAAGGCCTATGGCCTTGGGCTGATGACCGTTATGCGCGCAGGAAACTGAGAGGAACGAGATGCCGGGCATGATCCTGCCGGACCTGCAGGCGCTGCCGCAGCATTTTCAGCTGGCAGAAAAAGTGGGGCATCGCGCCCTGCCGGACTGCCATTTGATACAACAGGTTTATTGCAAACTGAAGGAAACAGCGGTACAATAGCAACGGGAGGCACGGTGCTACGGGATCTTTTTAGTCTTTTCCCCGCATACGCGGGGGTGATCCTTGCGGTTCGTTTTGTACGATTAGCGTTCGCGCCTTTTCCCCGCATACGCGGGGGTGATCCCATGTGATAGTGTGGTCTTGCTGTCTGCTCTCCCTTTTCCCCGCATACGCGGGGTTGATCCTATGCATATGGCTGACTGCAAGCGTCAGGTGGCCCTTTCCCCCGCATACGCGGGGGTGATCCCACAACACAGGGGTAGAATGCCATGGTGTCGCGCTTTCCCCGCATACGCGGGGCTTACCAAAAGACCCCTCGCAAGGTTTTGCGTGAGCGCCTGAAAAAGCACCCCTAAAGCAAACGAACCGCCCCGGTTTCCGTGATGGAAGCCGGGGCGGTTTTGTATGCAGGAGGCGGGAGCAAGGGCAGTTCCTCCGACCTTGCGCTTTCTGGCGTTTCAGGGAAAAATGCGCAAACAAAAAGCAGGCAGTGTCGTGGAAAGGAGGAGGAAAGCGACACTGCCTGCTGTATAGGAACCCCTGAACATTGCGGCTTGGTCAGGAGGGATTTGGTAGTCTGTCCGCCGTTCTGGCTATTGCCTCGCATAGAAACGGGAGACAGTTTTTTATGGGCCTGCTGTGCGCCGCTGCTGCGGCCGCACCCGCAGGGAAATGTGCCTGCATGGGCTTTTGCGGGGAGAACCTTTGGGAGGTTATGGGGGATGTCCGTTCCGTTCTCCCTGAGTGCACCCTTATTATGCCAGACAATCGTGGCAATTCTTTGTGGTAAATTTGAACAGTTTGCAAATAAACGCCCTGCCTATAAAAAAGACTGCTGAAAAGTCCGCACTTCTCAGCAGTCCGAATCTGTAATTTTTTTGCGTTACACCCCAAAGAACTCCTTGGCGATGTCGGCGCTGCGTTTGGCGTCTTTGGCGTACCAGTCCGCGCCGATCTTCTCGGCGTATTCCGGGGTCAGCACGGCACCGCCCACCATGATCTTGCAGTCGAGCTTAGCGGCGTGCAGGGCGGCGATGGTCTCTTCCATGCTTTTCAGGGTGGTGGTCATCAGGGCCGAAAGACCTACCAGATGCACGTCCTTTTCCCGCACGGTGTCCACCACCGTCTCCACCGGTACGTCCCGGCCAAGGTCCAGAACCTCAAAGCCGTAGTTTTCCAGAATGACCCGGACGATGTTCTTGCCAATGTCGTGTACATCGCCCTTGACGGTGGCAAGGACGATACGCCCCTTGCTGGCGCTGCCCTCGCCCTTTTGGGCAATGGCTGTCTTGATCTCCTCAAAGGCGCTCTGGGCGGCGCTGGCAGCCTGCAGCAGCTGCGGCAGGAACAGGGTGCCTTTTTCATACTTGGCACCCACGATGTCCAAAGCGGGGATCAAGGCTTCGTCCACCACCTCCAGCGGCTGCTTTTCTGCCAGCAGGGCGCGGGTATGGGCGGCGGCGTCACCCTTCAAGCCCTTTTCCACCGCTTTCATCAGGGCGGCGTAGGGACCGGTAAGTTCTGCTTCGGCAGCACTGGCGGCAGGCGCGGCTTTTGCAGCCTGTGCCAGTGCGGTGCTGGCGGGCACACGGTCGGCAAAGCGTTCGATGTACTTTGTGCTCTGCTTGTCCCGGTTGGTCAGCACGTTGTAGGCGTACACCGCCGCCATCATCTCTTCGCTGGAGGGGTTCATGATGGCAAGGTCCAGCCCGGCGTACATGGCCATGGTCAAAAAGGTGGTGTTCAGGTAGGCGCGGCAGGGCAGACCAAAGCTGATGTTGGACACGCCCAGCACGGTGCGCACTCCCAGCTCCTTTTTGCAGGCTTCCAGCGCTTGTACCGTGGCCAGCACATCCTCCTGCTGGGCGCTGGCGGTCAGGGTAAGGCAGTCGATGTAGATATCCTCCCGGGGAATGCCCGCTGCCAGCGCTGCTTCGGTGATGCGGCGGGCAATGGCCACACGGTCTGCGGCCTTGGGCTGGATGCCTTTTTCATCGATGGCCAGACCCACGATGGCGGCACCGTACTTCTTGCACAGCGGCAGGATGGCGGCAAGCTTTTCCGGCTCACCGTTGGTGGAGTTGACGATGGGCTTGCCGTTGTACACCCGCAGACCCCGCGCCAGCGCTTCCACGTTGGAGGAGTCCAGCTGCAGGGGCAGGCTGGTCACGCTTTGCAGCGCCTTGACCACCTGCTCCATCAGCACCGGCTCGTCTACGCCGGGTGCGCCTACGTTCACGTCCAGGATCTGCGCACCGGCCTCTGCCTGACTGACGGCCTGCTCCAGCACATAGTTCATGTCGCCTTCCCGCAATGCCTGCTGGAAGCGCTTTTTGCCGGTGGGGTTGATGCGCTCGCCCACCACCGTGATGCCGTCCACCGTAACTGTGTCCACCGGGGTGCACAGCACCGAGGGCATCCGGTGCGCGGGACGCCCCGGGGTGCAGCCTGCAAAGGTGCCGTTGAGCAGCTTGATGAACTCCGGGGTGGTGCCGCAGCAGCCGCCGGCAGCAAACAGGTGCAGCTCCCGGTAGGGCTTCATCTGCATGGCGTAGAGCTGCGGGGTGATATCGTAACCCGAGCCATCAGCGCGGGGCAGGCCCGCGTTGGGCTTGACGAACACCGGGAAGCTGCCGGGCAGGGCCTCGGTCAGCCGCTTTGCCATGGGGAAGATCTCCTTGGGGCCAAGAGAGCAGTTGATGCCCACGGCATCGGCCCCCAAACCCCGGGCGGTGGCGGCAAAGCTCTCGACCGTGCAGCCGGTAAAGGTGCGGCCGCCTGCTTCAAAGCTCATGCTGGCCAGCACGGGCAGGCTGCTGTTCTCCTTGACGGCCAGCAGGGCGGCCTTCAGCTCATACAGATCGGTAAAGGTCTCAAGGAACACGAGGTCAGCCCCGGCGGCCACGCCCGCCCGGACGATGCGGCCATACTCTGCCACGGCATCCTCAAACGCAAGGGTGCCGTTGGGTTCCAGCAGCTCCCCCAGCGGGCCCACATCCAGCGCAGCCAATGCACCGTAAGGGGCACAGGCCCGTTTGCAGTTGGCAATACCTGCCGCAATGATCTCCTCCAGCGTGTACTCGCTGCCCGCCAGCTTGTGGGCCGATGCGCCAAAGGTGTTGGCGTTGATGATGCGGCTGCCCGCTGCGGCATACTGAGCATGGATGCCCTCGATGAGCTGCGGGTCGGTGATGTTCAGCTCCTCGGGGCGGGCCCCCAGTTTCAGGCCCGCAGCCTGCAGCATGGTGCCCATGCCGCCATCCAGCAGGATGGTATTGGGCCGGTCAAACAGTTCATTCGCTTGCACAGGTGATCCCCCTCTTTCTATATTCGCACCGGGTGCGGAGCACGCAGTGCCCGCATCCTGCCAGATGCCCCCGGACCGGGTGATCGCTGACCCCCAGAATGGCCGTCACGCTCTTGCGCGGGGTCATCAGGTTGGTGTCGGTGACGCACAGGCCTGCACGGCGCACCGTGT
>OHHO01000341.1_pt1 | contig 17941 bp, 10 predicted proteins | sample 1568071 | NCBI WGS metagenome assembly OHHO01 (sample SAMEA3879582, study PRJEB24766) | human gut metagenome | biome: human-associated habitat; feature: feces | place: USA | collected 1985/1987
TGTCATCAAAATCCAGCCACAATTCATCTTCAAATGAATTTTAATGGGCAACGGATTCAAATAGACCTCTGCCAAAATTGTTATCAAAAATTACAAAATCTACAAACAGATATGATGAATGGAGGTAACGGAATGAATAATTTCGGTTTTGGAAGCCTCGAAGACTTCATGAACGCAATGAACAATATGCAAAGTCAAGCTGCCGGTACTAATGGTCAAAACATGAACGGCCAATCCCAACGACAAGGTGGCGGACGAAATGGAAAAGGAATCCTTGGTCAATATGGGATCAACCTTACTGATCTCGCTCGCCAAGGTAAAATTGACCCAGTCATCGGGCGCGACAATGAAATTAAACGAGTTATTGAAATTTTAAACCGTCGAACCAAGAATAACCCAGTCTTGATTGGTGAAGCTGGAGTTGGTAAGACCGCGGTTGTTGAAGGTTTAGCTCAAGCAATCGTTAGCGGCCAAGTTCCCGAAAAGCTTGCTAACAAGGAAATCATCCGGCTCGATGTTGTTTCCTTAGTTCAAGGTACGGGAATTCGGGGCCAATTTGAAAAGCGGATGCAACAATTAATGGAAGAAGTTCGTAAGAATAAGAACATCATCCTCTTTATTGACGAAATCCATGAAATCATGGGTGCGGGAAATGCTGAAGGCGGAATGGACGCTGGAAATGTTCTTAAACCCGCCCTTGCCCGCGGTGACTTCCAATTAGTTGGTGCCACTACTCTTAATGAGTACCGGAAGATCGAAAAGGATGCTGCTCTTGCACGGCGATTCCAACCAGTTGAAGTTGATGAACCATCCGTTGAAGAAACAATCCGCATCTTAAACGGGATCAAAAGTCGTTATCAAGATTACCACCACGTTAAGTACACAGATGACGCAATTGTAGCAGCTGCTAAACTTTCTGACCGCTACATTCAAGATCGTTACTTGCCTGACAAAGCTATCGACTTACTTGATGAAGCGGGATCAAAGAAGAACTTAACGCTTAAAAATGTGGATCCAAATGCAATCGAAAATGAAATCCACACAGCTGAAGCACACAAGCAACAAGCAGCTGATAACCAAGACTATGAAAAGGCAGCTTTCTACCGCGATCAAGTTGCTAAGCTTGAAAAGGCAAAGAAGGAAGCCGAAGAAAACCATACTGAAGATTCTGCAACTGTTACCGTTAAGGATATGCAGAGAATCGTTGAAGAACGGACAAATATTCCAGTTGGTGACCTGCAAAAGCAAGAAGAAAATCAACTTCGCGACCTTGATAAGAAGCTTGATGAACATGTTATTGGCCAAGCCCAAGCAGTGGATAAGGTTGCTCGTGCCATTCGTCGTAACCGGATCGGTTTGAACAAGTCTGGTCGGCCAATTGGTAGTTTCCTCTTTGTTGGTCCTACGGGGGTTGGTAAGACTGAAACCGCTAAGCAACTTGCCCTCCAATTGTTTGGTTCTAAAGATGCTATGATTCGGTTCGATATGTCTGAATACATGGACAAGACCTCTACTTCTAAATTAATCGGGGCTGCTCCTGGTTATGTTGGTTACGAAGAAGCTGGTCAGTTGACTGAACAAGTACGGCGGCACCCTTATAGCTTGATCTTACTTGATGAAGTTGAAAAGGCGCATCCGGACGTTCTGAACGTTCTGCTCCAGGTGCTTGACGACGGCAGGATTACGGACGGACAGGGCCGCACCGTTGACTTTAAGAATACGATCATCATTTTGACGAGCAACATCGGCAGCGATTTGATCCTGAGCAGCATGGCAAAGGACGGCAGGATAACGACCGAAACCGAGGAGCTGCTGCACAAGCTGCTGCGCACAAAATTCCGCCCCGAATTTATCAACAGGCTGGATGAAATCGTGTTCTTCAACGCCCTTTCCGATGCGGATATGCACGGCATTGTTGACCTGCTTATTGCAGACCTTGCAAAGCGTTTGCAGGCAAACCGCCTGAATCTCAGCGTTTCCGAAAGTGCAAAAGCCGCCATCATCAAAAACGGTGCCGATCCGCTGTTCGGTGCCCGTCCGCTCAAGAGATACATTCAGGGGCATATTGAATCCCTGCTTGCGCGGTTCATCATTGAAAATTCGCCCGAGGAAGGTTCAACCCTGACCGTTGATGCGGATGAAAAAGGCAGCTTCATTATCGGGCAAAAGCAATAACGGAAGCGCGGCGGGAACCGTATGAATTTCTCCCTTGTCAACCCATCGGTTCCCGAGTTTCCGAATTCCGATTTTTTCATCCCGATTTTTCATTACGAAGAAAAAAGAAATCCCCCGCGTGCAAGGGAGGCATACGCGGGGGATTTTTTCGGCTCAGTGCCGACAGCCGGTGCAGCTTGCGGAACACGCAAACACGGAATCCGCAGAAAAACACCAATCATTTATGTTGCTTTTTCAGTCCTCGTTCACAAGCATACTTATTGCAGCTATGACTTCTTCCAACGACTGTTTTTTCAGCGAGTAGTACGGTCGTCCGCTTTCTGCATTGCATTCCACAAGTCCAAGCGTTAAAAGTTTTGACATATGATAAAAGACTTTTTGTCTCGTCAATCCGAATTTATCGGCAATCTCGCCCCCGGACATTGTCTTTCGCTGCGCTATCGCTTTTAATATTTCAAAGCGAATCTCGTCCGAAAGTCCGCTGAATATTCCGACTACACGTGACGTACTGCTTTCGTTTGAAACACTTTCCATATAATCCCTGAAACCCAAACCAAGCCACATCTCCCCTGCACAACCTTTTTCACCGATGCAAATTCTTTTGTCCCAATAAGACATGGCAAGCATAAGTCCGTTGTGTATCGAAGGGAATATTGTAAAATCGCACTTCGGCATTTTCAAACGTGAATGTTCGGATACATAAGTGCATACATCGCCAACCTCTTGAATATCACGTTCCCACTTTTTAACATCCTCTTCAAAACGCACCAGCTTTTCATCGACAATTTTGACAATCGGACTCATAAAATGCTCAAGCCGCATGCAATTCTGCTCGTAGTTGCTGCAGCATTCCACAATACTCAGCTTGTTCATGCCGCTTATCGGCAATTTCATTACATACTCCACAAGGCTCTCGTAATCAAAATTCTGTGAGCTGTCAAAATTTTGCATATGACAGCACATTTTTTTGATACGCTGCTGCGGGTTCATATTCAAAAGCTCCTCAAAAAAGAACTTGCCCGATTGAGCTTCGCCCATGAAGGTATACGGCATTATGAGCATTCTGGCAATGCTGCAATTAGTCGAAAGATCCTTAAAAAAGTATTGCAGTTCCGATTCGTCAACATGAACAGCTTCATCCAATTCTTTTTCAAATTCTATACCTTTGCGCAAAATTTCCTTAATTTTTTTTCTCAAATACGGGTGTCTCTCGCAAGCCTCTTGTTCATTAATATAGATTCTTTCTCCATTCGCCCTGCCGCTGAGGTAATCGAAAGTTTCAATCAGCGGTATAAGCTCCGTTCTGATTCCGTATGTGTTGCTCTGCATCGTATTCAGCACGAATTATCCTTTCAGTATTTATTCTTTCGAAAATGCCTGCCCAATCCGGCAATGCATTTCTCAGGCGCAACGGCAAAGTCAAGGTCAAATGCAATCACATCTGACCTTGAGCTTTCCGTCCCGCAAGTTCTTTTTTACTGTATATGACAGATGGAGTTCACTCTGCCTGTCTTGACTTCCGTCAGTTCAAAAGTGATGAACACTTCAGGCAGAAACCCCGAGAGCATGACGGAGTATCAGAATCGCATCCAGCGCATCCACCGTACCGTCTGAGTTAAAATCGGCTCGTTCAATTTGTTCGTCCGTCAGTGCCGCCAACCCCATTGTGTATCTCAGCACGATAATTGCATCCTCTAAGCCTATTGAATTATCTCCGTTCACGTCGCCGAGGGTTATGCCGCCGACAAAGCGCGCTATCAACTCCGGTTGTTCACACTCGGAAAACCAAGCCCAATTCGCCATGTTGAATATTCCAAGTTCAAACTCCGGTTCGGATGAAACCAGAGTTCCGTCCGGGGTGTACCAGCCGGCAAACTGAGCCCCCTCACTCGGTGTCGCAACTGCATTCGTGTAGCATACGCCGCCGGCATAAGGTATCGTGTCTGAGAAAAAGCCCACATAGCCACTGCCTTCAGACATAAGATTGTAATCCACTCCATACCTTTCGGAACGCCAATGACTCTGTTCAAGCCTGTTGTTGGATGTGGCAAGCGTCCAGATGTTTCCGCAGCCGCTTATGTCAAGCTCGCTGAGATAGTTGTTTTGGCAGAATATCGAATCAATTCCATCAAGGTTATCAGGAAGAATCAGCGATGTAAGCATGTTATCATTGCATCCAATGGTTCTGGCCGACGCATTGCTTAAATCCAGTTCGGTCAGATTATTACCCATAACAACTATGTCCAAAAGGCCGGTGCAGCCCGTCAAATTGATTGCATCAAGACTGCATTCTTCCACCGAAAGATAGTTCAAAGTATCGATGTCATGACAATCGAGCACGCCGCTCAATTCCTGATATGAAAGATCCAGACCGTACAATTGCGTTCCTCTGTACATTTGTGCATCGAATGAAGTTATCCGGTTCCCGGGTGCGGTTATAAGTCCGATATTCGGGCAGTTTGGCAATTCCAGCTCTGTAAGAAGGTTGTAGTCGAAAGCAGCTATATAAAGAGCCGGAAGGTCTCTCACGTTTGCGGTGGAAATCTGATTATTGTTCAGTGTTAAAGTATACAGTTCGTTGCAGCCGGACACATCAAAACCTGTGATTCTGTTCTCGTAAGCGGCAAGTGTATACAGTTTTGTACATCCGCTCACGTCAAGCTCACCAACGACATCGGAGGCTTGGAAGTATACCGAACGCAAATGTCCGTCCGAAGTCCATACGCATTCCGTCGAATAGCCGTTGCTGTCTGTACCGGTCCATGTGGTGGGATCATAAGGGGAATAGTTTTCGGAAATCTTGTTACCGTTCTTGATATTGTTCTCGTCCGCAATCTCCAAAAAATTACGGATTTTCCAATAATCATGCTCGTCATAGCCCTCCGGCGTTTCCCCAACGCCTGCAACCGGAACGGCAGCCACGATGAACAACACGGTGAGCACAAGTGCAAAGATGCGTTTCTTCATAGTCTTTTTCCTCCATTCAACTCTGTTTTCATTTCAACGTCAATTGTTTGAAAAGACCGCACAGTGTCCTTTCATGTATTTCTGAGGCACGCGGAAGCTTAGCACAAAACGAAACGCCGTACGGCTATGTCTGCATGCTGTTGCCTCGAGGGAAATATAACCCTGACGGTTTAACGTATGCCACAGCTGCCGTCCCTCATGTACACATTATATGAGACATATTTGGGCATGTCAAGTTTTTTTGTTACATATTAATAATATATTTTTCTGCTGTCTCTGCGGTGTGCCGACCGCTTGTTTCCGACTTGGTTTTATCATGGCAATGGTTTATTCTTCACTTTCGATTCCCGATTTTTCACTACGAAGAAAAAAGAAATCCCCCGCGTGCAAGGGAGGCGTTTTTTATATGCTGATACTGATTCCCTACATTTAAGAAATCCCCCGCGTGCAAGGAAGGCCTCGTCGTTGGTCTTAGCTACATGCAGCGACATCAAGAAATCCCCCGCGTGCAAGGAAGGCCTGCGCGGGGGATTTTTTCACGCTGTGAAGCTGAGCATGGCTGATGTAACCTTTTCAGGTTATATAACGGTTACAGAGCGTTTCTCATTGCCGTCAATGCGTCGGCTGCGGAGATATCGCCGCTGTTGTCGAAATCGCAAAGTGTGATCCTGTTCTCGGGCAGTTCCGAAAGACCCATCGCATGGCGCAGGATCATCAGTGCGTCGGACACCGTCAAAGCACCGTCGGCATCCGCATCACCCATAAGGTCATAGCGGGCGAATACGCTGATATTACCGACAACGGGGCTGTTATCGTAATTCCAGCCGAGGAAGAGCCAGCCCTCATGTGCCGCTGCTTCGGGCATTTCCGAAAGGACGGTGCCGCGGGCAACATTCTGAGTGTTGACAACTTCGCCGGTAATGCTGTCAATGAAGCTTACGGTAAGAGTCTGCATATCGTTCGCGGGAACGGTAAACATGCCGACAAGCTCCGTGATCTGACTTCCGCCAAGGTCGCCGAGATAATTTGCTTTTGCATTTACAGGGTTTATCTCATACAGGCCATCGGCAGTTACCTGAGTTGTTCCGTCGTAATAATAACGTGCCCAGAAGAGCCTTCCTGTGTTGAGATCAAAGGTCAGAGAGAGATTCCTTGCGCCGACAAGTGCTTCGCCGGTCTCGCCGTCGGTGATGCTTCCGATAACGGTTGCTTCACCTGTTGTGAGGTTAAGGCTGTAAAGCCTGTCGGTGTAAAGCTCGGTGCAATATGCATTGCCGTTTGCATCGATTGCAAGGGTCGTTGCCGCAAGATTCATGCCCGTGATTGCAGTGCGCAGAGCCACCGCACCGGTTTCGGTATCAAGGGTGAACACAGCTGCGCTGCGCAGACCGGAAGCGGCAAGCACATACATTGTGCTGTCGGCATAGTTATAGGTCATATCAAGCAGCTCAACATCCGCCTGGTATTCTTCGTGGAGAACCTCGGGAACGGGGTTGTCGAGTTCCATCGTGTATATGGTGCAGTTGCGTGCCGCATATACCTTTCCGTTAAAGTACTCCATTGCGGTGAAGAAGCTGTTGGGAAGGCTTGCAATCGTTGTTATTGTTCTGGGTTCGTTTTCACTGAAAGAAACAAGGTCATATTTTGTTCCCGTTGTGTCGCTGTAGCGGTAGCCGTAGAAAGTCTGCGGTTCGGCAGCGGCGCAAACGGTCACGAAAGTGCGGCTGACAAGCCCGCCGTCAACGGTTGATGCGGTGATAACAGCATGGCCGGGCGCAATGCCGCGAACGATGCCGTTTGCATTCACAACGGCAATGTTCTCATCGGAAGAAGACCATGCAACATCTTTTATCGTTGTGTCCGCCGGCAGAACGGTGCAGCTGATGCTTGCGGATGCGCCTGCATTGACGGATACAAAGTCGGAAGTGACTACGGAAGCGGGATGAACCGCCTCAAGAATGGCGATATTGTCGATGTATGCAGCGTCGGAACCCTCGTTGATTTCCTCATCCTTCCAGAAGCCCCATGCGAATGTGTATTCGCCGGGTTCGGTGATGTCAACGATTTGAGTGCGGAATTCGCCGTAAACATATTTCATCTCAACAGCAACTTCACCGTTGATATAAAGGGTCGGGAAGTCCATGCCCTGTTCCGCATCGTTCATCCAATCGTAGCTGAGGCGGCAGGGTTCGGTGATAGTGACGCGGGTTTCGATGTAGCTGCGCGTATAGGGCAGGTGGTTCATGCTGTATGCAAAGCCGCGGCCGTTCTGCTCGCCGACTTTCCACGGGAAGCGGGTGCCAGTGCTGAAACGGAGGGTTCCGCCTTCAACATTCAGCGCATTTGCAAGAGTCTCGTTGTAAACAAACTGCGGTTCGGTCTGCGCAACATCGATGCTGCCGTCCGCAATGATTTGGAACATGTCGATGTTCAGATAATACATATCCTCCGAATCGAAATGGCGGATTGCGATATAAACCGTTCTGCCGATATAAGGGGTGAGATCGGCAGCATAGAACATCCAATCGTGAACGGTCGTGCCTTCATACACAACATCCGCATTCGCGAAGTCCGTTGCACTTTCGCTGACAAGAATCTGGAAATGTTCCGCACATGCTTCGTTCTTGTCCTGTCCGCGTGCGGCAACCTTAAGGGTGACGCTTGTGTTGTCCGCACCAATCGTTGCTGCGGGGGAAACAAGGTATTCATCGGGGTTGCGGGGCATTGCAAAACCTTCGTCATAGGATGCGCTCGCCATATTTGCCTTGCCGTCATAGGAAACGGATCTGCCGTAAAGGAAATGCTCGAGGTCACGTGTCCATGCAAAAGCCAAACCGTCGCCATCGGCATCGATGGTCGTCCAACCGCAGAGCAGGGGGTTTTCGTCTTCAAAGCTTGTGCTCCACTTTACCTCACCGACAGCAGCATTGGGAACGAAAACATTGGTAACGTAAACGGAGTCCGCTCCGCTGTATCCGCCGCCGTCCTTCTCATAGGTGAAAATCAGCCTGTAGTTGCCGGTTTCGGGAACGCCCCATGCAGCGTTCGTCCAGTCAACATCGCCGGTCATGGTGAGCTCATGCTCGTATTCGGTGCCGTTATCAAGGTTGATTGCGCTGAAATAAAGGTTGTCAAAATCCTCTTCGCTGCTCGCTGCATATTCAAAAGTTATGCCTGCGCCCGCTTCAAGGTAACACTCGGTATAAAGGGTTGCAACGCCGTCGTTCTGATATTCAATGTTGCTCTTTGCGCATTCCCTCTCGTTGTAAACGGCGGGAATCCATTCGCTGCGTTCGGTGACATACTCATGATTGCAGCCCTCCGCATTCAGAACCGCATTGAGTGACAAAGCGTTCGGATCGGTTGCCAGAACAGCAACGTTATCAACAAAAACGGTATCCTCACCATCCTCACCGCTTGCATCCTTTGAATAGGCAAAGCTGAAGGTGTGTTCGCCGCTCTCCGTAATCGTGTATACCTCGGTGTACCAGTCCGTGCTGCCGCAGCGATACATGACCGGATAACCGTTGTCGTAAAGGCGGAAGGTATCGTATTCATCCTCGGTGCTGAGCTTAAGGTCGAAGCGGAGCCTTTCACCCGCCTGTACGGAAGCGGTGAAGGTAAACATGGTCTCGGTGTCGTTCATGCTCGCAATATTGCTGCGAACAGCACCGTTCTCGGAGCCGTCTGCATCCGCGCAGAACAGCCACGGGTTGGTTTCATCGTTTGTAAAGTCCAGCGAACCGCCCGCAGCGTTGAGCGCAGTGTCGAATTCGTCGAGGGTATTTGCGGTTTCGGCAGCGGTAATGCAGGGAACGCAACCGAAAACCATCAGCACTGCAAGCAGTGCGGCAAATAGCTTTTTCATTTTCTTCCTCCTGTATATTTTGGAATTTTTCCGCATTGAGCGGGCATTTCAGCCGTCCTTGAGCTGCGCTGCCGCCCTTGCTGCTAATATAATAAACCATGATTTACACCAATGTCAATATTTATTTTGCAAAAGGTTGACAAATTCGGAAAACAGGTGCATAATTAGCGGTGTGAAATGCTTCCGCACGGCGAAACGCCTGCGTTTTTCTGATGCAGCTGCAAACAGAAAAACGGATGTGCGCAAGCAAATACTCAAAAGGGACAATATGCGGAATGGAAATTGCGATTCAGCCGAATTATCTGATGGAGGCACTGTACTATTTTGAAAGGCGGGCAAACGGCAGCACGCTTGCAGGGGTCCGAACCGCACTGAACAAATCCGGGGATTCGGCAAAAATTGCCCATGCCGCCGCTCTGGCACCTATTATAGAGCTTGAAAACCGCCTTAACGAGAGCCTTATCGTTGCGGATGACATTATAAATTTTTATTTCAGGGATTTTGAGGATCTGACTTCCGGCGTCAGCGGAGACAACCGCGCAATGCTGCTGTTTAAGCTGTTTATTTGCAAAAGCAAACCCCTTGACGAATTGATTGACGATATGCTTGCCATGAGCGACAGGGAGTTTGCCTATGCTGCCGTCTTCGGCATGGGCGGCAGAAGCGAGGTGACAATGACCGAAAGTGAAGCTTCGCTCGAAGACTATTTTGAAATGATAAATACCTCCGCCCGCTCCGACGAAGTGAAATGGTATGTTTGCCAAACTTTGATGCTCCGCAGGCGGCACCTTGAAACGCTCCGTCCGATTCTGAACACCGCCGTCGGCCTGATTCGCGCCGAGGAAAGTCTGTATGCCGGGCTTATACGCAATTTCTGTGCCGATTACGAAAATTCACCCGCGCTTATTGACGACATAACCACCAAACTGGGCTGCCGCCGCCCGCACCCGAGTGCAGAGGCCGAAGCCCTGCGTCCGATGCTTTTTGTTCCCGTCGGCTATGATATTTTTGCAGGTGCAGGCGAAAACGATACCGTGAACAACGCTCAGCTTTTTTTGGGCGTGCTTTCCCGCGATTATTTTTCGGAAAACAAGCCGATTCTTGACGAAGGCGTGCTTCCGTCGCTTGCAGTACTGTGCGACAAAACGCGCTTTCTTCTGCTTCAGCGAATCGCATCCGAACCTGCCTACGGGCAGCAGCTCGCCGAAGAATTCGGAATGACAACCCCGAACATTTATCATCATATGGGCAAGCTTGTGCAGGCAAAGTTTGTGAACACACGAATTGACCGCAATCGGAATTATTACAGTATCAACAAAAATTATATTAACCAATTGCTTGACGAACTGAAGGGCATTCTGCGCTGCTGACGGCAAGCTGCGGTTTTTAAACCGCTTTGAGCCATACGCCGAACAATTGAGCGCAAACCAAAATGAATTAAGCTGTGTGATAACTCAGATAAAGAGTGAGCAGGTTCAGACAACCTGCTCACTCCCGGGGAGCGGGCTGTCTGTTCGCTCCCCGGTTTTTGTTATTGTTTTCAATTTCCGGTATCTTTTCGGATTTTCAGCACGAGCACAGTGTCAACTTCATCCGGCAATGCGTAAGTATAAACCGGGTTTGCGCCGAAACTTACAAGCGGTGTTTCCCGATACAGCACCGAATTCCATGCCTCCCCGCGGCGAAGCTCGCTGCCCGTTGCCGCAAGCCGCACCGACTCAAGCGCATCAGCCCGTATCCCGAAAAGCGGCAGCGCACCGAGTGCCGGTTCGAAAACATGCGCATAAACCGTCCGAAATTGTTCATCCTCCTGCATTTCAAGCGGCTCCGTATACCTTCCCCATTCGGGTTTTTCGATTTCGCTGTGTCCGCAGTTGTAGATGCTGCATCCGTTTTTCGAAAGCCACGCGCCGACTTTCCGAAGCTCTTCAACCGCCGTTTCGGGGAAGTTTCCCCGCGCATCCGGACCGACGTTCAAAATCATGTTTCCGCCCTTTGAAACACATTCAACGAGCTTTTTTATTACGAGTGCTGCTGATTTATAGTTTTTGTCGCTTTCGCAATAACCCCAGTGATCGTTCAGCGTTGCGCAAAGTTCCCACGGAACGCGCTCCCCCTGCTCATCGAATATGCCCTGCGGCGGGATTATCTGCTCCGGGCTTACAAAATCTCCGCTGTACGACAGCGGCGAGGCGGTTGCAATGCTTCCGTATTTTTCGCCGGAACCTTCAAGCCTGTTGTCAATGCAGACATTCGGCTGATATTTACGCACCATTGAAATGAGGTCGGAAGCCCGCCATTTTTCGCCCGCCATATCATCATAGGAAAAATCGAACCAAAGCAGGTCAAGTTTGCCGTAGCCGGTAACGAGTTCCTTTACCTGCCCGTGCATGAAGTTAAGATAGTTGTCAAAATCAATTTGTTCGCCGCTGTATTCTTCGCGGCCGCGCATCGGGTGATGCCTGTCCGCATATTTCGGGAAATCCGGATGGCTCCAATCAAGCAGTGAAAAATACAGCCCGACGGCAATTCCTTCCGCACGGAATGCTTCCAGAAACTCACGCACAATATCCCGCCCGAAACGCGTGTTTGTGGATTTATATTCCGTCAATTTGCTGTCAAAAAGGCAGAAACCGTCGTGATGCTTCGCCGTTAAAACAGCGTATTTCATTCCCGCCTGCCTGCAAACCGATGCCCAGCGTTTTGCATCAAAATCAGTCGGGTTAAACTCATCAAAGTATTTTTTGTATTGCTGAACGCTCATTTTTTCATTGGACATCACCCATTCGCCCCTTGCGGGAATTGCATAAAGGCCCCAGTGGATGAACATTCCGAAGCGCATCGCGCAGAATTTCCTTGTTCTTTCGTAAATTTCCCGATTCATTTCCGTCTCCGTTCAAAAAATCCGATTTCGCAAACACTGTGTTCGCAAACACTGTGTTCCCGCGTTCCGGAGCATGTTATTTTGTTTTGCGAATAAGGTTTTCAGCGGGCTCGAACGAAAAATCCGTATCCAGCGGAAAAATCGGACGCGGAATATGCCTGTAGTCAAGGCTTGTCAAATCCTCATTCGTGCTGCCCTTTGAAAGTGCCATAATGCTGCGTTTTGCATATGCTGCCTGCTGCGCGGTGAGATAACCCAGTTTGCATACCACAATCTGCATATCAGCAGGATTCCTTCCCAAATCGCCGAACACGGCAGGCAAGCCGTAACCGATATGGTTTTCGCTCAGCACAATATCAACCCCGCATGAGCGGAAAAGAGCAATATCGCCGACTCCGTGAAATTTATTCCAGCCTTTGATATAGGCGAGAACCGTTCCCTTTGCCGTAATCGGAACCGAAGAGCTTCTGTCGAACTTTGCTCCGAAAGTCAACGTCAGCTCCTGCCCGACCTTGTCCCTGCAAAGAAGGGTTGCTTCCGGGTCGTAGATTCCGCCGAATACCACGGGCGTTTCAAGCTCGTCGGTACGTGGATCTTCCATTATGCGGCGCAGGAAGCCCGTGCAGTCCGATGTTGAACCTGCGGTGGGGTTATCTCCCGAATCCGAAAGATAAATCGGAAACGGACCGCCGGTTCGAACCCCTTCGAATGCCGCATCCAGAGCTTCCGCTTCGGAATATGTTTCCGTTTGAAAACAAAAATCATCGCGGCGCGCCCACAGCTCCTCGGCAAGGCGAATTGCGCATTCATCCGCAAGAGCCTGATTTTCTGCCGTGACGTACACTGCGGCAGAGCTGTTTTCATTGTCACACCACGGAAAACCCATTAAATACGATGCCGCAAGAATGCCCGGCTCACGCTCCGCCGCCCTCGTTTTTTCGGCAAGCGAGCGCATGGGTTCCACCGTTGAAGAGGATTTTTCGCCCGCAACAAGGAAAGGAACGCGCACCCAGGCGGATTTCGCTTTCACTCCGCGTTCAAGGGCTGCAATCGTCATCTCGGCCGCCTTAACACCCGTTTCGTATCTGTCCGTATGCGGTGCGCATTTAAATGCCGCAAACCCGTCGGCATTATCGTGCATACGCTGCGTCATTGTTGTGTGCGTATCGAGCGAACAGAAAATCGGAATTTCGGGCAGCGCGGCGCGAAGCTCCTCCAGAAGAAAGCCCTCCGCATCGCCCAAACCGTGAATATACATTGAGCCGTGCAATGCAAGTGCCGCCGCATCAAGCGGCTGCCTTTTGTTTTCCGCAACAGCGGTTTCGATAATCTCTTTTTTTATTTTGTTATAAAAATCAATATCAACCTCACCGTTCGGCACCGCGCTTGTGAAAACGGAAGGCACAACCTCGTATCCTGCCGCAAGCAGGGTCTTGATTATTCCCGTTGAGGCATCGTTTTCCTTGAATCTGTTGAAAATTTCCGCCCCGCGAATGACCGAAAATTCGCTTTCGCCCGCAATAATCGGATTGAAAGAATTTGATTCATGGTGCATCGATGCAGTGAAAACCCGTTTCATACTTTTCTCCTTTACTCAATGTAATTAAATCCGTCGCATTGGACAACCATTGTTTTTCCGCACGTCAGTTTGCGGCTCAGTTCAAAATACCGTGATGTTGTTTCAACGATTGTTTTTTTCGCAGCATCGGCATCGTATGCGAACCCCGTAGGAAGGCAGGCCGCCGCTTCCTCCGCCGTTTTTGCAAAGCATCCGAAACGGCGACAGTATTCATGCTGTGCATAATAAATTTTGTACATTTCGAGCTTTATCTTCTCTTCCTCCGGCATCGGGCAGCTTTCACCGTTTTCGGTAAAAAAGACATATGCCCATGTTTCCGGGTAATGTATATCGATAAGTCCCGTTGCTGCCCAAACCCAGTTATCTTCGGGCAGGGGTTTTCCGTCCGTGCCTGTGCGTTTTGCATATTTTCCGTCGGCAACGTCAACCGTCCATTGCACGCGCGAGAAATTCATCCGCCAAACTTCACCCGTCGTCGGTGCATTGCGCACAGGATAGCAGCGTTCAAGTTCGGGAGGGTTTTTTTCTTTCGAGTAGGTCTCCGTCAATCCGGCGAACGGAATTTTAATTTCAACCGACCAAAATTTGTTGTCTGCCGCTGGATTGTTTACCTCTCCGGAAATCATGCAGGCGGTTTCAACCCCGGGCATGTTCCACGCAGTGACGGATCTTCCTCCGTTTCTGTACGGCATTGTAAGGAGCAAATCCCATTGCGTGTTGAACGCATTCATTTCAAGTTCCATGTAATTATGCGTCGATCCGCTCGGGTCAATAAAAACTTCAAAATCATTATCGTAATACATGACACTGTCGCGCTGTTTTATCGTTGCCCAGATTTCATTGCCTTCCAGCAGGGCAGCAATATAGAGGTTCCGCTCATCCCAGCAGATTTTTGCTCGGGTGCGGAAACGCGGCGTCGGAAAGTCACCGCCGCTGATATCAACAAAATCCTCGGTAAACGGCACATTATTCCAGAACGGTTTATTAATATTTCCGTCAAGCACCAATTCGCCCGCCGCTTTCGGGCAAAAGTATATCGGCGGCTGCGGCGCGAGGCGCGGCATAGGTACGGGAGCTTCAAACATGGACTCATCCTCCGTGCTGTTTTAAATCGGCTTAAAAAAGAACCCGAATTCCTTTTGCAAAAGCCGAAATGTTTTTAATATTCCTTACAGAATTCTATCATCTGTCCGCATATGTGTCAACCGCGCCGAAGCTGCCCGCTTCGCAATGTTCGCAGCGTGCGTCATGCTCCGAAAGCAAAAAAGAGCCGAGGGGAAAGAAGTTCTGAGTCCGTTCCCCCGGCTCGGCGATATTTAACGGCTTCGGTCTTTTCAAAACTCAAACTGCGCAGAATTAATTTTGTCAAGTGACCGAGGCCTCCCGGTTTCGCGTTTTAAATCAAAAAAGTTTTGCAATTCGCGGAACTATTTTTTTGATTTCGGTGTTGGTTGTGTTTATGCACAGGTCGTAATTGAGCTTGTCACCCCATTTTCTTCCCGTGTAGAACTCATAATATTTTGCGCGGTTGCGGTCGATTCGTTTGATTTGTTTGCGCATTTCATGGTCGCTTAAATGTTCGTTTTCGGGTGCTTTCAGTCGGCAGCGCGCAATTTTGCTTGCCATATCCGCATAAACAAAGATTTTGAGCGGGTTTTCATCTTTTAAAATATAGTCCGCGCAGCGGCCGACAAGCACACAGTCGGATTTTTGGCTCATTTCCGTCAAAATCTGTGCCTGCTGACGATAAATCTCCTGGTTCTGCTCCATAAGCGGATGCGGAACGGGACAAATGCTGTGTCCGATCGTTATCGGCATCAAATTCAACGGACGATGTTCAACAATTTGCTGCACATACTGCTCCGAAAGCTCCGTGCGCTTTGCGATTTCGGCAATTATTTCGCGATCATAGTATGCAATTCCAAGCTCTTCGGCAAGCCTTCGGCCAAGCTCACGTCCGCCGCTGCCGAATTCCCTGCCTATAGTGATGATTTTATTCATTCGATCGCCTCCTTTTCTTTAATAAACGGCCGGAGGGCTGCAATGCCGCCTGCCCTGTCACGGAAGAACCGCGTTTGGCAGACCCGCAGTATCTCTCTCGTCACCCGCTGTTACATATATGATATTTTAGCACATTTTCATGACATATGCAAGTGTTTTTTTATTCGTTTAAATTGAACTGACAAAAAAGGCGCAGAATTCCCTGTTAAGGGCAATTGAACATTAATATCCTCGCCTTTTCCGCAAAAAAACGATCCCTCGGCACACCCGCACCGAAGGATCGTTCACTGTTTACTGATTAAATTTAATAAGCCGCCGCTTTGAAAACTCAGCCTTTTGCCTTCCTTGCGTTTTCATCGAGCACAGGCGAAGGAGCTGCTTCATCGCCCGAAACAGCAGTATCCGTAAGATTGGTTGAAGGGCGCAGTGTTGCTGCAATCCTTGCAACGGTGCCGTTTTCAACGGTGAGCCGAATTGCGGCAACATTGCCGAACACATACAATCCATCCGAATCTTTTGTGCAGCCCGCTTCGGTGAGGATGTTCTCCGCCTCGTCAAGTGTCATTCCGACTTTAACGCCGAGAGCATCGTATTCGGTTGAAGTAAAGCTGACCTCCGCCGTCATTGCCGCATCCTTAACATCAGGGAAGCCGCGCATGATCGCAATGCAGCCATCCTCGCTTTCATAGCGTCTTGACGTTGTGTTCTTGCCGGAATACTTAAAATTCGGATTAATCATAACAGAGTAGAACAACCCGAGATCCGCAGGAAGATGACTCTTTTTGTTCAACGCGTCAATGTCTTTATCGCGGTAAGGAATCCAAACGCGTATGCTTGAAATATCGTTCTCTGTTTCGACGGCAAACGAAACAATGACTATGCCCTTGCGGAATGAAAACTCTCGGCTGTGCGGCAAACCGTCGTCAACGGGAGTTTCCTCATAAATCTGTTCATAGCCGGCATCCAGCAGCTTTTCTTTGGCTTTGTCGATGCTGTTGCCGACGCTTATTCCGAGAACCGCACGGTCGGTGGTGTAGAGCGGCGTCGTTGAACCGTCCGCATTGCGAATGATGGTCTTGTTTGCGGCGCGAATCGTGAACCCGGTTGCGATAAGCTCCGTGTTTTTATCCGGTGTTCCGTACTTCAGTTCAAGAGTGCTCAGAGTGTACGTAATATCAAGATTATCCTTTGAACGGAAAATCTCCGCATGGTCGGGAATGCCGCCGTAGGATTCGAACTCCGAACCGAATGCCGCTTCCCTGGTGCCGAGCGGGTAGGGCATCCGCAGCGTTTCGTTAATCTGGCGAACCTCTTCATAGTCGTAGAGTCCGTTATTCTTTTCCGTCATTTTAACTTCATGCTTTTTGCAGCCCGTAATGCAAAAACATGCCGAAACAAGAAGCAGAGCAGCAAGGGCGAGTGAGATCACTCTGACGTTTTTTTTCATTTGGAGAAATCAACCTTTCCACCGTTAAATTGTGCGCCGCCGACAAAATTGACCCGCAAACGGGATTCGGACGTTTAAGCGCAGATTTCATGCACAGTATACTTTATTTTTAATAAAAAATCAACAACCAAAATCACCTCCGACGGGGCGCGCTGTTGGAAAGCGGACGGAGGTGATCACAGCATTATTCGCGGTGCGGATATTCACTTTTTACGGCGTATTCGGCACATCTCCCGTCGGTGCGGCCGTTTCCGTTATCGGGGCGGGAGTTGATTCCGGTTTCGGCTTTGTGTTTGATTTTTTCCATTTAACATAACCGAAAATTGCCAGTGCCGAAATAACCGCGGCGCAAACAAGCGCAACAATGTTGCCGACGCTGACTTTAATCATCGGCGGCTTTTCGGGAAGCAGATGCAGCTTGTAAAGTGCCATTGAAATTGCACCAAGCCAAATCACAAGCACAACGGATTCCAGCGGGAACATTGCGGCGTTCTTAAAGACGCGTGCAATCGTGATGAATTTGTACGGGTCCGCACCCGTGACCGCATTATACAGCGTCATAACAAGCGGATTTACGATGAAGTTGCAAACAACAACGACCGCAAATCGCGAGGCTATTACGCGCCAGCTTGACAGCTTTGCGCGATAAAGGAAAAGGCCGAAAATGAAGCTGCTGAGCATTTCGACAAAGATAAACGGAAAAAAATAAGCTCCCGTCGGGAAAAGAACCGCTCCGATCGTGTCGCTTACCGCGCCTACCAAAAGGCCCACAAGCGGGCCGTAGATCATTGAACCCGCCGAGTTGACGATGAAATCAAAGCCGAAATTCAGCGCCCCGGGTATGATAACAATTTTCACGGCCTTTACCGCAATGCGCATTGCAATGATGACGGCAGCAAAAACAAGCATTCGCCAATTTTTGAATTCGCCTGCCGCGCAGCGCCAGAATTCCGGGCAGAACGGGTGACTGAAGATTGCTTTTGTGTTGTAAGGTCTGTTGTTTTTGTTGAACTGCTGTTC